>JAEEGG010000767.1_pt1 | contig 94239 bp, 75 predicted proteins | sample 9134161 | NCBI WGS metagenome assembly JAEEGG01 (sample SAMN16246543, study PRJNA631951) | gut metagenome | biome: gut microbiome; feature: rumen; material: CR-attached | host: Bos | place: Iran: Karaj | collected 2018-10
GTCCTGTTCGTTCCGTTTACGGAGGGCCTCCTCGTAGGTGGGTTTCTTGTCGGGATTCAGGTAGTCCTCGACCGTGGAGTCGATGAAGATATCGGCGTTTTTCACGCGTTCCTCATGCTGTTTCTTGAGGATGGCGAGGCGTTCCTGCGCGGATGCGATGACCTCTTCGGTCTCCGCGATTTGGCGTTCCGCGGACCTGTTGTAGGTCTGGAACCGGACGCCGATGAGTTCATGAAGTTCTTTTCTGATCTTGTCTTTTTCGGCGCTGCCGGTCGCATTGAAATACTTTTCGCGAAGCTCGATGGCGGCCTTGTATTCGTTTTCCTGTTTGCCGGAGACGAGCTCGCGAAGCTCCTTGCGGAACGCATCGTAATCGGTCCGCATAAGATTCAGAAGGCGTTCGCGGTCTTCCGGCGGGATCGTGTCGATCATGGACATGCTGCGACGGGAATCGCCGCCCATGCCGGGGCCGCCGCCGAAACCGGGGTTGCCGAAACCGGGGGTGCCGAAACCCGGGCCGCCGCCGAAGCCGCCGCCGAAGCCGCCGCCCATGCCGGGACCGCCGCCGAAGCCGCCGAAACGCTGTTCCCACGGATTGCCGGAGCCGGGACCACCGCCGAAGCCGCCGCCCATGCCGGGGTTGCCGAACCCGAATGTCCACGGGGAAACCGGAATATCGATCCATGGGTTGCCGGAACCGAACAAGCCGCCTCCGAAACCACCGAAGCCACCGAACGGAGACGGATCGTCTTTTTTCTCTTTGTCTTCTTTGTTATCGTCGCCGCGGTTTTCCCACGGTCTGTCCATGCCGAAGAAGCTGCCGGATCCGCCGAAGAACATCGGGCCATCGTCCCATGGGTTGAACCCCGGACCGCCGCCGAAACCGCCGAAGCCGCCGCCGAAGCCCTGTTCCCAAGGATTGCCGGAACCGGGACCGCCGCCAAAACCGCCGAAGCCGCCGCCGGGCTGTCCCCACGGCGAATTCTGCCACGGATTGTCGTTCTTCTTTTCGTCTTTCCCGTCGTCTTTTTTCTCATCATTGCCGCCGGGCGCACCGCCGAACATCCACGGATTCTGCCCCCACTGTTGACCTGGGAAAGAGATCATCGGGATCTGCCCGAACTGCACGGGATTTCGCTGTTCCGTCTTCGGTTTTTCCTCGGATTTGGACGTGTCATCCTTCGCCTCCTGCGCGGCGAGCGCGACGGAGGCGGTGGTGCAGAACAGAAGAAGCAGGATTTTCCGGGTAGCGGTCATGGCTGTATCTCCGGGGCTTGAGATGAAACAGACGAACTCAGTTTTCCGCGTAAGCCGCGAAGTCGGCTTCGAGCTGGGCAATCAGGAGGTCGGTATCGGAGAGCGAGAGATCGGACATCGAGCTTGTCAGCTCCATGGAGACCTTCGTCAGTTCGCCGTCCATGACGGCGCCGGTCCAGTCGGCAGCCGCGGTCGCCTGCGTCGGGACCGCCAGCGGCTGGGGTTTTGCCACAGGTTCGAAGTAGAAGAGGAAGCAGACCGCGAGGGCAGCCGCGACCGGGATCAAAACGCGGAACGCCTTCTTCACGCGGTTCTTGCGGGCGTATGCGGAAGCCGTGAAGGCGCCGGCGGCGCGGACGGCGTCGTCGACATGCTTCGGAGGCTCGAGATCGGGGAGAACACGGTGGAGACGGTTCGCGGCCGCGACATCCTGCGCGATGGCGCGGATTGCATCGTCGACGTGCTTCGGGGGCTCCATATCCGGCAGGACGCTGAAGAAACGGTTCACATCCGCGGCCTCGGCAGCGGCGGCGCGGATTGCGTCGTCGACATGCTTCGGGGGTTCGACCTCCGGCAGTTCGCAGGAGAGGAAACGTTCGAGATCGTCGGCAAATGCTTTGCACTCGTGACAGATGCGAAGATGTGCCAAGACGTCGTCATTGATCTCGCCGACCGCGACCTTCTCTTGAATAAATTCACAAATGTTCATGGTCTCACCTCAGGAATTGTCAGATTCCCAGTCTTTCAGTTTGTCCGTAAGTTGTTTAATTGCATATCTCATACGAGCGAGACTCGTATTCACGGAGCAGTTCTGGATCTTCGCGATCTGCTGGAACGGGATGTTCTCCCGGCGCAGCAGGAAGACCTCGCGGAGTTCGGGCGTCAGCGAGTTCAGCGCCGCCGTGAGCCGCCTGGCGCGTTCGCGTTCGTCCATCTCTCTGCCCGGCGTCTCGTCGGAGGTATCCGCCGTCGTGTCTCCGTAAGTATCGTCCAGTTCGTCCTCGGCTCTCCGTTTCAGGGAGCGGTAATAATCGATAATGAGGTTGTGGGCGATCCTCATGAGCCATGCGGAGAATTTCTCCTGATCGCGGTAGGTCGACAGATTGTCGATCGCGCGCATCCATGTCTGCTGGAATACGTCGTCCGCCTGGCTGGTGTGCCCCTGCATCTGCCGGTTCACATACCCGTAAAGCGGACGCCTGTACCGTTCGTAAAGAGCATCAAAAGCGGGACTTGATCCACTCTGGAATTCCTGGATAAGCTCCAGATCTGTTTTATCTGTTTCCATGTCTCGAAATTCCATTATGGTTGCTTCGATACCCAAATAACGCTTTTTTGGCGCATCTTATTGTATATACCGGAAATATTTTCCGATTTTTTTTTGATTTCAGCGGACACCGGACGGTCGGCGTCCAGAAAATCCACCGAATCAATCTCTTCCGGCGTGACCCACCGGAACCCCTGACGGTCCTTTGCCGACGGCGTGTCGTCCGAGACAGCGAGAAAAAAAGTAACACGGACATATTTGACACCGTAGTCGTGTTCCATGACCGTAAAGACCGGACCGACCGCAATCTCCATGCCGAGTTCCTCGCGTATCTCGCGTCGGATGCACGCCTCCGCCGTCTCGCCGGGTTCGATCTTGCCGCCGGGAAATTCCCATTTTCCCGCCATGTGCTTGCCAGCCGGACGCGAACACACCAGGATTCGTCCGTCCGGGCCGCCGATCACCGCTGCCGTCACATCCACAAGGGGTTCCGAAGAAAACAGCAATCCCTTGAACGGTTTGGACGGATCGACCGGATACGATGCGGACCGCCGGACGCCGGGAATCCACAGGATTTTCGCCGATTCTTCGGCATCCCGTACCACAGGACGCAGGGGCTGTTCCGAAGCGGGGACATGGGCATCGGTAAAGAGCTTTTTGAGCGAAACGGAATACGCCGCGCCAAAGGGAATCATGGTATCGCCGGAGCGCCGCGCCACAATCTCAAGTTTGTTTGGAAATGTCTCCGCATCAAAGAGTACCGAATCCGTTCCGGACGGCATTTCTTCAACGCCGGAGACATCTCCGCGAAATCGCAGGACGGCCTTGCCGAAACGGACCACCGGGACGACCCGGTAGTCCCAAACGACCGAATCTGCCTTTTCGATTTCGACGGAACCATCTTTTTGCAACAATCCGTTGTTCCACAAAAAGATAACACCGTCTTCCGCAGGGATTTGTCCCGATGCGGCGTGATCCGGGGCATCCAGCAAACCGCGGAGACGTTCGATGAAATGCCGGTCGGGAATATCGTCGAGCCACAGCCGCAGGACGCGCGGCAGAAGCGCGGGCGGGATTCTTTTCAATTCATTCAAATCCAAACCGCCGGGACGGACCGCCTGCCGGAATGCCTCGTCCGCGGCATCGTCGAGCGCCGCGGCATCATCCGCGATGGCATGCAGCGCGGTCAGGATTCCGGCGCGGGCGCGCGGAAACTCGCGGTACAGCGTCGGCAGGACCACGTTGCGCAACTTGTTGCGGTCGTATTCGTTTTGCAGATTGGTGGAATCTGTGCGGAACGTTTTGAAGCCGCGTTCGGCGAGATACGCTTCGATCGCGTCACGGGAATAATCCAGCAGAGGACGAAGCCAGAGAACGTCTTCGAATCTGCGGACGGGGTGGAGCGCATGAAGACCGGAGAGATTCGAGCCGCGCATCAGGCGCAGGAACAGCGATTCGATCCGGTCGTCGGCGTTGTGTCCCAGCGCGACCGCCGCGGGCTGTTTTTCCGTTTCACGGACGATCTTCCGCCATGCCTCCTGACGCAGACGCCGCGCGGCGGCCTCCGTGCCCTCACCAGACTGAACATGATCCGGGACATTCAATGAAATAATCTGAATCGGGACATCAAGTTTTTCACAGATTTCCCGGCAGAATTCCGCATCGTCCAGGCTCTCCGCTCCCCGGATGCCATGTTCGAAATGCACCGCGCGGAGTTCCCAAGGCGCGTTCTTCCTGAGCTCGGAAAGGCACACGAGCAGTGCCAAGCTGTCCGCGCCGCCGCTGAAGGAAGCGTAGACGGTGCGGATGCCGGACGGAATGCTGAAACCGGGGAAGAGGGAGCCGGGCATGGTAAAAAGGGAGAAATACTGGACGGGAACAGCTAAAAGGTCAGAGTTCGTTGATAGCGTTCAGATATGTCTCTTTCGACTGCGCGCCGAGGAACTGTTTCACGACCTGGCCGTCCTTCAGGAGCAGCACGGTCGGCAGGCTGTGGACGCGGAATCTCGCGGCGAGCATGGGCTGAAGGTCGACGTCGACGTAGCCGAACACCAGGTCCGTTTTTTCGGCGGCGATCTCCTCGATGATCGGGGCGATCTTCTTGCAGTAGACGCACCACTCCGCGCCGAAATCGATCAGGGCGGGTTTCGTGCCGACGATGCTGTCGAAATTGCTCTCGGAAAGGATATTGATGCTCATAATCTGGTCTCCCGTGTTGTGTGGTTGCATATCGTGATTCACGATGCCGCTGCTGGGTGTCGCGGTACCTGAAAGTTACCTGAACATACTCTACTCCGGTTTGCCTCGTTTTTCAAGCCGTTTTGACATCTTTTTCCGGAAAACGCGCGTTTTTTTAGATAGAAATGCGCGCCCGTGGGCTCAGGCAAGCCGAAAACCGAGCTTCAGGAGCGTGTCGCGGAGCTCGGACGGCAGGGGCTTGTCCGAACGCACGGTAAAAGCCGGGAACTCACGGCGGACGCGGTAGGAGCCGCGCAGTGCTTCGAAATTCTCCGGCGCGGCACGGAGCGCGGCATCGTCATCCGCGATATCATAGGACGCGAACACGGCATCCGCGAGCGGATGCTGCGAGGCGGGATCGAGCGTGATGACCGGATTGGCGGGCGCGGGAATCTCTGCCGGAAAGAAGTTCAGAAGAGATTCGATTCCGAAATGCTTCGCGACGGCGCGCACCGCCATGGATGTGCCGTTCGCCTTCCCGTCCGTGGAATACCCGGCGATGTGAGGCGTGGCGAAATCGACGAGCGACAGGAGCTCGCGGTCGATCTCCGGCTCGTTGTGCCACACGTCCAGCACGGCGCCAGAAATGAGCCCTTCGGTGATCGCCGTTTTCAACGCGGGTTCGTCCACCACGTCCCCGCGCGAGGCGTTAAAGAAAAACGGCTTCCGTTTCAGTCCGCGGAAGAATGCCTCGTCCGCCATGTGCTCCGTCCGGTCCGGCCCGTACTCGGCGCCCCGCAGCGGCACGTGGAGCGTGATGAAGTCGGCGTCCTGCTGGATGCGTTCGAGCGGGACGAATCCGGTGTTTCCCTCGCGTTCGGCGCGAGGCGGGTCGTTCAGGAGCACGTTCATGCCGAGCGCGGCGGCCGCGACGGCGACCTTCGTGCCGACGTTTCCGACGCCGACGATCCCGAGCGTCTTCCCCCTCAAATCTACGCCGTGCCGGAGCGAGACGCGGAGCAGCGCGGAGGTCATGTATTGCGCCACGGACGCGGCGTTGCATCCGGCGGCGTTCTCCCACATGACCCCGTGCGTGCCGCACCAGTCGGTGTCGATGTGGTCGGTGCCGATGGTGGCAGTGGCGACGATCCCGACGCGGGAATGTTCGAGAAGCGCTGCATTGCATTTCGTACGCGTGCGAATGATGAGGGCGTCGGCATCGCGCACGGTCTCCGGCGTGATTTCGCCGGGATCGAGGTAGCGCATGTCGGCGTACGGCTCGAAGACGCCGTTCAGGAACGGGATTTTGGAGTCGGCGACGATGAGCACGATTCAATCCTCCTCAGAGGAAATACGGCAGGAGCATGAAATACCGCCAGAGCGCGGCGGCTCCGACCGTGATGCCGATGCACAGAAGCGCGCGCCGCCAGCTCTTGAAAATGAACGACAGGACCGTCAGCGGGATGCCCGCGGCGACGCAGATCACGCTCAGCGTGAGCCCGCCCGCGATCAGGAAATAGGCGGTCGCCTTCGCCGAGTGCATGGCGGACTCCACGCCGGAGAACCCGCGGGAGACCAGCCAATAGCAGATGCCGGCGGCGATGCCGTCCAGTGCGAGCAGAAAAAGCACGGGAGAGATCAACAGAGAGATCAGAAATTTGAACATGGTCCGCGATCTTTCCCGTGGTTAAAAGCCGGAAGAAGATCCGGCTCAGTTTTCCTGCATGTAGTTCGGCGCGTCGCGCGTCATGATGATGTCGTGCGGATGCGCCTCCTTCAGGGCGGAGGGGCTGACGCGCGTGACTTTCGCGCGGGCGCGGAGCTCGGGGATGGTCTTGGTGCCGCAGTAGCCGAGGGAGTAGCGGAGGCCGCCGATGAACTGGCAGAGGACCTCGCTGAGGGAGCCGCGGTAGGGGACCATGCCTTCGACGCCCTGCGGGACGATCTGTTTCACGTCGTCGGTGTCCTTCTGGCCGTAGCGTTCGCGGCTGCCCTTGGATTTCTGCATCGCCACGAGGCTGCCCATGCCGCGGTAGAGCACGTAGCGACGGCCGTTGCGGAACGTCTTTTCGCCGGGGCCTTCGAGCGTGCCCGCGAGCACGGAGCCCATCATGACGCAGGACGCGCCGACCGCGATGGCCTTCGGCACGTCGCCGGACTGCTTGATGCCGCCGTCCGCGATGATCGGGACTTCCTCGCCGATCGCCTTGTACGCCTCGTAGATGGCGGAGACCTGCGGCGTGCCGACGCCCGCCACGACGCGCGTGGTGCAGATGGAACCTGGTCCGATGCCGACCTTCACCGCGTCGACGCCCGCGTCGAGCAGAGCCTTCGCGGCTTCGTACGTGGCGATGTTGCCCGCGACGACATCGATGCCGGTATATTTGTCCTTGATGTACTTCACCGTGTCGATCACGCCCTTGCTGTGGCCGTGCGCGGTGTCGATCACGAACGCGTCGACGCCGGCCTGCGCCAGCGCCTCGATACGGTCCTCGTTGTACGGGCCGACGGCGGCCGCCACGCGCAGACGGTGCTCGGCGTCACGGTTGTACGCCGGTTCCATGTTCTCGATGAGCGTGCGGACGTCGGTGAAACTGAAGAGGCCGGTGAGCTTGCCGTCCTTGTCGATGGTCGGGAGCTTGCCGACTTTGTTCTTCATCATGAGCTGGAACGCGTCTTCGAGCGAGGGCGCGCCGTTGGCGTAGACGACCGGTTTGGTCATGACGTCGCGGATCGGGATGTCGAAGCTGGAGAGGAACTTGATGTCGCGGGCGGTGATGATACCGACGAGCTTGCCGCTGCCGTCCACAATGGGGAATCCGGAGAACGAGAAGTTGTGCGCTTCCTTGTAGTTCAGCATCTCCTGCACGGTCTGGTCTTCGCGGAACGTGATCGGGGTCTTGATGAAGCCGTTGAGGTAGAATTTGACCTTGCGGACCTCCTCGGCCTGCGTCTGCACGTCGAGGTTCTTGTGGATCACGCCGATGCCGCCCTGCTTGGCCATGGCAATCGCCATTTCCGCCTCGGTCACGGTGTCCATGGCGGCGCTGACGAACGGGATGTTCAGCTTGATGTTGCGCGAAAACTTCGTGGAGATGTCGGTATCCGAGGGCAGGAAATCGGCATACTGGGTCAGGAGGGAGATGTCGTCGAAAGTGAGGCTTTCGAACTTGAAGTTCGCCATGAAGGCGTCGATGTTTTGATTGCTCATAAGCTGCTCCGATCGTTTGCGCCGGGCCGCGTCAGCACTTGGCAACGGCTTTGTTTTCTCAATACCATTTGCCATAATAATATACAGCGTTTTTTTTTCTTTTCAACTTTAAAGCATTCTTTCCGTCTGTTTTTTTTATAAAAAACATCCGCCCCCGGACGGAGACGGATGCTGAAAAAAAGAGAGGAACGATGCTCAGAGGCCGAAAGGCTTGAGCTGTTCGGCGAGGGTGTCGTCGTCCTTGGACGCCTCGACCTGTTCGATCTGCCAGGTCTCGATGTGTTCGGAAAAGTCACCGGGTTCGACCGGAGCCTCGGGGCCGATGGACTCGACCTCAAGCATGCCGGGCTCGGTGTAGAATTCGGCGTTGCAGCCGTAATCGGTGTACGGCGCGCCGTCGATGAACGGGAAGTGCTTGATGAAGAGTTCGGAGCCGAACGCGTAGGCCGCCCAGCCGGGTTTGACGAGGGCGCCGAATTTCTGCTTGGTCGGGTACGCGTCGTCCTGGCTCATGCGGATGAAGCGCTTACCCCAGACGAACCGCGGATCGGCCATGTTCGTGAACTGCCACAGCACGATCGGACGGCCCGCGGCGAACGACTGGCCCGCGCCCGGTCCGTGCGGCACGAAGGGTTCCTGCGGGACGATGACCGTGCCGCCGGGAGCCATGACGGAAAGCGCCCACGTGGCGAATTTGGCCGCCCAGGGGCCGCGGTTCCAGATACGGTGCGTGACTTTGACGAGGCTGCCGGAAGCCGGGAAGTTGATCACGATCTCCTTCTGGAGGCGGGAGACAGTTTCGGTTTCGCAGGTCAGCGTGAGGCGGGCGCCGTCCCACTCGTATTTGACCGGCTGGACGTCCGGGTAATAGGTACGCGTCCAGACTTCCGGTGCGTGCCACAGGCGGTGTCCGCCGTAACTCTGCCAGGTGTCCTGCGAGATGTTCGCCATCTGGTCGTCGAAGTTCTTGAAGAAGTTCGCGCCGCCCTTGCGCTTGAAGGACAGGACGCGCGGGCCGAGGCCGACGGAAACGACAAGTTCGATTTCGCCGTTGTCGAGGAGAAGGCAGTCTTTCCAGCCTTTGTATTCGATGGTTTGGAGACTCATGGTCGGAGGTTCCTTTCGGGGATATGTGTAAATGTTGATTCGAGTTCAGGATTGGAGATGCTTCAGGGCTTTTTTCGCGATGTCGCGGCGGTACCGCATGTTCTCCCAGGAGATCGGGGCGAGCGCCTCGTAAACGGCGTCGATCGCCGCCTGGATGGTCGGCGCGCTCTTCGACACGACCAGCACGCGGCCGCCCTTGTTCACGAACTTGCCGTCCTGCATGGCGGTCCCGGCATGGAACACGACCGCGCCCTTCGCCTCGGCTTCCCCGATGCCGCTGATGATGTGACCCTTCACGATGGGACCGGCGGGGTATTCGCCGGAAGCCAGCACCACGCAGACGCACGGATCGGGATTCCAGTCGAGCTTGACCTCGGCGAGACGTCCGGTCGCGGTCTTGTAGAGGGCGTCGGCGAGGCTGGAACGCAGGCGCGGGAGCACGGCCTCGGTCTCGGGGTCGCCGAATCGCACGTTGAACTCAAGCACCTTCGGACCGTCCTTCGTGACCATGATCCCGGCGTAGATGAGGCCGCGGTAGTCGAGGCCTTCCGCCTGGATCCCGGCGAGGAAGGGATCGAGCACTTTCTTCTGCACCTCGGCCATCAGGGCGTCGGTCACGACCGGGGCAGGCGAATACGCGCCCATGCCGCCGGTGTTCGGCCCCTTGTCGCCGTCGAGCTGGCGCTTGTGGTCCTGCGAGCTGGCGAGCGCGGTGATCGTCTTGCCGTCGACGAGCGCGAAAATGGACGCCTCCTCGCCGACAAGGAGTTCCTCCAGCACGACGCGGGCGCCTGCCGCGCCGAACGCTCCGCTGAAACACGCGTCCACGGCGGCGAGCGCGTCGGCGCGGTCTTTCGAGACGATCACGCCCTTGCCCGCGGCGAGTCCGTCCGCCTTCACGACGAGTTCGCGCCCGGCGTCGTACTGCGCGTTCACGTATGCACGGGCGTCCGCGGCGTTGTCGAACGTGGCGAACGCGGCGGTCGGGATGCCGTATTTGTCCATGAACTTCTTGGAGAAATCTTTGCTGCCTTCGAGCTGCGCGGCTGCTTTCGAGGGACCGAAGACCGGGATGCCTTTCGCACGAATGAGGTCGGCCGCACCGTCGCACAGGGGCGCTTCCGGCCCGACGACCACGAAGTCGATGCCGTTCGACGCGGCCCAGTCGGCGATGACGGACCAGTCGGAGCCGGGGACGTCCGCCGGGCATTCGGCGATCTGCGCGATGCCGGGGCTGCCGGGAATGCACGCCAGGCGTTCCGTTTCCGGGCTGAGCTTCAAACTGCGGCAGATCGCGTGTTCGCGGCCGCCGCTTCCGAGCACGAGGATATTCATAATCGGGGAGTCTCCTTAAATCGTTTCGACGGCAGATGCCGCCGTCATGTTTTTATAAAAAGAAACACGATAATCTACACGCGGAAACGGAAAAAGTCAAGACCGCACGCATGGGAAACACCCGAAATGAGGAAAACTGACAACCGGGGAATCTACACTTTTGTTGACTGTTCCTGAAGAGGGAGGAAGAGCGAGAAGGCCGCGCCGCTTGATTCAGGATCGGCGGGGTCGAGCTGGAGCCAGCCTTTGTGCGAGATGAGGATACCGTACGCCATGGAGAGCCCCATGCCGGTGCCCTGCCCGACCGGCTTCGTGGTAAAGAACGGCTCGAAAATGCGCGCGCGGAGGTCGTCCGGCACGCCGGGGCCGGAATCCTTGATGCGGATCACGCAGTAACGGGCGTCCGGGGAGACGTCGGCGTCCGGCGGGGGGAGCGGGTCGACGCCGAGCGCGGCGGGCGTGCCGAGGGAAATGGTGATGCGGCGGTCGTGTTCCGGTATCTTCCGCACGGCGTCGCGCGCGTTCATGAGCAGATTCAGGATGACCTGCTGGAGCTGGACGGAGTCGCCGCGGACGATCAGCGGCGCATTATCCGCGTGTTTGTTCGGAAGGTCGAGCTTGAAGTCGATGCCCGCGGCGGACGGCAGGAACATGGCGGCCGAGGTGTTCAGGAAGGCGGCAAGGTCGATCTCCGAGGCGGTGAAGTTGCCGCGCCGGGCAAATCCGAGCAGGTCGCGCGTGAGCGTGGCGGCGCGCTCGGTGATGGTGTCGATGACCTCGATGTGACGGCGGGCATTCTCCTCGCGGACGGGGTACATGTACTTGATGAGATCGAGGTGCCCCTGGATCGCCTGAAGGAAGTTGTTGAAGTCGTGCGCGATGCCGCCCGCCAGCTCGCCGATGGATGCGAGACGCTGCCGATGGAACGTCTGCTCGCGCCACACTTCGCGTTCGCGTTCGAGCCGCGTCCGTTCGGTCACGTCGCGCCCGTGGACCAGCACCATCGGCGTCTCGTCGATCACGACGCGGTTGATGGCGAGTTCCAGGATGCGGTCCGTGCCGGGCGGCGTGGCGGTGTAGCGCGCCTCGGGTTCCGCGAGAAGCGCATCCCACTTCTCCCGTTCGATCCCGGCAAGCTCGGGAAACGATTTATCCTTGAGCTCGTCGGCGGTGGTGCGGAACATCGTCGCGGCTGAATCGTTGACCTCGGAAATGATGCCGTTCTGGTCGGTCAGGAAGATGCATGCGACGGCGTTGCGGAACAACACACGGTAGCGTTCCTCCGTGTCGCGCAGCGTCTTTTCCAGCTCGACGCGCTTGCCGTAGTTGCCGAAGAACGCGATCACGATGTCGAGCGCGCCGCGTCCCTCGCCGGGCAGTTCGTAGCGGATGCGCGAGATGTAGAACGTGATGATGACGCTGAGCCACAGTACCATGAGCGTCTTGAAGAGATAGGACGCCTCCAGGTCGAGCCACCAGTCCGGGCGGCCCCAGCGGTACACGGCGGAAAACACCATGGCGTCGCTCAGCTGGACGGCAATGAGCGAGGCGGCCACGCAGAGGAAGAGGTTGATGCGGCGGTTGCGGAGCCCCTGATAGAAGATCGGGATCAGGAAGATGTCGACCGTGAAGGACAGCACATTCGCGGCCATCACGCGCAGGCTGCTTCGCATCATTGAGGCGAATGTCACGGGGAGCTGGTCGGACGCGGTGTCCTGCGGCGGGATCATCTCGGCCTGCGTCACGGTAAGGTGCGCCAGGTAGAGATACAGCGCCAGCGAGATCATGAGCCCGATGATCACGCGCTGGGCCGAAAGCGTGCCGTCGGCGATGTAGATGACCGCGAGGATCCCAAGAAACGGCAACATGAGCACGCCGGACGAGAGCGGAATGTCGAACCCGGAATACCCTGTGACGATCGTGATGCCGCCCGCGCCCGCGAACTGCGTGAATCCGAAGAGCAGCCCCATCGCGACGTAGGAAGCCGGCGCGCCGAGCTGTTTTTTCAGCCCGTGAAGCAGCAGGAGCGTCACGAAAAGAAAGGTCATTTCGAGAACGGCCAGTGCGATGCTGAAAAACGTGGTGTCCATGTCTGCTCGTCCGAGGCGGGGTTATGCGGTGCGGCGTCCGGTTCGTCTTATGTTCTCAGCTCTCCGGTCCGGTCTCTTCGGCGGCCTCCGGTCCATGGAGGCGTTCGCGGAAACGTTCGGCCCGGTACTTGCCGCGTTCCATGGGCGACAGCGCCATGTTCATGCGGCAGCAGAGGTGCGCGGGCTGGCATTCGAGGAGGAGTTCCGCCCAGTCCTGCCGCGTGAAATCCCGGAAGACGCCGGAATCCGCGCCGAGCTTCATGATGGAGAGTGCGTCGAGCGCTTCCGAGGTCGGGATGAGGTAGTTGTTGCGGAGCAACCCGTAGGCGCGGCCGCAGGCGTTCAGGAACAGCAGTTTCTGACGGCTGATGAGCTCAGCGCGGGTGCGTTCTTCCTCGCGTGAGATGGCCGTGACGACCTCCGTCATGCGGAGTCCCAAGTCCTCCTCGCGTTCGCCGAGCGTGGTCCGGTTGGAGATGAGGAAGAGGTTTCCGGCGGGCTTCCCGTCGACCGGGAAATACGGCGCGGCGGTAAGTCCGGCGTCCTCCAGACGTTCGAGGATGCGTTTGCGTCGGCCGGAGAGCCCGAGCGCAGGCAAGTGGATCAGGAACGTGATCCTGAGGCCGGTCCCGACCAGCGCGGGCGCGCCGGTCAGGTAGCCGTAACGCGGATGGAACGCGAACCGGAGGTGGCGCGCGAGCGCGGATTCCAGCTCGGACATGCGGTCCCAGGTCTCGCGGAACGCCGAACCCGGCGCGGTCATGTGAAGCCAGATGTGGTCGTCGCCGTTCAGGAGGACCGAGGTGGACCCGTCCTCGGCGCAGACAAAGACGCGGCAGGCGGCGATGTCCGTATGCGAACGGTCCATCAGCTCGCGTTCCACGAGCAGGTCGCGGTCGGATGTGGTCAGGAGTTCGTGCTTGATCTGGAACATGCTCGGGAGCAGGCTGTGGACGTCCTCGTGGTGCATGGCGGCAAGCGTGAGCTCGGCGACCGATTCCAGGATGTTCGCGGAGGCCGTCGCGGGGAACTGGAATCCCTCGATGTTGCGCGAGAGGGAAAGGAATGTGGAAAGGATGGGCCCCTGCCCGATGAAGACAGGTCCTTTGCTTGCGAGATGGCGGATGCGCGGATGGAAGATCATGAGCTCTTCCTCCTTCCGCGGGCACGCGTTTTTTTCGGGGGCGTTTCAGGCGCGGATTCGTCCGGGATAAGCTCGGCGGACTTAAGTTCGGTCTCGATCCCGGCGATCTTGTCGCGGATCTCGGCGGCCAGCTCGAATTCCTCGCGCCGGACGGATTCGTCGAGGCTCTTGCGGAGGCGTTCGAGCTCGCGCCGAAGGCCGATGCGTTCGGAAACAGCCGGATCGTGCCACTGTTCGACCGTTTCCGGCGGCGTCTTGCCGCAATGCACGCTGCCGTGCTGGTTCAGCTCGATGTCCTCCAGAAGGACCTGGCTGAACTGCTCGTAGCAGGCGGCGCACCCGACTTTGCCGTTTTTCTTGTATGCGTGCCAGCTCGCGCCGCAGACATCGCACTGGAGATCCTGCGCTTCCTCTTCCTGCGGCTTCTTCTGGTCGAACAGCTCGGCAAGTTTCAGGTCGGCGCTGTTCGCGATCGCCTGCGTAAGACGTTCGAGCATCTCGTGAAAATGCGAATTGACGGCGTTTCCCTCGGCCAGGTTGCGCTTCTTCGCGCATTCGGCGCAGATGTGTAGGGTATTGGTCTCGCCGTTGACGATTTCCTGTATGTGAATGGTAGCCGGATTGGCCTTGCAGATCTGACATAACATCATAGTTTGCTCCGTGTTCTTTCCGTTCAATTACTCATGGAGTCGGAAAACAATGTATCACGCGGGAAGCCGGATTGCAAACCGCGGAACAAAAAAAGTCCGAAAAAGCCTCTGTCTTTCCCTCTGCGTCATGTCCTCGGCGCACTTCACGATACCGGTTTCTTCCGTTGTCCGGTAACGGCGTGAATCCGCACCGAAAAACACGAAAATGATTTGCATTTTGCGCGGGCGCGTGATATAGTAGATGCGTGAACTGCAACGGCGGCCGCTTTGCTTTGCAAAGAGGAAAGTCCGGACTCCACAGGGCAGGAAGTCCTTCTTCAAGAAGGATGTCGCGGGGGCAACCCCGCGGGAAGGAAAGCGCAACAGAGAACAGACCGCCGGACGTTTTCGGACGTCCGGCAAGGGTGAAACGGCGGTGCAAGAGACCACCGGGCTCCGGAGCGATCCGGGCCGCATGGCAAGCCCCTTCCGGAGCAAGGCCAAATAGGGGACGATGCCGCTGCCCGCGGCGTTATCAGTTCCGGGTTCTGGCCGCTTAGACAGATGGCCGCCCCCGCGGAAACGCGGAGACAGAATCCGGCTTATGTTGCAGTTCGCTTTTTTGGATCAACAACGCTATGAAAATCGTATCGCTCATAACAGATCTGGATCCGGCCGGGGCGGAACGCGTCCTGACCGATCTCGTGTGCAGCCTGATCGCCCGGGGACACACGTGCGACGTGCTGTCGCTGATGGCGCCGCCGCAGGACGACTGTCTGGTGGACGCGCTTCAGACAGCCGGCGCACGCGTGGCGTTCCTGAACGCGACCAAGCTCGATTTCTTTGTGCTGCCGTTCCTGGTGCGGTACGCTCTCCAGCGGCTCGAACCGGAAATCGTGCACTCGCACATGATGCACGCCAACCTGCTGGCGCGTTTCGCGCTTGCCGGGAGCGGGATCCCGCTCGTAAACACGATCCATATCGCAGACCGCCGCCGCACGCAGGGGTTCTACTTCATGCTCGACCGCATGTCGGTCCGGCACGCGACCGCGCTGACCGCGGTGTCCAAGGCCGCTTTACGGTTTCACTCCGCCGTCTGCCGCATCCCGAGGAAGAAATTCCGCGTGGTATACAACGGCTGCGACGCCGTGGAGCCCGCCACGCCGGAGGAATGCCGCGAGTTCCGCAAGTGGTGCATGATGGAGGACTGCACGAAAGTGATCGGATCCGTGGGCAGGCTCGACAAACAGAAGGGCTACGACCTGCTGTTCGACCGCATGAAGGCGCTGTCCGACCGCGTGCCGGAGGGGGAGCGCTGGGGCGTCGTCATCATCGGCGACGGCCCGGAACGCGACGACCTGGAGCGCCGCGTGCGCGCCATGAACTTCCCGAACCTCGCATTCGCGCTGCCGGGCTACCGTTCGGACGCGCGCAGCCTGATGGCCGCGTTCGACGTCATGGTGGTGCCTTCCCGCTACGAAGGCTACGGGCTCACGCTCACCGAGGCCATGACGCTCGGGCTCCCCGTGGTCACCTCCACCGCCGACTCCCTCCCCGAACTTTGCGAACAGTACAAGGACGGGTTCGCGCAATGCATCGATTTCAGCAAAGACCCGGACGGGATCCGGCTTGCGAAGGCGCTGTCCGAAGCGGCCGGCGCGGGCCGCTCCAAGCCTTTCGTGCTGTGTTCCGTCGCGCACATGGTCGATGAATACGAACAAATCTACAACGAACTGACAGGCAATTAAGACAGGAGACACGCTCCCATGCTTCAGATCCTCGCCGCCACCACGAACAAACACAAGATCCGGGAATTCCAGGCCATGCTCAACACTTCGGCCGATTCCGGACGCGTCTGCATCATCTCCCCCGACACGATCAAGGGGTTCCCCGAGATCGTCGAAAACGGCAAGTCCTTCGAGGAGAACGCCCGCATCAAGGCGGGCGCGGCGGCGCGCTATGCCGATATGGCCGCGTTCGCCGACGATTCCGGGCTGGAAGTGATGGCGCTCGGCGGCGCGCCGGGCATCTACTCCGCGCGCTACGCCGGGGAAAACACCTCGTACCCCGAAAAGATGGCGAAACTCCTCGCCGAGCTGAAGAACTTCGACGACCGCCGCGCACGCTTCGTCTGCGTCATCGCGCTCGCCTACCGCGGCGACATCGTGGAGACGTTCCGCGGCGAAGTGACGGGCACGATCGCGCCTGAACCGCGCGGCACGGAGGGATTCGGCTACGACCCGATCTTCATCCCGGACGGCTACGACAGGACGTTCGGCGAGCTCGGCGAAGAGGTCAAGAGCAAGCTCAGCCATCGCGCCCGCGCGTTCGCGTTGGCCGCCGATTTCGTACACCGCGAACTTCAGACCATGGACGATTTCGAATTCGTATGATGAGACTCCGCACCACAATCGCGTTCTGCTGCGCCGCGCTCCTGACGGCGGGGCTCTTCCTGCTCCCCGCGCTCCTCAATGCGAAGGACGCCAAGGAGGTCGAATTGAGGTTCGACGGACGCCCGAAGGTCGGCGAGCCGTACGTGATCTCCGTGAACACGCGGCAGGTGCGGACCTACCGGATGAAGCTGGTCGGGATCGACAATCCGCCGCGCCGCCGCGAGACGCACGAAATCCACGCTGTCGGCGAGCTCGTCTACCAGTCGCTCGATCCGCTCGTGATCCAGTTCAAGGTCGAGGCGCTGAACCAGACCGTCGACGGCGTGAAGACCGACTACGCTCCGCTCGCGGGCATGACCGCCATCGTACGTTCGTCCGGCGTGAACCTGCGGGACATCCCCGTCGGCACGGAGGAGGACGCGGCGGAATCCGTGCTGGGCGGCGGTTCCGCTTCGGGTGCTTCCGACACGAAGAAAAAGACCACGAAGGAGATTCGCGAGATGCTCCCCGGCGCGCGCCGTCTGATCGCGTCCATGTTCTCCGCCCCGCTGGACCACCCGGAGGAATACCTCGGCAAGTCGCGCAAGGTCAAGCCGGGCGAGAAGTGGACGGCTTCCGCCAAGCCGATGCTGGAGGCGATCAAGGCGAACGGGCTTGAACTCGCCGAGGACAAGGTCACGGCAACCGCAACATACAACAACCCCTCGAAATTCTACGAAGGAAATATCCTCGCCCAGAACGTCTTTTTCCTCGCCGAATCCGCCAACATCCCCGGCTATGATTTCAAGCTCGAAGTCCATTTCCAGTTCCCCGACGACGGCGACGATCCGCCGTTCCGCGTCGAGCGCTCCGCCACGGAAGTCGTGAACCGCGCGATCCCCGAAGGCGTGCCCGGTTTTTCCGGGTCCGTGATGGACTGCGTGACGACCGTCCAGAGCGACGTCGCCATGATCCGGAAATCCAAGATGAAGACGAAGAAAAAGAACTGGTTCCTCGACCTGTTCGACTGAGGGCAGAGCCGCCCGCGTCAAAAACGGTGCGATCTGAGGAAGAAACGAGGCGAGGGATAAGACCGGAACCGGCGCTCAGTCGTCCTGGCCGGTCTCCGCGCCGTGGCTGCGTCGCTTCATGGAAAGCAGGGCGAATCCGCCCGCGATGACCTCTCTCTGCACGATCACGTCGTGCGGGAGCTGCAGGCACACGTTCGCGAAATTCCAGATCGCCTTCACGCCACACTGCACGAGCTCGTCGGCGACCATCTGGGCGGTGGACGACGGCACGCAGATGATCCCGATGTCCGGCGGCGCGGGCGTCAGATATTCGCGCATCTTCCGCACGTCCAGCACCTCGTGCGCGTGGATCAGCATCCCGTGCTTGCGGGAGTCCGCGTCGAACACATACGTGAACCGCAGGCCGTATTCCGCGAATTCCTCGTAACCGAGCAGGGCGCTGCCGAGCGAGCCCGCGCCGACCAGGCACGCCGTAGTGCGTTCGTCCCAGCCGACGAACCGGCGCAGCGAGGCGATCAGCTCCACCGTCTTGAACCCGACGCCGGGCGTCCCCTGGATGCCGGTCAGCTCAAAGTCCTTCCGCACGATGATCGGGTCAAGCCCCATATAGTCCGCCAGCTTGGACGTCGACACGAACCGCTCACCGGCCGCCTGCATGAGCATGAGCTTGTGCAGATAGGTCGGCATGCGCCGGATGGCGGGCGTGTTCAGGACTTTGTGTTTTCCCATGACTGGCTCCGTTCGGGGGTGAATAATTCTCTTACTATACTCCACTTTCGCCCGAAATCAAGTTTTTCCGCCGTTTTTCCGCGAAAACGCCCTCATATACCCCGTCTTTAACACTTGTTTTACGGGAGGCAGCCTGCCGTCTGGGCATAAAAAAAACCGTCCGGGCCGGGAGGGCTCGAACGGTTGAGAAAACAGAAGAATCTGTTGCGGAACAGATAAACTGTCAGACTTAGCGGGCGTAGTATTCGACCACGCGCATGGATTCGACGGAGAAGGGGATCGCGTCGATGGTGGGAAGGCTGACGAGCTTGATCTTGAGCTGTTCCTTGTCGACCTCGAAATAGGCCGGAGCTTCGGCTGTGACGGCCTTGGCGATCTCGGCGATCTTCGGGGATTTTTCGGCGTTGATGGAGATGACCTGGCCGGGCTTCACGATGTAGGATGCGCGGTCGACGATCTTGCCGTCAACGAGGATGTGGCGGTGGCTGACGAACTGCTTGGCCGCGAAGATGGTGGGCGCGAAACCGGCATGGTAGACGATGCTGTCGAGGCGGGTTTCGATGCGCTGCATCATGATTTCGTTGGTCTTGCCTTCAATGCGCTTGGCGTAGAGGTACGCGGCGCGAAGCTGGCTTTCGGTGAGCGCGTAGTGGGCTCTGAGTTTCTGCTTTTCGAGCATCATTTCGCCGTAGGCCGTGAGTTTTTTGCGGTGCGCGTTCTTGCCTTGGAGACCGGCGGCGTAAGTACGGGCGCGGCCCTTGACGGTGGGGCAGTTCGGCATGTTCCAGATGCAGTAGCCGATGCGGCGGCAGATTTTGTGTTTCGCTTGACCTTGTTTCATCCCATGTATCCTTTCTCATAAGAAGGGTTAATTATACTGCACGGCAGGCGTCAAGCTCCAGTAAACCGGGGGCCGGCCGCACAAAACGAGTTATATAATATACTGCATCGTCAGGAAAAATCAAACCGGAATCAAAAAAAACCGGAGCCGAAGCATGGTTTGAGGATATAATTGCGGCACGGATAAACGGAAACAACAGCTCCCGCCTTTCCAAAAACGGCCGGACAGATGCAAAAGAATCTTGAAAACGCGCAACCGGAATGGTATATTAGAGCACGCCTTCATTCACCGGTTTCGACGGTCCAACCGCCCATTCATAAGGAATTGAACCCATGTTTCCCGAGCTGACCGCATTCATCAAAGACTCGATGTCGATCCATCCCATTCTGGTCAATCTGTGCATCCTCGCCGTGGCGATCCTGGGCGGACTGCTGGTGAACCTGATCACGCGTCATATCGTGCTGTACGGGATGAAGGTGATATTCCAGAAACTCCCGATCGACATTCCCGAAGGGAAAACCCTGCTGGTCCAGATCGCGACGCGTCTGGCGTACATCGCACCGATCGTGGTGGTGTATATCCTGCTTGTCATCATGGACATCGAGCACGACTACCTGCTGCGGATGCGGAAGATCTGCATGGCGCTCACGATCGTCTGCATCGTGGGGGCTCTGCTGAGTTTTCTGAACCTGCTGGCGCTGTGGTACCGGAAACAGCCGGATTCGCAGAACCGTTCGATCAAGGGCCTGGTCCAGCTGATTCAGATTTTCATCGTGCTCGGCGCGTTCATCATGGTGGCGTCCATGCTGGTGAACAAAAGCCCGGTGATGCTGCTCTCCGGCCTCGGCGCGGTGGCGGCGGTGCTGATCCTGATCTTCCAGGACACGATCCTGGCGCTGGTCTCCGGGATTCAGCTGAGCACAAACCACATGATCCAGATCGGCGACTGGATTGTGCTGCCGTCGGAGAACGTGGACGGCGTGATCGTGGACATCGCCCTGCACATGGTAAAGGTGCAGAACTGGGACATGACCATCGTGACCGTGCCGACGCGGAAATTGACCGTGGAGACGTTCATCAACTGGCGCGGCGTCTACGAGGCCGGCGGCCGCCGCATCAAGCGCGCGTTGAACATCGACATGCGGAGTGTGCGCTTCCTCGACGACGACGAGATCGCGCGGCTGGACGAATTCGTGCTGCTGGACGACTATCTGAACGAAAAACAGCAGGAGATCGAGGCGTGGAACCATGCTCTGGCGGAAAAAGGCGCGAAACCGATCAACGGACGCCGCATCACCAACATCGGGACGTTCCGCATCTACGTCGACAAATACCTGCGCTCTCTGAAGACGGTCAACCAAAACATGACTGTGCTCGTGCGCCAGCTCCCGCCGGACTCCACAGGACTACCGATCGAGGTCTACTGCTTCACGAACACGACCGACTGGCTCGAATACGAACGGATTCAGTCGGACATCTTCGACCACCTGCTCGCGATCCTGCCGGTGTTCGGATTGAGAGTGTTCCAGGAATGCAGCGACATCTACCAGGAGGCGGGCGGCCAACGCAGGAAGATCGGCGGCGTGTTCCCGCAGGACATCTACACCTCGCCGGATTATCCCGGTCTGCGCAGACTGCGCGACGGCGCGAACGGCGAAAAAAGCTGAACTTCATCTTGAAAATAACCGGAACGCATGGTAGATTATTAGACGCATTTCTCTTATTCTTTTGAAGATGCGCCCGTTCCCCCTGCCCCACATAAAAGCATGATGGAGAAACAATGCTGAACACCTTGCGCCATGTCCTGGATTTCCGGCGGCTGCCGATGATCGCGGTCGCCAACCGGTCCCTGCTGTGGCAGTTCGTGAAGCGCAACGTGTCGGCGCGGTACAAAGGATCGGTGCTGGGACTGTTCTGGAGCTTCGTCCATCCGATGATGATGCTCTGCGTCTACACGTTCGTTTTCAGTGTGGTGTTCAAGTCGCGCTGGGGCATCGACACGGGCGGCGGGCGCGGCGCGTTCGCGATCATCATGTTCTGCGGACTCGCCCTGTTCAACATCTTCTCCGAGGCGGTAAACTTGAACTGCGGGGTCGTAGTTGGAAACACCAATCTGGTAAAAAAGGTTATTTTCCCGCTGGAGATCCTGCCGCTGTCGCAGACGATCGCCTCGTTCGCCGTGGGCATGGTCTGGTTTTTCCTGCTGTTCCTCGGCACGGTGTTCGTCTTCGGCAAGATCAGCTTCACGATGCTGCTTCTTCCCTTGATCCTGCTCCCGCTGTTTCTGTTTGCGCTGGGCGTTTCCTTTTTTGTGTCCTCGTTCAGTGTGTATGTCCGCGATACGCCGTATCTGGTCGGGGTGCTGATTCAGATCCTGTTTTTCATGACGCCGATCTTCTATCCGATCGCGGCGATCCCGGAACGTTTCCGCTGGCCCCTCCGGCTGAACCCTTTGGCACTCCTGATTGAGGAGGCACGGAAGGTGTTCCTGTACGGCGAACTGCCGGACTGGCGGTTCCTCGGCGCGGCGTTCCTGATCTCGCTGCTGGTGCTTCACCTGGGATTTCTGTGGTTCCACAAGACGAAGAAAGGATTTGCCGATGTCCTCTGAAGACGTGGTCCTGCGTATCCGGCACATCTCGAAACGGTTCGAGATCTACGACAAGCCCCGCCACCGCCTGCAGCAAATGCTGTTCGGGCGGTGGAAGACGTACTACCGCGAATTCTGGGCTCTGCGCGACATTGACTTCGAGGTAAAGAAAGGCGAATGCGTCGGCATCATCGGGCGGAACGGCGCCGGGAAGTCGACCCTGCTTCAGATCGTGACTGGCACGCTCCAGCCGACGGAGGGGACAGTGGAGCGGCACGGACGGATTGCGGCCCTGCTCGAGCTCGGGAGCGGATTCAATCCCGAGTTCACAGGACGGGAGAACGTGTACATGAACGCGGCAATCCTCGGGCTCACGAAGGCCGAGACCGATGCGAAGTACGATGACATCGTCGCGTTCGCGGACATCGGCGACTTCATCGACCGGCCGGTGAAGACGTATTCCTCCGGCATGATGGTGCGCCTGGCATTCGCCGTGAACGCGTTCGTCGACCCGGATATCCTGATCGTGGACGAGGCGCTTGCGGTCGGCGACATCGGGTTCCAGATGAAATGCTTTCAGAAACTTCACGAGGTCATTGCCAAAGGCACAACGCTGCTGCTGGTCACGCATGACCTGGTCTCCGTTTCCACGTTCTGCAAGAAAGTAATCTTCATGAACAACGGCAGACTGATCCGGTTCTCTTCGAACGTGCTGGAAACGGTCAACGCATTCAAGGAAAGCATGCGCATCGTCAAAAACGTTCATGGAAGCACCCCCGCGAACAGCAGCGGTTCCGAATACCGCTTCGGTTCGTTCGATGCGACCGTGGAATCCTGCCGCATCTTCGACGCCAACGAGACCGGTACGGACCGCCAGGCGGTCAGCCCGGACATGGACGTGGTGATGGAGATCGTGATCCGCGCGAAACGCGATTTCGAGCACGTGGTAATGGGAATCGGACTCAAGACCCGGGACGGTCTTGAGATATGGGGCGACAACACGATGACCGAGTTCCCGGTCGGATTCCGCCTGAAAACAGGCGACAACGTGTTTTTGTTCAAGACAAGGTTTTACCTCAATTCCGGGACGTACGGAGTCACCGTCGGAATCGCCGACATCTCGACCATGCCGCGCGTCGAACTGGACCAGCGCTGGCCAATCCGGGCCATTGAGGTCTCATCCGCCAGAGAACAGCCCGGTTTTATCGCCTCGCCGATGACATTGATAACAGACGGGAAGGAGTCATCATGATAAAAGCACTCGTCGCGGTCCGTTCGGGGTCCGTCCGTGTTCAGAACAAAAATATCCGTCCCTTCGCCGGAAAGACTTTGCTGGAATACAAAATCGAACAGCTGAAACACGTGAAGGGACTGGACGGCGTCATCGTCAACTCGAATTCCGCCGAGATGCTCGACATCGCGGCGTCGCTCGGGGCGGAAACCGTTCTTCGCGATCCATACTACGCTTCGAACAGCGTTTCCATGAGTGATGTGTACCGCAACATGGCGGAGAACTGCCAATGCGACTACATCTTGTACGCGAACGTGACAAATCCGCTCACCCGGACCATCAGCTACGAAAACGCGATCAGACGTTTCTTCGACGGTATAGGCCCGGACTCTCTTGATTCGCTGAATTCCGGCACTCTGGTCCATGAGTTCCTTTTCCGCGACAACCGTCCGATCAATTACGATCTGCAGCACCAGCCCAGAAGTCAGGAACTGCCCGAGATCTACGCGCTCAATTTCGCCATCAGCATCCTGAAACGCGAGACCATGATCGAATGCAAAAACGTCGTTGGCAGGAAACCGGAGATATTCGCACTGCCCGAAATTGAGGCGATTGACATTGACACCGAGCTTGATTTTTTCGTTGCCGAACAGCTTTTCCGCAAGATTGTGCTCAACCATGAAACCATCCTGTAGGCGCAGATGAACATCCTGTTTTACGTCAATCCGCTGACCGAGATTCAGAGGCCGAGCCAGAAAACCGTGTGGGTCACGGACTGGATTCCGCGCATTGCGAATGCATTCCGCAGGGGGGGAGAACAATGCCGCATCTCCGCGGTCGTGAGCGCGGACGTACATGCGTTTTTGGACGGCATCAATACCGCCGCGGACGATTTCTGCGTTTTGTCACAGCGCGACATGCTCGACGGTTACCGGTTCGACGGGAATCGGGAAATACGGAACTGGCAGGAAGGAAACGAAGACTCCGCGTATTCGCAGTATCTGGCGGATCTCCTCAAAAAACGCCTCCCCGCGGACTACCGGCCCGATCTTGTCTTCTCATTCAGTCCGGCGCCTTTCTTCGAACAGCTTTTCCGCGGAGTCCCGGTCCTGTATTACGAATACGGATGTTTTTCCAGGGCGCCCTATCCTGAAACGTTCTACCTGGATCCGTGGGGCAAAGGACTTCGCGCGTTCAACTCGCGCTATGCCGATCAGATCAACAGCGTCGCGGCCCGACAGGAGGACGTTGAAAAACTCAACGAATACCGTACACGTATCCTCAACTGTCTGTCATCGGTTCCGGAAGCGGCGGCATTCTTCGGCGAGTTGCGTCAGCAATACCGAACCATCTTCCTAGTCCCGCTCGGATACAGCAATTTCTATGAGACCGACGCCTTTTCCAAATATGCCACGCAGTTTGAGTTCGTGGAGCACATCATGGATTCTGTCGGCGACGACGTCGGCGTACTCGTCACACAGCACCCCGTATGCAAGTCGATCAACGACAATTCCCTTGATGAACTGAAACGACTTCATCCGAATTTGATTTCCGATATAATTTCGTCGCGGGTCGAGGGGTTCTCCCAAATCGCGCTGGCGTACGTGGACGGTGCAATCACACAAAGCTCCACGGTAGGACTTCAGGCCGCGTTTCTGAACAGATATTTCGTTTCCGTCGGCTCGTATTTCTCCGGGCTGGCGGATTGCTGTTCCCTGAGCGGCATTTCCGACATGCTCAAAAATGAAGTCAGAAACAAGGACAACTTTTTCGTCTGGAATCTGACGCATTACTCAATCCCGGCGCAACTGTTTTCCCGGCTGGCGCCGGAGCATATCCGGATGGTCGCGGAACTCCGGGATCTTCCGGTTCAGGAAGCATTGCGGAAATGGAGGCGCTTCCCCGGCAACGTCTTCGATGAAGTGTATCTGCCGCATGTCAAGGAAATGGCCGGGAAATACCATCCCGCCGTCAACATGCCGACATCGGAAACGGAACGCCAGATTACAGAACTGAGGGAAAAGCTGCAGAATACGCAAAGCCAGCTTGAAGATATGAGCATCAGGTGCGAACAACTGCGGCAGAGCCATGACGAGTTTCAGGCAATGAAGCAGTCCGTTTCGTTCTTTATCGGCCGCGCGGTCACGTGGCCTCTACGCACAGTCTGTGACGGTTTGCGCTGCTGGCGCAGAAACGGCCTCGTCTACACCTGCGGCCGGATTCCTGTAAAAACCCGCATTGCATTTCAGCGGCTGAACGACTTTCTGTTGTCGAGAAGAATCCTGAAAACTCTCTTCTTTCCCATGCTGTTCATGGGGAAATTGTTCATAATGATCCTGAAAACGATCCGGAGCATCCGGGAAAACGGACTGAGGTTTACGCTGAAGAAGATCGCATCTTTTTTCCGGAAGGAACGGGGACCGGGCTGGATATTTGACACGGACAAATACAATCAGGTCAGCATACCGGAACCGATACGTTCCGAAGTTGTTTCTTCCGGCAAGACCACGGTCATCGTCCCAGTTTACAACGGCCTGAACCACTTGAAACGCCTGATGCCGTCGCTTCTGGCCAATACCCCGGCGGGCGTTTCCATCCTGCTGATCGACGATTGCAGTCCCGACGAAGAGATTGCTCCGTTCCTTCATGCTCAGGCGGAGCCGGATTCGAGGGTCACACTGCTGAAGAATCCGGAGAACCGCGGATTTGTGAAAACCGTGAACCATGCATTTGAACTCTGCAAAGATCAGGATTATATAATCCTGCTGAACACCGACACCGAGGTGCCGCCGCAGTGGGTGGAACGGCTTCTGGCTCCGTTTGAACAGAACGACGTCGCGTCCGTCACGCCGTTCTCCAACGGCGCGACCATCTTCAGCCTTCCCCTCACGGACGACCGGAACAACCGGGATTTCATCCGGGTATTCCCGCTGGAGGAGATCGACCGGGAAATCAGGAAATGTTCGCTCCCGCCGGATGCGCGGACCGCTCCGTGCGGCGTCGGGTTCTGCATGGCCATGAAGAACGAGCTGATCCGGAAATTCGGCGGGTTCGACGAGAAAAGTTTCGGCAGGGGGTTCGGCGAAGAAGTGGACTGGTGCCGCCGCGCAGCCGAACACGGGTTCAGAAACGTCATCGCCCCGAATCTTTTCGTCTCCCATTATCACGGAGGAAGCTTCGACTCCGCCGAACGACAAGCGCTGCTTGAGGAACATGAAAAACTGCAATTGAAGAAACACCCGGATTATCATGCCGTACTCGCTCAACACGATCTAGAGACCGCTCCGGTGTGGGACATCATCCGCTGCGCCGCGACGTTGGGCCTGATCCTGAAGCCGGAACACGAACCCGTGCTGATTCTGGACCACGACTGGGGCGGCGGGGCGAATTCGTACCGGGAAAAAATGATCCGTGAACTTCTTTCGGAGGGAAAGGCGGTATTGCTGGCACAGCCAGAGGTCGGATTCATCAGAATCACCGCGTACTACCGCGATCTTCGTTATTCCTATCCTGTACGCGACTTCGCCGCACTGCATCTACCGTGTTTCTCCGGCATCAGACGGATCGTCATCAACGAACTGATCTCGTGGGCGTACATTTACGGGAAACGGGCTTTCTCCGTCGATCTGTACCGCAAAATCGCCGAAGAGATACTGGTCCTCAAAGAAAAGAACGCCGCAACCCTCGAGTATATGGTCCACGACTACTTCCTGATCTGTCCGCACCTGAATCTGGTCGGGATAAACAGGACGTACTGCAATCCCGGACGATCCGCGGCGGCCTGCGCCGGATGCATCACGGTCCGGCGGCACTACGAAAAAATGGAGCGGTACACCGGAACGATCACCGGCGAACAGTGGCGCGACGCCATGCGTCCGCTGCTCAAATCCTTGGACGAAATACGCTTCTTCTCGCAGAATTCCATCGACATATTCCGTCAGGTGTACGACTTGGAGGAACGCCAGATCAGGCTGATCCCGCACAACCCGATCATCCCGTTCAAGCCGATGCGGTTCAGCCGCGGGCCGGTCAGGATCGGATGTGTGGGTGCCATCGGCGAGGTGAAGGGAGCCGATTTCATCGTCAAGCTGGCAAACCACCTGAAAGCGCATGCTCCTGACGCAAAGATCGTCGTCATCGGGATCATCGACGCGAAAAGTCTGCCGGACAATGTCATCGTCCATGGGAAATATGAACTGCCCGATCTTCCCGCCCTGCTCGACCGATACAGAGTCAACATCGGTTTCATCTCCTCCATCTGGCCTGAGACGTTCAGCTATGTCTCGCAAGAACTCATGATGCTGAATCTGCCGCTGGTGTGTTTCGATATCGGCGCGCCCCGCGACCGGATCGGACAGTGGAGAAGAGGCCGGATCATTCCTGAAATGACCCCGGAATCCGCCTGGACAACCATCTCGCAACTGTACCGGGCATGCTATCAGGACAAACATCATGCCTGACATACGAACAACCGAAAGCGGCGCGGCACAGATTCAAATCCTGTTGGCCACGTACAATTCCTCGCGGTTTCTGCGTGAACAGCTGGATTCCATTCTGGCGCAGGACTGCCGCGGTTTCGAGCTTCTGGTCCGGGACGGCGGCTCCACCGACGACACGCTCGAAATCATTGACGAATACCAAAGGAAATATCCCGAAACGATCCGGTTCCTGGAACAGAAACCCGCCTCGGCTCTGGAGAATTTCTCTGCCTTGCTGACGGCTTCCACTGCCCCGCTGATCATGTTCAGCGACCACGACGACGTATGGAAACAGGATAAAGTCCGGCTCTCCCTGGGAAAGTATCGCGAAATGGAAGCAAAGTACGGGAGCCGCATGCCGATTCTGGTCTTTACCGATTCCGAGGTAGTCGACGATAATCAGTTCCCGATCTCCCGCTCCATGTTCCGATACCAGAATATCAACACACATGAACTGACCTTGAACCGGCTGATCGTCCAGAATGTTCCATCCGGCAACACCATGCTCGTGAACCGGGCGCTCGTCGAACTCGCCCTGCCGGTCCCGTCCGCCGCTGTCATGCACGACCATTGGCTGACCCTCGTCGCTGCGACAACGGGAAAGTTCGGATTCCTGGATATTCCGACCGTTTCCTACCGCCAGCATTCGGACAACGTCTACGGCGCATTCCGTTATACCCTGCCGGCCTTCTTGCGGAAACTGAAGCTGGGACGGGAAAAGATCCGGACGCGGTTCCAGCAGAACATCGACCAGGCGGTCGAGTTCGGCATCCGCTACGCGGAATTGCTGGACAAAAGGGATTCGGAGATGCTTGAGGCTCTGAAAACGTTTCAGTCGCGCGGTTTCTGGGGCCGCAGGAGAATCCTGTGGAAATACGGCATCAGGAAATCGGGCATCTGGCGCAACATCGGGATGTATCTGTTCCAATAACGGTTCAAACGTTGGAAAAGGCCGGAACGCAGGAAGACTCCGCATCGGCGACACACAGCGCATTTTTCTGACAGGGTTTACCTTTTTTTGTCGGCATTTTCCGTAGAAAAGGTTTTTTTACGGCTTGAAATCCGGCAAAGCAGTGCTATTGTATTGAAGAAATATAAACTTTTCTTCAAATTCGGACAATGCGCGGACGGATTTCAGCCCGGAATATTGATCCGCCTGTCATCACAACTCAGCATAAGGAGTCTTTATCATGCCGGTTATTGTCACGAACGATATCGTTTACGTCAACGACGGAGAAACCGCCTCCGAGCTCATCGCCGACGCATACGGCGAAATTGATGTTCTGTCCGGGGGAACGCTTACCGACTCCCTCGCTACAAACGAGGGCATGATCTTCGTCGATCCCGGCGCAACCGTCCTGAGGACATCCGCAAGCGAAATGGGCTACATCTGCGTCGACGGAGACGCCACGGACCTCACGGCGGAAACAGCGGGAGCATTTGACATCGGCATGGGCGGCACGCTGGATACCGGCCTGGTCAAAAGCGACGGAATGGGCACCGTCTACCCCGGAGGGACCGCGGGAAGTGTCACGATCCTGAAAGACGGATATTTCCTGAATTCCGGAGGAACCGTTCAGGACACAAACGTTATGAGCGACGGATTGTTCCTTGTCCAGGGCGCGACCGCGATCACATCCATTACAACTGTCCTCGACGGCGGCGTCATGCGCATCACCGAGGAGGGCAATGCGACCGACACAACGTTAAACGGCGGTTCCCTTAATGTCGTGTCCGGCTCTGCCGCCAAAACGGTCGTCACCGGCGGCATCATGTATGTGTATACGGGCAATACGGTCACGGAAACGACTCTCAACGACGGCGAACTGACCGTGGACGAAGCTTCGGCGGACACGACTGTCCAGAACGGCGGCGTCATGGAGGTCTTTTACGGCACGCTTTCCGGCACGACGGTCAATGACGGCCAGTTCACCATGGAAGGCGGCACGTTGACCGACACGGCGATTCTCGGCGGGTCCGCGAATCTCACGGGAACGGCCATCACCAACATCGAAATCGGAAACGGCGCAACAGTCACGATAGACAGCGGTTCCACGCTCGGCGGTTTCGCGGATTTCGTTTCCGGCGCAAGCATCTCAATCGACGGCACGATCGCCTTCGACACCGCGTTTTCGACCGCGGAAAAAGCCCAGATCAGCGGATTCTCCGTCGCCACGATCGGCGAGAACGCATGCTATACGCTGACCGATGAGGCCGGTGTCAAGGGCAAATACAAGCTCGCCTCCGATGCGGCCGGGTTCAACGGCGAAATCATTTTTTCGGACCTGACGCTGACCGTCGGCGGCGCACCCATCATAGCCGGAGACCTCGCCTACTCGGTCGCCATCGTCGGCACCGACCTCGTTCTCAGGATCGGCGACATACCGAATGCAAAGTGCGACATCGACAACAACTGCATCTCCGAGGTAATGTTCCAGCACACCGCCGGCAGCGAGGGCCAGATCGGCTTCTGGATGAACGGCACAAATGAATGGAGGAGTACCGATACGCCCCACCTGGATAACTCATGGAAGATCCTCGGCGCCTACGACATGTCCGGCGACGATTGCGCGGATACCATCATGATCAGCAGTGTATCCTCCGGAAGCGGCAAGGACGTTTCCATCGGTTACTACCTTGACTCCGTCGACACCGACGCCAACTGGCGGAACATCGGTTGTGCAAGCAGTCCGGAAGACATCGCCTGGCAGAACGGGGTCGGCAACCTGACCGGCAATAAAAACACGAACTCCATCGTCTGGTACGCGCCGGAACGGTACATTCTCGGTTTCTGGGAAGACGGAACCGATGCCTGGGTTGGCCTCAGCCTGGACTTCGGCGGAAGCGAGTGGACTCTGGCCGGCTGCGGCGACTTCGACGGCGACGGCAAGGATTCCGTGCTGATGAACTACAACAACGGCCAGAGCTTCTACACGGCCGATATTGACGGGGTGCAGTCGCTCGGCAGTGCCATCTGGAACGGCTGGGAAGTCCGCGCCATCGGCGATTTTTCCGACGACGGCAAGGACGACATCATCCTCTACTACAAAAATACCGGATCCATTGTCATGTGCGCCGACGGCGACATCGACAGCTATGTGAACGTTGGCCAGATTGATGCGTCAGACTGGTTCGTGGCCGGCGCCGGCGACTACAACGGCGATGGAATGGACGATTTGCTTGTCCGCCAGTATTCGACCGGTACGCTCGGCTACTACAGCTCGGCTGACCAGAGCCAGTGGGTCAAACTCGGCGACGGCGTTGACATGAACTGGACCGTCATCGCATAAAGTGTGCCGGGAATGCGCGGCTTACGCTCGCGCACACGGCAAGCCGTGCTGATACTGCGCCAGGCTCCGACTGGACACAAAGAACAGCGTTCCCCTGCTCTCCGATACCGGGTGCAGGGGCTTTTTCAAAGAAAAAGACTGAAAAACCGCGATTCGCGATTGAAAAACAGGAAATCGGCGTTAAGTTATATAGAATATAAAACCTTGACCCGCCCCAGGAACCGACCGTGGATTTCAATACCGACAATCTGCTTCAGAAAATCATCACTCCGCCCCTCGTGGCGGAAAATGACGCCTATTTGCTCAAGTTCGCGGAAAGCGAGGACGAGGTTTTCGCCGCGCAGAAACTCCGCTACCGGGTGTTCAACTGCGAACAGAACCGCGGGCTCGACTCCGCCAAGGACGCCGAGTTCGACCGGGACGAGTTCGACGAGGGCGCGGCGCACCTGATCGTCTTCGACAAGGCGAACGGGATGCCGATCGGCACGTACCGCGCGATCGGTCAGCCGGGCAACGACCCGGAAAAGATGTACTCCGCCCGCGAATACGAGGTCAACGGCATTGAGCGTTATGTGCCGCGGATCATCGAAGTAGGACGTTCCTGCGTGGACAAGGATTACCGCAACGGCGCCGTGGTGGCGTTTCTGTGGAGCGGGATGGCCGCGATCACGCTGCGCTCGGGCTGCCGTTACCTGTGCGGCTGCGTAAGTCTGGAAGACGCTCGGCCCGCGGTCGCGTGGGCCGTCTACGAATCACTGCGCGCAAAAGGGCTGTATTTCCCGGACGTCGACTTCAAGGCGCGTCCTCAGTTCAGTTTTCCCCGTCCGGATCAGGCGGAAATCGAAAGCATCCTGAACGACCGTGCGCGTCTCCGCGCCGCCATGCCGCCGCTTCTGAAGGGCTACATCACGATCGGCGCGAAACTCCTCGGCGAACCTGCGTTCGACTATGAATTCGGCTCGATCGACTTGCCCGTCATGGTCGACATGTGGCGTCTGCCGGACCGTTACCACAAGCATTTCTTCCCGAATAACGTCACATTTCCGGGAGACTGACCGATGCGGATTCTGCGCAGGATTTACCGTGTGATCGCGCTTTTCCTGTGGGGGAGCTGGCACGGCATCTACTGCCTTCCGATCCGCTATCTCTACGAGGAGGAGCACAGCATCCGCCGCATGGCGCTCCAGACGAAATACTGGGGCGGCGGCATCGTCAAAATCCTCGGCATCCGCACGACCGTCCACGGCGATCCGGAGGAATACAGAAAGACCGGCGGACTGGTCGTGGCGAACCATCAGAGTTACGTCGACATCTTCCTGCACGCGTCCATTTTCGGACTGCGGTTCACGCCGAAAAAGGAAATCAAATCCTGGCCGGTCCTGGGCTGGTACACCGACATGATCCGCCCGATCTGGGTCGACCGCGACTCCAAACAGAGCGCCGCGAACCTCATGGAACAGTTCCGCGACACTCTGCGGAAGAAGATCCCGCTGATCGTCTATCCCGAGGGGACCACGTCCGACGGGCAGCACGGTCTGAAGGAGTTCAAGACCACGCCGTTCGAGACCGTTTGCGGCACGGACATCCCCATTCAGCCCATGATTTCCATTTATCGCGTCGCAGAAGGCGACATGCATCCGGCCTGGTACGGCGATGCCACGTTCATGCCCCACTTGTGGGCAATCCTCGGCAACCGCCGGTCCACCGCCGACGTCTACATCCTCCCGCTCATCTACCCGGAGGGCCGGAACCGCAAACAGCTGGCGAAAGCCGTGCGCGACGCCATGCTGAAGGCCTATTGCGAACATACCGGATGGGTGCCGCCCGATCCGCCGGAATCGCCCGCCATGCCGGAAACAAAAGCACAGGAGACCGAACGTGAACAACAGCACGCTTGAAAAGCTCTCCGCCGTGTGGACGCTCGCGACCGGGCGTCCCCTGCCGTTCCTGCCGGAACCGAAGAGTATCCCGGAGGATTTTCCGGTCTGGTTCCCGCTGGTCGGGCTGGTCATCGGACTGGCCTGCGCCATGATCGCCTGGATTGTCGTCTGGCTCTTCGGTGATTTCGCGGGAGCGATGTTCTCCGGCATCCTGATCGCGCTTCTGCTGGAAATCCTCACAGGATGGCGCGGATTCAACGGTTCGGCCCTCTTCGCCATGCGTTTCTTCCCGAAAGCAGCCAATTCCGCTCCAGACAGATTCACAGCCCAGCCGATGTTCTTCGGCGCGGTCTTCTTCGCCGTCCGCGCCATCATGCTCGCGGCGGCAGTGAACGCCGAAGGGACATGCTGGCTGATCGCCGTTCTGCTGTGCTCGTACTTCGCGCGCGAGGAACTCAGCGCCGCGACATCGCCGTCCGGCACGGAACTGATCCGCTCGAACGCCACGGAACGCCGGAAAGGCGCTGTGGCGGGCTGCGTCCTGATCCTGCTGTTCATCCTGGTCAGCCGCCGCATCTGGGGCGCCGCCGGGATGTTCCTGCTCACATGGCTGACCAGCTGGTATCTGATCAAACGGACCGAAAACGGCACGCTCCAGCTTGACCGCAGGGCATTCGACACGGCAGCCTATCTGATCGAGACCGCGCTGCTGATCCTCACCGTGGTCTGCGTGCACCGCTGAAAGGTTCCGGCATGTCCAGCACCATTCTGAACCAGCAGCCCGGGAACCCCGCCGGAACATGCCGCACGCCGTGGCTGTTTTTCCTTGCGGCGCTTCTGCTCGCCGTGCCGCTGGCGTATTTCGCGGACATGCCGGAGCGCGACATCGCGACCCGGTATGCGCCGATGGCGGAAGCGTTCGCGGAGGGGAATTGGGCCTATGCGTTTCATCCGCGCATCCCGATGCTGTATCCGACGCTCTGCGGCATGCTTGTATGGCTTGGCGGAATCACCGGATTCACGGCGGCAAAGTTTCTCAGCGTGACGTGTTTCGCGGCATCGGTCTTTCCATTGTTCAGCGTCATGAGACGCGTCTTCGGCGAACGAATTGCGTGTGGCGCACTTCTGGTCTACATCGTCAATCCCTTCATGCTCCGGCTCGCCGGAACCGGGCTCCGCGAAAACATGAAGTGTCTGCTGCTGGTCCTGATCGTCCACGCGATCTTCCTGATCATGGAAAACCCGGATTCGTTCGCGCGGTATCTCTACCTGGGGCTCGCGGCGGGGACCGTCATGATCACGCGCTCGGAGATGATCCTGTTCTGCGGGGTTGTCCTGTTCGGCGTCATGCTCCGGGAAGCGCGCTGGAGTCTGAATGCGGTTCGCAACGGTTTTGAAGCTGAACATGCAAAAAAGAAGTTCATTCCGGTGCCGTACCGGAGTCTCGCGTGTACGCTGCTTGCCGCCGGACTGGTATTCCTTCCCGCCGTCGTCAATCATGCGGTATTCGGGTTGGCTACGCCGGAGGTCCGGTATCTCCAAATATTCGAAAAAGTATTCGGACGCGCACCGTCTCTGATTGATGCGGCAATGATCGCCGGGCTGACTCCGTTTGCGATGGCCGCGGCGGCGAAGATACTGGCGCGCATTTTCGCCGGAAAATCCATGAAACCAATGCTGATCGTCTGCGGCGTTTTGTTCGCCACATTCCTCGCCGTCCTGTTCATCCGACAAATGCTCCGGGCGGATTCCGAGGTCATGAAAGAGTTCTTACTCACGTTCGAACGCGCGTTCGATCCCCTGTGGACGGCGCCCGCGCTCGTCGGACTGGCGTTCCGACTCCGCGACTGTGAGTTTTCCTCCGGCGAAAAACTTCTGCTCGCGTTCATCGCCGTTCATACGGGCGTGGTTGCCGCCCAACTCCTTTTCTACGACCGGACGCTCACATTCTCCGTGCGCTATCTGCTTCCCGTGTCCCCGCTCGGATTCGGCTGGACGTTCTGCGGCGTCACGGTCATCGCCGGACTGTTTGCGCGATATCTGCCGCACGTCTCCATACGAGCAGCTCTTAACGTCCTGCTTGTCGCGTATGTCCTTGGAGCGCTGTTCCACTGCCTCGGCCCGATCCTGAAGGACTATTTCGAGCCGCGCCACAAGGCCGTCCGCAACGGCACGTTTCAGCTCGAGGCGCTCTTCCGCGCCAATCCGCCCGCGCACTCACTGGCCGCCGCTCCAGGATTTGACTTGATTGAATACGAAAGCTGCACCGCGCCCGGCATCTATTTCGAAGATGACAACAAATACACCGTTTCCGCCTACCTCGCCGGAGGCCGCCGCGTCCGCGACCTGCAAAACGCCGATTTCTACGTGTCCGAAGCGAGTGCGGTTCCCGCCCCGCCGCCGGACGGCACCTGGGTCCCCGTAAGCGAACCGGTTCCGATGGAACGAGGAACGTTCTGCACGGTATTCCGCAGGAAGGAGGCCCCGTTATGACAGCCGGACGAATCCGCATCCTGTTCCTGATGCTCGCGGACGCCATGGCGCTGTCCTGCTGCTGGCTCGGCACGGCCGCGGTCTATCACGCCATGGGCGGAGACTACACGATGTCCACCTACACGGCCATGTGGCCGTTCCTGTTCGTCTTCATCCTGCTCGCTGCGGTCATGCGGCTCTACCACGGCAACCCGTTCTCTCCGGGCATGGCACTGGATCCCGTGGAGGAGATGCGGCGGCGCGTCTACACGATCCTGGTCACGTATCTGCTGCTCTTCTGTTACCTCACATTCTCCCGGGAAACCGAGCATTATTCGCGCGTGGTCATTGCGGTCAGCGCATTCCTGAACCTTTTCCTTGTCGGCCTCGTCCGCAATCTGGTCCGGAGACTCCTTAAAGGACTGAATATCGGCCAGATACCCGTCCTCATCGCGGGCGCGGGAAAATGCGGACGCAAACTTGAGGGGGAAATCCGGGACAACGCGCATTTCGGACTCCGGGTCGTCGGATTCGTCGACGACAATCCCGCCATTCAGGACCGTCTCGGTTCGCTCTCCGACGCCCCGGCTGTCGCCGCCCGTACCGGCGCGGAGTTCCTCATCTGCTGTCTCCCGCCTCAGGCGATCACGAAGTATCTGCGCGACTACATCAGGCGTTTCCGGCAGATTCTGCTCATGACCGACGACATCGGTATCCCCGTCGCATGGGGCACGCCGGTCTGTCTGCGCGAGCTCGCCGGACTTGAAATCCGCAATCAGCTTCTCCGTCCGGTTCCGCGCCTTACAAAATCCATTCTTGAGTTCATTCTCGCATGCACCAGCATCGTGGTGCTGATCCCGGTATTTCTGGTCCTGGCGGTCGTCGTGAAGCTCTCCAGCAGGGGACCGGTCCTGTACCGCGCCGACCGGCTCGGCAAAAACGGACGCCCCATCCACGTCTGGAAGTTCCGCACGATGTACACCGACGCCGACGACCAGCTCGAACAACTCCTGTCCAACGATCCGAAGCTCGCCGCCGAATGGCGCGCCAACTTCAAGCTCGAACATGATCCGCGCATCACGCCCATCGGGCGTATCCTCCGCAGGACCAGCCTCGACGAACTTCCGCAGTTCTTCAACGTCATCACGGGCGAACTTGCCATGATCGGGCCGCGCCCCATCGTGAAGGCCGAGGTCGACTATTACGGCGACAATTACGAGGTTTTCTCGCGCATCAAGCCCGGCATTACCGGTCTGTGGCAGGTGTCCGGACGCAACGACACCGGCTACGGCAAACGCATTCTGCTCGATATGTGGTACATTCGCAACTGGTCCGTCTGGCTGGACATCCACATTTTCTTTGCCACCATCGCCGAGGTCGTCAAATGCAGAGGCGCACGATGAAAACCGCACTGATCCACTACTGGATGACCGCCATGCGTGGCGGGGAAAATGTCCTCGCAGAACTCTGCAGGCTGTACCCTGACGCAGACATCTTCACGCACGCCTGGAATCGCGACAGACTCCACGAACCGTTTTCTTCGCATAAGGTCACAGAAACCTTTATCGCGCGTCTTCCCGGCGCGCGCAACGCCTGCCAGAGGTATCTGCCGATCATGCCCGCGGCGCTCCGCCGCCTCGACTTCTCGCCATACGACCTCATCATTTCCAGCGAATCCGGCCCGGCGAAAGGCATCCGGAAGCCGTCCGGCTCGGTCCATGTCTGCTACTGCCACACGCCCATGCGCTACCTGTGGGACATGAGCGACATGTATTATCAGGCCGCCGGCCCCGGCGGCAAGCTAGCCATGAAGCTGTTCCTCCGCCGCTTGCGGGACTACGACCGGCGTTCCGCCGACGCCGTGGACCATTTCATCGCGAACAGCGCGTTCGTGGCCGAGCGCATCCGCCGCATCTACGGCAGGGAATCCATCGTGATCCACCCTCCGGTCAATTCCGCATTCTTCAGCGATCCGGGACGCCCCGGCGCGAACGCCCCGACGCGCGATTATTATCTGTGCGCCGGACAAATCACGCATTACAAACGCGTCGGGATCGCTGTCCGCGCCTGCTTGAAACTCGGACGCCGTCTGATTGTTGCCGGAGACGGCCCCGAACGTGCGGAAATCATGCAGGTCGCCGCAGGCTCTCCCCTGATCACATTCGAAAACCTCTGTTCCAACGAACGCTTCCGCGAACTCTTCACGAATGCCCGCGCCCTGATCTTCCCCGGCATCGAGGACTTCGGCATCATCCCCCTGGAGGCACAGGCCGCCGGGACTCCGGTGATCGCATTCGGGAAAGGCGGCGCGCTGGAAACCGTGTTGCCCGGCCGGACCGGCCTTTTCTTCCCCGAACAGACTCCGGAAGCGCTCGCAAACACCATCGAAGAATTCGAGGCGGCTCCGGCATGGGATCCCGCCGTCTGCACGGAACATGCTGCCATGTTCAACCCGGAACGTTTCCGCGCGGAAATCGACGCCTTCGTCCGCTCCGTGATGAAGGCTTGATGTGCTCCGTCCTTTGGTCCGGATGTTCCGGGGATGCGTCTTGTTCGCCGACCGACCTTGCCCTTTTTTTGATAATCCGTCAATTGTCAGTCGTCCTCTCAATCGATTTTAGCGAAATCGGAGAATCAGTCCCCGGTTCCGAGCGCAAAAACAAAAAAGCGAGAGTTGTACATCTCTGTTTATGAGCCGTTCGCTGTGGCGTTCCACAGGCCGTCAACAAAAAATCATTCGCCTCATGCCGGATGTGATGGCCAGGATGGACTTGTTTTTAGAGAAGAATGCTGAATCTTGTGTTTGTTTTTCGGGTTTCGCCTTGTAATTCCACGGAAGTTCAAGTATATTTTTGGAGCATCATCACCAACATAACCGGAAAAGGAAAGGCTATGGACCATAAAATCATTCTTGACGGAAACCAGTTCGACGGATACGCGATCCCGTCCGGGAATACGTTCATTCTCGTCATCAAGGGGAAGAACGGATTCCTGGGGTGCGGCTACATCTCGCTTGAGACTGCTGAAAAAGTCGGCGATGCGGTCGCCATCGTCAGCGGGGTGAAGAATTTCGACGACATGCTGAACGCCCAGGTGAAAGGCGTTTCATCCGCCGCCGCGAAACTCGGTGTCGTTCCCGGCATGTCCGGCAGAGACGCTCTGCTGAAAATGAAGTGATTCCGTACCTGGAACAGTGCGAACGACGCCTCAGATGCAATAATCCCAGAAGCCCTCATCCGCGCGCCGGGTGCGGCAGGAGTCCAGGATGTCTTCGAGCGTAATCTTTTTTTCCGTGACTTCCCGGATGTCGTTGTTCAGACGTTGCCAGACGTTCCGCATCGGGCACAGCGCCTGACGGTTGCATTTCTCCGGCGAAGTCGCGCAGCCCACCACGGAGATCGGGCCCTCCTAAGAAAAGGGAGGAAGCGGACGGGTTGGGGAGCGTATTGTCCCCTTACTCCATAAGCAAAGGGGCGTTACTGATGTCCAGATTGCTCATATTGAAGCAAGGAGTTTTGGCATAGACCAGGAAAATAAAAAATGCGCGATTGAGAGGACAACCGCGCGGATATTCAAATAGATGGTCGGCGTAATGGATTCGAAACAGCGCTTCTCCGTTTGAGGGTAAAACCTTATAAAACCGTTAAATTTCTGAACTATTTTTGCGTTGCGAAACGTCGACCTCTCAAACTTTTGGAGGACGAAAGGAGAAAAAAACGTGCACTTTTGAGCATGGAAATAGAGAGGTCGAGGTTTTTATATGTTGAATTGCGAGAATTGGGTTAAATGCTCCTCACTGTAGCAGCCAGTCCAGCACATTAAGTTTGCGTATGCCGTTGAAGTCATCCGATGGGTCTTCGTCCAGAGTCAGCAGGAATTTCGGGTAGCTGTCCCGGATTGTATTGAACGGGGCAAGCTCACGTTCCAAAGTCTTGGTGTCACGCACGCTTGCGGCAACTTGATAGTATTCCGTTCCATTGGAGTTCTCCACCACGAAATCGATCTCAAGTCCGCCGACTTTTCCTACATACACTTTGCTCCCGCATCTCAGCAGTTCCAGATAGACCACGTTCTCCAGGATATGCCCCACATCCTGATACTGTCCGTCAAGAAGATGTCGGCGCAATCCGAGGTCGACAACATAGTATTTGTCCTGCGTTTTCAGGAGCTGTTTGCCTTTGATGTCGAAACGTTCTGCCTTGTAGACAACAAAGCTTTCCAGCAGGGCTGAAAGATATTTCTCAACGGTCTTGCTGTCGGTCTTCCTGCCGCCGGAGGTCAGCGTATCCGCAATTCGTTTGACGGATAATTCGCTGCCTATACTCGAAAACACGAATTTCGCCACACTGTTCAGAATCATCGGATCCTGAATTCGACGCCGGGCCATTACGTCTTTCACGAGGATCGTGTTGTAGATGCCCTCCAGATAGCTGTCCAGTTCGCGCGCTGCCCCGGAAAGCTCTATTGTGTACGGGAAAGAACTGGTCGATACGTATTCCCGGTACAGGCTTTGTCGGTTGGCGGTTTCCGTATGGGCCTGAGCGAACTCGCGGAAGGACAGCGGAAGCATGCGGATCTCCACATATCTGCCAGAAAGCATGGTTGCCAGTTCGGAGGAGAGCAGATTTGCGTTGGACCCGGTGATATAGATGTCGGTGTTGGGCGTGATGTATAGGCTGTCCACCACACGGGGAAACTCCTTGCAGAGCTGAACTTCGTCGATGAACACATAAGTCATTTCTTTCGAGGAAAGCCGCTTCTTGATGTAGGAATGAAGCGCCAGAGGCTGGCACAATGCCTCGTTCTCAAGTTTCTCAAGATTCACCTCGATGATGCGCTTCTTCGGGACGCCCTGTTCTCTGAGCCATTCGGCGTACATCTCCATCAGCACGGATTTTCCGCATCGACGTACTCCCGTAATGACCTTGATGATTTGCTTTCCCCGCCAAGCTTGGAGTTCCTTCATGTATTCTGGCCGTTCAATTCTCATTTGCTTACCTCCGATTACGCATTGGTTTGCATTTGGAATATAATCCAAAAACTTAAAAAGTCAAGCGCGTTTTTGGAAAATAATCCAAAAACTATAAAAATCGGACGAGTTTTTGGAAGAGAACTCCGAATTCCTATTTACGCTATAGCCCAATGATTTTTTACTTCGCATGGTCGGATTTGAGAGAGGTCGCGAGTTGTATATATTGATTTGCGAGCGCGTGTCAAAAACGTTTCATTTCCGCCCACCGACCAATGTTTTTCCTTCCTTGTTGTAAGTCAGGTTGAAGACCATATCGGAAAACCATTTCTTGAAGTCGGCATTATCGGAATACTGCTTGTAGAGTTTGATATTGTCGGCCATGATTTTGAGCATAACCGCGGACAAGACATGATTGCTTTCCAGACGGGCGTTTTGCCGGTCGGAATTCAGCATCGCCGCCTGGTACGTGGCATCCTGCGAAACCAGGGGATGCGGGCGATTTGCGCATGGCCCCTGTTCTGGCTGGCAGACTTTTATATTGTTATAAATTTCAGGTTGCAACAGCAAAAACAGTCTTTAGCTCCGCTACTCCCTTTCTTCTTTTACATGTTGACTCGCGACAAACGAAGGCGCAGGAGAAACTGGTTCGTTTTTAGTTCATGCCATAGGACAAATATTAGCTAAATGCGTTTTGTTTATTTAAAAAAATATCGTCCCACACTTGATTTCTCCGTCATTTATGCTATCATATTTGAGGGAGAAACAATCCCCCCCGGAAAAAAAGTGTTACAACACCAATTCGTGATTAAATCAAGGACATAATATGACAAAAATATCAGAACGCAATGTCTTTCCTTCTTTTTCTTCACATGAAGAATTTTTTAAGCTGAAAAATCTATTCTGTGACAAAGGAGCTTATTACACAGAAGAAGCATTCCATTACGTTCATTATAGCCTTTATGATATTCTTAGAAATTCTTTCCTCAAATGGCCTCTTAGAGGAAGCATTACTTCTTTGGAGGAAATGTTGAAATCATTTCAAATCAGGGATGAAGATTTCAACCATGACAGTTCAGAAGAAAGGTTGCTGGATTATATACAATTAATTTTGAATGCAATACATTTTTTTAACACAAGCAACATTTTAATCGTTTCTTATCATTGTAATCAAGGAAGAATTATTCAAAAAGCAATCGCACAGAACTGCGCCCTGATATTGGAGAAACTTAACGCTGAAGTCATAGAAACAGACTCCGAGCTCTATATAGCATATAAGGATGCCGTTGCAGCAGCCGTATCCATCCAACAGCCGGAATTAGCCCCCTGCATCATTGAGTATCAAAAAATTAACAACAGAGACGACCTTGCCCGAAAAGGTGAAGTCCTATGCAGCTTGGCAAAGATTCTGGAACCTAACGAACAAATGCTGAACGACAACGGGTATCGGCAGTTATGCAAAGATGCGACATTCCTCTTAAACAAAACTGGGGCAAGACATGCCCTTGATCCAAACGATGGTATTGAAGCTCAATTCCTGGCGATGGAGGATCAAGAACGGATTAAGTGGTATGATCGAGCGTTCAAAACGGTCCTTACCTGCATGGCCGTTTTGCCATATTTGGATTTCAGGGAAGAAATAAAAGATATTAAACGAAACGGATAAAACAATCAACACGAAACTATACCAAACAAACTTCAAATACAGGAGAAGCAACAATGAAGAATCTTATTCCCTTGAAAGCTAAGGTTGATTTGACGCCTGCGCTTAACGAGCTGGTTCATACTATACTGAGTCCTATTCAGGACGGACAAAAAGGGATGAGAAAGCTTTTTTCATTGTGTGCTGGTTCCCTCCTTGCCACATTAGAACGCAATCAAATCCTGACAGAAGCTCAAAAACAAAAAGATAAAGAAGATGTTTTGTCCGGGACAAAAGAATATCGCAACGGTCAATTAAGCAATGTAGACAGTGCTCCCGATTTTTGCAGTCAAATAATCGACTATCATGCAGAAGAAGATGCAAGGAGGTTTCTCGCAGCATTTCTTGAAGCAGTTAAAGATATCCGCCAGCGTCCGGACGAAAGCATCTCGGACAAATCTGTGGATCCGGACTTCTTTAATCGTTGGAGAAAAGATGTCGAAGTGATTGATGATGCCGCGATGCGGATCTTCTGGGCTAGACTTTTGGTTGAGGAGACTTGCTGCCCGAATTCGATCAGTCCCAGAACATTAAGTGTCGCAAGGAATCTTTCAAAGGAAGAAGCAAAAACGTTTGAAAGATTATGCCCATATAGAATTCTCGATGCACTTCCTTTAAACGATAAAAGCTATCCTCTTAATGGAACGTACAAGGATGCTCTTTTACTCCAGGAAGCGGGGTTAATCGGGCATGAGGCTAATGCCCATATTGATGTTCCTGAGAATGGAACGTTTTTCATTCCGATCATGAAGGATGGATTCATCCTTAAAGCTGATACAAGCAGGATTGGGGTTAACGGCTATCCATTAACAGTCGCGGGACAACAGATTGCTGAGATCGTCAGTGTGACGCCTGATGTTTCTATTGCTAAAAAGATCGCCAGAGAAGTATCGGCTCAAAACCACAAATTGACTATCTATTTGATTGAAAAGCAGGACGGGGTCCCAGATGATCAGGCCCCGGTCATTTGGGATACGAATCAACCCGATTAATCAGACAAACGATTAGGTCCGATCATTCTCCCGGTTTCAGGATGATTTTTCCTGACGGGAGAATGGTACGGACACAGTGGCGCAGCAGGTTTTCTGTTGAATATCCAGCATGGAAAGGATGGATTCCAGTTTCCTTACGATTCGCTTCTGCTCTGCGAGTGGGGGGGAGTGGGAAGAGAAGTTGTAACAGCATTATAAAAAAAGATTTTTGCATATTTTGTGCTTGATTTCGCACATGTGCGAGAGTATATTAAACTATTCTTTAGTATAACCTTATCAAAGGAGAGAATCTACATGATTGTGTCCGAGCTGAATTTGTATAATTTCAGAAGGTTTCAAGAAAAGAATGGAAGTCCCGGCTTGTCCGTGTCTTTCCATAAGGGGCTAAATGCGCTTATTGGAGAGAATGACTCCGGCAAAACGGCTGTGATTGATGCGCTAAAGTTAGTCCTGCTTACACAGAGCAATGATTATATAAAGCCAACGGAAGAGGACTTCTATCTCGCCCCTGACGGCAAGAGCGCCGATGAGTTCAGAATCGAGTGTGTTCTCTCTGATTTTTCTCCGAATGAAGCAAAGAATTTCATTGAATATTTGGATTACACGAAAGATGCTGATGGCTTGCATTGTTTTATGCGTCTTTATTATCGGGCTTGGAAAGAGAAGAATCGGATTTTTACGGAGCTGAAGGTGAGTGATAAGGAAGAAGGTACAGTCTTGGACAGCAGGGCAAGAGAATTGTTGAAAACGGTCTATCTCCGCCCCTTGAGAGATGCGGAACGGGAAATGCATTCGGGAAAAAATTCTAGACTTTCAAGAATTCTATTAAGCCATAAATTGTTCCAGAATCGGGAGACACATGCCCTAATTGATATTTTGAGAAAGGCGAATCAGGACATTGAGGACTATTTTTCAGAGGAAGAGGGAAAGGATATTCTTCAGGTCATCAGGGCCAATCTGACGGAATTCCATGACAGCGCAACAAGCGGAAAGGCATCTCTGACTGCATCCGAAGTGCAATTGAAATCCATACTTGAGAGCCTTTCCTTGAATGCGGCGGAGACACATCCGGGGTTGGGAGAGCTGAATCTGGTGTTTATTGCTGCGGAGTTGCTGCTGTTGAAACAGGATGATATCGGAGGACTGAAACTTGCTTTGATTGAAGAATTGGAGGCGCATCTGCATCCGCAGGCTCAACTGAGGTTGATAAGTTATTTGCAGAAGGAATATGACAAATCGGGAGCGCAAATAATAATCTCAACACACAGCACGGTCCTGGCTTCAAAAATCAATCTGAAGAACATCGTCCTTTTGAAAGGAGGAAAAGGTTACGATCTTTCTGAAGGGAACACTGGGCTTGAAAAAGGAGATTATCTGTTCCTCCAGCGTTTCCTGGATGCTACAAAGGCAAATCTGTTTTTTGCAAAAGGTATCATCATGGTCGAGGGAGATGCCGAGAATATTCTGATTCCAGTGATAGCGGATATCATCGGTTTCCCGCTGGAAAAGCATGGGGTATCTGTCGTAAATGTCGGGAGCACGGCTTTTCTGCGTTACTCGCGGATTTTTATCAGAGGTGATCAAAAGCACACCTTGGATATCCCCGTTTCTGTGATTACTGATTGCGATGTTCAATTGGAAAAGGACGAAAACAACTGTATTTGCGAGAAAACGGAAGAATCACAAAAGGCGATAGAGGAAAAGGAAAAACGGTATTCTGTCGACTCGATTCAAGGATTTGTTTCACCACGATGGACCTTGGAATACTGTATCGCCAGGAGTTCTCTCGGGGATTTGTTTCATCGGGCGATTAATTACGGAAAGAAGATCAAGAACAGTGACAGATACACTCTCACGCATGAGAAAATCGGAGAAGCGGACATGGAAACCAAAAGACAGAATGAACAATGGGGCGATGTTGACGCGGTTGAGCGGGCATACAACATTTTCCACTTAATGCTGGACGGCAGTGGCAAGAGTGGATTGAAGTCCATTGTTGCACAGTGTTTCGCCTCCATGCTTCGAATGGAAACAATCACGGAACAATTCGAACCGGCATATATGTTCGATTTGGAATTGTATCAACATACAGTGGACGAGATGAAACGAACGGCGTTAAAAACAAAGATTGAAAATGACCCATATTTGAAATATCTTGTCGATGCCATAAAGCATGCAGTGGGGGTCGAACGGCAAACGTCGCGTCCGGAGGAGGGGAAAGATTCAGATGTTTCAAATTAACGACAATGAAATTCTGAATGTTGAGGGGTTGCTTCTTCCCGAAAACTGTCACTTTCCGGAGGATGCCAGAACAATAATACGCTGTTGGGAATCCAAGGATGTTGCGGCATGCCCGGGGAGCGGGAAGACAACCGTTCTTCTTGCGAAACTGAAGCTTCTCGCGGATCGAATGCCCTTGGAAAACGGCGCCGGCATCTGTGTTCTTTCTCATACCAATGTCGCAGTCGATGAGATCAAGGAGAAGATGGCTGATTATGCCGGGAAACTGCTGGGTTACCCGAACTATGTGGGAACCATCCAGTCGTTCATCGACAGATTTGTTACAATCCCATATTTGAAGAAAAAGTTTGGAAAAAAAGTTCAGCCTGTTGACAATCGCACCTATGCCGAACACCTTTATCGCATTATTTCTTCCGGTCAATATAGATCGCTTAGGAGTTTTCTTCAAATGCACTTCGAACACGGATCGGGACAGTATTCGGATATCGAGGAATATGTGGAGACACTCTTCCTTGATCAGGATGGAAATCTCAAACAGAATCAAGGTATGAGAACTATTGCACGTGCAGGCAGTATTTCCGCGGGTCAGTTCAAAAGTGCTCTTGATGACATGCTGAAAAACGAGGAACTGATCAAATATACAGATGCCTACAAGTACGCAAAAGATGCGGTAAATGATTTGACAGACGAGTATGCGGATTTGTTCAGCAAACGTTTCCGATTTGTGTTTGTTGATGAATATCAAGACTGCACAGCATCGCAGAGGGAAGCCTTGGACAGGCTTTTTGATCCGGAAAAGTGTTGCTGCTTTCATATCGGGGATTCGGATCAGGCGATTTACATGTCGTCCAACAATGCTGATGAAGATTGGATACCTCAAGGTCCGTTTCTGAGTCTTGAACGGTCGAATCGCTACGGACAGGAAATAGCTGACGTTTTGTACAAAATGAGAACGGGAAATCAGAAGATTGTGGCATCCGCAGGAGAAACGGGGTATAAGCCGACTCTTATAGTTTTTGACGACGAGACTATTTCAGAGGTCTTGCCGCAATTCATCCTTCAGCTTAATCGGTATGGTTTGACAGATCCCAATGGGATATATAAGGCGATCGGTTTTATCCGGGACGAGGAAAAGAAAGGTCTTACAATCGGAAGTTACTGGGATGCATTTGACGGCAAAAGGACTCCCGATCGTTCTTTCCGTTTCTGGAAAACAATTGATGAAATCTGTGAGAAATGCAAAAATGGTCAGGCATATCTGGCAGAGCCCCTTGTCAGGAGAATTGTCTGTCGCATCCTTCATTACTGCGGAATCAACAATCCGAAAACGGGAAGGGATTACACTGTTTTGACATTGAAAACTATGCTTGATGAGCAATTCTTCAAGTTATATCGAGATGCATTGATGGAAATGATTTCTCTTTCGGAATATGAACGGGAAAACGTGTACGCAATCATCAAAAAAATGGTTGCAGGTATTCTTGCCTCAAAAGGTGTTTCGTGGAATTATGCAGTCAAACTCTCTTCTTATTTTATGTCTGAAAGTCAAGACGTTCCGGCTCCGGAGAACGAGCATAATGTGTATGTCGATCCCAACTCCTGCCGGAGAATTCAGTTCGACACCGTTCATGGCGTAAAAGGCGAGACACATGACGCAACGTTGTATCTGGAAACAGAATTACAGCGGTCTTCGGATATTGCGAGGGTGTTGACTTTGTTTGGAATCGGCATGCCGGGACCATCCCAGCTTTATGATTACAGCCGTAAAATCGTTTATGTCGGAATGAGCCGCCCGAGGAAACTGCTTTGCCTGGCGATTCAAAAGTCGACGTTCGAAAAAGGCAAAAAAGCATTCCAAGATTGGGATGTCATTGAATTGAGAACGCAAGATACTTGAAAAAAGAGGAGCAACAAGGGTTTTCTTCTCCAATAAGGAACAATGGAACGGATCTCGCGACCGGCGTCTGCGTCGTACCCCGTTGGTTGGACAGATTTCTTGATTTGATAGGTGTAAATGTGTTGGATTGTCGGAGGGCTGGGGCGGAGCAAAACCCGACCGACCATATAGCTCCGTAGGAGCAGGTCGGGATTTTGCGGAGCCCCCTTGACTTCATTACTAGACATCCTCTATGCTGGGATTGCAAGTGTTGGGTTGAGCGTTTTGGGAATTATCTTTTGTTTTTTTACGGAGTCCTTTCTCATAGACCTCGTCCGGGGTTTGGTAGTTCAGGGCGGAATGAATCCGTTTTCCGTTGTAAAAGTTCACATAGCTTTGGACGCCTCTGCGTAGTTGAGGCAGGGATTTGTACTCTTTGATTCTGAGGTCCACGTACTTCAGCGCCCACCAGAACCGTTCCATCCTGGCATTGTCCCGGCATCTGCCCCGGCCATCCATGCTGATTCTGATGCCATACGCCTTGAGTTCATCTGTGAACTCCTTGCTGGTAAACTGGCTGCCCTGATCCGAATTGAAGATTTCCGGGATGCCATATCGCGTCATGGCGAGCAGAAGCGTCTCCACGCAGGAATACGTGTCCATGGTGTTTACGACGTTGTAGGCCAAAGTCTTGCGGCTGTAGAGGTCTATAATGGCGATCACGAAAGCTTTGCACCCTGAGACCTTGGTGTACGTGATGTCCGTCGCCCAAACCTGGTTCGAATGGTCGATCTTCAGATCCTTCAGAAGATACGGATACACTTCATGATCCGGATGTGGTTCCGACGTGCTGAACCGAGGCCGGGGATAGACCGTCCTCAGCCCCATTGCCTTGCGCAGACGATAAACGCGTTTGTGATTCACCTTGTAGCCCTTCTGTTGGAGCTCAGCGGTGATCCTGCGAATCCCGTAAAACGGCTTTTCCATGTAGATGTCCACGATTTCGTCCTTGACGTTTTGATCGATGCGTTGTTTCTCCGGATTGGTGTGCGGCTTGTAGTAATGGCTCGAATGCAGCACTTGGAGCAATTGCAGCTACCTCCGGATGCTCACGGCTTTGAAACTCGGATCTATCTGGGCTTTTCGATGTTCAACCCCAACGCCAAGGACGCTCTTCGTAAAAAATCGAGCTCCACCTGCATGCGGCCAATCTTCTGCATCAGGTCGTCCTCCGTGTACAGTTTCTTGTTCTCGGCTTTCCGTTCCGAGGCGTTCATGAAAATCTCGGTCGCGCCTTCCTGGAGACGTTTCTTCCAGCTTTGTACCTGATTGGGGTGAACCTGATACTTGCTGGCGATCTCGGCAATGGTCAGTTCCCCTCGCATTGCCTCAAGCGCCATACGGCTCTTGAACTTGCTGTCGTAGGTTTTGCGCATAAAACGGCTGGCTCCTTTCTGGGTTGTTATAATATAGCGCCGTTCTACACCTTGTCAAGTGTCCAATTTCGCGGGGCCAGCGCACTATCCTCAAAATATAATGTAAATTATATTATTCATCGTCTCTGATATTTGGAATGCCATAGGTGTCCGTTATCTTTTCATATGTTTCAACGGACAAATCAATATACTTTTCGGCTAAATTGATGTCTCTTTCCATGCATACTCGGATTTCGGAAGATGCCACAGGCCATCTAAAACTTTTTAAGTGAGATACAACTATGCCTTTATCCATTGAATGGTTCGAATCAGAAAGACAGTCGTCAATACGTTTCAACATTAGAATGTTAGAACGTAGCCCTTTTCCATTAAAAGCCATTTGATTGTTACTCATAGCAATTCCACAATATACAATGGCAGCACCTACAATAGCAACGCCTCCTGATTCCTGATATTGCCTAAACCAACTTTCTGCAAATCCGTGATAGTTTTTTGCATTTTGCAAATAGAACTCCCTGTGCAGAGATTTAAACTTTTCATCATTTTGTTTTGCTTCTTCCTTCAAGACGTTGCTTAATTTCTCAATTTCCTTGAAGCTATTGTCAATTTTAATTTTTTCTGTTTTTGCAGATTGCTGTTGAATGATTGCAAAAATAATAGGTAAAAGCACTCCTGTTAAAGAGACCAACATTCCCATTGTCCACAACAAAGACACAAAACGACGATCATAAAACGACTCAATTTTGTCTATGTCAATTATAATGTTCTCATCCATTGTTGTTGCTATATCTTTTCTTTTTCTCGAATAATAGGAGTTCGGAGATTGCAAGTGAGCAAGTCTGTGCTTAACTTCAATGGATTTCCATTCCGAAATATGATTGTTAATAAAATAAACTTCAACAATTATGGCAATAATAGCTGAAATCAAAGAGGCAAAAATAACCCCCAATATCCAGTTTATTAGAGGATGAGAAGAAATACAGTTAAATGTTTTTCCACTAGGGTTCATTACCTGTTCTCCTGAGCTTTAGTTGCAGGTGTTATTTCTCGAAAAAAGTGTGCGGATAAAAAACTCTTTTTTATGGCTGAAAATAAAAACAAGTGTGTCGAGGAAATCGCTGTAAAAATGCTATTCCCATTGTCTTTAAGAACGACAAACAAATCTTTTGATAAAAGATTATTTCTATTCATGTGAAGAGACTATTATTATGGATGGAATATCGAGATGTGATATTGTTTTTATTATAACATGATCTGCAATAGGACAATCAATTCTATCATTAAACCTCGGTGTCATTTTCCAAATGAAAGCTTTTTCGGCCAGTTCACGATTGCTATGATTTGGAATTAATGCTGAGAAAAACATCAGTTGTTCACCGAGAAACGATGCATGCACAAAGCAACGAGGGAGCTTCTCATGCCCTTGAGTTAAACGTTCTCTCATATTGGCCGCTTCGCCAATGTAAAGCACCTCTGAAACAATCCAGTTCCCATTTTCTTTTTTACCCCGACAAATTGCATAAATCCCAGATTGATCAGGGACTTGATCTGCTTTTGTTACGAATTCGTTTCCAAAGTTTACTTCTATAATACGATTATTGCTTTCGATACTCATATTCACCTCCTAGGTAGGATTGTTGGGATTATGTTTGGTTTATATGTTTTATAACATTTCTATGTTCAAAACTAAAATTCATTTCCGATAAATATTATACTGCATATAGTTGAAAAATACAAGTCCCAAAGTAAAATATCGCAAAAAAAGGAAAAGGATGTGATCTGCCATTTGAAAAAGAAAATGCACTGGGAGGAATCAAGCAGGGGGTATTTTGCTCTGTCCCCTTGGGACTGGATTGTTTTGATTGACGTGATTGGTGAAAATGTTTATGGATACTATAGCAGGTATTGACTGGATGTCAAGTCTGATTCGAAAAAACAATAAGAATCTGTCCATAGAGCCCCTATTCATGGACCAAATGTTCCATTCTGCGAAAAAACAGAAAACATGAGAATTGTGGTTGAAAAAAAGTACGTTCTGTGCTTGATTATTCCCCTCTTCAACCCTCAACCAACCAAAGAAAGGAATTGGGAAAATGAAGAAGATATTTGATCGTGCAACAGTTGAACGTGTCCTTGCCGCTCGGCAGGAAGGCAAAACCCTGAAGGAGATTTCTTCTGAAACTGGTGTCTGCTTGACACTCGTCAAAAAGTGGCTGAAAGAGGCTGCCGCAAAAAATGACGAAGGGATCCAGATTCGCAGGTACTACACACAGGCGGAACGGAAAAAGATTTTGGCAGAATATGCCGAGAATCATTCCCCAAAGAAGATATGTGCAAAATATCATATCGTGAAAAGTACGTTGTTCCGCTGGAAGAGGCAAAAAAAGGTAATCGCTACCAGTCAAGCCGGAGCAGTATATACCGCTGGAAAACTCCACAAAATGAAACGGGAGCTCAGTTCATTGCAAAGGACGAACGAGATTATTCGCAAATGCCGCTGTACTGCATCTGCTACCAACGAGGAAAAAGTCGAAGAAGTCAAACGACTGAAAGATCAGTTCCCTGTTCGTTCGATTTGTCGTGTTCTTAATATGTCTCATACGACGTTTTATCGCATCACATTGGAGCAAAAGAGAAAAACTCTTTATGAGACAATTGATGACTCGTTACGAGCTGCGATAGAAACCGAGTTCTACGACAGCGGAGAACGATTTGGAGCAGCCATGATCAGAGTCAAGCTCAATGAACGTGGTTATACTGTGTCCAAGAAACATATCCAACGCCTGATGCGGGAAATGAATCTGGTGAGCAAGCAGAACAGGCCTCGCGTTTTTAACTCGACACACAGGAAATACAAATATCGGAGGAATCGTTTGCTGCGCAAATTTACTCAGGATGCTCCGAACAAATTCTGGGTAAGCGATATCACCTATGCAAGAGTCAACGATGAGTTTTATGCCGTGTGCGTTGTGATCGATTTGTTCTCCCGCATGGTGCTTTCCTACGGGATTTCGCCTGAAATGAAAACGGATCTGGTCAGGACGACATTTCTGAAAGCTTTTGAAGCAAGGAATCGCCCCGTTGGGCTGACCTTCCATAGTGACCAGGGAAGTCAATACACTGCGTATTCGTTTCGCAAGCTGCTTCGTGATCTCGGCGTCAGGCAATCGCTGTCAAATCCGGGAACACCTCATGACAATGCCGTGGCGGAAGCTTTTTTCAGCATTCTGAAGCGGGAGGAACTGTCGCACAAATGGTACAACTCTGCGGAGGAGTTGGATGAAACGATACGGGAGTATATTGAATTCTTCAACCTCAAACGGCCGCATCGGAAGCTGAATTTGCAAACCCCTGACAAATACGAACGGGAATACTGGGCAAAGCATCAAGACAACTGATCAACAATAACTAAAGAAAAAGACTTTTGGGGTCAGGTCTCAATGGACATGTCCCAAAAGTCTTCACTACTGCAAATGGTCGGGGCGACTGGATTCGAACCAGCGACCTCTAAGTCCCGAACCTAGCGCTCCAACCAGACTGAGCTACGCCCCGAAATGTTCGATTCATAGAATATACCACGTTTTCCGGAAAAATCAAGCTGAAAATGGAAAAAAAACACTTTTTCCTGCGAAAACAGACTGTTTGAGGTATTGAATGACGTTTTCTTCCGATTGTTCCCGAGAACAGATGCACCCCCTGATATATGCCGAAACACCGAGTCTTTCCCCGACCCATCAGGACTGGCCCGTTTTGTTTTTGCGAGATAAATGTAAATGTTTATGGATTCTATAAGTTTTGTCAACACATGGATACTGATTTCCTCCCGAAATACAAGAATCGTTTGTTCCAATGCAACCGTGAGGAGGGCCTTTTGGATGCGGCAGAATATGTTTTTGGTTCCATATCCCCATGACAACGGTAACAGCAGATTCGATGCCGTGTACGTACCAGACGAACTTCCTGTATCAGACCAATCGTCTTTTTTCATGCATCCCGTTCCAGGAACTCTTCCATGCTTTCCTTTGTCAGAAACCGTCGGACAACCCCATTTTTCGCGACGATATCAGGGAAAATGCTTGAAAAGCCATTGAAAGATGCTATAGTATTAAATCCTCGGACTTCCTGCGTTCAGATTCGAGATATCAAACCTCTTTTGTGTTACGCAGGCGGCATTCACATCAAGCACAACCAAACGCTGATATTATCGGACGGGAAACGATTCTTTTTCAACTTTTTTTTGAAAAACATATCCATCTCATCAAAGCGAGTCAAAAAACGCAACATTATTGTTCTGAATGGGATATTGCCATAAAAACGCAACAGCTCGTAATGAACAGGGCCTCGGTCCGATTCCGAGCATTGTTTTTTGCTCTGATTTTGAGATAAACTGATTCGACACACCCAAACACACAAGGAGTTCACCATGCTGAAAATCAAATCCGCCGACTCGTGCAAATACGACATTCTCTCGCTCGGAGAGATCATGCTCCGTTTCGATCCGGGGCCGGGCCGCATCCATACCGCCCGCCAGTTCAACGTGTGGGAAGGCGGCGGCGAGTATAACGTGGCGCGCGGGCTCCGCCGCTGCTTCGGCCTCCGGGCGGGCGCGATCACGGCGCTCGCGGACAATCCGGTCGGCCGCCTCGTAGAAGATTTCATGCTGCAGGGCGGCGTGGACGTCTCCCTCATCAAGTGGGTCCCGTACGACGGCGTGGGGCGTCAGGTCCGCAACGGACTGAACTTCACGGAACGCGGCTACGGCATCCGCGGCGCGGTGGGGTGTTCCGACCGCGGCAACACGGCGGTTTCCCAGCTGAAGGCGGGCGACATCGACTTCGACATGATCTTCGGCAAGCTCGGAAGCCGCTGGTTTCACACGGGCGGCATCTTCGCCGCGCTCTCCGACACCACGCCGGGCGTCGTGATCGAGGCGCTGAAAGCCGCCAAGAAATACGGCACCGTGACCAGCTACGACCTCAACTACCGTCCGTCGCTGTGGAAGGCCATCGGCGGCAAGGAACGCGCCCGCGAGGTCAACCGCGAGATCGCGCAGTACGTGGACGTGATGATCGGCAACGAGGAGGACTTCACCGCCTGCCTCGGATTCGAGGTCGAGGGCCTCGATGCAAACATCAGCGCCATTGATCCGGCCAACTTCCGCAAGATGATCGAACGCGCGGTCTCCGTCTATCCGAACTTCCAGGCTGCCGCCACCACGCTCCGCACCGTCCGCACCGCCACGGTCAACGACTGGAGCGCGATCGTCTGGAGCGACGGCAAGTTCTACCAGGCCAAGCAGCGCGACGGCCTCGAGATTTTCGACCGCGTCGGCGGCGGCGACAGCTTCGCATCCGGCCTCATTTATGGCTTCATGGAAAAGAGCGATCCCGCGCTCGCGGTCGAATACGGCGCTGCCCACGGCGCGCTCGCCATGACCACTCCCGGCGACACATCCATGGCACGTCTGGCCGAGGTCGAGAAGCTGGTCGGCGGAGGCGGCGCCCGCGTGGACCGCTGAACTCAGCCCAGAATCTGGGATCAGGCGGAACGGACAAGTCGGTCAATCATCGGTTTCTGTTCTGTTCCGCCCACGCGTTTTTTGCCCGTCATTCCGGTAATACACCGAAATGACGGATATCATGTGACCGCATTGGACCTCTTCATTGTTGGATCAGGAACGTGAGGCACTTCATCCGGCAATCGTTTTCCGCACGTTTTTTTGAAAAAAAGCTATGGGATTATTGAAAAATAAGCCGGAAAAAGTATATTAACAGTATGGTTTTGTTCTCGGAAGGAAATCACGAGCGGAATCATAGCCGATTTGACAACGAAAAAGACGAAAACACATCGTCCGGATACGCCGGGATGAGGGCGTCCGGACCGGAAGGAGAAGCGTATGGGGCGGTTATTCGGGACCGACGGAATTCGAGGCAAGGCAAATGAATATCCTATCACGCCGGAGCTCGCCTTGCTGGCGGGCAAAGCCGTCGCGCGGCATTTCTGCCGGAACACGTCCCGCAACGATGCCTTCGGGCAGCGCGGCAACCCGCGCGCCATTATCGGCAAAGACACGCGCATCTCCGGCTACATGCTCGAAACCGCGCTGATCAGCGGCATGGTGAGCATGGGCATGGACGCCTACGAGATCGGCCCGATGCCGACGCCCGCAGTCGCCAGCCTCACGAAATCCATGTGCGCCGACTGCGGCGTCATGATCACAGCGTCCCACAATCCCGCCTCGGACAACGGCATCAAGCTGTTCAATTCCGAGGGATTCAAACTCCCGGACGAGGTCGAGGACGACATCGAACGCGCAATCTTCGCGATGGTGGAGCACCCCGCCGACGGCACGCCCGACATCGGAAAGGCGTTCCGTGTGAACGACGCCCGCGGCCGCTACATCCACCAGGCGAAACGTTCCATCGGCTACACCTCGCTGAAAGGCATGAAAGTGGTGCTGGACTGCGCGAACGGCGCGTCCTATTACGTGGCGCCGATCGTGATGCGCGAGCTCGGAGCCGAGGTCATCACGGCGGGCGTAAAACCGGACGGCCTCAACATCAACGACGGCTGCGGCGCGCTTCATCCGGAGAACATGTGCCGCCTGGTGAAGGAGCACGGCGCGGATATCGGCGTGTCGTTCGACGGCGACGCCGACCGCGTGCAGTTCTGCGACCACACCGGCGCCATCATCAACTGCGACCGCATCATCGGGCTGTGCGCGCTGGACTACAAGTCGCGCGGCCAGCTCTGCAACGACACGGTCGCGGTCACGTCCATCAGCAACCTCGGGCTGCACGACGCCATGCGCCAGGCGGGCATCAAGGTCGAGGTCACCAACGTCGGCGACCGCTACGTGATCGAGCGCATGCGCGAAAAGGGGCTGAATCTGGGCGGCGAGCAGACCGGACACCTGATCTTTCTGGAGCACTCCCCGACCGGCGACGGCCTCATCTCCGCCCTGCACGTGATGCGCATCATGAAGGAAACGGGGAAATCCATCGCCGAGCTCGCGGCGTTCATGCAGGAGTATCCGCAGATCCAGAGCTCGCTCCGCATCGCCGAACGCGTCCCGTTCGACGACCTGCCGGAACTTTCCAAGTGCATCCGCGAGGCCAAACAGGACCTCGGGGACGCCGGACGCGTGATCGTGCGCTACTCCGGCACCGAAAACAAACTTCGTATTCTCGCCGAAGCCCGAACGGAATCCGCCGCGCGGCTCTGGCATGACAAAATAGCGGGCGTCGCGGCCCGCGAACTGGAGGTAATCCCATAATGGCTACGTTCGCATTCGAAATCGTCGAGCACGGCAATCCCGCCCTGCTGGAACCCCTGACCTGCAAAAAGCCCGCGCTCGAGCTGGAACTCGCCGCCGGCACGCTGGAATCCACCCTGCTGGCCCGCTGGTCCGCGATCCAGAACGCCGCGCCCGGCGCGCATCTCCGCCTCGCGTCCGACTTCTGGCCGTCCAAGGCCCTGCTCGAAAAAGCGTCCGCCGCGATCGCGGACGGCAAGTCCTTCTCCGTGACCGACACCGACGGCGTGGCCGCCGAATGCACCGGCTGCGGCGCGAACACCGTCGCCATCCCCGCCGACGAGGCTTCCTTCCGCATCCGCTATCCGTGGGATCTGCTGAAGATCAACGAGGAGTACCTCGCGGGCTATACCGAAAACGTCATCAACGGCACCGTGCGCGAACGCGTCACGCTCGACGGCGTGGTGATCCTGGGCGAAGGCTCCGTGCTGCTCCCCGGCGTCTACATCGAGGGCGTCGCCGTGATCGGCAAGAACTGCAAGATCGGCCCGAACTGCTATCTGCGCGGCTACAACTTCATCTCCGACAAATGCCATATCGGGCAGGCCGTCGAGATCAAGAACTCCATCCTCATGACGCACGTCGCCGCCGGGCATCTCTCCTACATCGGCGACTCCATCGTCTGCCAGAACGTGAACTTCGGCGCGGGCACCATCACCTCGAATTTCCGCCACGACGGCAAGAACCACCGTTCCATGGTCCAGGGCTGCCTCATCGACACCGGCCGCCGCAAATTCGGCTCCATCATCGGCGAGAACGTCCACACCGGCATCCACACGGCGATATACCCCGGCCGCAAGATCTGGGCCGACGTCCAGACCCGTCCCGGCGACGTGGTCCAGCTCGACCTGATGAAGTGATCTTCTCTCAAATGTAATCCCGTCCGCCGGGCGCAGCACCATCCACACGTCCGGCGGTACGTTTTTTACCTCAAAAACACGATATTCATGCCCCATTTCCTGCAAATCATTTTCGCGGCACTCCGCTTCGGCACGCGGTTCCGCGGTCCCGTGAAGCCCGCCGAGCCCGCGCTGTATTCCCGCGCGCTGGCGTTCCAGCCGTTCCTCGGACTTCTGATCGGGGCGGTCGCCGCGATCCCCACGCTGTTCGTCAGCGCGAGTTTCCGCGGCCTGCAGGGATTTGTCCTGCTCGCCTCGGGCATCTACGTCTTCCTGCTGGAATGGCTCACGCGGTTCGACCATCTCCACGCGTTCGACTCCGCCTGCCGGATGCTCGCGGGCGCGGGCGTCTCCCCCGAAGAACGCCTCGGTCGCGCCGCGCAGCCCGGCTCCTCCCCGTGCACCGCCCTCCTGGTCGGCCTGAAACTGCTCGTGATGTACTTGATCTTCATGCGGACCGCGCTCTTCGGCGACAACATGATGCTCGCCCTCACGCTCGTCGCCGTTCCGTTCTTCGGACGCATCGCGATGCTGTTCGCGTATCCGTCCGGGTCCGGCAGGGAACGCCCCGAAGTCTACGACGTGATCCGCCTGGGCTGGGTCGTTGTCGCGATGCTGCTTCTGGCGTTCGCGCTCGGCATGATCCGCACCTACGGCGGCGATTTCTTCTCGTTCCGGTCGATGAAGCTCACGATGTCCGGGTTCCGCAGCCGCACCGGCGATGCCACGGGTTTCTCCCCGGTCCTCACGGTCGTCAGCCTCGGCATCCAGGACGCCGTCACGTTCCTGGCGAGCGGGTTCCTGTCCGTGCTGTACTGGAATACCGAGGCGTCGAAGAAGCTGAGAGTCAGCCCGCCGCCCGAGTTCGCCGGAACCGTCTGCGAGACCGCCGAATTCGGCGCGATGATCGTCTTCCTGATCCTCGCCGACGACGTGATCTTCTGAATGCATATAATCCGTTTTGCCATACAGCATTGCTATCCTCCTGCTCCTGCTTTTTTCTGAAAAAGAACAAGAAAATGCTTGAAAAAAGTTATCCCGGCGGATATATTACTTAGAGCCCGGAACAAATGAGGAAATCATGCGCCGCCCGAATGAAAAGAAAAAACACTTTGAATTGCTCGACAGAGTGAAAGACTTCCTGCGCGACCAGCCCGGCGAAGTCAAACAGGAGCTGAACGGCCTGATCTTTCAACTTGAGCGGGACGGATACTTGAACTATCCGAACGCGGAAAAGATCGAGGGTGAAGATTTGTTTGCCCTGCGTGTAATCCAAACGGGAAATATACGTGTTTTTTATGTGTACGGTCTTTATGATGTAATCTATGGCATTCACGGCTACGTGAAGAAAACCGGACAAATACCGGAAAACGAACTGAAACAAGCACGAAAACTGCTGAGGCAGTTGATACAAGGAGGTTGCATATGAAGAAGAAAAGACAAGAGGACTGGACGGACGAGGAAAATGCCGCAAATATCGCAGAAATACTAGAACGTGCGAAAAAAGGCATCCGAAGTCAGGAAGAGCTGGAACGTGACGCGTATTTCAACGACCCGGCAAATGCGGAAGAGGTCAACGCCATGTTCGAACGTTTCCGCCTCAGAGAAGAGTTGTACAAAGCCCGCCGGGAAGCCAAACTGACCCAAAAGGAACTGGCACGGCGGATGGGGACGAGCCAGACTTATATCGCCGCGGTCGAACACGGCAAAAAGAACATCACGTTTTCCACGCTCGCGCGTTATGCCCGCGCCTGCGGAAAGAAAATCGCCCTCATTTGAGCACGGGACTAGTTCCGGCAGCTTCCCCCGCTGGAATAAGGAGGCGGACATGTTTCACAAACTGAATCAGATCAAATCATTACCCGGCTGCAGGCTCTGGGCGAAGTTCTTGGATGGCAGGGAGGTCATCTATGATGTTTCCAGGCTGACGGAGGTCAATTCCGTTTTCGGTGACCTTGTGCGGAATCCTGATCTCTTCGCTCAGGTCCGCATCGATCCGGGCGGATACGGAATCAGCTGGAACGACGATCTTGACCTGGAAGCGGAGGAACTTTGGAAAAACGGGGATGAGGTCAAACCACCGTTTGAGCTTGCCTCTGTTTCCGATGTTGCACAGATCCGGCGACCGACAATATAATCTTCCGAATACTGCAATTCCCACTCAACCCCGAGGTGAAACCATGAAAAGGTCACTGCTCTTTGTCCTTCTGTGTCTGGTCGTGCTGCTCACGGGTTGCGGACGTGTAAAAAGAAAACTGAGCGGAAGCAGTTCGCCGAAGCCGCCGCCCATGCATCCGTTCTACACATACACGGGCTTCCGGGACTGGTACCGTCTTCCGCTGAAATATCCGTACCAGATCTCGACGATCGACCAACTGAGAGAAGGATATCTGGAAGAGCATACCGGCGGCGATATCGCGGCGGGATCGAAATCCATGCAAGGGATTGATGTCGGGGGGAGAATTACGCATCTTCATCCGCTGGAAGACTTCGCTGTTTTCCGGAAAGAGGACGGGACATTCGGCTATCTGGAATACGCGACCGGCAAAACGACCTTGCTGCCGACCGAAGCGGAATTGAAACAGGCATGTCTGCTGACGCCCGGGGAATTCAAACCGATCGAATATTACTACAACCAGTTCAGCAAGGGCAAACTTATCTATCCGCCGAACGCGTCTTCGGAAAAGATCCGCACCGATCTGATCGCGCAGTTCCACGGGATGACCGTAAAAATGCATCCCTACGGCAAGGAGCGCGGAAACGCAAAGATCGAGGTGACATGCGGAGAAAGCGAAAAAGACATCGACGTTCAGACGGGAAAAGCCGTTTTCGTGTGGAAATGGTCATTGCCTCAGGAAAAGCAGGACACGCTCGACAAGTGGCTGTCCGCGCACAGGGCTGAACTGCTCGAGATGTGGGAGATACGGACCGTGAAGCCGCTCCCCGCGCCGGAAAAAGAGGCGAACCCGGCGAAGTAGTTCTTGCGTTTTTCCGGCTTCAGGCGTGGTGCATCACCAGGTAGACGGTGTACGCGATATACGCCGAAAGCAGCAGCGCGCCCTGAACGCGGTTGAGACGCTTTCCGAACATGCCGAAAAGGAACAGCGCGCCGGACGTGCCGAGCATGACCGCGAAATCCAGCATGCGGATCGACTGTCCCATGAGCGGCGAGATCACCGGCACGATGCCGAGGATGCAGAAGACGTTGAAGATGTTCGACCCCACGATATTGCCGATGGCGATGTCGTTTTCGCCCTTCAGCGCCGCCACGAACGACGTGGCGAGTTCCGGCAGGCTGGTCCCGACCGCCACGATCGTCAGCCCGGTCACGGCTTCGCTGATGCCGGCCGCGTTCGTGAACGCCACGGCGGCGATCAGGAACGATTTCGCGCCGAACACCAGCATGGCGACGCCGCCCGCGACCGCGAGCAGCGCCAGCGGCACACCGAGCGGCCGGTTCATGCTCTCCTCGACCTCGGGATCGACGCCGGAATCCGCCTCCGTTTCCGCCGCGCCCTCCGCCTTCTTCGCCTCCTGTTTCTTCGACAGGATCACGTTCAGCGTGGTGTAGGTCAGGATGCACAGGAAGAAGAACGCGCCTTCCCAGCGGTTGATGCCGTGGCTCAGAAAATAGAATCCGGTCAGCGCGAGCATGGCGAACAGCATCACGGGCAGGTCGAACCGCTTCAGATTCGCGTGGAACGGCATCGGGCGCAGGATGGCACACAATCCGAGGATCAGCGCCACGTTGCAGATGTTCGACCCGACCACGTTGCCGAGGCTGATGTCCGCCGAACCGCGCAGCGCCGAGTCGATGCTCACGACCAGTTCCGGCGCGCTGGTGGCGAACGCCGCGAGCGTGAGGCCGATCACGAGACGGGAGATGCGCGCCTTCAGCGCCAGCGAGACGCCGCCCCTGACCAGAAACTCCGCCCCGTAGTACAGCAACGCCACCCCGAGGACGGCAAGCCCGAGATTGCGGAAGAGATCAAGCATCGGCATAATAAAAACAAACTCCCTAAAATGAAAAACAAAACAGATCCCCGCTCCGGACCTCCGGACGCCGCGGGAAACTTCGACCTCTTAATCTACACGTTTTTTCCCGGAATTCAAGTTTTTTCGGAAAAACGGCTTGCTTTTCCGCGTATGCGTGGTATTTTTATAGTTATGAACACAACCCTTTGCACGGATGGCATTTTAACCCGGAAAGGACCGGACACATGAGGATTCGCATCGCACTAACCGCTTTCTTCTGCCTGGCGGCAGCCTGTACCCTCGTCGCCCAGTCCCGGACCGGGCTGGCGGCTCCGTCTTCTTCATCCTCCGGCAAAACGACCGCGAAACAGTCCGGCGGCAGGGGCATTTTCGATATCGCGACCTCGTCCGATGCCGGGAAGCAGGGCGGCACGGTCTCACCCGCAACAGGCAGAAGTACCACCACGGCCTCGCCGTTCGGCACCACCTCGCCACGCACGCGTTCCTCGGCGCGCCGCTGGAAAACGAACACCAAGATCGCCGACTGCATCCGCGCGAAGGCCATCCCGTCCAACACCAACCTCTCTTTCTCCGGCACCATCACGAATATCATCACCGACGGCCGTTACGTCATCCTCACGATGTTCGACTCCGTGGAGACGACCGCGGAGAACGGCGCGAAGGGCGATGTCCCGGTCACGTACACCGTCGTGCTGGATGCCGAATCCGTCACGGGTAATAATTCCATCAAACTGGATGCGAAAAAGAGTTTCACCGTGGACAGCAATTACGCGTATCTCGTGTGGAACGATTCCGGCTGTTCCGTCCGCGCGGTCGACAATGCCCTGACCGAACCTGACCCGTCCCCGGCCTCAACGACGAAACGCTGAGTTCTCCTTCACACAATCAATCATAAATAATCAGCCTCCGGAAACCGTTTTGGAATTCCGGAGGCTTTTTATGTTCAGGACAGACTGATTTTTATCTCAGTCGGCCGGAGAGATGCGGTAGACGCCCGCGGCATGGCATTTGAGGGTGCGTGAGAAAGAACCCTCGAACGTGCCGAGATCCTTGCCTTCCCACAGGTCGCGGACTTTTGCCTTCTTGCCGATGCCGAGTTCGGCGAAGTCCACAGAGACTTCCGCCGTGTCCTTGACTTCCACATCGAACGCCTCGTCGGTCAGGACGAGGAATTCGATCGTGCCGCCCTGACGCTCCATGCCGTCGGCGAGGACGCCGCGCGCGGTGAGGGTGTCGTAGCCTTCCGGACGGTCATAGATGATGACCGAGGCGGCATGCGTGCCGATGCCGTCGATCCGGCGGCCGTCGGAGGACTGTCCGACGCGGGGATTGCCCCAGCCCGCCGAAGCGCTCTTCCAGCGGAGTTCGGTGAGCTTCTTCGTGCCGGCGGGACCGGAGAGGACGGGTTCCAGCCAGGCCGCGTGGTCGAAGTTGATGCCGTCGCCGCCGTCGGTCACGGCCAGCGCGAACGACTTCGATCCGCCGATGTCGGCCTTGATCTCCGTTTCGCGGACGCCGGAGCCGCCGACTTTGATGCTGTGGAATTTGGCCTTCTGGTAGTCGATGTTGTGCGTGCCGGGCGTGGAGGCGTTGAACAGCGCGACGTATTTGTCCTTGCTGCCGGGGACGTCCGCGGCCCACACGAAGAGGTCGCCCTTCTGCGAGAGCTGGCGGTTGTTTTCGCTGTTCTGGTTGATCTCGATGACCTCCTTGTTCGTGAGGAGCTTCAGCGTCCAGTCGTCAAGCTTGGTCATGTCCGCGCCGAGGATGAGCGGAGACCGCGCGATGGACCAGAGCGTGAAGCAGAGGCGCTGCTCGTCCTGCGTGAAGTTGGTCTTGCGGTTGAACTGGATAATGCCGAAGGGGAGCATGTCGGCGTCCGGCCAGGAGCCTTTGATGCGGTAGGGTTCCCAGCGGTGCAGACGGCCGAACATCCCGTACAGCGGAGACCAGCGGTCCCAGAAGTCGTCGGAAACGCGCCACATATTGGCGTGCTCGTCCGCGTGCTTGCCGTTCTGGATCGGGGTGTCGCCGGGGGAGAGGCTGAGGATGATCGGGCGGCCGCATTTGTCGATGGCCTTGCGGATCGCCTCGATCTCGGCGGTAGCATACGGACGGGAGAGGTCGTCGATCTTGATGAAGTCGAGCCCCCACTCGGCGAACTGCTCGAAGAGGGAATCGTAGTACTCCTGCGCGCCGGGCTTGCTCATGTCGACGCCGTACATGTCGGAGTTCCACGGGCAGATGCTGCGCGTGTTGGCGATGTCCTGCGCGCGGTAGTTCGTGCCTTTCACTTTCGTATTCTCGCGGACGGCCTGACGCGGGATGCCGCGCATCAGGTGCACGCCGATCTTCAGGCCGCGTTCGTGCATGTAGTCGGCGAGCGGCTTGAGGCCCTTGCCGTCTTTCGAGGACGGGAATCGTTCCGGTCCGGGGATGAAGCGGCCGTATTCGTCCATGGAGAACTGGTGGCGGGCGTCGCTCTGGAATCCCTTCTGGTTGTCGTTGTACCACTGGTGGTCGATCACGAAGACGTCCCAGCCGAACGGCTTCAGCTGTTTGATCATGGCTTCGGCCTGTTCTTTCGCCTGCGCCTCGGTGAGGCTGAGGCCGAAGCAGTCGAAGCTGTTCCAGCCCATCGGCGGAGTCGGCGCCCAGTCATGGAAATCGGCCGCGGAGAGAGCCGCGCCGGCGATCATGGCGCATGCGAGCGTAAGAGTTTTGAGTGTCGCTTTCATGGAAAACTCCCGGTTTGAGGTTGTATGAATTGGAAAGCGGGCGGTTTTTTGAGGTGGATTGAAGCCGTCCCGCCGCATTTCGCGGTTAATATATGCGAGGCAGGTAATAAAGTCAAGTAAAAAAACGGGAAAAAACGGGCGCGGATGAACGGATATTCCGATTTGGCTTTCCGCAGGGCGTTTTTTAACGTTTCTCCAAAATGCTCATTTGTCCTGCATGCAGAGACGCGGCAGACCGGAAACGCGGTCGATGTGCCGTTCGACCGCGCCGCGGAACGCATCATGTCCGGCGACGATCACGGCCTTTTTCTTCGCGCGGGTCAGGCCGGTGTAGACGGATTCGCGCGTCACGATGCCATGATCCGTGCCGGACGGCGGGAGGAACAGCAGGATGTTGTCATAGTCGCTGCCCTGGGACTTGTGGATGGTGAACGCGTATGCGGGCGCGTACTGCGGCAGGGATTCCGGCGGAATCCCGCGCCATTTGAACTCGGAAGCGGGATCGGGGAAGAAGACGAGAAGGCGGTTCGCGCGGCTGCCGGCTTCCGACCGTCCGAGCGGACGGCCGTCGTCTCCGGCAAACCACAGGATCCCGGTGTCGCCGTTGAACACGTTTGTGCCGTAGTCGTTCCGGAGAACCAGGAACGTTTCGCCCGGAACGGGGCCGCCCGTGTCCGGGAATCCGAGAATGGAGCGGGCGAGCCTGTTGAGCGCGTTTGCGCCGTACGGCCCGACGTTGAACGGCGTAAGGATGCGGAACTGCTCGAAACGTTCCCACGCGGCATCGACGGTGTCTTCGTCGCAGTACCGGACCGCGACAGAGCCTTTCCTATAAAACCACGCGTCCGCCGCCTCGATTTCATCCATTAGGAATTGACGAAGCGCGTGTTTCGGCGGAATGTCGCGGGAAACGACCGCCTTGCGGTTCGATTGCGTCATATACTCCCATGCCTCCTCCGCCTGGCCTGCGTTGATCGCGTCCTTCATGATACATATCTCGCCGCCCTGCGGAAAACGCCGGCTCTCGGTCAGTTCCACGAGGCGGTCCGGCTCGGAACCGCGCAGAATGGAACAGAAGTCGCCGAAGACTGAGCCGGGTTCCACGGAGGACAGCTGGTAGCGGTCGCCCAGCAGGATGACCGACGCATCGTCGGGGACGGCTTTCAGGAGGCTGACCATGAGCGACTGCGCGATCATGGAGCATTCGTCGACGATGAAAAGTTTGTAGCGGAGCGGATTCTTCCGGTTGTGGCGGAACGTCCCGTCCTGCGGGTTCCATGAAAGGAGGCGGTGGATCGTGGACGACTGGATCTGCGCGATCTCCGCCCGGCGCGAATCATCGCGCAGATTTTCCAGCTGTTGGTCCAGCGCCTGTTTCATGCGCATCTGCGCCTTTCCGGTCGGGGCGCACAGGATGATGTCGGACGGTTTTTCTCCGCGAAGGGCGAGGATGATGGACACGATCGTCGTCTTGCCTGTCCCGGGACCGCCGCTGATGACGAGGAATTTCGAGTTTACCGCGGCGGCCGCGGCGGTTTTCTGTTCCTCGCCGAGTTCAAGTTTCGTAACCGTTTCAAACGGAATGGATTCGGCGGAAGATGCATCGTTTGTACGCAACCTCAGGTAATCCCGCAGGAACAGCTCGTTCTGGAACGCGCGGCCGAGGTAATACAGGCCGTTTACCAGAAGCAGCGGAGCCGGCTGGAACGCTTCGCCCGAGTCGGGGCTGTACTCCCGGAAAAGGCATGGAAACGCATTCGGATCCGGCGGCCAGTTTTTAAGCCGGTCGACAAAACTGAAGTCAGGCATTTCGCCGGAATCCTGCACTGTGTCATCGTTGTCTCCGGTGGAGAGGTTCTCCAGATAGTACCGGAGTTTTCCGCGTGTATTGATTTTATCCGCCGGAAGCGCGATTTCCCCGTGCATGGACGCGGCATTGGAGACGAGCGCGGCGAGCAGCGTCAGAGAGGGATCGCTGTCCGCGTTTTCACCGATGAACCGCGAAAACGCGACGTCGATATCCGCAAGCAGGCCGTGGCCCCGGAGCTGATTCAAAAACTCGAAGATAGTCGTCATGATTCGTTTCCTTTCCGGAACAGCGTCAGGAGGTTTTCGAGGCAATCCCGCGGCGGCGCGTCGAACCAGATGCCGTTCTGTGTCCCGCGTTTCAAACCGCGCAGGAAGAAATAATAAACGCCGCCGAACGAACCGTAATCCATGCCGCGCTGACGGAGCATCTGAAGAAGGGCGGCCGCATAGAGATAGGATTGCAGGACATATCCGGCATGCCCCATCGCGTCGCGGACGCGGTCCGGCGCATAGTCCGCATCGGAACCGCCCAGCCAGTTCGTTTTCCAGTCTACGATGTAGTATTTGCCGTCGTGCTCGAAAACGAGGTCGATGATGCCGTTGAGGATGCCTTTTTTGTCGAGGGCGATATCCGCCTGTTCGACAAGCGTTCGCGCCTGCTCGGATGCGGACGCGGACAGAATGCCCGTGATGCGTCCGATGTCGAGGCTGGCCGGAGCGTCCAGGAAGAATTCCATTTCCGGGACCATCCGATCCTGACTGAGTTCGGAGAGGGAGATCCCCATGCCCGGCAGAGAAATCTGAAGCGTGCGGGATACGCCGTCGATGAGCTGATGTTTTAAGATCTCGTTATCCGAGTCGTAACCGAACTCCCGGAGGACGGCGGAAACACGGCTTTGGACCGCTTCGGAATCCGCCTGCCCTGTCGATGCGAAGAGATCGAAGTGTCCAGCGCAGATTTCCAGCAGTTTGTGCGTCATGCTGCCGACGGTCGCGCCGCGCGGGAAATCGCGGAACAGGTTCACATCAGCGGAATGAATAACCTGTGTTTCAACGTCCGTTTCAGGCTCGATCGCCTCGGAAAGCGCATCGTTGCATTCGTCCAGGTCCGCCGGAGTCTCGGTTTCCGCGTCCGCCCGGTCGTTCAGGATGTTGTGGAACGCCGAGAAGCTCATGATGCTCCAGTCGTCGCGCACCTCGCCGGAAAATTCCGCCGCTGCAAGACTCTCCGGCGCATCGTCCGGACGGAGCGGCCCGATGTCGTCGCGCATGCCGAAATGCCGCTCGAAGACACCGTTTTGTTTTACATGGAATGCTCCGCCATTTTCCGGTTCGTCCAGATCCGTCCACCAGGCGGCGGTCGGCTGGGGGAGGAGGTCCCTCGATCCGGTGAAATAACCGGCCATCCACCGTTGTTCCACGATGGTCCCGGCGGATTTCTCTCCCGTATCCGCCGTACGTTCATGCGACATCAGAAGAGCGCCCTGCGCGGAGTTCGTGAAGTTCATGGCCTGACCGCTCGGCTTTTCGAGCTGGCGCGTATAGAGATACGTGATGAGAGATGCTCGCGTGAGCGCCACGTAGAGAAGGCGCAGCGAACTCCGGAATTCCTCGTCCCTGGCGGTCGCCCTGCTGGTATCGCTCATGCTGAAATCCAGAATGATTTCGCCATCCTCCGGCGAGGACGTCTGTCCCGCCTGCGCCGCAGTATTGATCCGGCTGGCGATCACGCCGTACTGCATGCGTTTCCATTCCCTCATGGCGGGATACGGGATGAACACCACGGGGAATTCCAGCCCTTTCGCCGCGAACATGGTCAGGATCTGCACCGAGGCGGAATCCCGGTCGAGGCGCAGCTGGTCGGGATTGTCCTCGGAACCGCCCGCGTCGCCGCTGTCCGCATGCCCCTCGATAATCGCGTTCAAACTGTTGTAGACATCTTCCGGCAGGAGATGCTCCTCCGACTCTTTCCGGAAAAGCAGCTCCATCAGCTGGATGAGGTTCGTGATCACGCGTTCGCCGTTGAACTCGGACAGGATGTGCCCGCGCGGAGACTCGCCCCGGAACGGCGTATCCAGGAATTGCAGGAAGGCGGCGGGGAAACCCGACTGCGACCATACCCTGCCGCAGTCCGAGAGCTGTTTCATGAGGGACTCGCACCACGCAGGATTGGCGGCGGCGTCCGCGGCGGAAATGCGGAAGAACGGGGAAAGCATCAGCCCGCGGACCGTCCGCATGTCGGGATGCAGGAAGCACCGGAGCAGCAGGCGCATGAGCTTCGCCTCGTCCGTGTCGTAGACTTTGCCGGACTTGCACGCGGACGCCGCGATTCCCTCCCGGTTCAGCATCGCCACGAATCCGGCGGCCTCCTCGTGCCTCTGCACCAGGATCGCGATATCGGACGCGCGAAGCGGTCTTGGTGTGTGGTCATCACCCTCAAACACGCGCACGGGGCAATTCTCCGAGAGCAGATAGCGTATCTCGCGCACGACGTCCTCCGCGATCCTGCGCGCGCATTCGTCCTTTTGTCCGGCGTAATGTCTGAGGCGCAGGCTTCCGCCGGAGTTGTCCGGGAAATCCTCCCCGCCCTTCCCCGACGCGATCGAAACGAACGGGATGTCGTTCTGAAGGAATACACCCTCGGTCGTGTGGCCCTCGTCCAGTTCGCCGTCGCCGAACATCCGGTTGACGGCTTCGATCATGGCGGGCGAACTCCTGAAGTTTTTCGTGAGGGTAAACCGGGCGTCCGCGGTGTTTTTCGCCCGCAGATAGGTGTAGATGTCCGCGCCGCGGAATCCATAGATGGCCTGCTTGGGGTCGCCGATCATGTAGAAAAGACTGGGGCAGCCCCTCGGGAAACACCGGTCGAAAATGCGGTACTGAATCCGGTCGGTGTCCTGGAATTCGTCCACGAAAACGGCCTGATACCGCGCCCGGATCAGCTTCGCCAGACCATCGTCCGCCTGAAGCGCCGCGTCCAGGTCCCGGATCATGTCATTGAATGACATCGCGCCGTCCTTCTCCAGTTCCGCCGGAAGCCTGTCTCTGACATAGCGGTACACGTCCCGGCGGAGCGTCTGCTTCTCGTCCAGCTTCTCGCCGTCGAACGAATCCCGGTCGACCGGCTCCGAGGCAAAAGCCGCCGCGCGGGAGAGATCGTCGAACGATCCGGCTTTCGAGGCGCCGCCCGTATAGAAACGTTCGCGGCAGAACGCGCGCACCAGACGGTCCCGGTACGGGGATTCGTCCGGGACGAGCTCGACTTCGAACCCCTTGCCGGATTTGAGCGCGAACTCCCGGAGCATCTTCTGGCAGAATCCATGGATCGTGCTCACGGTCATTTCGTCGATCGAACTGACGGCGAGCTGAAGCAGGATTCTGGATTTCAGGTCTTCGGCCGGAGTGAAAAGATCGGGGTGATACGCCCCGGCGGCATCCGCGGCCTCAGGCGCCGGGATCAGATTGGCGAGTTCCTCGTTCAGAAGCGCCAAAATGCGGGCTTTCAGTTCGTCCGCGGCGGCGTTGGAAAACGTCGTGACGAGGATCTTCCGCACGGGGACGCCTTGCAGGATCAAACGCAGGATGAGGTGCGTGATCGTATAGGTCTTGCCGGTCCCGGCGCTCGCCTCGATCAGATACCGACCGCGGTCGATGGGATATTCGGACAGGTTCATGCTTTCCCGCCTTTCCCGACGGTAAAAACCGTCGCGCCGAAGAACGCTTTCGCAAGGGATTCGACCAGCGCGCCGGACGGCATCGCGCCGCCGAAGAACATGCCGAATTTTCCGGCGTCCCCCGATGAATTGTATCCGCCTTCCCAGGCGTTTTCCGCATCCTTCATGCTCCCCGTCAGGAACAGCTGATAAGACGCTTTCGGGAAGAACGGCAGCGGAGCGAGCATGCCGGCCTGATAAAGATACAGGAGCCGCTTCACGGCCTGTTCCGCATCGGCCTGTTCCATCGCGTCCGCCTCCATGAACATGGCACCCTTCTTTTCGTCAACATACACGATCCGCGTCCGGGTCTTCCGGCTGAGGTTCGCCCGGATGTGCCTCATAATCGGATCGATCAGCAAAGAGCCGGAAATCCTGTCCGTCATACACGGAAACGCCTGAACGCAAGTGCCGTCCGGTTCGCCGGACGGGGACACGGCCATCTCCGGCAGGATCAGCGTGGTACGGAACGTACCGGAAAGGACGCTCTGAAGTTCCATGCCGCATTCTCCGGCGTCCTCCGCCGTATACTCGAATTCCCATTCCTCCGCCGGAATGATCTCCGTCCCAGCCGCCGTAACGGCTTCCATGCCGCGGGCGAGTTCGACGATCTCCGCCCAGTCCTGCCAGTCGTCCTCCGTCTGCGTCAACGGGACGGCTCCGTTCAGTTTCATCCGTTTCAGGCTCGTGCGCTTCAGTTCCGCCCGGTCCGCATCGTCCGTCGCCAGATACATTTGGAGCAGTTCCTCTTTCCAGCTCCAGTCCAGTCCTCCTTCGAACATCTCCGAATCCTCCGGCGAGGCATTCCCGTACACGGTCACGGACGCGTCAAGCCCGCTCCGGACAAACGTCCCGGCGGGATTGCGGAAGAACCCCGTCAGCTCGTTGAGATCGACTCTTCGATTATATTCCTCCCCGCCTGCATCGGACGGACGGATTCCCGGCTGAATATGGAACAGAGGCAGCTGTTCCCGGTCGCGCGCCGGATCCGCGATCTGTTTCGCGGCGGCCAGCAGCGTCGCCGAGTACGACTGGTTCACCGCGCCGGACCGGAACAGCTCCGTCGAGAAGGAATGGATCGGCTCCTGAAGCTCGATAAAACTGTTTTCGCCGAATTCCTGCGTCAGATAGTTCTTGAGTTCGTCCACGCACGCGGACGGAGGTTTCTCCTTGCGGTCGTGGTTGTCCCGTCCGATATAGCTGATATACAGATACTTCCGCGCCGCCATGATCGTGTCCAGGAAAAGCTGGCGCGATTCGTCGCGCCGGAGCGGATCGCCCGGCTCGCGTCCGGCGGCGGAACCGTCCTTCCCCGCGTCCCGGTACTGCTGCATGAGGTCGAATTCGCGGTTGTCGTCCTCCTCCGGGAACGTCCCGTGATCCATGCCGAGCAGCAGGATCGCGTCGGCGGGGATGCTGCGCATGGGACGCAGGCCGCAGAACGTGATCTTTCCGCGCATGAACCCGACGGTGTTGTCCTCCGGCCGGACGTGTTTGTCCTGAAGATACGCCAGCACGATCCCGCTGGTCAGCGGCACGTCCGCGGCGTCCGCGTCCGTGAGGATGCGGAACCACGCGCTCAGCACGCTCTGCAACAGGATTTTCAGCTCGGATTCTTTTCCGAAAAGGTACCCGGCGGCATCGGTCAGCATGGATTCCCATTCCCCGAACGGGACGCCGCTGCGCTCGCGTCTCCGCATAAACCGGGCGATCTCGTGCAGTTTCGAGGTCAGACTGATGAATTTGCCGAGCAGATCGGCGCGGCTGCCGTCGAATCCCGGCACGGGGAAGACCTCATCTTCATCGCTGATCCGGTACGGGACCGCCGGATCGGCGTCCATGGCGTAGTCCAGCAGCATCCGGTCGAGTCCCGTCCGCCAGCTGTTTTCCGGGAACGCCGCGCCTCCGGAAAGCCTGTGTTCGTCCGCGTCCCATCCCCAGCGGATGCCCGCCCGCGTCGCCGAGGTCAGGCAATACTGGCAGTCGTCCGCCGTAAGTCCCCACTGCGCCTGAAGTTCGCGGTCCTGCATGATCCCGAACACGTCGGACGCGGTGAAATCGCCTTTGAACAGCGCCAGCACTTTCATCAGCGTACTGTACGACGGCAGGCGCTCCGTCTGAGGGCGGTCCGCGACGGACACGCCGAGTTTCACGGTGTCGTGCGAGTGGTTGAACACGGCGTCCACCAGCGGGGCGTATTCCGACGGGGACGGAGTCATGATGAAGATGTCCTTGATCGAAAGCTCCGGATCCTCGTTCAGGCAGTGCAGGATGAAATTGTGCGCCGCCTCGACTTCGCGGAACGCCGAATAACAGCTCCGGATCTGGACCGACCGGCAGCCGCTTCCCTCTTTCCGGGCGGCCGCCTGCACGCCGCGCGGCCGGATGTCCCGCCGGATGCGGTCCTGAAGCCGGTGCAGAACCGTGTCATCCTCCGGTACCGGTTTTTCTTTCGCCTCGTAATCGTAATCCGTGTCGCCGTCCCAGTCGCCGGTCCCGCTCAGCAGGACGCGGCTTTGCATCGCGAACGACGCCACGAGCGGATTGTGCTGGAAATACAGGGTCTCCATGTCTTCCCGGAGCCGGTCCGGGTCCTGTCCCTCATGGAAATACCGCGTCAGGAACTCTTTCAGCTCGTCCTTTTCCCGGCGGACGTCCTCCATGAAGAACGTTTTACCGGGGACCAGATGATACAGCTTGACGGGTGTACCCGCGCCGCTGAACTGCTCCATGCACCGGAGCACGGCCGGAGGCAGTTGCGAAAACCCGAAAATACGGATCGTCCCGGCCTTATCCGCATCGGAAACCAGGTCCAACTCGCCGCGCATGATCTTCCCGTATACCGCGGCGAAATGATTGCCCTTCCAATCTTCACCCGAGATGTGCCGCCAGAGTTCGCCCTGCCATAGCGCGGAGGGTTCGCGCTCCAATCCGGGCGGCATCCGACCGGCTTCCCACGCATTGATCCAGTCCTGGCGGTACAGGATGTATTTGTCATACAGACTTCCGAGCTGGCGGGAAAGCTCATACAGTTTCTTCGCATCGCCGTTGACCCACCGGACCAGTTCGGAAAACGCCGTTTCGGAGTCGCGCTCCAGCAGGATCCGGTACACGCGCCAGCCGATTGTTTTTTCGTCGATATTCAGGCGGCCGTGCGCGGAATTCCGAGGCATGAACCTGTGAAAGACCGACATCAATGGGAGGAACTCAATTTGGGCGGTCACCTCGTGCCGGTGCGCGAACCTGAGGGAAAGATACCGTTCGATGCTCCGGTTCGGCACGATGACCGGAATCTTTTGGAAAAGGTCTTTTCCGGCCCGGATTTCCGTGTAAATCTCGTCGATCAGGAGATCCGCCAGATCATCCATGCGGGTCCTGCGGCAGACGACGGGTTTTCCGTTAAAAACCATTTCTGTTTGGGGTGTCATCATATTGAGGCCGTCGTCTTCGCTTTTCCGCCCCGTTTTCAGGGGTCTGTTATTCTATAACAGGAATATAATGGAAAACGGAGGAATATCAAGCAGCAAAACCATCTTTTTTTCGCTTTTTTTGCGTGAAACCATCCGGAAACAGTCCGGCGGACTGGAAACGAACTGAAGGATGAAGTATATTATACCATGATGAAAACAAACGGAACACCACAAAAAGAGCTTACGAAGGCCGGACTGGTCCTGATCTTCCTGCGCGGCAGCAAACGCTGGTTCGCGCTCGCCGCCATGTTCACCTCGCTCGTGTCCCTGCTGGAACTCCTCAATCCGCAGATCATCCGGTTCACCGTGGACTCCGTGCTGGGCGGGAAGGAACCGGATTCCGGCGGCCTGCTCGCGGTCCTGCCGGAGCTCATGGGCGGAACGGAGTTCATCCGGGAACATCTTTGGGCGGCGGCGTGCGCCGTGCTGGCCGTATCGGCGGCCTCTCTGCTGTGCCGCTACCTCTTCCAGCTCACGGAGGCGGTCGGCGCGGAGACACTGGTCGAGACGATGCGGAACAGCCTCTTCGGCCACATCCAGCGGCTTCCGTTCGCGTGGCACATGGCGCACCAGACGGGCGACATCATCCAGCGCTGCACCTCGGACGTGGACATGGTGAAACGGTTCCTCTCCGAACAGCTCACGGGCATCTTCCGCATCGTGATCCTGATCGTGCTGTCGCTGTGCTTCATGTTCGGCATGAACGCGCCTCTGGCGGCGCTCGCGTCGATCGTGATCCCGCTGGTCGTGGGATCGTCGGTCATCTTCCACAGGAAGATCGCCTCGAAGTTTCTGGAGTGCGACGAGAACGAGGGAAAACTCTCGACCATCGTGCAGGAGAACCTGACCGGGGTGCGCGTGATCCGGGCGTTCGGGCGCGAGCAGTACGAGGTCGCGAAATTCGACGCGCAAAACCGGTATTATGTGTCTCTGTGGGTGCGCCTGGGGCGTATCCTGAGCCTGTTCTGGGTGACGGGCGACCTCATCGCCGTTTTACAGGTGCTGCTCCTGCTCGTCTGCGGTTCCGTCTTCGCCATCCGCGGCGAGCTGACAGCGGGAGAGTTCATCGCGTTTCTCTCCTACAACGGCATGCTGATGTTTCCGATCCGCCACCTCGGACGCATGATCTCCGAGCTCAGCAAAGCGGGCATTTCCCTGAACCGCATCCGCGAGATCATGGCGTCGCCGGAGGAGGCCGATCCCCCGGACGCGCTCACGCCGCCGCTCGACGGCGACATCGTGTTCGACCACGTGAGCTTCGGCTACGACGGCTGCCCGGAACTCCTGCACGACGTTTCGTTCACGGTCCCGTCCGGCACCGTATTTGGTATTCTCGGCGGCACGGGCAGCGGCAAATCCACGCTGATGCACCTGCTGTGCCGTCTGTACGACCTGAAACCCGGCTGCGGCTCCATTTCAATCGGCGGCGTCGACATCACGAAAATCCGCCGCGACCACCTCCGCAAGAACGTCGGAATCGTGCTCCAGGAGCCGTTCCTCTTCTCGCGCACCATCACAGAAAACATCGGGATCACCGTCCCCGGCATCAGCATAGATGCCGTCCGCGCCGCCGCCCGTACCGCCTGCGTCGAGGACGCGGTCGACCGGTTCAAGGACGGATTCGACACGAAAGTCGGCGAACGCGGCGTGACGCTTTCCGGCGGGCAGAAACAGCGCACGGCCATCGCACGTCTGCTGGTCGGGTACTCCCCGGTCATGATCTTCGACGATTCGTTGTCCGCGGTCGACGCCGAGACCGACGTGAAGATACGCCGCGCCCTGAAACACGATTTCGAGGGGCGCACCGTGATTCTGATCTCGCACCGCATCGCCACGCTCATGGAGGCCGACCGCATCCTCGTGCTCTCCAACGGGCGTATCGTCGAAACCGGGACGCACGACGAGCTCATGCGGCGCAACGGCATCTACCGGAAAAACTACGAATTGCAGATGAAGTCGCCCGAGGACGAAGACAACGTGCCGTCCGCTCCTCAATCCCCGGAGGTGTGTCATGAGTAACGCCCCGCTCCGCGAGAACGAATCCAGACACGCCTGCTTGCCGTGGTTCGGCATCCCCGCGCTCGTGCCGTTCCTGAAGCCGTTCCGGCGGCCCATGATCCTCATGGTAACGCTGTGTCTCGCGGGCGGCTGTCTCGACATCTGCCTGCCGCTCTTCCAGCGCTACGCCATCGACCATTTCATCACGGAGCGGACGCTCGACACGCTGCCTGCGTTCATCGTGCTGTACCTGCTCTTCGTCACCGGGTCGTTCGTGCTGAACTACGGCGCGTTCTATCGCGCGTTCTTCATGGAGATGAACGTGTCGCTGGAGCTCCGCCGGGCGGCGTTCAACCACCTTCAGACGCTGTCGTTCTCGTTCTTCAACCGGAACAGCGTCGGGTACATCCATTCACGCGTCATGAGCGATACGGAGCGCATTTCGTCATTGGTGTCCTGGCACGTGATGGAAGCGGTCTGGACCCTGATCTTCATGTTCGGCGCGCTCGCGATCATGTTCTCCATCCATTGGAAACTTGCCTTGGGCGTGAGCCTGGTCCTGCCTGTCGCGGCGTTCGTGATCGTGATCTTCCAACGGGCGTTGTTCCATGTCAATAAGAAAATACGCGAGCTGAATTCGCGCATCACGGGGGATTTCAACGAGGGCATCACAGGCGCGCGCACGATCAAGACGCTCGTGGCAACAGATCGCATCTGCGACGACTTCATGAAGGATACGCACGAGATGAAGCGCACGTCCATCCTCGGCATGCACTTCCGTTCGCTTTTCACCGCCTCGGTGTCGTTCGCGTCCTCGCTCGCGCTCGCGATCGTGCTGTGGCGCGGCGGCCTGCTGTCGCGCGAGGGCGTAATGGAGATCGGCACGCTGTCCGTGTTCATGTCCTACGCCATCAGCATGATGGAGCCGTTCTTCTGGATCTCGTCCGCGGTGTCCGAACTGATCGCGGCGCAAGTGAATATCGAACGCTTCTCGCGCCTCGTGAACACCGCGTCGGACGTGGCGGACACGCCGGAGGTCACGGCGAAGTACGGCGACGCGTTCCACCCGAAACGCGAAAACTGGGAACCGTTGCACGGCGACGTCGAGTTCCGCGACGTGTCGTTCCGCTACCCCGACGGCGACGAAACGATCTTCGAGCATTTCAACCTGAAAGTGCCGCAGGGGGCCAGCGTGGCGCTGGTCGGCGAAACGGGCGCCGGGAAATCCACGCTCGTAAACCTCGTGTGCCGGTTCTTCGAGCCGACAGCCGGGCGGATTCTGATCGACGGCCGCGACGTGCGCGAACGCTCCCAGCTCTGGCTGCACAGCCACATCGGATACGTCCTCCAGACCCCGTATCTTTTCTCCGGCACCGTCCGCGAAAACCTCCTGTACGGCAACCCGGACGCCACGGAGGAACAAATCAAGCTCGCGATCAAACGCGTTTCCGCCGACCGCGTCATCGCGCGCATGGGCAACGGCCTGGACAGTCAGGTCGGCGAATGCGGCGATCTGCTTTCCACCGGAGAAAAACAGTTGATCTCGTTCGCGCGCGCCATCCTCGCGGACCCGCGGATCCTGGTGCTGGACGAGGCAACGTCCTCGGTCGACACCATGACCGAAAAGATGATTCAGGACGCCATCGGCGAGGTCACGCGCGGCCGCACGTCGTTCGTCATCGCGCACCGTCTCTCCACCATCCGCAGCGCGGACATGATCCTTGTCATGAAGGACGGGCGCGTGGTCGAACACGGCACGCACGCTGAACTGATGCACGCCCGAGGCTATTACTGGTCGCTGTACACGAAGCAGTTCGAGCTTGAAGCGGTGAAAGACCTGTCCGTCTGATTCACGGATGAACTTGAGATCATTCAGTTAGCAGTAAGAAAAACGCGCCCGCGGGTTGCATTTCCGCGCATTCCAGTGTATATTTTCTGCATAAATGCTGTTCAAAAGGCCTGACATTCGCGATTAACAGGAGAAAATCTATGAAACCCATCCGGAAAGCCGTGATCCCCGCGGCCGGGTTCGGCACCCGGTTTCTGCCGTTCACCAAGGCGGTCCCGAAGGAACTCGTGCCCGTAGTCGACAAACCCGTCATCCAGTACGTGCTTGAGGAAGCCGCGGCGTCCGGCATCACCGAGGCCGCCGTGATCGTGAGCGACGGCAAGGACGCGATCCGGCATCATTTCGCTCCGGTCCCGGCGCTGTACGACCGCCTGAAACACGACGGCAAACTTGACCTGCTCGAATCGCTGGAGGCCATCGACGGCCTGATGCATCTCACATACATTACCCAGACCGAACTCAAAGGCCTCGGCGACGCCGTACTCCGCGCGGAGGAATTCGTCGGCGACGAACCGTTCGCAATCCTGCTCGGTGACACCGTGACCACCTCATCGTGCGGCGTCCCCGTGACGCGCCAGCTGATCGACGCGGCGATACGGGCGGGCGGCTCCGTGACCGCGCTCGAACGCGTCCCGAAGGCCCTGACAAAGCGCTACGGCGTGATCGACGGCACGGACGAGGGAGACGGCCTGTTCCGCGTGAAGACGTTCGTGGAGAAGCCCGCACCGGAGGAAGCGCCGTCCAACCTCGCCATCGCCAGCCGCTACGTGATGACACCCGAGATTTTCGGGTTCCTCCACAGCGGCAAGCCCGGCAAAGGCGGCGAGATCCAGCTCACGGACGCCATGCGCGCGCTGTGCGAAGTCCAGCCGATGTTCGGCCTGGAGTTCCGCGGCCGCCGCCACGACATCGGCAGCAAGCTCGATTTCGTGAAGGCCACGCTCGAATTCGCGCTCGCCCGTCCGGAATTCCACGACGCGCTCAAAGACTGGCTCAAAGGGCTTGAACTATGACCTCGACGGCGGGCTTCCCGGCGAAACTCCGTGATACGCTCCGGCGGATCAATCCCCTCGCGGATTCCGCCCGGCCGCTGTTCTCTCCGTCGCCCGCCGAATTTATCCTCTGGCTCGTCTTCGCCGCCGTCACGCTGGCGGCGGTCTGGCACCACGAACCGTGGCGCGACGAGGCGCAGGCGTATCTGGTTGCCCGCGACAACTCGCTCCTCAGCCTCATCCTGCACATGAAGTTCGAAAGCCAGTTCCTCCTGTGGTATCTTTTCACCTGGCCGTTCGCCCGACTCGGACTGCCGATCTTCGGGATCAATCTGCTGCACTGGGCGCTTTCGTGTTCCACAGCCTTCCTGATCGTGCGGCGCGCGCCGTTCCGGTTCTTTACGCGGGCCGCGCTCATTTTCAGCGTGCTGTTCGCGTTCGAGTTCACCGTGGTCGCGCGGCATTACGCGATCGGCGTTTTCCTGCTCACGGTCCTGCTGATGAACTGGCGCGAACGCTTCCGGCATCCGGTCCTGTATGCGTGCGGAATCGCGCTCTGCGCTCAGTCCAACCTGCCGATCTGGGCGTGTCTGGGCGGGCTGTGCTGTGCGATCGGCTATGAGGTCATCTCTCGCCGTATGTGGTCGCGCCGGATATTCGCCTCCATGCTGATCTGCGCATTCGGTTTCGTGCTGGCGCTTGGGAGCATTTTCAACGGGTCCGGGTTCGGATCTCCGTATGTGGGGAGGCGCGGCGACGCTCTGGCACAATTGCCTGTATCGGAACGATTGCAGACTTCGTTCGAAGCGATTTCGAACATGGTCTATCTGCCGGTCTGGCTCTGCATCGTCTGCCTCGTGCTCGGAGCGCTGTATTTCGTTTGGAAATCCGTTCCGGCGTTCATCTGCTTTTTCATGTCCGTCGGGCTGATGGTCTCGCTTCAGCTCGTCGGCGGTTTCCATTCCATCCGCCATATCGGATTCATGCTGATCGGGACGGTAGCGGCATGCTGGATTGCCGCCACGGACGATTCTCCGGGGCTTGGAACCTGGGTCCGACTGCCCGTGCAAGCAATGTTCGCCTTGAAGTATACCGCGGGCTGTGCCGCCGCGCTGATTCTGACGCTTCAGGCTTTCGTAACGCCGTTCTTCGTGCTGTGCGAAATCCTGTATCCCTTTTCGCACGGGCACGCCGCCGCGAACTTCATCCTCGACAACATCCCGGAGGAAGTCCCGATGTTCTGCTTCACGGCTAGGTCGAACGTCTCGGTCCTGCCGTGGCTGCCGGGCCGGAAATTCTTCATTTTCGACCGGGGCGAATACGGCACGTTCTCGAAATGGGGCCGCGCGTTCGGGCAGTCCATGAAGGACATGGCGGACGAGGCTGCCGGACGGCTCGAACCGACGCAGCAGTGCGGGCTTTTCGTGGTTGCGATGAACGAGAAACCGAACCTTTTCCCCCCGAACATGATCCTGCTGTACGATTCGCGCAAGAACGAACGGCCCGTGTGGGGACCGTATGTGGAGGAGTTTCTCGTGTTCGCAGTCGTGCGCGAGGAGGACGTCGAACGCTACCGTTCGAGGATGCCGAACAGACCGTCAAGATTCATGCAGGGGCTCTGAACCGTCAGTCCTCTAAAAACGTCTGGAAGGAGTGCGGCGCGAGCATCGTCTCCAGATACTTTCCGCCGAGTTTGAGCGTCAGACGGCGTTCCGCGTTCGCGCGGTTGCCCGCCACGACCACGTATTTCCCGGCGGGATTTTTGAAAACCATCGCCGGCGTTTCCTCCGTACGTCCGCCGAACGCACCGAGCAGTTTGCTCCCGGCAGTCACGAAGTGGCTGTAATGCTTCACGGCGTAGTATTCGGGCGTGAGCGTCGCAGTCTTCGCCTGCGAATCCACGCGGATCAGGGCGTTCTGCCGCCAGCCCCAGGCACTCTCCCCGCGGTCGCACAGGATCACGTTCCAGAACGTGTATTCCTCGCACCCCTTGCCGAGGTAGTCGTTGATGATGCCGAAGGTGTGCTCCGCCGCGCGCCAGTCGAACGTGCCGCTGCCGCATTCGCTCTCCGTCTGCACGACTTTGAGGTGCGGATATTTGTTGCGCACCTGGGGGATGATCTGCGAGCCTTCCCACTGGAATCCGAGCCCGTTGAAGATATCCTTTCCGTTCATCACACTGTCGGACAGTATGCCGTCGACCTCCTCGAAGCGGTTCGTGTTGAACGTGCCGAGGTAGAGCTCCACGTCCGGGAATTTCGCCTTCAACGCGGGGGCGAGGTATTCGGCATTGAAGACCGCCGCGCCGTGCGGAGTCCACGGGCATCCGGGGTACGCCGTGTAGCTGTAGGCTTCGTTCTGGTACATCACGCGTTTGACCGGGATGCCGTTTTTGCCGTATTCCTCGATGTAGCGGCAGAAATAGTCCGCGTAAGACTTCAGATAGCGCGGATCCTGAATGAAGTAATCCTCGCCTGCAAGCCAGTCGGGAAATCTGTCGTTGCGGCGCGCCTTCGGGTCGGAATTGCGGTGAAGCAGATAGTCCAGGCGGCGGTCCATCTTGTTGTAGCGGCTGCTCAGAACGGGATAGTCCTGGTTGATCTTCATCCAGGCGGGCGGGGACCACGGGGAACACCAGAACCAGAGATCCGGGTTGTGCTTCTGTGCGGCATGCATGTACGGGATGATCGTGGAGAGATCGCGCGTCATGTCGAAGTATCTGAGTTCGAAATCTCCCGGCACCATGCTGGCGCTGTACCAGTCGCGCGCATAGTCGTTCGCGCCGAGGGAGAAACGCCCATGAGTATACTTCAGGTCGCCGTCTGGGGCAAAAATCCGTTTCAGCAGTTCGTCCTGTTTTTCCTCAGGCAGGACCTGCAGCGCGTCCCAGCCGAGTTCGTTAAAGCACGTGCCCCAGCCCTTGAACGTCATAATGGATTCGTCGCCTTTCACGGAGACGATCGGCTGGCCTTCGGCCTTTTCCGAGGCGGAAATGATGCTTTCCTTCCAGTAGTCGCCGTCCGTGCTGGTGTAGCGGGTGAACGTCTGGGCGGAGACCGAAGTGACTGACAGAACGAAAGCGGCGATTCCAAAGTGTTTCAGGATATGTGTCATGGCCGGGGATTCCTTTCCGAGCTTGTTGCGAGGTAATACCGTTTCAATGTAGCATATCTTTTCCGGTTTTCAAGGCGGAAAAGATGCTTTTCACGCGTTTTGAGCTTGTGTTCAGAAGCCGAATTCGGCACGGGGGAACGGTGATTCAAAGCGGAGGAGTTCATTTGTGAACGGATGCCGGAACTCCAGCACGGCTGCATGGAGCGCCTGACGGCAGAATCTCAGTTTCACAAGGTCGTTTTCGTTCAGAGTTTGAGATTTGATCTTCAGAAACATACGTTCGTCCGGGCCATAGAGCTTGTCCCCGGCGAGCGGAAATCCGAGGGAAAAGAGTGTGGCGCGCACCTGGTGTTGCCGTCCCGTGCCGAGGACGGCACGGACCAGCGTCATGTCCGGCGGCACGTGCGATTCTTCGATGAGATCGGTCATGGCGGTTTCGGCGGTCGGGTCGAGGCGCGCGGCTTCGGCTTCCGGCACATCCGCAAAGACAAACTGTTTTTTCTTGCGGACCGCGCTGTTCCGGTCATGCACGAGGTATCCCTCCGCATGGACGTGTCCACGGAAATCCCCGGTCACGAGCGCGAGGTATTCCTTATGAACGGGAGTGTTGCCGTTGTCCATGGCGGCGGCAGCCCCGCGCGTGCGTGCGGCGATGACCAACCCGGAGGTTTCGCGGTCGAGACGATGCACGAAACGGATCTCGCCGTACTTGCTTCCGACGAGGTGCCAGAGCGTGTGGCGGAAGAACGGGCCGGTCGGATGCATGCACAGATTTCCGGGCTTGTCGATGACCAGAAAATCGGGATCCTCAAAAATGACGCGGTAATGCAGTTCGGCGTCCGGTTCGGGCATCTCCGGCGGATAATATCCCACGCGGTCATGACGTTTTACGTTCATGTTCGGAGACGCGGGAAGGTCGTTCACTGTCACAAGTCCTGCTTCGATCGCCTGAACCCAGCCTGTACGGTCGAACCGGCTGAAATGCGCGGCAAGGTAATCGGGCAGCGCGGCGCCGTTCTCCGCCTCGGGGACGTGGCTGTAGAGCTGACGGCGTGCGAGCTTGTCCGCGAAACTTCTGCCCATGTCCGCCCCCGTGGTCGCTCCGTTCAGGACTGCAACGCCTGTTTTTTCTGTTCGAGCTCGTCCCAGCGCGCGTACAGAGCATCTGTTTTTACGCGCAGGCCGTTCAGTTCGTTCTGGAGCGCGGCGGATTCCGATCCGTGGTTCACGAAGAAATCCGGCGCGGAAAAAATGGCCTCGATCTCGGAAACGCGCGCCTCGAGGCGTTCGATCTCCGGTTCCAGTTCCGCGAGCTCGCGTTCCTCCTTGTAGGAAAGCTTTTTCGGCGGGGATTTCGGTTTCGGCGGCGGGACGTCCTTTTTCGGGGCGGGCGCAGCCGCGGCCTGCCGGACCGAGGCACGGTGTTCGAGGTAGTAATCGTAATCGCCCGCCCCCGCGAACAGATGTCCGTCCGGCTCGAACGCGATGATATGCGTGCAGACGCGGTTCAGGAAATAACGGTCGTGGCTCACGACGGCAAGGCAGCCGGAATACCCGACGAGGGCTTCCTCCAGTACGCGCATTGAGGGTAAATCGAGGTCGTTGGTCGGCTCGTCGAGGATCAGGAAACTTCCGCCGGATTTGAGGATCTTAGCAAGCGCGATGCGGGCGCGTTCGCCGCCTGACAGACGGTCGATCCGCGTATTCACGCGGTCGTCCTCAAAGAGAAACCGCCGGAGATAGCCGCGGATGGAGACGCGTTCGTCGCCGAGGTTGATGAACTCGTGTCCCTCGCCGATCTCCTCCAGTACGGTGTGGTTCGGGTTCAGCTCAAGGTGCGCCTGCCCGATATAGTTGAAGACGACGGTCGGCGCGACCTCGATCTTGCCGCTGTCGGGCGTGAGCTGCTGCGTAATGAGTTTCAGCAGCGTGGTCTTGCCCGCGCCGTTCGGCCCCACGATGCCGACGCGCTGTCCCGCCTCGAACTCGAACGAGAAATCCCGGATGAGCGGTTTTCCGCCCATGGCGTGACTCACGTTTTCGATCTGTACAACCTGATTGCCGAGGCGGCCAGCCTTCGGGATGATGAGTTCCATGCTGCCGATGCGGTCGGGCGCGGAGATTGCGGCGGTCTCCTCGTAGCGTTTGATGCGGCCGAGGTTGCGGCGGAGGCGCGCTTTCGGAGAACGCCTCACCCATTCGATCTCGCGGCGCAGGAAACTCTGCCGCTTATACTCCGCCTGGTCCTCGCGGTATTCGCGGGCGGCCTTCGCAGCCAGGAAATCGGCGTAGGAACCTTCGCAGGAGTAGAACTTGCCGTGGTCCAGCTCCACGATGCGCGTGGCGATGCGGTCCAGGAAACACCGGTCGTGCGTGACGAAGAGGCATGTGCCGCGGTAGTCCGCCAGAAAGTCCTCAATCCATGTGATCGCGCCGATGTCAAGGTGGTTGGTCGGCTCGTCGAGCAGGAGCAGGTCGGGATCGGCGGCGATGGCGCGCGCGAGCATGACCTTGCGGAGTTCGCCGCCGGACAGAGCGCCGCAGAGGGAGTCGAGCGGCGGCAGGCGCAGTTTCTGCGAGACGACCTCGATTTTGTGCGCGGGATCCCATGCATCGTGAAGCGTGAGGATGCGTTCGAGCTTCTCCTGTTCGGCGGAACCCGGCCGCATGGCGTCGAGCTGACGGTGAATTTCGTTGAAGTAAGCCAGCCCCTCGGCGACGGCGTCGCGGACGGAGACATCGCGGTAGCGCGTGCAGTCCTGCTCCATACAGGCGATGCGGAGACCGCGCGAACTGGTGATCTCGCCCGTCGCTGGCTGTTCCGTGCCCGCCACGATGCGCATGAACGTGGATTTGCCGCTGCCGTTTCTGCCGACGAGCGCGACGCGTTCGCCCGCGTGAATGGAAATCTTCGCGTCGTCGAGCAGGATCTGCGTCCCGATCGCGAGGCTGATCCCTTCGCCTGTCCAGAGTACGGTGCCGGCCATGTTCCGCTCAGTTCTCGAAATCCGCCTCGATGGCATCCCACTCGTCCTCGATGTCCTCGATGCGCTGTTCGAACGCCTCAAGTTCGGGGCCTTCCGGCAGGTCCGCCTGGTTGTTCAGCAGCGCGAGCGTGTCGATGATGGCGCGGTGGAAGTGTTTCACGCGTGTGACGAACCGTTTGATCCGGTCCGCGTCCGCGCCGGAAAGGATGGCCTTCGTCATAGCGATGCGGGCGTTGTCGAGCTCGATCAGGCGGGCGCGGATCGGGGCTTTCGCCTCGTCTTCGCCGGGATGGTAGATCTCGTTGCAGGCTTCCCAGTTCTCGTCGAGGAAGTTCAGGAACGCCACTTCCTGCGTGTCGTCGGCGAAATCGTGTTCGATGAGGCCGAGGATGGATGCGCGGTAGGAATTGAAGTCCACGCCGTTCGCGATGGCGTCGAGCGTGAACGCATAGAGTTCGATGTAGCCGATCGGCGCGTTCACGTCGGACAGGATCGCGTCCAGCGAGTCGAGGTGCCCGGACGAGGCGGAGAAATCGCTCGCGGAGAGTCCGGAGACCGGATCGCCGTCGTGCGGCGTGCCGTCGCGGTGTTCCCCGTGCATGGGGTCGTGCTTCCCGCCGTGATGATGCCCGCAGGAACAGGAATCGCCGTGTCCGTGTTCGTGGACGTGTTCATGGTCATCGTGTTCATCGTGCGCGGAATGGGCGTCCGCGCCGGGCTCGTTGGTCTCGTCGATCGGCACGATCATGGTCTCGCCGTCCTGATTGCTCAGCGTGACCTCGATCATGTTCCGGTGGAATTCATCGAACGACACGCGCGGGTGCATGAGGAGGTCGTTTCCGGCGCAATATGCGCAGAAGAACCCGGCGGAAAGCTGTTCCGTGATCGTGATGTAGTTGTAGCTGCGGTGCCAGACTTCGATCAGCGCCGCCTCGAACTGTTCGATCCATTCGATCTTGTCGGCATTGGACGCGTCGAGCTCGGCGGGGCGGTATTCGAGGGAGAATTTTCCGTTTTCCGCATCCTCGATCGTGACGATGATATAGTCGCCGAACCGGAAATTGGTCTGCATGTAGAAATCGCTCAGGTCGAACGCCGGGACGTCGAGCATGGCGTTCCGGATGTTCTTCGCGGAGCGCATCCGCAGGTAGTTGTCGTGGGATTCCGCGGCGAAGGCGTCGATCATGCCGCCGTGCCCGAGCAGGATGTAGTACGGCGCGAGCTTGGCGAAATCGCAGCGGATAACGGTGAGCCCGGCTGGTTCCTTCGCGCCGGGCGCGTACAGTTCGAAATCGTCGTTGGAGAGTTCGCACGGATTGAACGCCTCGAAGCGGTCGCCCGGAAGCAGAATGCCGTTCGCCAACTCGAAATCGGACGGGACGATCTTGATGCGCGCGCCGTTGAAGAACTTCGTGCGGAGCGCGCATTTCCCGTCCTGCTCGAAAACTCGGTGGTCGTCCTTCAGCATGGTGCGGACGCGTTCGAGCAGGTCTTTCTCCTGCACCGCCTCGCACGGGATGCCGTCGGCGATCACTTGCGCGGCCTCGTCAAGCTCGAAACACCCGCGCGGTTTTCCCTCCGCATACGCGGTCAGCGCCTTGTCGAACTGTTCATGCTGGGCGTTGTTCAGATAAAGCATAGTCGTGTCCCCCTGAAAATGAATTCGCCCCGTCAGAATGCGAACTTGGGCATCTTGGAAAGTTTGTTGAACAGGAAATCGTTGATGGCGGCTTTCAGCTCCTCCTGTTCCCAGGTCTTGACCGTCTCGATATCCACTGCGTCCTTCAGCTCGAAATCGCCGCTTCTGAGGCGGTTCAGGCGGTAGAGCGCCGCGCCGCATCCGAGCACGTCGCCGACGTCCGCGCAGAGCGTGCGGATGTAGGTCCCCTTGGAGCAGGCGACCTCGAAATCGACGTACGGGAGGTCGAATTTCTTGAACGTGATGGAGTGGATCGTGATGGGCTTCGGTTCGCGCTGGACCTCGACGCCCTTGCGCGCCAAATCATAGAGGCGTTCGCCGTTGTGCTTCACGGCGGACACCATCGGCGGCGTCTGCATGATGTCGCCCTGGAATTTCAGGAACGCCTCGCGGACCTGATCGACCGTGAGGTGCGAGGTGTCCATCGTGCTGAGGACGGTGCCGTCCATGTCCTGCGAATCGGTGCGCGTGCCGAGGAGCGCGGTCCCCTCGTAGACCTTGTCCTCGCCGGAGAATTTCTGGCTGAACTTCGTGAACTTGCCGAACACGACGACGAGCAGGCCGGTGGCGGCGGGATCGAGCGTGCCGCAGTGGCCGACCTTCACGGCGTTGAACCGTGCGCGGAAGAACCCGACGACGTCGTGGCTGGTCCATCCTTTCGGCTTGTTGACGAGGAGGATGCCGTTCTGTGTGAAGGGCGGCAGCCTGTGGCGTTTGGGGTCATATTTCATGGTTCATCTCTTTTCTGACATAGCGGAGCAGCACCTCGGAGGCCTCCGCCTGGGTTTTCGCGAAAATCGAGCATCCGGCGGCCATTTCGTGTCCGCCGCCCTTCAGGGCGCGCGCGATGCGTCCAACGGAGATGTCCGGTTCCTTCGAGCGCATGGAGACGCGGAAGATGCCGGGGTTGGAGGTCGGCTTGACGAGCGCGGCGACGACCACGCCCTGGATCCCGCGCACCAGTTCGATGAGCTGTTCGGTGTTCCGCAGGTTCACGTCGTATTTGTCGAGCAGCTCGCGCGGGACGGAGATCCAGGCGAATTTGCCGTCGTACGCGGTCTGGATATTGGAGAAAAGTTCGCTTTCGAAGCGAACCATGTTCAGCGGCTTCGAGAGGTACACCTCGTTGATGATGCGGTCGTGGTCGGCGCCAAGTTCGAGCAGGGCGGCGGCGGCACGGTGCGATTTCGCGCTGGTATTCGTGAACTTGAAGCAGCCGGTGTCGGTCACGACGCCGAGCATCAGGAACGTGGCGGAAAGCGGGGATATCTTCCAGCCCTGCGAGACCGCGAAGTAGTAGATCAGCTCGGCGGTCGAGCTGGCTTCCGGGTCCAGACAGGTCAGCGTGCCGAACATCTCGTCGTCCGGGTGATGGTCGAACGTGACGACCGGGACCGTGATGTTCGCGAATTCCGCCGGACCGAGCTGCATGCGCTTCACAGTGGACGCGTCCGCGTTCAGCACCAGCGAGAATTTCGTATTGATCTCCTCCGCCGTGAACTCGACGGGCGGGAACGGCAGGAACGGGCGGTAGCAGTCCGGCATCTGCGCCGCAAGAAAAAACTCTGCGCGGAACCCGTTGTCCCGCAGCAGAGTGCAGAGTCCGCACGCGGATCCGACCGCATCGCCGTCCGGCCACTCGTGGGTGACCACGAGGATCGGAGCGGGATTGTCACGGACGGCTTCCAGCGCGGCCGCCATGCCGGCGAAATCAGTCTCCGGCATTTTCGTCCTCCATGTGCCGCAGCAGGTCGAGCACGCGGTCCCCGTCGGCGACGGAATGGTCGAGCACGAAGTGCAGGACCGGCGTATATTTGAGGATGACCTCCTTCGACATGAGCGACTGGATCTCGGCTTTGCGTTCGATCAGACGGCGGACGATGCGCGCTTCCTCCTCCTCGTTCTTCGCGCCGAGGATGCTGACGTAAACATTGGCGGTCTTGAGGTTGGATGCGCAGTCCACGCGGGTGATGGATATGATCTTGCCCTGTTCCTCGTTGTATCCGAGCGTCTCCAGCAAGTCGGCGAGCACGCGTTTGAGCAGCTCGTTGACGCGGACGAGACGGTCGACCGAGGCGACCGGGTGTTTTCTGTTGTTTCGAGGCATGATGCGCCTCCTGAGCTTACAGTGTTTGTTTCTTCAGTTCGATTTCGTAGAGCTGGATGGTGTCGCCCTCGTCGAAATCGGCGAAGTTGTCCAGACGGATGCCGCACTCCATGCCGGCGCGGACCTCGCGAACATCGTCCTTGAGGTGGCGGAGGGAGCGCACTTCACCGTTGAACAGGAGTTCCTTGCCGCGGTAGACCCTGGCCTTGGAACCGACCTTCGCAGTGCCCTTCTCGACGATGCATCCGCAGATATCGGACCCGTTGGAGAGGTGGAATATCTTCAGGATGCGGACGGTGGCGAGCTCCTTTTCGCGCTTTTCGGGTTCCAGGCGGCCCGCCATGGCGTCCTCGATGTCCTCCAGCAGCTCGTAGATGATGCTGTACAGGCGGATCTCGACGCGTTCCTTCTTGGCGAGGTCGTTCACGCCGGGGTTGACGCGCACGTGGAAGCCGAGGATGATGGCGTTGGCGCTGCTGGCGAGCATCACGTCGTTTTCCGTGATGGCGCCGACGTCCGAATGGATGACCTCGATGCTGATCTTCGGGTTCGATTTCTTCTTCAGGGACTCCACGATCGCTTCCGTCGAGCCGCGCACGTCGGCCTTCACGACGACCTTCAGGTCGTTGCGCTTGCCTTCCTCCATCTGGGAGAAGAGGGCTTCGAGTCCGGCGGCGACAGGTTTCGCGGAGAGGGTCTCCACGCGGTTCTGCGCCTCACGGGCTTCGCCGAGGGACTTCGCGACGTTGAGCGATTCGCAGACGGCGAGCTTGGTGCCCGCGGGCGGGACGCCGGAGAGTCCGACGACCTTGACCGGGGTGCTGGGACCGGCGAGCGGGACACGGTGTCCGCGGCTGTCGATCAGGGATTTGACCTTGCCGTAGTACTGGCCGCAGATGATGGCGTCGCCGACGCGGAGCGTGCCGTTCTTCACGACGACGTTCGCGGTCGCGCCGAGGCCCTGTTCCAGCTCGGATTCGAGCACGAACGCCTGCGCCGGGTTCTTCGGGTTCGCCTTCAGCTCGAGCATTTCGGCTTCGAGCAGGATGCGTTCGAGGAGGTCGTCGATGCCTGCGCCGGTGCGTGCGGAAACCTTGATCGCGGCGGTCTGTCCGCCCCAGTCTTCGGGCATCAGGTCGTGTTCCTGCATATTGCGGAGGACGCGGTCGAAATTGGCCTCGGGGAGGTCCATTTTATTGACGGCCACGATGATCGGCACCTTAGCGGCCTTGGCGTGGTTCAGCGCCTCGATCGTCTGCGGCATGAACCCGTCGTCCGCCGCCACGACCAGTACCACGATGTCGGTCACGTTGGCGCCGCGGGCGCGCATCTGCGTGAAAGCCTCGTGGCCGGGGGTGTCGACGAACGTGATGTTCTTGCCGTCGAGGTTGACGACGGACGCGCCGATGCTCTGCGTGATGCCGCCCGCTTCGGACGCGGTCACGTGGGTCTTGCGGATGCAGTCCTGCAGCGAGGTCTTGCCGTGGTCGACGTGGCCCATGAAGGTCACGATCGGGGGACGTTCCTTGAGCTCGGACTCGGCGCTGACGTACACGCGGTCTTCGGGCGCGACGGTCTCTTCGACCTCGTTTTTGAGCATGTGGAGGTCTTTGTCGCGATGGTCCACGATGAGCTTGCAGCCGAACTTGTCGGCGAGCTTCTGGGCGACCTCGGATTCCACGGTCTGGTTGATGTTCGCCAGCACGTTCATCATCATGAGGCTCATGATGACTTCGTTCGGCTTGCGCCCGATGGCGTCGGCGAGCGCCTTCACCACGATCGGAGTCTTGATATGCACCTCGCGGCCGGGAACGTTGTTCGCGGCCTGCGGTTCGTTGTTCGGACGGTTGTCGCGGTTGTCGCGGTTGCGATTATCACGGTTGTCACGGTTGCGATTATCTCTATTGTCGCGGCCTCTGTTGTCGCGATTGTCGCGATTGCGGTTGTCGCGGTTGTCGCGATTGTCGCGGCCGCCGCCCCGGTTGTCGCGGTTGTCGTGGCCCGGTCCGCGCGTCTCGTGACGGAAATTCTTGCCCCCGCCGGGATGGTTGAACCGTTCGCGATGTCCCTGCATCGCGTCGTCGTCGCCGTCGTCGAGATCGGACGTGAACTTCGCGGCGTTTCCGCCGAGGACATGCTGGGGTTTAGGCTGCGCCTGAGGTTGCGGCTTAGGCTGAACCGGAGCCTGCGGCTGGGGCTTCGGCTGGACAGGTGCCTGCGCCTGCGGCTTCGGCTGCTGAACCGGAGGTTTCGGCTGGACCGGAGCCTGCGCCTTGGGCTGTTCCTTCGGCGTTTCCTTCTTCGGCTCTTCGGCCTTCTTCGGAGCGGCGGGCTTCGCGGACTTTTCGGCCTGCGCGGGCTTGCTTCCGGATGCGGGCTTTTCAGCCGCTTTGAGCTTGAACTTCGCGATGAGACGGTCCATCGCCTCCGGGGGAAGGTTGGAGGACGCGGTCTTGCCGGGGAATCCGAATTCGTCGAGCGCGGCGATCACGTCTTTGTTCTGAAGGCCGTACTGCGTGGCCCAGTCTCTGATTCTGATATTTTTGCTAGCCATGATGGGTACTCCTCAAATCACGCGGTTGCGCCGTTATTCCGGCTGTCCTTCCGTGGCGGCGGCCGCGGGCTTTTCCACATCCGCGGCAGGGGCGGCCTTCTTCGCGGCGACGGCCGCGGCGATGCCCGCGCGGTCCTCGTCCGTGAGTTCGGCGATGGACGCGAGGTCTTCGGCGGAAGCGTTGCCGAGCCCGTCGACGGTCAGGTAGCCGTGTTCGACGAGCGCGGCGGCGGCTTCGTTCGAGACGCCTGCCAGCGACGCCAGCTCGGCGGCGGCTTCCTGTTTCTTGCGGGCGAATTCCTCTTCCTCGCTCTCCTCGATGACGATGTTGATGTTCCACTGGATGAGGCGCTGGGTGAGGCGGACGTTCTGCGCTTTGCGGCCGAACGCGAGGCGGGAATTCTCGTGGTCGACGTGAAGCGTGATGGTCTTCGTTTCGGGATTCAGCTCGATGTCGAGAAGTTTCGCGGGGTGCATGGCGTTCGCGATGAACGTCTTCAGGTCGCTGCTGTACGGGATCACGTCGATGCGCTCGCTGCCGAGCTCGTTCGTGATGTTGCGCACGCGGAGACCGCGCATGCCGACGCAGGCGCCGACCGGGTCGACGCGCGGGTCGTTGGACTTCACGGCGACCTTCGTGCGGGATCCCGGAGCACGCGCGATACCGACGATCTCGACCACGCCGTCGTGAATCTCGGAGACTTCGCGTTCGAAGAGGCGGCGGACGAAATTGTTGGACGTACGGGTGAGGATGAGGCTCGGGCCGGATCCTTCCATGTCGACCTTCACGAGCAGCGCGCTGACGCGGTCGCCTGCGGAGAACTGTTCGCCGGGGATGCGGTCGCGGCCGGCGATGATGCCCTGCGACTTCTTGATGTCGACCACGATGCCCGCGGCGTCGGCGTGATGCACCGTGCCGGTCACGATCTCGCCGACTTTGTCCTTGAACTCGTCGTGGATGAGGTCCTTTTCCGCCTTGCGGAGCAGCTGCCAGATGGTCTGGCGCGCGGTCTGGGCGGCGATGCGGCCGAAATCGGTCGATTTCACTTCCCATTCCACGATGTCGCCAGCCTTCGCGCTCGGGATGCGGCGCACGGCCTCGGCCAGGAGGATTTCGTCGTCGGAGGGGAATTCCTCGACGACCTTCAGACGCGCCCAGGCTTTCAGTTCGCCGGTGCGGAGATTGACTTCCACGTTCAGATCGGTTGCGGGGTGGGCGCTCTTCCGGTATGCGGAAAGGATCGCCTGTTCCAGTGCCTTGACCACCTGCTCTTTGCTGATGCCGCGTTCCTGCTCGATGTATTCGAGCATTGCCAGTAATTCGTTGTTCATTGTGTGCCTCCAGGTGCCGGGTTCGTTGTTGATATCGTGATGCCGGGGGCGGCTTCCGCCGTCCGCGGTTTTCCTGTTCGTTCCGTGCCGTGTTCCCGCGCCGCACGTCCCGCGTACAAATGCAAAAGAACCCCACAGGCCCCTGACCGTCCGATTGCGCGAACCGCATGAGGCGCGGTTCCGCAGTCATCCGCTTCGAAGGGTCTGGCGGTTTCCTGCATGACCGGATGCGTTTTGAGGCGCATCCGTCGTCTTTGTACCGGGATCCGCGAAAGCGGACCATGGCATTAATAAGATACATCGAAAAAAAGATAGTTCAAGTTATTTCTTTATAAAAAGCGGGAAAAACTTCCTTTTTCGGTGGAAAAATCGAAAAAACAGGCGCTTTTTCCGCTTTTCTTCTTGAAAAATGCGCAGCGGCATGCTATATTAACTCTTCCAAAAATAACTGTATACACATTTTTTCTGAAAAACATATCGAAAACCGAAAGGTGAAACCATGCCCAAAACGTACGTCCGCAAGTCCGCTGTGAAGACGCAGCGCAACAGCGAAAAAGCGCGCATCAAAAACAAATCCCACAGAAACGCTCTCGCCACGCTCGAAAAGACCTTCCGCGCAGCCGCCGCTTCCGATGACAAAGCCGCCGTCGCCGAGCTCTACCGCAAGGAATGCTCCGCCCTCGACAAGGCTGTCAAGGTCGGCGTGATCCACGAGAACAAGGCCAACCGCAAGAAATCCCGTCTTGCCGCGCTGGTCGCTGCGAAGGCTGAGTAAGCAGACCTTTTTACGGTCGAATTCTCCGATCTCCCATCGACATCGTTCCGGGCGTTTCTGTCCGGGTGAACAGATTTTTTTCTGTTCTGTACGGTGTTTCGGGGACAGTCGGCAACCGTTTCGTTTTTTCCCGGAGCTTGATTTTTCAAGAATCAGGCTCCTTTTTTGTGCCCGTAAATCCCCCCGTTTCCGTAGCCGAACACTATATCAGCACCCCTTGGGGTGTGCTCTCGCGCAGCAGAGCACTTCCGCAGTGCAGGCTCCGCCTGCCCGGAGAGCTTCTTTTTTGCCCGCGGTCAGTCGATTTCCTCATCCGACCATTTTTTTTTGTCCCGGAAGACCAGGAGCAGTTTGGATTCCGGCGAAAAGCACAGGTAGGTAATGGAAAAATCCGGATCGTCCCAAGTGACGAAATACCGGCAGTCCGCGCCCGGCGGCGTTCCTGCGAGCTCCTGATAGACCTTGTCGATCTCCGACAAGCTGAAACAGGTCATCCGGATGGAATCGTACACCTGATGAGACTCTTGGTCTATTTCCAGTTCGGCCGACTCCAGCGGGATGAACTTGAAATCCGGCACGGACATCTGCTCAATGAGGGAAACGACGTCCGCATCCGTCCGCACGAGCACAAACGCCTCGGTGCTCCGGAAGAGATTGTCGTCCATGGGCCCGATTTTGCGCACGACCACCTCATATTGATCCCCCGCCACGTATCTGACGAAATCGGGTACGGAACCGCGCCGTTCGGGAATCAATGCAAGGATAACAAATAGGGACACCAAAGATAAACTGACCACGATGAACGGGATGCTGAAGGCGAAGAAAAGCTTGTCGAAGCCGTTGTTCACCACAACCTGTTTCGGCGCGGCGGTCAAACTCTGCGAGCTCGGCGCGGCTGGCGTTTGATTCATCTCTTTTTCAGGTTCGTTTTCCATCGTTTTCCCCTCATTCCTTATTCGCGGGACATGGCTTTCACTTTTTTAATGTAAAGCTAACAGAACCAACAGAACGGCCTGCACTATGAGATTCGTGGCGAAAACCGCCGTGGTGATCCACAAAACGCGGTTCATGCGGATGCAGAAGGGATAGACCAGCACAAACAGGAAGAAAAGAGGAACGCACAGAACATGAAACAACATGAAAAGTGCTGCCAGGGGACCGAGCCGGAGCAACACACTGATGTCGCACAACGGCACCAGAAGCGTCTGCACGGTCAGCGGGATGCAGAACGGGATCAGCCGGCGCCGGTTTTCCGAGTAGTCCTCGCACGCCGTAAACATCCCCCAGCACGCGATGACGGCGATGCCTCCGACCGCGGAGGCGACCAGGTACGGCCACGATTGGTGATAGAGAGAATGGGGATTCATGAAATCGAACGTCACGACGGTCGCGAGGACCAGCCCGAAGGCGCAAATCGCGTTGATCGCTTTGGTATGGTTCATGGTCTTTTTACCTCGGATAATCATTCCCTGGAGAAGTTGAAGAACGGAAGGAACGGGATCAATGCGTTTTCGTTATAGTTGAAAAGTCCGATCTGGACGCCGGAACGGCACGAATTGAACAGCCCGAACTGGACCACGGATTGCGGATCGTCCTCTTCAGTCCAGTCCGCCGCATAGGAGTAGTTGAGCAAGGAACAGTAAACGCCCTGCCGCTGTCTCCGGCAAATCCCCAACAGGGAAAACGAAACGCCGTTGGACCGGATCGGCGCTCCGAGAAGCGAAAACGATACGCCGTTGCATTCCAACGGCGCGCCGAAGAACGAAAACGAAATGCCGTCCTGCCGTACAAGATTCACGCTGAAGGGGAAATCGCTGGTCCCCGCGCCGATCAGGGAAACGCCGGAAACAAGTGTCTTCGGCTGGGCCACGGCTCCGAGAAACAGTCCGTTCGTCTGATGAAGTCGGGGGGATACGAGAAAACAATGAATGCCGTTGACCTGTCGGATTTCATCGGTCGGATCTCCCCAGCGGTTTTCCATGTATGATGCCGGCGCGAAATCGAGGTAAACGCCGTTCACATCATACGCCGGAAAAAGAAAACAGTCGAAGCAGCTCGCATTGAACGGAAGATATGCGCCAGGCGAGAAGGAATCCGCGTCGATCAGGACCATCCGTCGCTTCGGCTTGAGCCCGGAATTCGTCTCCTCGGCCTGAGAGGTTTGATTCTGGTCATTTTGCGTTTCTTCTTGGGATTGAACGGAACGGCAGGCGGAAATAAGAAGCGAAAGGAGCAAAACCAGACAAAATCGCCCTGTCTTATCAATCATTCTGCTCGTATTCGACATAAGTTCAGGCCCCTTCGTGTAGAGCTGATGGAGGGTTTGAGAAATCACAACCTTACTATACAACTTCATTCAAGAAATACAAGAGAATAAGATCAAAAAAAAGGAGCCTAACGGTTAAGTTAAGCTCCTGGAAAAGAAATCCGGCATCGAACTACTCTCCCACAGTCAAATATGCAGTACCATCGTCGCTGGGCCCCTTATCGATCGTGTTCGGGATGGGAACGTGAGTTACAAGCCCGCCATGGACACCGGAAAAA
>JAEEGG010000768.1_pt1 | contig 94091 bp, 79 predicted proteins | sample 9134161 | NCBI WGS metagenome assembly JAEEGG01 (sample SAMN16246543, study PRJNA631951) | gut metagenome | biome: gut microbiome; feature: rumen; material: CR-attached | host: Bos | place: Iran: Karaj | collected 2018-10
TCATATTCCTGTCTTATTTCGTTCTACGCAATTCCGTCGCGACTCGGCATAGCCCGAACAAGTTCGGTTCTGCTCTCGCTGCTCCGTCATTTAGAGTGACGTATTCTTTGTGCCTTCTTGTCTTCCTTGCGGATGAGGTAAGGCGACTCGGGCAGCTCTGGCAGCACATCATCCAGCGCATTGATCTGGCCTACAACCTTCAAGAGCAGGATGAACGTTGACAAGGAAAGATTGCCAGCCGTCCCGTTTTCAAACTTGTGAATGGTGGTAAGTCCGATTCCCGACTGTTCTGCCACCTCCCTCTGGGTGAGGTTACAGCGCATACGGTAATCTTTGAACCGAGTGCCAAGCAATCGGACAAGTTCAGGTGTGGAGTATTCATATAGGTCAGCCATTGTACAAGAATTTTATATTTCAGTAAAGTGATATTTATTGTCAAAATATTGTGTTATCTTCGCTTATTTGATATTTACGATGCAAAAATACAAATAATTTTTGAATCATAATCGCAATTAAAGGGAAAAAATACTTATCTTGCATCATTTTTAACTTTTCTCCGCTATAAACGCATTGAACACATGGATAATGAGCAACTGTTTGCCTATGGGACCAGCTAGTGGGACATCCTGAACCTCGACATCAGGCGATTGGAACCGACGGATTTCCTTACCGACAAACTTATTGTTGTTCCTCACCAGTTTTGCCGTTTCATTTTTTCTTCTTACCTTTGCTATAAAAAACATGAAGTACAAAGTTGTATTCTCAGCAGAGAGAAGAAAATGCAAGAAAAGCGGAGAAATAATTACTCAGAGAGTTCCTATCCGCATGAGGGTATCTTTCAACGGGCAAAGGGTTGAAATGACCACAGGCATGAGATTCGACGAGGATGTTTGGAATGACATACTCTTGCTCGGCGACAAGCAGAAAAGCCGTAATGTTCCAGTATCCCGAAGACATAGAATTGATGCAGTCCTTTCTGAATATGACACGGACATCCGTTCCATCCATAAACAGCTGCGCGAACTTGAGAGCCGCGTTGACGGCGTATTCCATGTGTTTGACGCATTGGGCAAGACACCAAGCGTTGACGATTTCAAAGGGTTTTACGACAAGAAGATAGGAATCACTTTGGACGGCAACAATAACATCGTACCCACTAATGACGCTTCAGCAAAAACTGCGGCCTTCTGGGCGGCTTATGACAAATTTGTTTCTATCAAAAGCATAGAGTGCAACTGGGGATTAACGTACATTGAGAAGTATGACAAACTGAAAAAGACGCTTTCGGTATTCAGAAAAGACATCAGTTTTGACACTTTCACCGACAGGGGCATAACGGACTTCATCATTTTCCTGAACAGGCATGAAAAAAACTGCAACACTACCGTCTCAAAGAAATGGAGCGAGATCAAGCGGTTCCTGAAGTGGAGCTATGAGAAACATTACAGTTCCAACCCGGCAGCCAACACTTATGAACTCCACATGAAGATAAACAGCATGCCTGTCATATACCTGACAATAGAGGAGCTGCAGCGGCTCAAGGAATATGAGCTTCCCGACAACCGTGCGGGTCAGGGGCTCTCAAAAGATATCTTCCTGTTCTGTTGCTTCACCGGGATGCGCTATTCCGATGCATTAAACTTGAGATGGGAGAACATCAACGAAGGACTCATGGAGTTCGTTACAATCAAAAACAACAAACGCCTGAGGGTTGACCTGAACAATCACAGCAGGGCAATACTGGAAAAATACAAATCCATGATGGGAGAACCCAAAGGGAATGTTTTTCCTTATAGGTCAGACCAGCAGGTGAACAATGACCTGAAAAAACTCTGCCATAAGATAGGCCTCAATGAACCGGTCAACATAGTCAGGTATAATGGAAACAAACGTTATACTACCACAGTGAGAAAATGTGACGCCATTTCAACACACGCAGGCCGACGTACTTTCATCTGCCTGGCCATCGAACTGGGCATACCGCCTGTCGTCATCAGGGAATGGACGGGACATAGCACAGACAAAGCCATGAAACCATACATAAGTGTCACAAACAAGAAAAAAGCCAGGGAAATGAGCAAGTTTGACTCTTTTTGATTCTGTTTTTGGGTGTAAACGTGGGTGGAGAAGTGACGTCCTAACGTCTTGATTTCCAGCTTCTTAAAAACGAAAAACACCCAAAGTCACTCTCATTTTTGGGTGTAACTTTGGGTGTAAATACTTGTAAGTCACTGATTATCAGCACTTTTGGCGGAGAGAACAGGATTCGAACCTGCGAACCAGTTTTGCCGGTTACACGCTTTCCAGGCGTGCCTCTTCAACCACTCGAGCACCTCTCCAATGATATCTTTCCGCAAAAGCGCCTGCAAAATTACAAAGAAAAGTTGAAAAGAGGAAAGATGGCATGTTGAAATGCCGATTCGTTAAGCAAAATTAACAATCGGGACCGTTCTATAGCTTGTTTTCTCTGTCTTTTCAGCCGATAATCTCTTCTATCGCCTTGCGTTTCTTCTCTTTGGGTTCGTCAGCAGGATAGCCGATGGGAATGAGCACGGTTGGCTCTTCGTTATCGCTGAGTGAGAAGAGTTGCTTGCAGAGTGCAGCATCGAAGTTGCACACCCAGCAGGTGCCCAGTCCTTGCTCGGCAGCAGCCAGACAGAAGTGTTCTACTGCGATGGCGATATCAATGTCGCCATGTGCCTTTCCGTCGGTGCGTACCCATTCTTCATCGTGCAGCACAGAGGCGATGACGTAGAGGGGTGCCGTCGTAAACCACTCTCTGTTGTAACAACGCTGCAATAGCGTCCGCTCGGCATCACTCTCGACGATTCGGAACCGCCAGGGCTGACGATTCACAGCAGACGGCGCGAAGCGCACACACTCGAAGACATAGTCGAGTTTTTCTTTCTCCACGTTGCGGGGCTCATAAGCCCTGCAGCTGTAACGATTTTTTGCTAGTTTCAGGAAGTCCATAGCCTATGAATTCTTCAGGTTTTACATTGCTTATGCGAGGGGCCTTTCATTATTTCTTCCATGCGTTCACCACTTCGCCAATATACATTGTATGAATGCCGGCAGGGAAGTGGTGATACATGTTCTTCGGCACGTCGCTCTTGAAATATTGCGGGTCGAAGGGGGCGGCATACATGGTCTTACATTCGATGACCATGGTGGCTTCGGTGTAGTAGGGGGCTCCGTTTTTGGTATAGGCAGTATGCAGACCCAGCGCCTAGGCCTTGTCGCCGTCGCGCCCGCTGTGCTGGCCCATGTAGCCAAGTACCTTGCTATCAGCAACATCGAAGGTCATCACCGTGAAATACTCATTCTGGTCCATGAACTCTTTGGTGTAGCGCTTCTCAGCCACATAGACGGTGAGGGCTGTGCGCTGCCAGAGCGTTCCGATGGAACCCCAGCCAATCGTCATTGCATTTGCGCCCGGCGAGTGGCTGCCGTCGTCCTTGCTGCCTGCCGCCAACAGTTGTGCATCGCGGAACCATTGGAAGCCGTTGTCGGCAAAGTCCTCAACTACGTTGAACTTCTTAAAGCCATTCTCTTCTTGAGCCGAAGCCGGAGTGGCAAGCATCATGGCGCATACCAGCATGGATGTAATAAAAAATGATCTCTTCATCTTTCTTTCGCTTTTATTGCTGCAAATATACTAATTTTTCCATGAAACAACAACCAAAAGCTGTATTTTTTTATTGGAAAGAATGCTGTCGTTTCGTGTCCTATTATCCCTGCAGAATCGTAAATATTTCGCTCTACACCTATTAATAAGGTTAAATACCTTTAAATATTCATTTTTTTTCCACAAAGATTTGAGTCTGTGGTACTTTATTCGTACCTTTGCACCCCCATTCGATAGAATAAGAGTATCAGCTCTCTGATATCATGGAATTAATCAATTTAAAATATATCGGTTATCAAAACAATTATGAAGAGATTTGTGTACTTAGCACTTGCCATGCTCATGCCTGGCATGCTATTGGCTGCGCCCGTAAAGAAAGACGCCGCCAAGATGAAAGCTGCCGCATTCTTGCAGCGGAAAATCGCCGCCACAAGCGGTCGACGTGCTCCTCAAAACCTCTCTTTGACAAGTAACGAAGAGGAAGGTTCTGCTTATTACGTATTCAAGAACGGAAATAAAGGCTTTGCCATCGTGGCTGGCGACGACCGCTTCGGCGACGTCATCGGCTATAGCGAAGATGGTGTTCTCAACGAAGCTCAGATGCCTGAGGCTCTGCGCCTGACTTTGCAGGACTACGCAGCCGCTGTGAAGTTCGCACAGGAGAACAACATTGAAGTGAAAAAGGGACCGCGCAAAGCGGAGCGAAAGGACATTGCTCACTTTGTTAATTTCAGTTGGAACCAAAGTGGTGTGTATAGTCAGAATTGTCCATCTGGTTGCTCAACAGGTTGTATGGCAGTGACCACGGCAATGATTATGGCCTACTACAAGTATCCAACCACATTGCCAGGTGTTTACAATTCAAACGTTACGGAGCAGGTTTCCACCGAGGCTTGGAGTCCTAACTATAATGGATTCTCTTCGTCTGCAAGTTCGTACTCTGACGTTCCTCGCTTCATGCGCCACGTGGCTGATGCCTTGAACACAAATTATTCAACAAGTGGTTCTGGTGCTTCGGCAGGTGCTTTAGTCCCTGCGTATAAGACTTTTGGCTACGATCCAGGCATCCGCACTCTGATGCGCGACTCCTACAGTCAGGAAGATTGGGATGACATTATCTACAACGAGTTGGCTGCCAAGCGTCCTGTATCGTTCTATGGTGACCATAACGAGTTAGGTGGTCACTCCTATTTGGCCGACGGCTATCAGGCCAGCACGGGTTTCTTCTACATCAACTGGGGATGGGGCGGCACCTGTAATGGTTGGTTCGATATGGGCATCCTTAATCCCTTTGTAACTTACTTTGGCAGTTGGGCTAATATGGGCTATACCTGTCCGCCCGCTGGCTTCACCGGAGGCTTGAAGGCTGTGATTGGCATTCAGCCGAAGCAGGAAGGAACTGCGACCGAAGATGTTGACGTCTTGAACTGTGAAGACATGCGTCGCAATGGTTCTAGTGTTCAGGCTGAGATTTTCAACCGTACAGGTAACGGCTATAGAGGTACTATTCGTTGGGCCATCCTCAACGCTGATGAGACCTTCACGCTCGTCGATGGCAACTCTACTTCTATCGGTTATTCTGAAAGCTACAAATATGCCAATCTGAATCCCAATAGTCTTACGTTGGAAGACGGTACCTATCGTTTGGTGACTGTTTGCAAGAAGGATGACGAGACAGAATGGCATCTCTGCAGTGGTTACAAGCAGAAGTACGTGGACATCACCATTGCTAATGGTGAAAAGACCGTCGACGTACACCCCATCGTCAATGTAACTGTCGACAATGTCAACTACTATGGCTATACAGGTTATAGCAACGACCAGTATAATGAGTACATCCTTACCCTTAATAACCAAGGAGACGACGTTTATGGCAACCTTATGATTTCCGGTGTTCGCAACGATGGTATACGTGTAGGCGGTTCGTCTATGTATGTCGGTCTGACGGCAGGAAAGAAGAAGACCATGTCACTCTTCCTTGAGAAAGGTGATAGCTTTAACTCTCTTTCAGATGTTACTTATGAGGTGACAATCAGTTACCGTAACCAAACTATTTGGAAAGGTACGGTTACCACAGCAAAAGATTATGCTAGCTCCACGACATACACTGGCGTCGAATTTGAGGACTATGAATATGTTGATGATAAAGCCTACCTGTATAGCACGTCTTTAACTGGTTCGATTAAAATTATTAATGGTACATACAGTAGCTATTCAGGTTCTTTTAGTCCTTCCTCTTATGTGTTCAACGGACCGGTTCGCATTACTTTGAAGGACGAGAACAATGAGGTTGTTGGCGAATCCATTCAACAGATTGTTGTTCAGAAGGGTGCAGAACAGGCCTATCCTGTGAACTTTGAAGGCTTGAAGTCAGGCAAGAAGTATTATCTGACTTGCGAAGCTCTGTCCTCTACCCGTAGCAGTAGCACCTACTCGCAGAAGGTCGACAAGTCATACTTCAGCAATTTCGAAATCATTGTGAAGGTTGGTATTCCTTATTACACTGAAACAGGTGCTCTGGAGCGCGTGACACCCGAAGACAGTGGTGTTACAGATTTGCCAGAAAACACGGCAGCTGTTGACTTCAGCAAGTTCGATGCATCCATCGTCAACCTCACGAGCATCAGCAACCCCAACTGCCTCTATGTCTTCCCCGCTGGCGCTACCGTGCCTGCTGAACTCAGTGGCAAGAACGTAGTCGTGGGTGGTGTGGCTGATAAGATTACGCTGACCGATGGCAAGCCCGTCGTCTTCCCCGTTGACTTTACTGCAATAGAGATTACCTATGCTCGCACCTTCACTAACTTCAACAACGGAGGTACTGGCGGTTGGAACACCATCGTGCTGCCCTTCGAGGCTACTCCGACGCTCGATGGTGCCAACATCGATTGGTTCCACAGCAAGAACGATGCTAGCGGCCGTAAGTTCTGGCTCTATAAGTACACCAACGGCGTAGGCGGCACCGTCTACTTCGACTATGCTTCCGAGCGTAAGATGCAGGCCAACGTGCCCTATCTGCTGGCTGTTCCCGGCGACAAGTGGGGTGAAAAGTATGACCTCCACAATAAGGAGTTCATCTTCCGCGGCTCGAATGCTGCTGTTAAGGCCAATGTGGAGCCAGTCATCAAGAGTGGTGAGTACGTCTTCAATGGCACTTTCGCTATTGCTGACTGCAAGAATGCATACAAGTTGAATGAGGACGGTGACTTCTTCGAATTGCAAACTGAGAATGCCACCGAGCTGCCCTTCCGCGCTTACTTCGCTAATGCCGATGAGTCTACAAGCAATGCTGCCCGTGTGCTTCGTGTAGCTCGTAGCGAGACTGACGGCATTGTTCAAATGGAGATTGATGAATTGACAAATGAAAATCAGCCCATCTACAACCTCAATGGTCAGCGCATGCAGCAGATGCAGCGTGGCGTGAATATCGTTGGTGGCAAGAAGATCTTGAAAAAGTAACAAAGTAACCAAGAAACAAAGAAACAAGATGAAAAAAATGCAATATATCATGCCGGCCATCAAAGAGCTGAATTATAGTACTGAGGCCATTCTTGCCGGAAGTGGCCCAGGTGCAGGCGACGCTCAGTTGCCCGATATCACCGATGATCCCGGCGACGGTCCTGGTGCAGGTGACTATGGTGACACCCCGGGACTCGGCAGTGCCAAGTTTAACAATCATAGCGTATGGGAGGATTAATATGATGAAGAAATATATTATCAGTATCGTTTGCGCACTCTGCGCAATCAGCGGAACTGCATGGGCAGGTCCCGTAGATAGTCAAGATGCTAAGCAGAAGGCTGTAGCCTTCCTGCAGAAGCAGGCCGTTCATGCCGGCAGCCCCCGCCGTGCTGCTGCCCTGCGTGCACCGCAGCTTAACGAGGTGAAAGCCTTTGGCGAGGCTCTCCACGTGTTCAACGTGGGTGGTGACAACGGTTTCGTTATCGTTTCGGGTGACGACCGCACCGAAGATATTCTCGGTTATGTCGAGGGAGGTTCGTTCGACCAGAACAACATGCCGGACAACATGCGCTTCTGGCTCCAGATGTATGCCGACCAGATTCGCTCGCTTGGCAATAGTGAGGTGCAGAAAGCCCCGCGTCGCGAGTCAAAGGCTACCATCAATAAACTGATGACCACAAAGTGGGACCAGTCTGGTTCTTATCGTTGCATGTTGCTCGACGATGTTGATGAAGCTGGTGAACCTGATAACCTTTCTTACTATAAGGAGCGCATCCTGACAGGTTGCGTGGCCACGGCCATGGCTCAGGTGCTCTACAACGAAGCCAAGAACTACAAGGCAAAGCATGGCTCTTGGCCCACTTTCCAAACCAACGAGATTCCCGCTTATAAACCCGCAGAAGGTTCGCTGACAGGACACACGCTGCCAGCACTGCCACCAATCACCTTCGATTGGGCAAACATGATTGACAACTACTCAACCATCGTCACCAACACTATCACCGAAGAGCAAGAGGTGGCAGTGGGCCGTCTGATGCAGTACTGCGGTCGCAGCGTGAAGATGGAGTACTCTGATGTCTCTGGTGCACTCGTCATCGACGTGCCGCCAGCCATGAGCCAGTATCTGAACATGAATCCTTACGTGCAGAGTGTCGACCGCGCCTACTTCAACTCAGAGGAATGGGAGGACATGCTCTACAATGAGTTCGCCAATGGACGTGCTGTGGTCTATGGTGCAACAGTTGGTACGTCGTTCAAGTCGGAAGGCCACTGCTTTGTGCTCGACGGCTATAAGGACGGACTCTTCCACGTGAACTGGGGTTGGGGTCTGGCCGAGGCCATCAACAATACTGAGTACGATGGATTTTTCAACCTTTCCGTTTTGAAGCCTGCTGGTGCTGGTTCTGGTGCCGCTTCGGTTGCCGATGCAGAATATAAGTACAACCAGCAGGCCGTCATCAACATCTCCTACGAGAAGCCTGCCGAGTTGAATGCCTCGCTGAACTTCTACTGGAAGAGCAAGACTTCTGTCTATGCAAGCAGCATCCAGGCTTCCGCTTGGGGTACTTACAACGTGTTCGGTGCACCTTTGAACTTCGATGGTGGCTGGGCCATCCGCAATGCCGATGGCTCGCTGGAGTTCCTGTATCAGGACTACAACAACAAGGCTTTCAATTCCATTCAAGTTGCAGATGGTGTAACGACATATATGTCTGATCTCGGCATTGCCTCCAAGGCAGATGGCGACTACGACTTGATTCATGTTTCGCGCGTCACGGGTACTGACACTTGGTATGCCGACAAGGCGACCGATAAGAACTACATTACTGCCACTGTCGCTGGTGGTAAGGTTACGAAGGTGGTAGTTCATCCTGTTGATCCTGCCAATGCCCAGTTCAGTGTGACGAGCATCGATTTTATTGGAGACATGGAAGCCAATCAGGAGAATATTGTCCGCGTGACCATTAAGAACACTGGCGACGACTATTTCGGCAAGATCTCGATGGGATATGGCACAGGCACAACTGCTTCTACAGTGCTTTCGATGCTGGCTACGCTGAAGCCTGGTGAAACTACACATGATTTCACGGTGAAGGCTGCCAAGGGCGAGTACAACCTTTGGTTCATGTTCGGTGACAATTCTTCGAACAATGCTTTTGGCACTGGTAAGATGTTCATTGGCTATGGTGCTGATGCTAACAAGATTAAGGAGGATAAGCTTGAGTTTGATGGACAGGAAGGCGCAACTACACTTAGTGTGAAGAGTGTCAATGGCCAGCTGGCTCCGGTAACTGGTACGTTTGAGATTGCAAATAGCTCTTCGAGTACGTATACCAATACCTATTATCTTGCTGTCGAGAAGGGGTCCACCAAGTATGCCACAACATCTGTACCCGTAGAGGTGGCCGCCAATAGCACAGAGACCATCCACTTCAACCTGGGAACAGTGACAGGTTTGACTTCTGGCAATACATACACCATCCGTCTTTACAAGAAGAATGGCGATAGCGAGGTGAATATTGCATCTAAGAGCCTTGGACTGCAGCCGTATTTCCGTTACTGGTTAGCGGATGGAACTGTAAAAGAATTCGCCCAGACTTCCTATTCTAATCAGCTGAGTGGCGATGGCCTTGATGCTATTGCTATTGATTGTCGCGGTATTTCAAAGGATGCTACAATGTATATGGATGGTGTGAAGAATAAGAATTGTATTTTCTACATCGAAGAGTCGCAGCGTCCTACTAGTAGCTCTTATTCAACCTATGGCCGCAACCTCGTTATCGATGGTGTGGCTGAGGCCATGAATATCGATGTAAACTACGGATTCTATGCTCCCGAAGCCTTTACGGCTAAGGAAATCAGCTACGTCCGCACGTTTGCAAACGGTAACAACAATACTGGTGAAGGATGGGAAACCATCGTGCTTCCATTCTCTGTGAACTCGGTAAAGAATGGCACTAAGAACCTGAAGTGGTTCAAGTCAAAGGACGATCAGCGTTGTCACTTCTGGTTGATGGAGTTCACTGGTGCTGACGGCGAATCGCTTACGTTCGACTATGCCACCGCTTTCGATGCCAACAAGCCTTACATCATCAGCGTTCCTGGCAATGCCTGGGGTACCAATTGGGACCTGACAAACAAGCAAATCACCTTCCGTGGTGTGAACGTCGAGGTGCCTGTGACGGTTCTTGAGCCCGTTATCTTTAGTGGCAAGGAGTTCACTCCGACCTTTGCGACCATTACGACAAACGGTTATATCATGAATGCTGAGGGTACAAAGTTTGATAAGGGCGAAGTTACCGTGAATGGATACAATGCCTATTTTGCTGCAGAAGGCACGGCCAACGCTCTGCGCATCGTCATCGAAGGTGAGGAGGCAACTGGCATCGAGGCCATTGACAATTCACAGCTGACAACGGGCAATGAGCCCATCTTCAACCTCAACGGTCAGCGCCTCGAGCAGAAGCAGCGCGGCGTGAATATCGTTGGCGGTCGTAAGATTGTGGTGAAGTAATTGAATTAGCACACGATTTTATTATAATGTGAAAGAGAGCCGAGCGGAAACAATTCCGTTTGGCTCTCTTTGCTTTTGTCTTATAAAAGAGGTGGAATTAGCTGACGAACAAGCTAGGTGTTCCTAAGTCCAGAATTCTTTTTCGCCAGTGAAAGACATTGTGCCGCGACACTTCGGGCAGGTGTGCATGTCCCATAGCTGTATTTTGTCGCTGCCGCAATTTAGGCAAAGGCTTCCCACCTCGCTTCCGAACGAGGGCGCCACATCGGCAATGATTCCGCCGACGACCAGTTGTTGAATGGTCTTGCACTCGGGACAACTCACGGCTGTGATGTGTTGCCGGAACAGCCCACGTCCTTCATAGACGTCGGTCTCATAGCCGCATTGCTCGCACCTATATTTCTTCTTCCACGACATATCATGAGGTTTTGTTGTCGCAAAGGTACAAATTTTTCGCTGAAGCCAAAAGAAAGAGAGCCAATTCTTTACCGGTTGTTAGGAAAAAAAGTTTCATTCCTCTAAAGAAAACTTAATTTCTTAATACATCTCGCCTATTATTCGAGTATTTTATCTAAATTTGCAGCACTTTAAAAACATTATTATCATATTGAAGGTGAAAACGAAAAGAAACAAATGGATCATGAGCGTAGCGGAAGGTTTGCTTCTGCTTAGTTTGCTGGTGGCTTCACCCTCAGCAGTGGCACAGCCCACAACGGGCACAACTCCCCAGAAGGAGGTTGCCATAGCGAGTGCAGACAGCTCGGATGTGCTGGCCGCCGACTCCCTCTCTGCCGACTCTACCCTGATGCAGGAGATAGACAGTGTAAGCATGGCTGCCGAACTGGAAGCCGATGAGCAGACTGGTGGCCTGCGCCAGATATTGAAGAAGAAGTTCTTGGAAGGCAATGCAGGCTTCATGTCGCTCGTTGCATTGGCCTTGGTGCTGGGACTCGCTTTCTCTATTGAGCGAATCATCTACCTGACGCTCTCAGAGATCGACGCCCGCCGGTTCTCCGACGACCTGAGCACACTCGTCGGAGAAGGAAAGATTGATGAGGCAAAAGAGCTGTGCCGCAACACGCGAGGCCCTGTGGCATCTATCTGCTATCAAGGCTTGTTGCGCATTGATGAGCCGCTGGAGTCGATTGAGCATTCGATAGCCAGCTATGGTGCCGTACAGACATCCTTGTTGGAGAAAGGCACTTCGTGGATTCGCCTCTTCATCAGCATGGCTCCCTCGCTGGGCTTCTTGGGTACGGTCATCGGTATGGTCATCGCCTTCGAAGATATCGAGATGGCTGGCGACCTGAATGCCTCTATTGTGGCATCGGGTATGAAGGTGGCATTGCTCACGACCGTGTTCGGTATCATCGTTGCGCTCATTCTTCAGTTGTTCTACAACTATATCAATACGAAGATCGACCGTTTGGTAGCACAAATGGAGGAGGCAAGTATCACGTTGCTCGATGCCATCGGCAAGCGGAAGGCTTCCTAAGTGTTGAAAGAAAAGAAAACCGGAAAACCAAAGGATTATGTTCAATACAGAGCTACTTGCCGATGTCATGCTGTTGCTGATGTTTGTGGCTGTCGTCTTGGCACTCGCTGCTGTGGCGTGGGCTACCTTTGTGGCGCTGCGCAAGCGGAGTGGGGGAGTAGCAAAAATAGAAAACCACGTGCCTGCCCGTAGCATCGTCTTGGCAACACTGGCTGGCACTCTGCTACTGGCGTTGCTGACGTTCCTGCTGGGCTCATCGGCTCCGATGCACGTCAACGGCCAGCTGTTTGACAATGGCTTCTGGCTGCGTGCGGCTGACATGTTTATCGTTACATCAGGTGTGATGTTGCTGGCAGGCGGCATCGTCTATGCCTATTCAGAATTGCGAAACAAGAAATGATCATCAAACGCAGACATCACAGCGTGCCAGGCTTGAACACAACGGCGACTGCCGACATCTCGTTCATGCTGCTCATCTTCTTTCTCGTGGCCTCGTCAATGGACCTCGATAAAGGATTGGCACGCGTGCTCCCGCCTATCGATGATGAAGAACAAAAGGTTGAAACGCTTGTGGAACGCGACCAGCTGTTCACCATCTCCTTGACCGCTAACAACCAGTACGTTCTGAACGACCAGCCCGTCGACCTGCCGACGTTTCACCAGCAGGCAGCCGATTTCATGCTGAAGAAGGGCGCTGATCACATCATGATGATCGATGCCGACCCGGCAGCATCCTACGATGCCTATTTCGCCATTCAGAACGAGCTCGCTGCAGTCTATCGCGACGTGCGCAACACCCTTTCGCGCAAAACCTACGGCAAGGGCTATGCCCAGCTCAACGAGTCGCAGCGCGAGACCATTCGGCAGCAATGTCCGCAGCGCATCGCTGAGAACCTGACGTCTGATAGTTCCCGATAACTCTGCTACCTATAGAAATGATTAAGCGCAGAAAACATACAGTCCCCAACCTGAACATGGCGTCGATGCCCGACCTGATTTTCACGGTCCTGTTCTTCTTCATGATTGCGTCCCACATGCGCAACTCTTCGCCATTGGTTGGTTTGCAGACTCCTACCGGCACCCAGCTCACTCAGCCCGACCGAAAGTCTGCATTGGTCTATCTGTATGTGGGTCGTGACAGCAAGCAAGTCCAGGTGGGAAATCACATGGTTGGACTGAAAGGCATTCATCAAGCCATTCAGGAGGAACGCCAGAAGCTTTCTTCAGAGGACCGTCGGCAGATGATTGTGTGTCTGAAGGCCGATCGGAAGACTCCCATGTGGCTGATTTCAGATGTGAAGCAGGCATTGCGTGAAGCCAGTGCTACACGCATCATCTATGCAGCAAAAGATAACAAACTGACAGGAAAAAACGAAAAATAGTGACAAAATAGTGCCAAAGGTGTAAATAATTTTAATTTTCTATCGATTTCTGCTTGCTTACTCTTTCAAATTCAAACTTTTTTTGTAACTTTGCAGAAATTCAAATTTTATATCATGGCACAACATCAATTAGATTCATTAGACAAGAAGATCCTCAAGATGATTGCTGAGGATGCTCGTGTTCCGTTTTTGGAAGTAGCAAGAGAATGCAATGTTAGTGGTGCAGCTATCCATCAGCGCATCCAGAAACTCACCAACCTTGGTGTTATCAAAGGCTCGCAGTTCATTATTGACCCAGAGAAGATTGGCTACGAAACGTGCGCCTATGTAGGACTCTACCTGAAAGATCCCGGCACGTTCGATACCGTTGTTGAAGAACTGAAGAAGATACCAGAGGTGGTGGAGTGCCACTACACGACTGGCGGCTACGACATGTTCATCAAGATCTACGCACGCAACAATCACGACCTGCTCGAACTCATTCACGACAAACTGCAGCCGCTTGGCTTGTCGCGTAGTGAAACCATCGTGGCTTTCAATGCCGTTATCCATCGGCAGCTTCCTATTCAGGACATCTAATGTGTCCAATGTGCCCAGCCGATGAATAGTTCGGTTTGGATGAAGGAAAAAACAATGCGGGCTCAAATTGGTTCAGACAGTACTGGCCAATTTGAGCCCGCGTGCTTTTTTGTGGTTGCAGCCATCAGGCTTGTGGCGTAGACGCTTCCTGTGGCGTAGCCTCTTCAGCCGAGTCTTCCTTTTTCACATAATCTACAAAGGCATAGCGATGTGCGTGGCGCTCATCGATGTCATGCTCTTCGCGCCATACTTCCTGCCAACTGTCCTCATAAGGCGGGAAGAAGGCATCGGCTTCAGCAGGAATGTCGTCGACCTCGGTCAGGCAAAGCCGAGTGGCCAGTGGCAGTGCCTGCTGATAGACGCTCGACCCGCCAATGATATATACTTCCTCCTCGGGTTGGCAACTATCAAGCGCTTTCCGCAGGGTAGAATAGCAATCGCATCCGGGGAAGCGCTCGTCATTCACGTCCTTCACGCCCCGCGACAGCACTACGTTCCGACGGTTGGGCAGCGCGCCCTTGGGCAATGACTCAAAAGTGCGACGCCCCATGACGATGGTATGTCCTGTGGTGAGTTGCTTGAAGCGCTTCAGGTCGTTGGGTAGCCAGTAAATGAGTTTGTTCTCAAAACCTATGGCACGGTTGCGTGCCACGGCGGCTATGATGTTAATGCTTTGTTTCATGGTGCAAATATACGAAAAAGTTCAGAGTTTTATGCGGTTTATACAAAGTTTTTTAGCGTCTTTAGCTCCGCTGAACTTACTTTCGTTCGGAAATGAAAAAGAAAAACGAGTTTTCTTTTTGCATTTCGCTCACTTATTCGTAACTTTGCGACAAAGTCGCGAAGTTACTACATCTCGGCAAAAAAAAGAAACAGTTTCTTTTGTTCTGCGCTCGATTTTTCGTAACTTTGCACCATATAGTGCTATTACTCTAATTTATCAATGACCATAAACATGAAAAGAATCATTACGTTCCTACTGATGGGCATGATGTGTTGGCTGAATGCCGATGCGGCTCCCATCAATCGGCAGGCGGCCATGCAGAAAGCAGCGGCCTTCCTGAAAGAAATGAAAGTCAGCCAGCAGCTCTCGCCCGTTGTCGACGTACAGAAGTTGGCACCGCGGCGCAGCAGAGCGCTTCCAGCCGCTGATGTCGACCCATACTATGTCTTCAACCGCGGCAATGGCGAGGGATTCATCATCGTCTCTGGCGACGATCAGACCGAGCCTGTGCTGGGCTATTGCGACAAAGGCTCGTTCGACTATTCGCAGACGCCTGACAACATGAAGTCATGGTTGGCCGAGTATGAGAACCAGATCACCTATCTCTGGGAGCATCCGCAGGCCATCGCCAAGGCTGTGGAGAAGCATCCGAAGGTGCCACAGCTCATGACGTGCACTTGGAACCAGGGCGATCCCTACAACCAGAACTGCCCGAACTACTTCGGACAGGGACGTTCGGTGACGGGTTGTGTGGCGACGGCTATGGCTCAGATTATGTACTACCAGCGCGACAAGTCGACCGATCGCACGCTGGCTGCCATTCCTGCCTATGTGGCTCCCACGAAGCATGCCGTCTACGGACAACTGCATGTCGACGGAATCCCTGAAGGAGCACCCATCGACTGGGCAAACATGCGCGACAGCTACAACAGTAGTGCGACAGCTGTGCAGCGCGAAGCCGTTGCAAACCTGATGCTCTATTGTGGTGTGTCGGTGCAGATGGACTACACCAATTCCGCCTCTGGAGCCTATTCCTATCGCGTGGCTGAGGCGCTGAGGGCCTACTTCGGCTACGGAGCGTCTGTGCAGTACATCCAGCAGGGCAACTATACCAACGAGAAATGGGATGAGGTGTGCTACAACGAGTTGGCTAACGGCCGAGCCTTCTATCTCAGCGGCGCCAACTCTGAGGCAGGCCACGCCTTCGTCTGCGATGGCTACGACGGCAACTTCCACTATCACATCAACTGGGGATGGGGTGGCCAGAGCGACGGTTACTATCTGCTCTCCAACCTTTCGCCGGGACAACAGGGCATCGGTGGTTCGAGCAACGGCTACAACTCAGGCGTTGAGGCCATCATCGGTATGGAGCCCGACAACTTCCAGGACATGCCCATCAACTTCAGTGATACCCGTGTGCGTACGCTGTGTGTAGAAAACTGGGATACCAATGGCGACGGACGCATCAGCTATGGCGAGGCTGCAGCCATTGAGGATCTCGGTACGGTGTTTAAGGGACAGACGGTGAAGTCGCTGAAGGAACTACGCCACTTCACCAACCTGAAGACAATTGCCGACGATGCCTTCAACGGTTGCATTTCGCTCACTACGATTACTCTGCCCAAGACCGTTACCTCTATTGGCGCTCGTGCCTTCAGCGGCTGCCGTGCCCTTACCACTCTGCTTCTGCCTGATGGCGTAACAGCCATTGGCGATGAGGCTTTCAATGGTTGTAAGGCACTCACCGCACTGACGATTCCCGAGGGAGTCTCCGCTATTGGTGCAGGTACGTTCGAGAATTGCGCTGCCATCACCGAGATGAATCTGCCGGCAGGCATTACTGCCATTGGCAGCCGGGCCTTTGCCGGATGCGCAAAACTGGTGAAGTTCCGTGCCAATACCGCGACTCCTGCAACCTTCACGATGGGCTCCGACGTCTTTGCCGATTGCAAACTTGATGCTGCCACGCTCATCGTTGAGGAAGGTGGAAAGGCTTTGTTTGCGCAGGCTGATCAGTGGAATGCCTTCGGAACTATCAAGGAGTATCGCTCGATGCCGAAGATGCAGTTCTCAAAGCTCGTCACCGATCGTAAGGTTTACCTTTACAACGTAGGCATGAAGCGCTTCCTGAACAAGGGAGAGGCTTGGGGCACACAGGCCATTGTCGACGATGCCCCCATGCTCTTTATGCTCAAGCAGGATAAGTCGATGCCCAGCGGCACGTACTATCTGTATTCCGACGATACGGGTAAGACCGGCAAGGTGCTCTTCCGCACCAACAACGACAACACCGTCGGCAATGGTGTGAAGGCCTGCTTCGTCGACGGATTCCAGGGCGAGACCGCTTATTGGACCGTGGAAGCCGTTGGCGACTACTACCGTTTCCAGCCGCCAACGTCGTCGGCCGACTATGCCGACGGTCGCTATCTCGGCGTTCTCACCTCTCATGCTAGCAAGTTTGCCAAGCCCACCTATGGTGCTTACTACGACATCAGCTACACAGGCAACGAGGAGAACTGCCAGTGGGCAATTGTTGACTACGAGGCCGTCTATGGCGCTTACAACGCAGCTACCCGCCTGCAGGAACTCATCAACCTGGCAAACACGAGAAACCTCGATACTTCCATGGAACAAGATGTGCTCGACAACATGCAGAGCACCCTCGACGACTTGAAGAAGGCACAGCGTATGCTGCGCCGTAAGCTCGGCTTCATCAACTTTGCCGACGACCAGGTCTATGATGCCTGCGTTGCCAACTGGGACATCGACGTGAATAACGAGATCAGCCGTGCCGAGGCATCAATGATCACCGACCTCGGTTATGTCTTCTATGGCAGCGGCATCAACTCCTTCGACGAACTGCAGTACTTCACCAATCTTTCTACGATTGGCTATTATGCACTTGCCGAATGTCCGAACTTGAAGAGCGTGGTGTTGCCCGAGTCCGTCACTAAAATTTATTCCTATGCCTTCTCCAGCGATGTGTCGCTCACCGAAATCGAGTTGCCGCACTTCGTGTCATCGATAGGCACTCAGGCCTTTGCCGGTTGCACGAGCCTGAAGTCGTTCACCGTGGGCAATGCCAATCCCGAGGCCATCGCGCTGGGCGAGAACGTCTTCCGCGGTGTCGACCTGAAGTCGGCAACGCTCTTCGTGCCTCAGGGCAGCAAGGATGCCTATGCTGCAGCTCCTGTCTGGGGTGAGTTTGGCACTATTAAAGAGGTACGCGCGTTGGGTGAGCCTGCATCCTGGTCGATTGATGAAGGTATGATGGTCTATGTCTATAACCTGGGTACGGGCAAGTATCTCACGGCAGGTGAAGCCTATGGCACACAGGCCGTCGTTGGCACCAAGCCCACTCTCTATGCTCTTTTTCATCCAGACAATACTCCCGAGGGTGTCTATTATCTTCAGGCATTCGAAACCGGACGCACCAACAACACACTCTTCCGTACCGACACCGATTCGCAGGTTGGTGAAGGTGTGAAGGCTTGCTTCGTCGATGGCACACTCTCATCGAAGGCTTATTGGAAAGTGAATCTCATTGACAATGGGACTGATAATTTCGTCTACACCCTGCAGGTTCCCTCCAACGATCCCAGCTATCAGGAGGGCCGCTATCTTGGCACGCAGAGCAACCACGCCAGCCAATATGCTCAGCCTACCGACGGTGTTTACTACGATGTAGAGTATGAAGGAAATGAGAAGAATTGCCAATGGGGATTTGTCTTTAGGTCAGTTTTGGAAGATGCACAAGATGATCTGGCTCAGGCAAAGGAGTTAAAGAAACTGCTCGACGCGGCTCACGAGCAAGGCATCGAGGCAACGGCTGAACAAGCAGTCTACGATAATCTCGAGAGCACGAGGGAGGAGATTGCCGCCGCCATCACATCGCTGCGCAGCAAGCTCCACTACATCGACTTCGTTCACGATGTCACCAAGACCACTTGTGTCAACAACTGGGACGACAATGACGATGGCGAGCTAAGCCTCGAAGAGGCTGCTGCCGTGAAGACAATCGGTACCATCTTCCGTCGCTGCATGATGAACAGCTTCGACGAGTTGCAGTATTTCACGTCGCTCACACAGATTCCCGACAATGCGTTCCAGAATTGCACGGCTCTCACTTCGCTCTATATTCCCGACAATATCAAGGAGATTGGTGCCAATGCCTTCAACAGCTGCAGCAACCTGAAGTATGTTGCTTTGCCAAAGGCCACATCGCCCATCGTTGCTAGCGCATCGGCGCTGCAGCGCTCCGCAACGGTGTTTGTGCCGAAGGATGCGCTGGAAACCTATCAAGCCGACGAGTACTGGAGCCGCTTCAGCTACGAGGAATTCACGGGTAAACCTGTTGTGCGTGGTGAAGATCAGATTCGCCAATATGGTCGTAACAACGCTGCGTTCAAGTATAAGGTAGAAGGTGCACCTGTCAATGGTAAGCCAGAGTTCGCGATTTATCACACCGTAGATGCTACAGCACCTGTTGGCACTTACGATGTAGAGATCTTCTCAGGCACCATCACCACACTCAACGTGGAGTATATTGCTCCGAAGCTCATCGTTGAGCCGGCACCAGTCACCATTACAGCGAAGTCTTACACGCGTAAGTATGGTGAGCCCAATCCTGAATTCGAACTCACCTACCGCTCCTTCCGCAACCGCGAGAAGGCTGAGGATGTGCTCACGAAGCAGCCTGTCATTGAGTGCGATGCAACGGAGACCAGTCCGGCTGGCGAGTACGAGATTCGCGTCTCGGGTGCCGAAGCCCAGAATTACGTCTTCGAGTATGTTGCTGGTGTGCTCACCATCGAGGGCGATCCCAGTGGTGTCGACCTCCAGCGTGCCCGCACTGCCGATGGTTCCACCTTCGACCTGCAGGGCCGTAAGATGAAAAATGCTGAGTCCTCAACGTCTCAACTTCCCAAGGGTGTTTACATCCGCAACGGGAAAAAGGTCGTGATTAAGTGAGATAAGAACTGAACTCGTTCGAGTTCTTCCGAACGTGAACGAACTCGAACGAAGTTCAAAGTCATTGTGAGGTAAGCAACGTGTTGATTATCAATGAGAAAAGCCCTCGGACTACAGGAGTCCGAGGGCTTCTTTTGTTATCTTGTTTCCTTTTTAGGTAGGTGCAGTGGTTTCAGCAACTGCCGTAGGGCAGCTTATCCCTTATCAGTCATCAGGCAATTAAAAGTAGGGACGCGGCGTGCCGCATTACTGAAACCAGCTTTTCCTCTTTAGCTTTTCCCCCGCCAAAAATGCGGCACGCCGCGTCCCTACATGCCTTTGAATTCCAACCGCATAGCCTTTGCGTTCCAACTACATAGCCTTTGCGCTCTAACTACATAGCCTTTGCGCTCTAACTACATTGCTTCTGCGCCCTAACTGCATTGCTTTCGCGTTCCAACTGCATTGCTTTTGGGTTCCAACTGCATTGCTTTTGGATTCCAACTGCAATGCTTTTGGGGGGTCAACTGCATTGCTTTTAGGCTCCAACTGCATTGCTTTTGGGGTCCAACTGCAATGCTTTTGGGACTTAGACGCTAACGTCGGCTTTGATGTGTGGCCAGGGGTTGTAGTCCTCAAGCTGGAAGTCTTCGTACTGGAAGTCGAAGAGTGACTTCACGTCGGGGTTCAGTCGCATGCGGGGCAGTGGGCGAGGCTCGCGAGTGAGTTGCAGACGGGCTTGGTCGAGGTGGTTCAGGTAGAGGTGTGTGTCGCCCGTTGTATGGATGAAGTCGCCGGCCTCATAGCCTGTCACCTGTGCCATCATCTGCAGCAGTAGGGCATAGCTGGCAATGTTGAACGGCACGCCGAGGAAGGTGTCGGCCGAGCGCTGGTAGAGTTGCAGCGACAGTCGGCGCGTCGGTCGGCCGTCGGCTGTGGTGATGGGTGCGGTATAGAACTGGAAGATGGTGTGGCAAGGAGGCAGCGCCATGTCGTTCACTTCCGCAACGTTCCATGCCGAGACAATCATGCGACGCGAGTCGGGATTCTTCTTCAACTGGTCGAGTACCATCTGTATCTGGTCGATGGTGCCGCCATCATAGTCAGGCCATGAGCGCCATTGGTGCCCATAGACGGGGCCGAGCTCACCGTTCTCGTCGGCCCATTCGTTCCAGATGCGCACACCGTGTTCCTGCAGGTATCTGACGTTGGTGTCGCCCTTCAGGAACCAGAGCAGTTCGTAGATGATTGACTTCAGGTGCAGTTTCTTCGTGGTGAGCAAAGGAAAACCGTCGTCGAGATTGTAACGGCTCTGCGTGCCGAAAATACTCAAGGTGCCTGTGCCTGTGCGGTCACCCTTTTGGGCGCCCTCTGTGAGGATACGATTTAGGATGTCAAGATATTGTTTCATATTTCAGTTTCAAGTTTATAGTTTCAAGTTTATAGTTTCAAGTTTCTAGTTTCGAGTTTATAGTTTCAAGTTTCTAGTTTCGAGTTTATAGTTTAAAGTTTCTAATCATCCATTGTGAGAATTTGTGGAGGCGTGTCGGGCACATAGGTACTCTTGATGCGCCACTCCTTGGGGTATAGGTTGTTGGCTCTGTTGCCGATGTTCTTGACGTAGCCAAGCACATGTCCCTCATAGCTGACGGCAACGATGCCGCGTGGCGTTTCAGCAGGTAGCACAAGCGCTTCGCGTCGCAGGAAGCTGATGGCTTGAGGGTAGGAGAGGGAGACTGGAGACCCACCTCCAGGAGACCCACCCCCCTGCCCCTCCCTGTGAGGGAGGGGAGTGATTACACTTTTCAGCAGTATGGGCATTTTACTCCCCTCCCTCACGGGGAGGGGCAGGGGGGTGGGTCTGTATGTGGTGGGTCTTCCATTTGCAGGCTTCATCATCGCACACATAAACAACCCTTCGCCCCGTGTGACACCGGGAATAAAGCGATAAACGGGCGATGTGAAGCCGGGTAGCAGTGAGCCGGTGATGTGCCAACTGGCCTGCGTCTCTACGGGTAGCACCTCGGCACCGAGTTCCTGCTGCATCCATTGGATGTTCTCCTCGTTCTCTTGGGTGTTAAGGGTGCAAGTGCTGTAGATCATGAGTCCGCCTTCGCGCAGGCAATGCCATGCATCGCTGACGATGTCGCGCTGCAGCTGCCAGCACTTCTCCACATTCGCAGGACTCCATTCGCCAATGGTGGCCTCGTCCTTTCGGAACATGCCTTCGCCCGAACATGGCACATCGCAGAGCACCACATCGAACAGCAACTTCGACTTGCGGTAGTCGCGCGGATAGTTGTTGGTGGCTATGCAGCCAGGCCAGTCCCACTTTGCAATGTTCTCTGCCAAGATGCTCGCCCGCTTCGGGTTGGGCTCATTTGAATAAAGCATGCTCCCTTCGGGCAATGCCGACCGCAGCAGCGTCGACTTTCCACCCGGTGCAGCACAGAGGTCGAGGGCCATCAGGGGGCCTATGGTGGATTCCTGCGTGGATTGCGAATCGGCTGAAGCGAATAGCTTGGGCAGCCATTGCCGCAACACTTCGTCGAGGAACATCGACGAGGCTTCCTGCACATAGTAGCATCCGGCATGCAACAAGGGGTCGAAGGTAAAGTTGGGACGGCTCGTCAGGTAGTAGCCATCGCGACACCAAGGCACATGCTCGCCGCCTGCCACGCTCATTCCTGCAGTCTTCGCAGGGTTGAGGCGTATGCTCACGGGGGCCTCCTGCAGGAATGCCTGCAGGTATTGCTCGAAGCGTTCCGGACCCAGGAGCTTACGCGTGCGTACCTTATATTCTTCTGGTAGTTGCATGATGATTTTTCTTTTTCACTTGCAAAAGTAAAAAAAAAATTGTTACTTTGCAACTAATTCCGTGTTGATTGCGTCAAAAGGATGTAAAAAGCTCAGAAGAAAGAGTCTTTAAGTTGAAAATTTTAAAAACGAAAATGAATATGAAACAGAAAATCGCCATCTTCGCACTGATGTTCGCACTGGGCACCATGTGCATTGACGCTCAACCGAAGCATCGCCATCACGACGTGACAACTGCCGTTAAGGACACTGTTACTGCAATGGCTCAGGTTGATGATGCTGCTAATGCCGATGAAGGCATTGAGGCTTTCTCTGACACAACGAGCGTGGCCGACGACGCTCTCGACGACAGCCAGGCCGTGACGACCACCACTACTGTGAGCCACGACCCCGACTTTTTCGGCTTCGACGACATGCCCTCATGGCTGGAGTCGCTCATCGGAGGATCGGTCGGCGTCCTGGGAGGCACGGTGGGTGTGCTTATCGCCATCCTTGTGTTGTCAATTATCTTGCTGGTGCTCTTAGCCCCGTTCATCATCATTATCCTCGTGTTGCGCTATCTAGTCAGAGAGCATAACGACAGGGTGACATTGGCCGAGAAGGCCATGGAGACGGGGCAGCCCATTCCCGATGAACTGATGGCCGTCGACAAGCAGAGTGATGAATACTTGCACCGCCGCGGCATTCGTAACATCTGGATTGGTATTGGCATGGCGCTGATGTTTGGCATCTGGGGTTCAGACATGCTCACGGGTATCGGCCTCCTCGTGCTCTGCTACGGCATCGGCCAGATCATGATTGCACGGTCGTCGACGAAGAAAAACCGAGATAATTTCCAGGATAAAGCGTAGTTGCAAGTAATCGGTATTCCGTAAAAACGTGATAACGAAAGAGCGGTAAGTAGACAGCCATGGTAGATCCAAGTGAACTTTCTCTGCTAACACAAGTGACGGTGTTTCACAACAAGCGGGCCTTCGACCAGCTTGTTGTGAAGTACCAGTCGCCTGTGCGCCGTTTCTTCCTGAACCAGACAGGAGGCGACAGCCAGCTGAGCGACGACTTGGCACAGGACACCTTCGTGAAGGCATACCTGAACATTGCAAAGTTCCGTGGGGCATCGAGCTTCTCCACGTGGCTCTACCGCATTGCTTACAATGTGTTCTACGACTACACGCGTTCGCATAAGGTGACTGAGCAGATTGATCAGGCCGTGGCCTTGCGCCAGACCTCGAACGGCGATGCCTCGCTGCGCATGGATCTGCAGCAGGCACTTGCCATCCTCTCACCTGCCGAGCGCACCTGCATCACACTTCAGCTCATGGAAGGTCAGCCCATCGACAAGATCAGCGAAATCACCGATATGGCAGAAGGCACGGTGAAGAGCCATCTGTCGCGTGGCAAGCAGAAACTCGCCATGTATCTGAAGAAAAACGGCTACAGATAAGGGCGCCCTTGGGCGCGATTAAGAGTCGCTTCGCGACGTTCGAGGTTCAAAGGCGCTATGCGCCGTTACAATGATTTAAAAAGAAAGAGTTATGGAGAAAGAGACGTTTGATAACAATATGCTACTGAGCGACGACGAACTCGTGGCAATGTTCTTCGATGAGAACAGACAGGAAATCAGCGACGACGGCTTCTCGCAGCGAGTGATGGAGCAACTGCCTTCGCGGTCGGTGCGGTTGAATCGCATCTGGACACTCGTTTGCTCGCTGCTGGGCATTGTGTTCTTCATTTGGGCCGACGGCCTCGCACAGCTGAAGCTCCTGCTCTTCAATGCGTTTGGCAACATCGGAGGCTTCCTCTCATCGGTCGACCTGACCGGTACATCGCCCCTCATGATTCTGGCTGCCATGACGGTATGCTCGATTCTGGTGGCATGGAACATCATGGCCGACAGGAAAGCATTCTGGAGATAAGCCACGTTGGAACGAGTGGCGTGCTGATAGCCGCCTTATGAAATAAAGAATGTCGGGACGTGCAATGTTGCGCGTCCCGACATTCGTATATATTGTTATTCGATGAAATAGTCGTAGCCGTCGTCGTCGTCGAGGGTTTCCTCCTTCTTCTTCGGCTTAGGTAGTTCCTTTAGCTGTCCTTTTTCGTCGAACATACCGTAGGTAGTGCGCAAAACGGTGAACTCCGTACGACGGTTCAGCTGGTTGCACTCCTCTTGTTCTTTCTCGTTCAGCTTCTGGATGAATTCCTCGGTGAGCACGTCGCCCTCCTTCAGGAACTTATGCTTCGCCACAACTTTCTTATTCACTTTCTTCGGCTTCTCTTTGCCATAGCCTACAGGAGTCAGGCGGTCGGCAGCGATACCATGTTCGATGAGGTAGTTCACCACGCTTTCAGCACGCCGCTGCGACAATCGCTTGTTGTAGGCAGCAGGACCTTTGTAGTCGCAGTGGGCAGAAAGTTCGATGGTGACATTGGGATTCTCGTTCAGCAGATTCACCAGTTCGTCGAGGGCCTGTGTGGACTCCGGGCGCAGCGTAGCCTTGTCGAAGTCATAGAAAATGTTGTCGATGAGCACGGGTGCCGTGATTGAAGCCAGCGGGAACTGTAGCACATACTCCTCCGATTCCTCGGCCTGCTCCACACACAGTTCTTCCTTGTGGTTGAGGAATCCCTTGCAGGTGGCAAGCATCACATAGCTCACGCCTGGCGTGACCACATAGGTGAACGAACCGTCGCTGCGCACGGAGAGTGTTCCGTTGGTACCGTCGTCGCCAACGAGGTGCACTTCGGCAGCGGTGAGCTCATAGCCGTCCATCTCGTAGACCCAACCCTTGATGGCCTGTACAATCTCTGGGTTTTCGAAGCTATAGATATGGTCCCAGCCGCGGCCGTCGCCACGATTCGAGCAGAAGTAGCCGCGATTGTAAGGACCCTCGAAGGTCATGCCGAAGTCATCGCCCTGCGAGTTAAGCGGATAGCCGGGGTGTTCCAGAACATAGTGGCGGGTCTTTGGGTCGATGGTTGCGATGAAGATGTCGAGACCGCCCATGCCCGGATGGCCGTTGCTCGAGAAGTAGAAGTCGCCGTTGGGTCGGAAGGCCGGGAACATCTCGTCGCCCGGAGTATTGATGGGGTCGCCGAGGTTTTCAACGCCTCCCATCCCGCTGGTCGTCAGGCGGACGCGCCAGATGTCGAGACCGCCCTTGCCACCTGGCATGTCGGAGCAGAAGTAGAGCCACTGTCCATCGGGCGAGATGGCGGGGTGGGCATAGCCAGAGAGCGTGTCGTTGGATATCTTCACCTCAGAGGGTTTGCCCCATGAGGCATCCGAGCGGCTCGACTTCATGATTTGTGCATAGCGGGGGTAGCTGGGGTCGGTCTGGCAAACGGTGAGATACATCTCGCGTCCATCGGCAGAGAACGAACAGGCTCCCTCATCGTAATCGGTATTCAGTCCACCCTGCACCACTTCCGGACGGCTCCATTTTCCTTTGTCGTCCTTTTCGGAAACAAAGATGTCGGCAGGCTTCGTGCCAGTGATTCCACTGAGCTCGTCGCCCTGGGCATCGTTGCGCGTCGATGTGAAGTAGAGGCGGTCGAAGTCGTCGCCAAAGAGCATCGGCGAGTAGTCGGCACGGCGTGAGTTGAACACGTCCATGCGCTTCACGGTGTATCGCGACCCCTGCTCCTTCCATTGGGGTGCATTTTGTGCCGATATCAGCCCGTTCTCAGTGAGCTGGGCGCGGTCGGTGAGCTTTTTGCTTTTGTTTGTTCCTTCTGTAGATCTATACCATTCTCCAAGTGCTTGCAGCGTGTCCTTCACCGCCTGCAATTCCTTCGCGGCATTCTTGTATTCGCCGTTCTTCAGCAGCAGACGCGCGTAGGCCAGCTGGTCGTCGAGTTCAGCCTGTTTGTAGCGAATGGCATTGCGATATCCGCCCATGGCCGATTGTGTCTGGTTGATCTTCGCATAGCAGCGCGCCATCTTCAGAGCACGCTGTCCACGCTTCTCGCGTTCCTTTGTTGACGTGCTCTGGTAGGCCTTCTTGAATTCGGTCGCTGCATCGTAGTATTCGCCTATCGCCAGATATTTCTCGGCTTTCTTCAGGTGCCGATCGGTGCCACACGCAATCACCGCCATAGCCACAACGACTACGGCGACAATATGGTATATCGTCGATTTTCTCTTCATCTTGATATAATAACGCAGGAAAATCTCTTTTATTGCATTCACCTGGATTCTACGTAACCTCGTATCGTTGAAGGTGGAAAACTCCCTCCCTACAGGGGAGGGTTGGGGTGGAGCTATTCATCCGGCCACGGACACGGCTGTCCCGTTGCTTTTATCACGGGTCGCTGGGCATTCATCTTGCGCAACTCACGGCCCAGCAGTCGTGACAAGCGGCGCACGATGCTTCGGCGCTCACTGGCAAGATTGTGCTCTTCGCTGATGTCATGCTCAATGTCGTAGAGTTCTTTTTCGCGGGTCTTGTAGTTATAGATCAGTTTCCACGGTCCGAGCCTAATGGCACAGTTCAGACTGATGCCCGGACCAGTGTTGCCCCAAACGTTGGGGTAGTTCCAAATGAGAGGACGATGCTTCGACGGGTCACCACTTTCTGTCAGCAATGGCATAAAACTACGCCCGTCGACGGCTTGTGGCACATCGTAGTGGCTCACGCCGCCCATTTCCAAAAGGGTGGGGAAGTAGTCTTCGATGATAAGGTAGCTATCGCAACGCGACTGCGCACGCACCTTGCCCGGCCAGCGCACAATCATCGGTTCGCGGATTCCGCCTTCCAGCAACGAACCTTTGCCGGAACGCAGTGGGGCGTTCTGCGTGTAGAGAGGTTCGTCGCGGTAGTAGCTTCCTGTGGCATAGCCGCCATTGTCGCTCATGAAGATGACCACTGTATTCTCGGCTTCGCCATTGCGGTCGAGCCAATCGAGCAGTTCGCCAAGGCTGTGATCCATTCCTTCGATGAGCGAGGCATAGGCAGCCTCCTTCGTTGAGAGTCCTTTGTCGATGTACTTCTGATAGTAGCGCATGTCGCGATCAATAGGGACGTGTACTGCATAGTGCGACATGTATAGATAGAAAGGTGAGCTTGAACCTTTTGAACGCTCCGTAGGAGCATTTGAACTATTTGAACGCTCCGCAGGAGCTTTCTGCTTCCACTCGTCAAGGGCACGTAGTGCCTCCTGTGTGAGTGCTTCGGTAAGAAAAGTTCCTGTGCCCCAATAGCGCTCCAAGCCGGGAGTTGCCATCAGGGAAGTGGCATGTCCCAAGCTATCGTGCCCGTAGTTTTGTTCGCTTAGGTAGGTGGCAGGGCCACCAGCTGCATGACCTGCAACATTCACATCGAAGCCGAAGTGCTCTGGCCGCTCACCGGGAGTATTTAAAGCGCCCCAATGCGCCTTGCCCACATGTATGGTGTAGTAGCCGCTCTCATGTAGAATGTCCACGAACGACCGGCACAGAAAAGCATAGTCAATATTTGGCGTTCCTTCCCCCTCGCCCTTCGGAGAGGGGGTAAGGGGGTGAGGTTCTTGATAAATCCCATTCACATTCCATGCGGGTGTTGCCACGATGTCGTCCTCGATGTCTGTCGATTCATCGCGACGCAGCGTCCAATTGGTAACATGATGGCGGGCAGCATTGGCTCCTGTCATCAGCGAACAACGACTGGGTGAACTAATCGGAGAAGCGTAGGCCTGTGTGAAAAGCATCCCTTCGCGTGCCAGCCGCTCCATGTTTGGTGTTTCGTAGGTGTTGTTCAGCGGTGTCCGCTCAGTCCAGAAAGGCACCGACGTATCCTGCCATCCCATGTCATCCACCATAAACAAGATGATGTTAGGGCGTGCACCACCTTTGGCAATCCCAGAGAGTGGGATGGCAGCAAATAGGCAAGGCAGCACAATACCTTTCTGTTTCATCTTGTTGTCTTGTTATAATGTTACCTTGTCACTTTGTTCAAACGGTTGTCGCCACGAACAAGGCTCTTGAGGATCGTTCCAGCGCGAGCAGCCATAAGCCGTGCGACCTTTGATGACATGTCCTTTGCCGCACTGTGGGCATGGTTGTCCTACAATGCTGTCGCCGACATTGGTCGTCTCGGCCTTTTTCACTGATTTTGGTTTAGGAGCCTGCTCGGCTTTGGGTGCCATCTTTTTCTTCAGGTCAGCATCGGTCAAGATGGTGACGCGACGATTGCTCGGATCGCTCAAGACCTGCTGTACGATTTCCGACACTTGTCCCTTCAACTCATCGATGAACTGTTGTGCATCGTATTGCTGATGTTCGATGTCGCGCAGTTTCTTTTCCCAGATACCAGTCAGCTCTGGACTTTTCAGGAGTTCTTCATGAATCAGGTCAATCAACTCCATACCCGTAGGTGTAGCGATGAGGTTCTTGCGTTCCTTTTTAATATAACGCCGCTTGAAGAGGGTTTCGATGATGGCAGCGCGAGTCGATGGACGGCCGATGCCGTTTTCTTTCAATGCGGCACGCAGCGTTTCATCCTCCACGAATTTTCCAGCCGTTTCCATCGCACGCAGCAGGGTTGCTTCGGTATAGAATTTGGGAGGAACGGTCCATTTCTCAGTGAGTGTGGGCGTGTGAGGACCACTTTCTCCTTTCACAAAGGTGGGCAGTGTCCGCTCCTCCGTTGCACCCTCTCCTCCTTCGGAGGCATTGTGCGAGGCACCCTCTTCTTCCGGTAGACCCTCCCCTCCTTTGGAGGGGTTGGGGGAGGTTTTCTTAAATACCACGCGCCAGCCTGGTTTCAGAATCTCCTTACCCGAAACCTTGAATTCGATGGAATCCTTTTGAACCTTTTGAACTTCTTGAACGCCCGCAGGGCTTTGAACCGCGACTTCGTCGCCTTGAACCTCTTGAACGCCCGTAGGGCTTTGAACCCCTTGGACTTCTCCAAGAACAGTTGTTGTTGAGAATTCGCAATCAGGATAGAACACACTGATGAACCGTCGTGCAATCAGGTCGAATACTTTCTGCTCCATGTCGCTCATTCCTTTAGGTACAATACCAGTAGGGATGATGGCATGGTGATCGGTCACCTTCGACGAGTCGAATACCTTCTTCGATTTCTGCAGTTTCTTCTCGGCTCCCAACGTCTTCACCAGTTCGGCATAAGGAGCTTGACCGGCAAAGCGAGTTTGGAAGAGTCCGTTCATGATTTGCGGACACTTCGGATAGACATCGTCTGGCAGGAATGTTGTATCTACACGTGGGTAGGTAGCCAGTTTCTTCTCATAGAGTTGCTGGATGAGGTTGAGCGTTGTCTCGGCAGAGAAACCAAACTTGCGATTACACTCCACCTGTAGTGAAGTCAGGTCGAAAAGAGAGGGAGGTGCTTCACGCCCTTTCTTCTTCTCCACCTTGGTGACCGTGAATGGTTTGCCTTCAATGAGTTTGAAGGCCTGTTCACCTTCCTCCTTCGATGTGAACTTTCCCTTCGTTGCGGTAAACGTCGTGTCGCGATACACCGTCGCCAGCACCCAGTAGGGCTCCGGTTTGAAGTTCTCAATTTCTTTCTGGCGGTTCACGATAAGGGCGAGCGTAGGTGTCTGTACACGGCCTATTGAAAGTACTTGCTTATTCTGCCCATATTTCAGGGTATAGAGGCGTGTGGCATTCATGCCTAATATCCAGTCGCCGATGGCACGGGAGAGCCCCGCGAGGTACAACGGCTGGTATTCCGACTGGTTTTTCAGCTTCGCAAAGCCTTCGCGGATGGCCTCGTCGGTCATCGACGATATCCACAATCGCTTCACTGGGCACTTCGCGCCTGCCTTCTGCATCACCCATCGTTGGATGAGCTCGCCCTCTTGGCCGGCATCACCACAGTTGATGATGCCATCAGCGGCTTGCATCAGTCGTTCGATAACGGCAAACTGTTGTTTGATACCGTTATCCTCGATGAGCTTGATCCCGAAGCGCTGCGGCAGCATCGGCAACGAACTCAGCGACCATCGTTTCCACTGGTCGGTATAGTCGTGCGGTTCCTTCAGCGTGCACAGATGACCGAATGTCCAAGTCACCTGATACCCGTTGCCTTCCATATATTGCTTGTGGTCGTGCGTTGCCCCAATAATCCTAGCAATGTCACGTCCCACACTCGGTTTCTCTGCTATGCAAACTATCATGCTATTCTATTTTGCTTGCAAAGTTACGAAAAGTCGAGAGCAAAACAAAAGAATTACTCTTTTTTTTGCCGAGACAGAGTAAGTTCGCTATCTTTGATGGCAAAGTTATGAAAAGTCGAGAGCAAAATAAAAGAAAAGAAATACTCTTTTTTTTCATAAAGACCGAAAAGATTTACTCTTGTCCGAGAGTGAAACGGAAACCGACTTGCAGGTTGGGGCTGAGGGGATGCTGTTTGAAGTATGTGTCTACGTTGCTGTTGTTGTCGATGTACCAACGGGCACCGGCCTCGCCATAGAGGGCCAGGTGGGGGATGATGGGATATTGAAGGCCGACGGCACCGGTGAGCGACCACTGCAGGTTGTCGCGGTTCGCCTCTACCGGAACACCTTCTGTGGTTTGTTGCGCTTTAACGTTGATGTCGGTCTGACCGCCCGCATTGGCATAGAGGCTCAGTGACTGCAGACGGAGGAACGTGTAGTGTAGTTGTAGAGGAATGCCGATATAATGAAGGGCCTGATGGGTGTTGATGGTGCTTGCGGGCATGATGCGTTGGAAGTCGCTGGCTGCACGCGTATAGACCAATCCCGACGAGAGTGCTAACCTTTCGCCAAGCGGATAGCTTACCGACAGACCGATGGCCAGTGGTAAATGGTGTTGGGTTTGTTCCTTGTAGTTGGAGAGATAGACATTGCTTTGTGGCGCACCCCTTCGATGACTGTTGGTATAGGCAATCTCACTGTTGCTGAATTGTTGGTAGTAGGCATTACTCATGAGCACAGGAGTGTTCTGCTGCTCAGCAACGAGATTGTTTTGGGCGTAAAGACTGATTCCCAAACTATGATCGTGGGAATTGCTGCCAGCCGTGATGATCCTTGTCGGATGGCCTGTTTCCAACTCTTTCTTCCGAGTGTTGCTCATCCCAGTTGCCTCGCTGAGAGAGTGGGGCGTGACAGTTCTTTCTGCTGCTGTTGCAGACGTTTTTTCTTTCAACTCTTTTGTGCCACTTATCTCATCCTCCTTTGCTGATGTTGTCTCTTTTTCTACCGAAATATCAGTTGCCGCCGATGTAATTTCTGTTTCAGCTTGCATTGTTGTTGCAGCTAAAATAGTCTCTATTTCTTGGGGAGAACGTTGAGCCAGAAGGTGTGAGGGCTGAGATGCAATGATGGCTTTAGGCGATGTTGAAGACTGCTCTGTTGTTGATGAGGGTGTAGCAATGGTTGAAGGTGTTGTGGATGGTTCCAATTTAGTTGTGATGGGAACGGTGACAGTTGGGGCTTGGTCATTGTGCATGAAGAGATATGCACCGCTTCCGATGAGCAAGGCTATTGATGCAGCAGCCATCCATCGACGCAAAGTAGAACGATGGGAGACGGGTACAATGGCTGGCTGCTGAGGGATGTCGGCGTCGAGTTGTGCCTCGATACGGTCCCACAGTCCTTCGGGTGCAGGTTCCTGATGGTCGGCCAGTCGTTGGCTCAATTGGCTCGTCCAATCGTTGGATTTCATGTTTTTGTTGTCAGTCATTGTGGTTGATGCTTTCGTTGATCATTTTTGCCAGCATACGCTTAGCGCGCAGAAATTGAGAAGCAGAGGAGTCGGGCTTGATACCGAGTAGGGCGGCAATCTCGTTGTGTGAGTGGCCCTCGAATATGTGCAGGTTCAGTACGGCTCGATAGCCTGGTGGCAGTTTGGCGATGAGTGCCGTGAGTGTTTCGGGTGAAAGGCGTCCCACATCAGGTTCATCGTCGGGTAGATTCTGCAGCTGTTCAGGCGGGAGGTCGGCCTCGGTGGTGAGTAGCTGATGTGTGCGCGACTCCTTTTTCAGCAGGTCGAGCGCTTGGTTGGCTGTGATGCGTGTGACCCATGCCCTGAGTGATCCTTCGCCGCGGAAGCTGAAGGAGGAGATGCTGGTGAGAATCTTCACGAACGCATCCTGTACCACGTCGGCAGCCTTATCGCGATCGGGGATATACCTCAAGGCCGTGGCCATGGTATATCCCACATAGCGGTCGTAGAGTCTGCGCATAGCATCGCGGTCGCCGCCGAGGATGTTGCTGAGTAGCTGCCGTTCAGTCTCCACTCGCTACCTTTCGTTTATTTGATTCGCTCTGAGCAGATATACATGATTCCGAGTTGTGGCTGAAAGCGCGCCACTGTCTTGTCGGCGTTTTGCAGACTGTCGATGTTTAGTGAGATGCTTAAACTGCTATAGTCGTTAGCACAGATTGCGTTAGAATTCGACATGTAGACTGCTATTTTGTGGACAGCTCCGCCGTAGCGTGTGTGGAAGATGTAGCGCGGTTTGTCAATCTGCCAATAGAGCATGTTGTCGGAGTATCCCACCTCGCTGAAAGGGAAGCTGTAATCACTGCAGTAGGCATTCTCAGCTGCTTCGTTGGCCCGCTCTTCGGGTACTGCCAGTCGTGCCACAACCTGTATGGGGAAGTTCAGTGAGATGGTTTTATCTTGGCAGATATAGGTGATTGAGTTTTCAGCCAGATGGTTCATAGAGTTACTTAAGCTACTTGACAAGAGGTCATTGAAAAACACCCATGTTCCCTGGTAAGCAGCCTGTACATGCGAATTGTAAGAAGGTTCGGAACTCATGGCGTCTTCGTCTGATGTGGCGCAGGCTGCGAGCATAGCAACGATGAGGAAAAGGAACACCCATCCCAACCTTCTCACATGGGAAGGGTAGGGAAGATGCGTGGTGCTATTGTTTTTGTATTCTTTCATAACTATAAGTATAATGAAGTTTCTACCTGTGAAACGACCGGGCTGCCCAAACCTTGCATGGCGGGCAGCCCGTTTTTAGTTTCTTTAACTTCTGATGTTAAGACAATCGTTAGCCACAATTACTTATTGAGATGCTGAACGTATTTCACAGGCGGCACATCGCCCTTCAGTACGTCGGCAATCTGCTGAGGACGCAAGGTGACAGGACCGCGCATGAACTCAGGAATGTTGTAGCTCTTCATAAACTGACGGTGGAAGTCGGGGTCGGCACAAGGTAGCTCGAAGGGCTTCGTTCCGTGGCCGTCCTTATCCATGTGAACAATGAACGGACGCGTGTAGACACCATCGGTACGACGACTCGAGAAGATGACCCACTTTCCGCTGCTCGACCATGTGTGATAGCTCTCCACGTTGTCGGAGTTCAGCTCGTCGGCAGGATGCAGGATGCCTGCCTCTTGCAGTTGTGCTGGAGTGGGATTGAGCGTCTGCGTAGTGTTTTCTGCATTGACGCCAACGAACTGGTCGAAGGCCTGCAGGTCGAGCATCCAAAGGTCAGCATCACGATGCCAGATGTGGAAGCAACCCCAGTTTCCGAGAGCTACCATCAGCCAGCGTCCATCGGGAGAGATGCGTGGCAACGTGGCACTTTTGTCAATTCCTGCAGCGTCGAACACCATCTGTCGTGGACCAAATTCGCGTGTTTCCGGATTGAAAGTCTTGCGGTAGATGCTATATTTGATTTCCATACCGCGACCGATAGCTTCAGCAGAGTTTACGGTATCGGCACTATAGACAAAGTGAGCGCTACCGTAGTAGAGCCAGCGACCGTCGGGCGACCAGAATGGGAAGATTTCGAATTCGTGTGGGTCGTTCTCGATGTTCATCACTTCGTCGCGGTCCACGTCATAAACAATCAGGTCGCTTTCGGAGTCGAGCACTTCAATTTTGTTGATGTCGCGTGTGTGGAAACTCTGCATCGTCTTGTTTGTGCTGTAGGCGATGAGTTTCAGCCAAGGATGCCACGAAGGATAGACGCCAGCAGAGAGGATGGAGTCGTTCTTCATGTTGACTTTCTTCACATTTCCATCGTAGACAACAACGGTTCCGCCGTTCTTCTGGCGTGCATGGAACTGGAAACGATTGGGGTTCTGCAACTGATAGTTGTGACAGTTGATGCACTGACCGTTAATCTCATCACCACAAAGCATGTTGTCGTAGATAACGTTCTCGTCGTAGTTCTCCAATGAGCGCTGATTGATGGTGAGCTCCTCATAGGTGACGTAGGAGGGAGAGATGAGACGATAGCTGATGTAGGGGTCGATGCTATCCGGCGAGACATAGATTTCGAAGGGTTTGAAACGTGTCCACTTTCCTTCATTCTCAGCATATACCTCTACGTTGATAGCTTTGCCGCTGGCCTTCTGGGCAAGCTGGTGCCACTGGTCGATGTCGGGACAAGCCTTCAGGTCTTCACCGCCACAGACAATCTCTTCATCGCCGAACGAATAGCGAGCTACCATCTGAGTGGCAGGTTGCTGCAGTTCGAAGGAGAGCGGTGCGATGTTGACGGGAACAGTCACATTCGTATACTCTGGATAGATGACTGGGAGCTTGTCGCTCTTGCTGAACGTCTCAGGCACCTTCACCTGCTGACAGGCGGCAAGCAGGATGACCAGTAAGAAATAAATATATTTTTTCATCTTTCTCAAGTTATTTCGTTGTTAGAGTTTAATAGCTGCGCTGGTCGCGTGTGAAGAAATACTCGAAGTAGAAAGTACCACCGAAGCGATCATACATGAACGGCTTCATTTCCTGCTCAGACAGGTTCTTGTATTGCTGGGCAGCGGTCATGAAGTTATTGTAGGAGTCGATGACGTCCTTGTCGAAGGGCATCTTGCTGATATCCACTTTGTTCTCCAGGTGACCATACAGGTAAGCGGCTTCCTGGATGTGTTTAGGCATGTGCTTGCCTGCATCCTGTCTGTTCTTCGCATAACGGAAGAAACGACTCCAGAAAGTACCGATATCCTTCGTTTGCAGGGCAAAAATCATCGCTTGCTCTTGGAAGGCAGGATCGTCGCTGTCGTGGTTGGCAAAGTGGTTGATGAGGAAGATTTCAACGAGAGCCTGGTCGCTGGTGAGCTCGTTGACTGGCGGCATGAGGTGCATGATGGTTGAGAACTCCTTGTCTTTCTTAACCAGTTCTGGATTCTTCACCATAGGCTCGTACTGCTGCGCCCATTCGCGATAGTACTTCGTTTTCGACAAGATGTCGATGTACTTCTTTGCTACGACATATTCGCCGTTCATAAGCGAGCTCTTCAGCATGAACTTATAGTAGTCGACGCGCCAGCCATACTCCACGCCGTCCTCCAGACACCAACGGTAGCAGTAGTTCAGCAGACCATAGTTGTAGTAGAGCAGCTTACCGCCACACTGTGCCATGTGGGCGCCGAAAGGTGCTTCGGGAGCAGCATCGCTGTTGCGGTAGTGATACATCTCGTCGCCCTGTCGGTCGAGTCGTGCGAGCGCAAGATTCTTCATCATCCACATCAGTCGGCTGGGATTGCTATCGTGGTCGCGATAGGTGGTGAGAATGTTTTCCCACTGGTGGTTGTCGGCATCAAGATACATGCTCAGCTCGGTATGGAAGTTCTCGTCCTTATACCAAGAATAGTATACACCAAAGACTAGCGCAGCTGCCAGGCACAGCTGTGCGAAACACCATAAGGCTTTCTTCTTCACGTCGGTTTGACGCTGACGCTTATAGAGAACAGCCATGAGAACGAGGACTGCTACGAGCAAGTAGAATGGTGTGTAGTAGACCATGTAGTCCTGGTCGATGCGGAAGAGCGGCAGAGCTGTGTAGTAGATGTTGATGATGTGAGTCTGATAGTAGACGGTGAGATAATAGATGTATGGGATGAGGGCTATTGCCACGATGGCAACAACGCTATCGATGACTCTGCGCAACAAGGAATAGTCGTCGAGTCGCCAGGCGAGGATGCCCATGAGCAGGGCGGCCAACAGACTGTAGAAGCCTAGGAGCGGATAGCCTATGGCCACCGCCACCACGATGAAGATGGTGCGCAGGAAGAACTTCTTCGGCAGTAGGCGATAGGCCCACGCCAAAGCGACGGCTGCCGTTGTTCCCATCGTTGCCACAAAGAAATGCCCGCGCAGCTTCAGGTAGTATAGCCAGTAGCCCAGGTCGACATCGGTGATGAGCAGTAGCGCTACTGGGATGAGCACGACCAGAGCCCACTTGGTTGGGATGTTGAACGTTCGTTTGACGACGAACATCAGCAACAACCACCACAGGCAGAGCAATGCAACACCCATCCATTGGTGATAGAAGAACTGCGTGAAATACGTACCCAGATAGGTGAGTATGCCTCCGGACACGACCAGTTGTTGTTTGAAGAACAACGGGGTGTAGAGGAATAGGTTCATCTCCTGTACGCGGAAGAGGTAGTTGCTCTCGTAGGTGAGCAGGACCGCAGCTACCGCGATGAGTGCCACCACTGGTAATAGCCACATCCAGCACAGCTTCTTGGCTGTCAGCTCAAGCGGTTGCCGGCGTGTCTCTTTTGCATTCGATGATGCCTTCTGCGGCATCTTCTTGCTTTTCTTATTTGCTTTCATTATCTTAGGTTTTTATTTTTCTCTTGTGGAAGCATCGATGGGAATGTCCCATTCGTAGGTGTCGTAGCAGACGGCGCGTGCTCCGAAGCCTTCTTTCTGGAAGATGAGCCGGTCGTTCAGGTCGCAGCTATCGCCGGCTGTAGATTTTCCGAAGTCTATGCATGCAGCATCAGCATAAACATTGTGGACAAGGTGGTCGAAGAGTAAGTCGAGCGCGCCTAAACGTTTGCCTTCCTCGATAGCTGCAATGTATTGAGTATGAACGACTTGCGTTGTTTCGTAAACGACCGTTCCTCCGACAGCCTTTCCGTTGAGTTCAGCTGTGAATAGGCGGATGTTGTCAGGAAAACGACTCTGCAACAGAAGAATTTCCTCGATGGAGTGGACGGGCCGCGTGTGATGACGTTGCAGCAGGTTGCCGGTAAGGATTTTCCAGAATCCTTCGTAGTCGGAGCTTTCGCCGACTATCATCCCTGCAGCAGTAGCCTTGCGAAGGCCTGAGCGTCGTGATTCAGTGAAAGGCAGTCGTGGTTCGCGAACAATCGCTGATGAGATGTCGCGTGCCGTCAGTCGTGCATGACACACCTGAGTCAGGGCATAGAGGTCTTCCTCAGCTGGAAGACGATGATAGATGTGGGGTGTGGGTCTGTAAACAACATGCCCGATGCCTTCCTGACGCAGATAGTCGTTGAGTAAGATGAACAACTCGCAGACGTCGGCGGCAGTAGCACGATGGTCGGTGATTAATCCGCCATAGGTGAGGCCGGCATGAGAGACGAGGCCCGTTGGCTGGAGCGTGGCAGGCAACAGTGAATAGAGTCGCCCCTTGCGATAGAACGCCAGCGAGTGGTCGGGGAATCGGTCGGCATGATAGTCCATGTAGCGCCGGTCGAAAAGGAAGGTTCCATTTTTCGACGTTGCCACGAACTGGTTCCATTCGTCTGCCATCGTGGGTTTGTATCGCCTGATTTCCAGCATTTGAGAGGTTGAGAAGTTTAGAAGTTCTTTCCCCGCTACGCTCTGAAAGCGCCCCTGCGGGTCGAGCGGAGATGTTTAGAAGTTTAGGTGTTGGGCTTTTCTGCGACATAGGCGAGGAATTCGTCGTAGTCGTAGATGTAGTCGTCTTCCTCGTAAGGTTCTGAGGCGAGCACAAGGCAGACGGCACCCGACGAGAAGTCGTCGAGTGTGCGCCAGGTGCCCGTTTCGATGATGAGTCCCTGCCAAGGATGGTTGAGGAGTACGGTTTCGCGCTCCTGCCCGTTGTCGAGGGTGACGTGGAACGAGCCACTCAGCGCAATGACCAGTTGGCGCAACCGCTTGTGGGCATGACCGCCGCGACTCTCGCCGCCAGGAACGTCGTAGACCCAGTAGGCACGCCGTATCTTGAACGGCACGTCCTTCAGCTGTTCTGCAACGGTCAGGTTGCCGCGTGGGTCGGTAATCTTCGGAAGTTCAATGATTTTTCCTATCATCGGTTGCTATACATTTGGTCGTAGTATTTCTGATAGTCGCCCGAGGTGACGTTGTCGAGCCAGTCCTGATGGTCGAGATACCAGCGAACCGTCTTCTCGATGCCCTCCTCGAACTGTAACGACGGCTCCCAGCCAAGCTCCCGCTGCAGCTTCGAGGAGTCGATAGCGTAGCGCATGTCGTGACCTGCTCGGTCGGTGACGAAGGTGATGAGGTTCATATCCTCGCCTTCCTCGCGTCCCAGCAGACGGTCGACCGTCTTGATCAATACCCGGATGAGGTCGATGTTCTTCCATTCGTTGAAACCGCCGATGTTGTAGGTCTCAGCCGTCTTTCCCTCATGGAAAATCAGGTCGATGGCGCGAGCGTGGTCTTCCACATAGAGCCAGTCGCGAACGTTCTCACCCTTGCCGTAGACAGGCAGCGGCTTGTGATGACGAATGTTGTTGATGAACAGCGGGATGAGCTTCTCGGGGAACTGATAGGGGCCGTAGTTGTTCGAGCAGTTGGTGACGACAACTGGCATTCCGTAGGTGTCGTGATAGGCACGAACGAAGTGGTCGCTGGCAGCCTTCGCGGCAGAGTAGGGTGAGTGGGGATTGTATTTTGTCGTCTCCACAAAGAACTCCTCGCCGTAGGCCAAGTGGTTCTCGGTGCTCGAGGCCGTCGTTGAGAACGGAGGCTCAATGCCTTCGGGATGCGTCATCTCGAGTGCTCCGTACACCTCATCGGTCGAGATGTGGTAGAAACGCTTGCCCTCGTACTTCTCCGGCAGGCTCTCCCAATAGAGCTTGGCGGCCTGTAGCAACGAAAGTGTGCCCATCACGTTCGTTTTGGCGAAGGTGAAGGGATCTTTGATGCTACGGTCTACGTGGCTCTCGGCAGCGAGGTGGATGATACCATCGACCTTCTTTTCCTGCATGAGCTGATAGAAAGCCTCGAAGTCGCAGATGTCCATTTTCACGAACTCATAGTTGGGCTTATTCTCGACGTCCTTGAGGTTGGCAAGATTGCCGGCATACGTCAGCTTGTCGAGGTTGATGATGTGATACTCAGGATATTTGTTCACGAACAGGCGAACTACGTGGCTTCCGATAAAGCCTGCACCGCCGGTAATAACGATTGTCTTCATAACTTTTTGAGGGTATTGTTAACTATTAGGGTTTGTTTTCTTGATGATGGCTATCAGTACAGTCGATGACAGCACGGAGATGAGGACCAGAAGGAGTATGAACATCTTCATGGATATCATCTCGGCGACGAAGCCCATGCAAATGGCCAGCAGAAGCAGGGCTTCCAGCAGCGCGTAGAGTAATATGGCTTTCTTTCTTGACATATTCTTAGTTCTTTATGATTTATTTCCTAATGTAATAACTTCACAATCGGTCATTTTATTGCCTTCGACGGTCAGTCTGACCAAAGTTCTCTCCTGGTGCCAGCCCTGCATGCCTGCTGCACCCGGGTTGATGTGAAGGAGGTTCAGCGTTTTGTCGAACTTCACCTTCAGGATGTGCGAATGGCCGGCAATGAACAACTGAGGAGGTGAGGCAAAGAGTGTGGAACGGATGCGTGGGTCGTAGTTGCCAGGATAGCCGCCGATGTGCGTCATCAGCACGTCGACGTCCTCACACTTCCAGCGTAGCCGCTCAGGATACATGCTTCGCAGGTCGCCGCCGTCGCAGTTGCCGCAGACGGCACGCAGCGGACGGAAGGCAGCAAGTTTCTGAGCCACCTCCAGCGAACCTATGTCGCCAGCATGCCAAATCTCGTCGCAGGGCTCGAAGTAGTGTAGGTACTTCTCGTCCCAGTAGCTGTGGGTGTCGCTGAGGATGCCGATTTTTTTCATGACTGCTGGGAGGATGTCGGACGGGTCGGACTACTCTGACTAGTCGGACAAGTCGGACTGGTCAGACTTGACTTCCTGATAAACTCGGCAATGAGGGCGGTGGCTCCGTCGATGCCCAGGCGCGATGAGTTCACGCAAAGGTCGTAGCTCGCAGCGTTTCCCCACTTCTTTCCCGTGTAGTAATTATAGTAGGTGGCACGCTGGCTTTCGCCGTTTTCGATGATGTGGCGGGCTGTTTCTTCATCGCATTGCTTGCGTTCCATCACACGACTGATGCGCTCGCCCATGTCGGCGGTGATGAAGACACTCACCACGCCCTCTACATCGCGCAGCACGTAGTCGGCACAGCGGCCCACAAACACACACGGCCCCTCGCTGGCAGCCTTACTGATGGCATCGGCCTGGAACTGGAACAGATTCTCTTCGGAGAACTCGTTCTGGTAGAAGTTGTTGATGGCGAAGCTGCGCCCGTGTCCGCTGAGCAAGGCGCGGAAGAACCCCTTGTGCTCGTCGTTCTGTTCGAAGATCTTCTCAGAGAAGCCACTCTCCTTGGCGGCGAGGTTCAAGATTTCGCGGTCGTAGAGCTTGCAGCCAAACTCCTCGGCGAGCTTGCGGGCGATGATTTGTCCGCCCGATCCCAGCTGCCTGCCTACGCAGATGATGATATTGTTTGGTTTATCCATGAGCTTGTTGTTTTAATTTCGGCATGAAGTAGGCCATACTGGCGGCAGCCACCACAGCTGCGATGAGGTCGCTAGTGGGCAGAGCAGCCCAGACGCCGTCGAGTCCCCAGAGCATCGGGAGAATCCAGATGAGTGGCAAAAGGAACAGCAGCTGGCGCGACAGCGAGAGGAAGATGGCGATGCGCACCTTTCCGATACACTGGAAGAAGTTGGTCACCACAGCCTGGAAGCCGATGATGGGGAACAGCAGCATGTTGAGCCTGATGCCCGTGATTGACTTCGCGATGAGTTCCTGATCGGTGGTGAAGATGCGGGCCATGTAGTAGGGGAACAGCATTGCCAACGCCCATCCTACCACCATCACTACTGTAGCTGCGATGATGGCCAGCGTGAGCACACGCATGAGGCGGTCGAACTTCTCTGCGCCGTAGTTGTAGCCGGCGATGGGCTGCATACCTTGGTTGATGCCGATGACGAACATGAAGAACACCATACCGATAGAGTTTGCGATGCTATAGGCGCCTACCGCCATATCGCCGCCATAATGCACGAACTGATTGTTCATGAAGATGACGATGACACACGAGCAGAGGTTCATCAGGAAGGGCGAGATGCCGATGGAGATGATGTTACGGACGAGGTCGCTCTTCAGTCGGTAGATGCCCCGTTTCAGATGAATCAGCTGTGTCTTGTCGCTGAAAATCCACAGCTGCCAGCAAAGCGCCATCGACTGCGAGAGAATCGTGGCCAAAGCGGCACCACGGATGCCCCATCGGAACCACCATACGAAGGTCACCGCCAACAAGATGTTCATGCCTACGGTGAAGAGCACCGCATACATCGCATGTCGCGGCTTACCGCTTGCGCGCAACACGGCATTCATGCCGAAGTACATGTGCGTGATCATATTACCCAGCAGGATGACCTCCATGAATTGGCGGGCATAGGGTAGGGTGACATCGCTGGCGCCGAAAAAGCGCAAAATGGGGTCGAGGAAGATGAGCGACACCGTCATGAAGAGCAGTCCCACGATGAGGTTCAGCGTCACGGTATTGCCCAGCAGATGCTCGGCCGTCTGATAGTCCTTTTGTCCGAGCTTCACACTGATGCACGTCGAGGCTCCCACGCCCACAGCAGCGCCAAAGGCGGCGCTGAGGTTCATGAACGGGAAGGTGATGCCCAAGCCGGCAATAGCCTCTGCGCCCACGACTTGTCCGATGATGGCTCGGTCGATGATGTTATACAACGACGAAGCCACCATCGCCACGATGGCGGGCATAGCATATTGCATAAGCAATTTGCCCACGGGCTCGGTACCGAGGGCGAGTGCTGCTTTCTTATTGTCCATTACTCGATGGTTTTATCATGCAAAGATACGTTAAACCCGTCGAATAACAAAATATTTTCCGTTGTTTTTGATTTCTTGACTATAAAAAGCACTCGTCGCCATATTCTTCAGACGTAGGCAGACAGTCTTTCTGAAGTAGGCAGGCAGTCTTTCTGAAATGAAAATATCTTGCGAATTATTTTGCATTTCTCGCAATTTACACTACCTTTGCAGAGAAAATTACTAATCTGATGAAAATGCGAATTAAAATCTTAGCAATCGCTGTCGCCACGATGCTGGCAGCAACGGCGTGGGCTGTGGGCGAGCGAAAGGCTTTTCCCGGAGGTCCTTGCCACCTTTATCGACTGCAACTAGCCGATAAAAACGGCACACCGTATTCACTCTCCCGTCCAGAGGAGTTCCTATCGATGAAGTCGTTGGAGCGTCGCCGCCGACAAGGGCTGCAACTCGACTCCACCGACCTGCCGCTGTCGCCTCGCTATCTCGAAGCCTTGCGCGAACGAGGTCTTCGTGTGGTGAGCAAGAGCAAGTGGAACAACACGGTGGTGGTGGTGCTGTCGCAGCCCGACGACCTGGGCACGCTTGCTGAGATTCCCTTCGTGAAGGGTGTCACCCATTTGTTCTCGGCTCCCGACACCGTTGAGGTCTCACAGCGCGACGAGCTGATGGAGCAGGACCTCGAGAAGGTGCCTGTCGACAGCCGTGAACAGCTGACGATGCTCAATCTGCACCGTCTTCATGAAGCAGGCTACCGTGGACGCGGCATCACGATTGCTGTGCTCGACGGCGGCTTCATGAACGCCGACCGCATCCCGCTCCTTTCCAACGTGCGCATCGTGGCCCATCGCGACTACGTCTATCCGCCGTCGCCCGAGTTCTTTGGCGAACTCGATCACGGCACAGAAGTTCTCTCCACGATTGCGATGAACCGTCCAGACACGATGGTGGGAACGGCTCCTGAAGCACAGTTCATCCTCATCCGTACGGAGGACGGGCGTTCTGAAAGCCTGGCTGAGGAAGACTGGTGGGCTGCCGCCGTTGAATTCGCCGACTCCATTGGTGCCGACGTGCTGAACTCGTCGCTCGGCTATCACCATTTCGACCGCTCGCTGGGCGATCATCCCTATCGTGAGCTCAACGGTCGTACGTCCATCTGTTCGCGGTCGGCATCGCTGCTGGCCGGCAAGGGGATGATTCTCGTGGCGAGCGCGGGCAACGAAGGGTTGGGAACGTGGAAGAAGATTAACGTGCCTGGCGATGCTGACGACATCCTGACTGTTGGTGCCGTCAACGCACAGCGTGTCAATACCGGATTCTCGTCGGTAGGACCTTCTGCCGATGGCCGCGTGAAACCCGACGTGATGGCGATGGGCTACCACTCGGCTGTCGTCAGCGGAAAGGGTACACTCACCACCGCCAATGGTACCTCGTTCTCGTCGCCCATCACCTGTGGCGCTGTGGCTTGTCTGTGGCAGGCACTTCCGCAGTTCACCGCGATGCAGATCATCAACCTCGTGCGCTCGGCTGGCGATCGCTTCGAATATCCCGACAACGTGTTCGGCTACGGCATTCCCGACTACTGGAAGGCGCTGGAGTGGGGCAGGACCAGAGATTCTGGCAACGCTTCCAGGATGTAGCGTGAGCTGATTATCTGGTATTCACATTCAACGAAAGGCAACATCATCCCATACAAGATATGAGTATTGATTGGCAGGACTCAGGAGAATCTGCATCCCTCTTTGATCAGGAAGGGCAGGGGAGCAGGGCTACGCTCACCCTCTACGAGCTGAACTCCCTCGTGCGCGACGTGCTCGAGACCACCCTCGACCACGACTACTGGGTGGAAGCCGAGGTGTCGGAAGTGCGCGAGGTGCACGGTCATTGCTACATGGAGCTGGTGCAGAAAGACCTTTTCGGCAACACCCCTGTGGCGCGTGCGTCGGCGAGATGCTGGAAGAACACGTGGATGAAGCTTCGTCCGCGCTTCGAGCGGGCAACGGGGCAGACGTTCCATGCTGGGTTGAAGGTGCTGCTTCGTGTTCATGTGAACTTCCACGAGGCTTATGGTTTCTCGTGGATTGTGAACGATATCGACCCAACTTACACGATGGGCGATATGGCTCGCCGTCGTCAAGAAATCGTACGCCAGCTGAAGGAAGAAGGCGTGTTCGACCTGCAACGCGAGCTGCAGCTACCCATGTTCTGTCAGCGCATCGCCGTCATCTCGTCGGCTAACGCAGCAGGCTATGGCGACTTCTGTAACCAATTGGCTGACAACGACTACGGCCTGCAGTTTCAAGTAAAACTTTTCCCTGCCGTCATGCAAGGAGAAGGGGTGGAGCAGAGCATCATAGAGGCGTTGAATAGCATATACAACACCGTAGGGGGGGCTCCGGCTTTTGACTGCGTTGTGATTATTCGTGGCGGCGGAGCAACGGCCGACTTGTCGGGTTTCGACACATTGGCGCTGGCCGAGAATGTGGCACAGTTCCCGCTGCCGATTATTACGGGAATCGGTCATGAGCGCGATGAAAGCGTGCTTGATATGGTGTCGCACATCCGTGTGAAAACGCCGACGGCTGCTGCCGCGTTCCTCATCGACCACCTGGCAGAAGTGCTCATGCGAGTGAACGACTGTCAGGAGAAGATTACGCAGTACGTAGGTCGGCGCATGCAACTGGAGCAAGTGCGGCTGCAACGATTGGCAGAGCGAATCCCGACGCTGTTCTCGCTGGTGAAGAGCCGGCAGACAGCACGCCTCGACCAGCTCTTTATGCGTGCGTCTGCCAGCGTGGCGCAGAAGCTCTCCACGCTGAACTATCGACTTTCAACTCTCAGCGCCCAGCTGCCGCCGCTCGTCGAGCGCAAGCTGTTGCGCGAGCGCCACCGCCTCGACCTGCTCAGTCAGCGTGCCACGAGTCTCGACCCCGACCTGCTGTTGCGTCGCGGCTACAGCATCACGCTGAAGAATGGCCACATGGTGCGCTCAGCCTCCGACCTGCAGCCAGGCGACATCATCGAGACCCGCCTCGCTGGTGGCTCCGTCAGCTCAGAGGTGAAAGAATCGCATCCAAACTCATAATTCCCATAACTCCCATAAAAACCCAACAACCCATGCAACAAATGAAATACGAAGAGGCCGTCAGTCGCCTCGAGGAAATCGTAAAGAAAATGGAGAACGACGAGCTCGACATCGACCAGATGGCGCAGCAGCTGAAGGAAGCCCAACAGCTCATCAAGCTCTGTAAAGACCGCCTCACGAAGGTCGACGCCGACATCAAAGCCGTGATGGATGCGCAACAGTAAAAGATAAAAAATTTTCATTTTTCCTTTGCGCTTCGGAAAATATTGCGTATTTTTGCAAACGTTTTCAGATAAGGAAGTGTTAAACCTTTCATAAAGCATTATTATTAATATGGTGAAGAACATTGACTGGGCAAGTTTGTCGTTTGGCTATATGCCAACCGACTACAATGTGCGTTGCTATTATCACAACGGCAAGTGGGGCGAGATAGAAATCTGCTCCGACGAGTATATCAACATGCATATGGCGGCCACCTGTCTGCACTACGGACAAGAGGCTTTCGAGGGTCTGAAGGCCTATCGTTGTCCCGACGGACACGTGCGCCTCTTCCGTCCGGACGAGAATGCTGCACGCCTGCAGTCCACTTGTCACGGTATCGAGATGCCCGAGGTGCCGACCGAGATGTTTGTAGAGATGGTGAAGAAGGTGGTCCTCCTGAATCAGGACTATATCCCGCCCTATGAGAGTGGTGCCACGCTCTATGTGCGTCCGCTCCTCATCGGTATTACCGCTCAGGTGGGCGTACATGCTGCCGGCGACTATCTGTTCATGATTTTCGTGACGCCCGTAGGCCCGTACTTCAAGGGAGGCTTCCAGTCGAACCCCTATGTCATCACACGCGACCACGACCGTGCTGCTCCTCTGGGCACCGGTTGCTACAAGGTTGGTGGCAACTATGCTGCCAGCCTGCATGCTCATAGCAAGGCTGCCCGTCAGGGTTACGCCAGCGAGTTCTATCTCGATGCGAAAGAGAAGAAATACATGGATGAGTGCGGAGCTGCCAACTTCTTCGGCATCAAGGACAACACCTACATCACGCCGAAGTCGACATCCATTCTGCCGAGCATCACCAACAAGAGCCTGATGCAGATTGCTGAGGACCTCGGCATGAAGGTGGAGCGTCGCCCCATCCCCATCGAGGAACTCGACACCTTCGAGGAGGCTGGTGCCTGCGGTACGGCTGCCGTCATCTCACCCATCTCCTACATCGACGACCCCGACACCGGTCATCGCTACGACTTCGGTCCCGAGCCTGGACCGCTGTCGAAGAAGCTCTACGACACGCTGCGCGGCATTCAGTACGGCACCGTCGAGGACAAGCACGGCTGGGTACAGGTCATCATCTGATGCGGGGGTGGATTCGTTTCAGACAGTGTAACATCTGAAAAACTACTGATATCATGTCGGCAATGCTCGTTGGTTGGGCATTGCCGATTTTTTGTAGAGAGAATCAAGGTTTTCAAGCCGCTAAATTTGTAGGAATGAAGGAAAACACGTAACTTTGCAGGCAAAACGACGAGAATATGGGAAAAGGAAAGCTACAGAAGTTTGCGGAGATGGAGACGTTCGAGAACGTGTTCCAGTATCCGTTCAGCGTGATTGAAGAGCGGCCGTTTGAGATGACGGGTCGTTGGCACGAGGACTATTTCAAGAACGACAACCCCATCGTGTTGGAGCTGGGCTGCGGCAAGGGGGAGTACACGGTGGAGCTTGCGCGATTGTACCCAGAGATGAACTTCATTGGTGTCGACATCAAGGGTGCCCGTATGTGGACGGGAGCGAAGATGGCGCTGCAGGAGGGACTGAAGAATGTGGCCTTCCTGCGCACGAACATTGAGATCATCGACCGCTTCTTCGGACCCGACGAGGTGAGTGAGATCTGGCTGACGTTCAGCGACCCGCAGATGAAGAATCCCCGCAAGCGACTGACGAGCACGTATTTCCTGGAGCGCTACCGCCGTTTCCTGAAGGATGGCGGCATCGTGCATGTGAAGACCGACTCCAACTTCCTGTTCACCTATACGGATTATATGGTGAAGGAAAACCAGCTGCCTCTGCTCTTCGCCACCACCGATCTCTATCACGACGAGAGCATCGACGACGAGACGCGCCGCATCCTCTCCATCCAAACATATTACGAGCAGATGTGGATAGACCGCGGGCTGAATATCAAGTATATGAAGTTCAGGCTGCCGCAGGCAGTTTCCCTACGTGAGCCCGACGTAGAAATTGAACTCGACGACTACCGCAGCTATCATCGGCCGAAGCGTAGCAGCAAGGATAAGGCGAGGTAGAGGAGCCTACCCCCTAAAGGGATGTGTTAAAATGAAGAAAGGAGTCAATTTGTTGTCCCCTCCTTCGGGAAGGAGGGGTTAGGGGTGGTAGCGATAAATAAGGCTCGACCTTTCCTAAATATTTAATTTATAATAGGTTATATCATTATCTTTCTCTACCACCCCGCACCCCTCCTCCCAGGAGGAGGGGACTACTGGCTGCATCTTTTCATCCATTATTTCATTTTGACACACCCACATTTTTGTGTGCGTAATAGTCGTTGTTAAAAAAAAGGGACACCAATTGGCTGGTGTCCCGAGATTTTATCCAAATAAATCAGAATGAGTTCCTGTTCCCGTGAATGGGAGAGTCAACTCGGTATCGTTTTGTTCCCAAATCAGAAGCCAGTCACTTTGTAGATGACGTACATCGCATTCAAATACCTAATGATTCGAACATTTCTTCTGAAGACGAGAATTTTTCTATACGCCCGGCCTGCTTGTCTTCTTGTGAGCGAAGGTAGCTGCTTTTCTCTTTGGGAGAGACTTTGTGCACCAATACCCCAAGAGCTTTGAGGTAGGCCATCAAAGCTTTGCCACTTGATGAGCGTTCGTTAACGGTTATAGTATAAGTAGCCATAATTGTTTCTTATTTTGATAGTTTCTTTCGGTGCAAAGATAGCGATATTTTTTTTATTTCTTGCATTTTAATGAAAAAAATAGGTCGTTTTATACTTTTGCCCCCACATGTAGGGACGCGGCGTGCCGCGTTTTTGGAGGGGAAAAGCTAAATCCAGTTACGCGACACGTCGCGTCCCTACATTCTCAAGGTTAAATTCCGTGTAATTCCAAAACTACAACGGGAACCGGTAGTGTTGGCGCTTGAGGTTGTAGTCGAGGAGCCACTGGTCGACGATGATGTGGTCGTCGAGGGCTTCGATGACGAGGGTGTGGGTGCCCATACCGACATACTGCGTCAGTTCGCGGACGGCCTGACCGCGCAGCACCTGTGTCTTCCAGCGTTCCGAACGGAAGGGCTCTGAAAGGCTGAACACCCGTTTCTCACCACCATCGATGCTCACGGCAAAGCGGATGCCGCCGTGATCGGTGGCCTGTGTGGGGATGACGGCCACGCGGAAGCGGGCCTCGCCACGCTTCACGGTGTTGAACTTATAGGTGAGCGAAGCCCCCTTGGGCAGCGCCACCGCCTTCATGCTGTGTCCGAGCATGGGCACAATCTCTACGTCGTCGCTGGCCGAAGTGTAGTCGGCTGCATTACGGGCCACGCAGTTGGCATCCAGTTGCGGTTGTGTCTCATACTCCTCGGGTTGTCCATACTCGCTGATCTCCGCTTCGCTGAGCTTGTCGGGCAGTTCGCATGGGCCGAACACCGGCAGCTGGCGCGGGTCCATCGCCATCAGTCCATCCCATTTTCCGTCGGCCATCTGGCTGTTGTAGTATTCGGTGAGCTCCTCCATCTCGCGAAGGGCCTTGATGCTGCGTGCCGCCGAGCCCAGTGCCTCGCTGTCGTTGTGGAACGACTCCTTGCGAGCGATGTGTCGCGACTCCTGAGCCTCCAAGTGCTTCGTGGCCATATCGGCAGCAGCGAGGACGGGATACTTGATGGCTGCGAAATAGGCGTCTTTCAGCTCCGGACGAATCAGCTTCTCGATGTTCTCAACCAGTTGGCGCAGCTCGTTGTATTCGCCCAGATAGCGCTCCAGCTCGTTGCCGAAGGCAAGGGCATTGAACTCCGTGTCGCCCGCGGGCGACAGTCCACGCTGGTATTTCTTCTTGTCGAGCTCCACCTGGCTCCATCCCATGAACTCCGGCTTTCTGACTGCCGTGAGCTCGTAGAACTTGCGCATCACGGGCAGCAGCTTGTGGCCGCATTCCTTGCCGAACTGCTCGGCGAGCCACGATTCGAGGTGGTGGTCCAACCCTGTTGCTTTGTTACTTTGGTGCCCCGTTACTTTGTTAAAGTTCCACGCCATATCGAGGAACAGCGACAGCTGATAGGCCGCCACCTTCGGGTCGTGGACGTTGGCAATCCACATTCGGCGTGCTCCCTGCTGGTAGGCGGTCGACATCTCGTGGTAGAGCAAGCCCGGCTGCGTGGTGGAGAGCCACAGATAGTCGTGTGGACGTCCCCAGTACGACAGGTGGTAGTAGATGCCGTGACCACCCTTGCGCCGCTGCTCCAGCGAGTCGGGCAGACGCGTGAGGTAGCCGTAGTTGTCGTCGCACCACATGAGCATCACGTCGTCTGGCACGCGTACGCCGTTCTCATAGATGTCGAGCACCTCCTTGTAGGGAATGAACACCATTGGAGCCCTCTTCAAACCTCCCTCTGTAGGGGAGGCTTTTGACGTTGCTCCTGCAGTCTGGCTTTTCTTTGTTTCCTTCGCTGCAGGCGATGGAGAGGCAACGGGAGTCAGCATCTTGTATTGTTGGCTGATGACGTCGGTGAGGCCTTTCACCTTCTGTTCCATCGTCTGTGCACCTTCCATCGCACCGTCGTGGATGCCGCGCATGCCCAGCGTGTAGATGGCCTGCATGTCGCGGGTCTCGTCGACGCGCTCCTGCCAGTAGCCGAGCACGCGCTGGCGGTTGGTGAAGAAGTTGTAGTCGCCCAGTCTCTTCGTGTTCCATTCGGCTACGTTGTTGCGCAGCATCGGCTCGCAATGACTCGAGCCCACGTAGATGTCGAACTTGCGTGCCAGCTCGCGGTTTCCCTTCTTCTGGAAAAAGGCCGTCGTACCCTCGTGCATAGCCGGCCAGATGGTGTTGGCACGCAGGCGCAGGAGCAACTCGAACAGCTTCTCGTAGGTCTTCGGACCGATGTCGCCGCCTGCCCAGGGGCGCAGGCTAAAGTCTTCGTCGTTGATGAAGATGCCGCGGAACTCCACCGATGGCTGCTGCAGCGTGGCGAAGCGGTCGTCCACCTCCAGTCGTTTGCGCTTCAGAGGCACCACGTCGCCCCACCATATCCAAGGCGACACACCCGCCATTCGCGAGAGCTCCAGGATGCCGTAGGCCGTGCCGCGCCCTTCGTCACCCATCACCACGAGGTGTCCGTTGTGCACCCCGATGTAGAATGCATCCTTCCGTGCGATGACCTTCTGATAGGGCAGCTTGCGCTTCTGCAGCTTCTTGAACTCCTTGTTTGTGAGCTCGCTCAGCTCGATGATCTCCAACCGTCCTCTGGCATCGGCTTTCGCGCGCTGTCCGGTCACCGCCAGCATGTCCTCGCTGAACATGTTGAGAGCAATTTCCACAACGGGCGAATAGTGCGATTGTGCCACATAGCCCACGTGCGAATGGCCGTCGAACCACACAAGAGAACCTGCATGCAACAGCGTGCTGCACGCCCAGATAGCCAATATGATAGAGAACAGTCGTTTCATTCGAGTTGTTTTGTTTTTTTGTTCTTGCTAAAGAGAGAACGGATGCTCCTTATTCGTCGATGCTCACCAGGTCGTACTGGCGCGTGCCCAGCCCGATTTTCTCGGCCCACTCAATGGTGTGGATGCCGTGTTGCTGGTTGATGCGCTCGATGAGCGGTCGGTTGTCGTTGTCCTCGCTGGCCTGCATGTTGAAGACGATGTCGACGCATGCCTGGTCGAGTGCCACGGGGTCGAGGGAGGCGAGGATGCCGTAGTCCTTCAGCTTCACGGGCTCAGGCGTTGCCACGCAGTCGCAGTCGACGGTCATGTTGTTCATCACGGCAATGTAGACGACGCGCTTGCCCTCACCGAAGTAGTCGTGTACGGCCTGTGCAGCTGCAGCCATCGACTCCAGGAAGCCGTCCTGATTCTCCACGTGGTTCCACAGCCCTTCCACCACCTGCTGATAGCCTGCCGTGTGGATGTTCGCCTTGCCGTTGGCCGATGCCACGCCGATGCTCGCGTTCTTCAGCACACCGCCCAGGCCGCCCATCGGGTGTCCCTTGAAGTGGGCGAGGTTGATCATGAAGTCGTAGTTCTTCAGGTGCGAGCCCACGATGTCGTACTTGATGTGCGTGGAGTCCTTCACGGGGATGTTGAACTCACCCTCCTCGTCCATCAGGTCCACCTTGAAGCGGGGTGTGAAGCCGTGCTCCTTGATGGTCTGCCAATGAGCCTCGAAGGTGTTGCGGCGGCCTTCGTAGGCGGTGTTGCACTCCACGATGGTGCCGTTCACCTGGTCCACCAGCAGTCCGATGAGTTCAGGCTTCAGGTAGTTCGGGTTGCCCGACTCGCCGGTGGAAATCTTCACGGCTACGCGTCCCTCGGCTTTGCGACCCAGTGCCTCGTAGATCTTCACCAGCGCCTCCGGCGTGATGTTGCGTGTCACGTAGACGGTGGCCTTGCCTGCCTGGGCAGAGTCGGCAGCGTTAGCGCCTTCTGCCGTCTGCTTGTTCTGTGTGCATGCTGCCAGGAGAATGGTTGCCCAAAGCAGCGTCATTGAGAATAGTACTCTTTTCATGATCGTGTTCGTTTTATGATGATTATCTTGCAAAGATAGTGAAAAAAACTGGAATTCGTGTCAGATGCCCGCCGTTTTTACATTTTGTTAGTATATAGAGCTATGCTCCGTAGGATAAGGAGGCATGCTCCGTAGGATGTAGAGCTATGCTCCGTATGCACTGGAGCTATGCTCCATACGTGTAGGGGCAGACCCCTGTGTCTGCCCGTTCTGTGTGGTGGGATTCGTTGGTGGTGCGGGCGATGGATTCATTATTGTTTGGTGGGTGTGTGGTTTACGGTTAAAGGTTTCAAGATTCATATTGTTTTGTGCAGTTGGGAGCGTGGCGTGGGCGGATTCGGCATCCTGACCGGTCAATTTTGGACGCGAAAACGTCGTTGCCTGAACATCTTCTTTGCAAGCGCAAAGTTACGAAAAAATCTTGAAACTTACAATTTATAAGCAGGAAATTTTGGAAAAATTTTGCATCGGTGCTGTATCTTACTATGTATCAAGTAGTTACAGAGCACCTTTGTGAAAACATTGTGTGCAAAGGTGTTTCAGGCGATTTTACAACCCCATGTAAACTACCATTTTAACCCCATTCTGATTACAGATTACAGATTACAGTTTATTTATGAGCCCATCATCTGGGTCGCGAACTTGAAAAACATCAAAATATGTAAGTAAAAATATTTACTATTATATATATAATTAATTATATTATATATAAATAGTAACCTTCTTTTTCACCCTCTTTCACCCCTTCCCTACAAAACTGTAATCTGTAATCTGTAATCAGAATGGGGTGTAAGTTTAGCTTGATGACCTGCAAATCACCACCCTGTTTAGGGGTGCTGGTTCTTCATGGAGGGGTGTCGCATTTCGCGACACCGTTTATTTATGAATTTTCCTTATGCATAAATATACATTTTGGCTAGTTTGTCCAAAATGTATAAATATGCAATTTTAGAGGGGCTCCACGTTCATAATTGGGTGAGGGCAAGGGCGAACACGCTGACGCGGACGTCGGGGGCTTGCTGCAGCTCCAGGCAGCAGGCACTCATGGTGGCACCGGTGGTCATCACGTCGTCGACGAGGAGGATGTGCTTGTTGCGCAGGGCTTCGCCGTCGGCGAGGCGGAAGGCGCCTGCCACGTTCGTTTGTCGCTGCAGCATGCTCATTTGTGTCTGACTCTTCAGGAAGAATGTGCGCTCGAGCACTTCGTCCAGGATGGGAATGCCCGTGACGTCACGCATGCCCTCGGCGATGAGCAGGCTCTGGTTGTAGCCGCGCTCAAGGCATCGCTCGCGTGTGATGGGAACGGGCACGAAGGCATCGATGTCTTCAAGGAAATCGGAGCGAATGAGCTCCTTGGCCGCAAGCTGTCCGATGTATCGGGCGAGCTCGGGCTTATGGTTGTACTTCAGCTCCTGAATGGCAAAGCTCAGCGCCGACGAGGGACGATAGTGGAAGGCGGTTGCTGCCCGTTGCACATTGGTGCGTGCCCATAGCATGCGTGCCATGAGGTTGTCGGTGGGGTGCCGGGCGAAGTCGGTGCGCTCAGTCTTCTGCAGGCAGTTGGTGCAGACAAACTGCTCGCCCTCTGAGAGCCGATAGCGGCAGCCCACGCAGAATCGCGGTGCTACCATGTCCTCCACACGAGTCAAGAAACCAGTCTGATGTTCATCATTTTTCGTCATTCCGAGCAGATTTCTATGCAAAAATACGAAAATATTGCGAAAAAAGCATTACTTTTGCACTGGAAAAACAAAATTATAACAAGATATGGAAGCAATCTATCCGAAGAAAGTGATGGAAGCACTGGCTACGGTGACGTATGCCGGTACGAAGAAGAACCTCGTGGAGAGCGAGATGGTGGCCGACACGCCCAGCGTGGGCTTCGACCGCGAGCGTGGTGTGTGGAGCACAAAGGTAGTGCTGCTGTTCGAACGCGACACCGACCCGTTCCTGCGCTCTACGGTGAAGGCCGCCGAGGCTGCCATCAAGTACTATTGTGGCAAGGACGTGGAGGTGGAGATAGAGACCGAGTTCAAGAAGGCTGCGCGGCCGTCGGTCGACAAGCTGCTGCCCGAGGTGGAGAACATCATCGCCGTGAGCTCAGGCAAGGGCGGTGTGGGTAAGTCGACGGTGTCGGCAAACCTCGCCATCGCGCTGGCTCGGCTGGGCTACCGCGTGGGACTGTTGGACTGCGACATCTTTGGTCCGTCGATGACAAAGATGTTCGGCGTGGAGGATGCCCGTCCGTATGCCATCAACAAGGATGGTCGCGACCTGATTGTTCCCGTTGAGAAGTATGGCGTGAAGCTGCTGAGCATAGGCTTCTTCGTTGACCCGCAGACGGCAACGCTCTGGCGTGGCGGAATGGCCACGGGTGCGCTGAAGCAGCTCATCGGCGATGCCGACTGGGGTGCTCTCGACTACCTGATTCTCGACACGCCGCCGGGCACGAGCGACATCCACCTGACGCTCCTGCAGACACTCGCCATCACGGGTGCCATCATCGTGTCGACACCACAGCAAGTGGCGCTTGCCGATGCCCGTAAGGGTATTGACATGTATCGCAACGACAAGGTGAACGTGCCCATCCTGGGATTGGTGGAGAACATGGCGTGGTTCACGCCTGCCGAGCTGCCCGAGAACCGCTACTACCTCTTTGGCCGCGAGGGCTGCAAGCAGCTGGCCGAGGAGATGCAGGTGCCGTTGCTCGCTCAGATTCCCATCGTGCAGAGCATCTGCGACGATGGCGACCAGGGAACGCCCACTGCCCTCCGATCCGATAATTTGTCGGGTCAGGCCTTCCTCGCGCTGGCGCAGAGTGTGGTCACGGTGGTGCGTCGCCGCAATGCCACGTTGCCGAAGACGAAGATCGTGGGAACGAAATAATTGACAATTAATAATTAATAATTTATAATTTATAATTGTGATTACCCACGCCTGCGTTTGCATCCATCCGTAGGGGCAGACCCCTGTGTCTGCCCGAACAATGGGCACACAATCCCCTAAAAACGACGGGCAGACACGGGGGTCTGCCCCTACGTGTGGGGTGTGATGCGTGGGGGGTTACACGAGCCGTAGGCTCTTTACACAATTTACACGACGCGTAGCGTCCTTACACTTTACCCGACGCGCAGCGTCCTTTAACTTTATATATGATGACCGAGAAAGAGAAAATGCTGGCTGGTGAATTGTATTCGGCTGTCGACGAAGAATTGCTGCGAGAGCTGAATGCCGTGAAGGACATCATTCACGACTACAACCTGCTGCGCCCAACCGACAACGAAGCGAAACGGCGTATGCTCAAGCAGTTGCTCGGGCATGTGGCCGACGACCAGATCATCATCAACCAGCCGTTCTATTGCGACTACGGCAAGCAGATCAGTGTGGGGCGCCGCTTCTTCGCTAACTTCAACTTCACCGTGCTCGATGAGGCGCCCGTCACCATTGGCGACGACTGCTTCATCGGACCCAACGTGAGCATCTATACCGCCTGTCACAGCACCGACCCCGTGGAGCGCAATTCGCGCCGTGAGTGGGCACTCCCCGTCACCATTGGCAACAATGTGTGGATTGGTGGCAGCGTGACCATTCTGCCAGGCATAAAAATTGGCGACAACGTCACCATTGGTGCTGGATCGGTTGTCGTCAATGATATTCCAGACGGCTGCATCGCCGTAGGCAATCCCTGCCGAGTGGTCAGAAAGCTGTAAGGCTTTACACGATGCGAAGCATCCTTACACGAGCCGCAGGCTCCTTACTCGACGCGCAGCGTCTTTACACGAGCCTTCGGCTCCTTTACCTTGCCATCTTATAGATTTCCTCCATATCCTCAGGCTTCAGCACTTTGAAGCTGCCCTGCGTAGCCGTGTAGTTACGGCTGCACTTCCGCACCATCTCGCGAATCTCGTCGTCGGTGGCTTCACGGCCGATGAGCTCATGGATGTTGATAGGCATTCCGATGGCGTGATAGAACTTCTCCATTGCCTCAATACCCTTCAGGGCGGTGGCTTCGGGATTGCCGAAGTCGTTGGGCACATCCATCACATTCACGGCAAACTGCACGAAGCGGCTCACGTCCTCACGATACACATAGCGTGCCCAGCTTGGCCAGATGGCTGCGAGGCCGGCTCCGTGGGTGACGTCGAACATTCCGCTGAGCTCGTGTTCCAGCTCGTGGGTAGCCCAGTCGCCGGTGAGTCCACAGCCTGTGAGGTCGTTGTGGGCGAGGCTGCTGCCCCACATGATCTGTGCGCGGTTGCGATAGTCGCAGGGGTCTTTTAGCACGGCAAAGATGGCATCCTTCATCGTGCGCAGCAGAGCCTCGGCGAGTGCGTCGGTGAGCGTCATATCGTTGTCGTGCGAGAAGTAGCGCTCCATCGTGTGCATCATGATGTCGGTGACGCCGGCTGCCGTCTGGTAGGGTGGCAGCGTGAACGTGCGGCAGGGATTCATAATGGCAAACTTCGGGCGCGAGAGGTCGTGGGAGTAGCCCAGCTTCACGTCGCCGTCCTCGTTGGTGATGACGCTGGAGTTGCTCATCTCGCTGCCTGCAGCAGGAATGGTGAGCACGGTGGCCAGCGGCAGCATCGCCTGCGGAGTGGCCTTGCCCAGATAGAAGTCCCACACGTCGCCGTCGTAGGGAACACCGTAGCCGATGGCCTTCACGGAGTCGATGACGCTGCCTCCACCTACGGCAAGCAGGAAGTCGACACCTTCGCGGCGGCAGAGGTCGATGCCCTCGTGCACCTTCGACAGGCGAGGGTTGGGCACGACGCCGCCCAGCGTGACGAAGGGGATGCCCTCTTCCTTGAGCAGGTTGCACACTTTGTCGAGCAGTCCTGAGCGGATGGCACTTTGTCCACCATAGTGAACGAGCACCTTTGTACCGCCGTAGCGCTTCACCAGACTGCCAATCTTCTCTTCGGCGTGTTCACCGAATACTACTTCCGTCGGAGCATAATACTTGAAATCTTTCATGTTGTTTAGTTTGTAGTTGGGTTGAAAATTATTGTTCTGACTTTTCTCTCGGCAGGATGAGGTTCAGCAATACGCCTGACAGCGCTGAGAGACCGATGCCGCTAAGGGAGAACGAACCGAAGTTGAAGATGGCTCCGCCGATGCCCAGCGTGAGGGTGATACTGACAATGATAATGTTTCGCGTGGAATTGAGGTCCACTTTGTTGTGAATGAGGTTCTGTACACCCACAGAGGCAATGGTGCCGAAGAGCAGTAGCATGATTCCTCCAAGCACGGCACTGGGAATGCTCTGCAGCAGGGCGCTGAGCTTGCCCAAGACAGAGAACACGATTGCAGTTCCGGCAGCGATGCGGATGACCTTTGGACTGGTGACGCGTGTGATCTGCATGGCACCTGTCACCTCGCTATAGGTGGTCACGGGAGGGCCTGCGAAGAACGCGGCAAAGAGACAAGCCAGACCATCACCGAACATGGTGCGGTGCAAACCGGGATCTTTCACAAAGTCCTTATCGGCTACGGCACTCACAACGTAGACGTCACCAATGTGTTCGATGACCGGAGCAATAGCCACGGGAATCATGAAGAGGAACGGCTCCCAGGCAAACTGCGGCAACTGGAAGTGACTGATGCTTGGTGGCAGCGCAAACCATGGGGCAGTGCTAACGTTGGAAAGATCGACAACACCCAGGCACAGGGCAACGATGTAGCCAACGATGATGCCACAAACTACAGGGACGAGCTTCAACAGGCCGCGCCCCAGTGTGAGCACGATGATGGCAGTAGCCAGTGAGATCAGGGCAAGCAGCCAGTTTTCCTTCGCCATGTTGACGGCAGCGGGCGACAGCGAAAGTCCAATGAGAATGATGACGGGACCGATGACGACGGGTGGGAACAGGCGGTTGAGCAGTTTCTGTCCCTGCCACTTGATGAGTGCCGACATGATGAAATAGACCAGCGAAACGCCAATGATGCCTGCCAGTGTGCCAGGCATGCCCCATTGCTTTGATGCTGCGATGATGGGTGCAATGAAGGCGAAGCTGGAACCGAGGAAGATAGGCACCTTGCCTTTGGTGACGAGATGGAATATAAACGTGCCCATACCTGCCGTGAAGAGGGCTGTGGCTGGGTCGAGACCAACAAGCAGGGGAACCAGCACCGTGGAGCCGAAGGCTACAAAGAGGAACTGGATGCCCACGATGGTCATGCGGGGGGCGGAAAGATTGTTATTGTTCATAGGGTGATAGGTGTTGGGGTTAGAAGTTCCACTTTGCTGCGATGGTGGGATTCACGAAGAACGACTTGTCGTTGTAGGTGTTGTAGATGAAGTTGCTGCTGATTTCTACCTCTGAACCGAAGCTGAGGTGGGGCGTCACATTGTACCACAGCTGGGGCTCGGAGAGAAAAACAAGCTGGCCGTGGCCATTAGCTTTTTCACCACGCCAGAAGTCGAAGAAGCCGGCAAACGTGCATTTGCCTTCGGCAAACGTTGTGCTCCACACACCCGTCAACTGCACGCTGTTGTAAGCGCGGGTGTATGGGTAGCTCTTGAAGAAACGCTTGTAGAGGAGTTGCAAGGAGTAAGTTGTAGAGAAGTCGGCATTGTGACCATTCCAGGCACCACCGAGGAGTCCTGCCTGCTGGAAACTGCCGAAACGATTCAGTCCGCCGTCGTACTCCACATGTGCTGCAAAGCCTTTCTTGCCGATGTTGAACTCGCGTGAAATCTCGGTGTAGGCACCTTCCGTGAACTTACGGCTCAGATCAAAGTCAACAAAGTAGTACCACGAACCCCACTTGTCGGCCTTGAACTGTTCCAGCGTCATCGTAACTTTCTGTCGTCCAGCCTCTTCGTCGGGATAGATGAAGCGTCCGAAGTCGTAGTGCAGCTGCACATTCTGTGCTTGCGTAGCTATGCTCATCAGTAGCAGCACGGCAGTTATGAGTTGTTTTTTCATAAATTTTGAATAATTGGGATTATTGAATATCATGAATTATTGAATATCGAGTTGGTTGAATATCAGCGTTTTGGGACGGTTAGATGAGTGGTGCCACATACTTCAACACAAAGAACACCGCAAGGATGTACATCGCCACCGAAATTTCGCGATAGCGGCCACAGAAAACCTTCACGAGTACATAGCTAAGCATACCCAGCACAATGCCTTCAGCAATGCTAGCGGTGAAGGGCATCATCAAGATGGTGATGAAGCAAGGCAGCGCCTCAGTGAAGTCCCTCAGGTCGATTCTCGTCACCGAGCCCATCATCAGAACGCCCACCAACACCAGCGCACTCGTTGTGGCGGCAGAGGGGATGATGAGGAAGAAGGGCGAGAAGAACAAGGCAAGAAGGAACAACATGGCTACCGTGAGCGAGGTAAGGCCCGTACGACCGCCTGCTGCAATACCTGTGGTGCTCTCCACATAGGTGGTCACGGTGGAGGTTCCGCAGAGGGCGCCTATCGTGGTGCCTACGGCGTCGGCCATCAGGGCTCGGTTCAGACCGTGAATGCGGCCGTTCTTTTCTACCATTCCTGCGCTCGTCGCAGCTCCGATGAGCGTGCCCAGCGTGTCGAAGAGGTCCATGAACACCAGCGTGAAGACGATGACGTAGTACTCAAGGTCTAGGCTCAGGAAGCGTGAGAAGTCAAGTTGGAAGGCCACGGGCTCCATTGAGGTGGGCATGCTCAGCAGCGTGAAGCCTTCAGGTATCTGTGTCACCCCAAAGGGAATGCCGATAATGGTCAGGGCAATGATGGTGTAGAACAATGCACCACGCACTTTGAGTGCCATCAACACACCACCCAAGAGGATGCCGCCCATTGCCAACAGCGAGGTGGCTGTCCACGGGCCCAGTGTCGTCACGGTGGCATCGCTCTTCACGATGATTCCGCCATTCTTCAGTCCGATGATGGCAATGAACAGACCGATACCCACTGAGATAGCATAGCGCAGGTTCAGCGGGATGGCGTTCACGATTGCTTCACGCACACGGAAGACGGTGAGCAGAATGAAAACGATACCCTCGACGAAGACAGCGGCCAAAGCCTGTTGCCACGTGAAGCCCATTACGATGACCAGAGTGTAGGCAAAGAACGCATTCAGTCCCATTCCCGATGCCAACGCAAACGGTAGGCGAGCATAGAAAGCCATCACAATCGTTGCAATGGCTGCTGCAACAACCGTAGCCGAGAAGACGGCTCCTTTGTCCATCCCCGCCTCGCCCAGAATGAGCGGGTTGACGGCCAGAATGTAGCTCATGGTTAGAAACGTTGTGAGACCAGCCATCAACTCGGTTCTCACTTTGTGTTTGGCCTCGTCGAAGCCAAGATACTTTAAAATACTTTTCATAAAATAAGATTAAGATAAGGTATGAAAATAAATGAATCTGTTTCTGATTTGAATCTGCTTCTGATTTGAATGGTTTCTGATTTGAATCGTTTTTTGGACAGCCTTTGTCTGGACAGCATTGGTTCCTACTTAGAACTGCAATTCTACCACGTAGTCGATGTCCGAAGGCTTCTGGCCAAGCTGCAGGACGATGCCGCCGTCGACGCGCGTGAACTTCACAGCCTTGCGGCTGACGAACTCGCAGGCTCGCTTCACCTTATTATTCTTTAAGGGAAGGAACAGCCCGCTGTCTTGCAGGTCGAGGATGTGTACGAACAGGTGGTTGTCCTTGCGAGTGGTCACTCCCCAGGGATGGGGCTCCACTTCGCCTCCACGGGTGCCGTAGATGGTCTCGCCGTATTGGCCCATCCACTCGCCGACGGCCTTCAGTCGGCTGACAGCTTCTGCGGGCAGCTCACCATTGGGCTCGGGACCGATGTTCAGCAGCAGGTTGGCATTACGCCCGGCTGCTCCTACGAGCAGGTGGATGATTTCCTTAGGTGTTTTGTAGAGGGAGTCGGTGATGTTATATCCCCACGTGCGGTTCATGGTTTCGCACGACTCCAGCGGCAGCGTCTTGCTCACGCCGTTCTCGCCCGAATAGCCGGCTTTGTTCTCGCCAGGCAGGTCGCGTTCGAAGATTTGTACATCCTCGCCGTCGAAGGGCACGAGGTGGTGGTTGTTGGCCACCAGGCAAGAGGGCTGCAGTCGGTGGATGAGGTCGTATTGCGGCCGTAGCTGCCAGTCGAAGGGGGTGGCGTCGCTGTCGTGGTCCCACACGCCGTCGAACCAGATGGCACCGATGGGACCATACTGTGTGAGCAGCTCGGTCAGCTGGTCGTTCATGAACTTCTGGTAGTGTTTCCAGTCCTGTTGGTCTTTCGGGCGGCTCGTGCCGAGTCCTGTGCGTCCCAGCGGATAGTCGAGACGTCCCCAGTCGAGGTGGGAGTAGTAGAAGTGCAGGGCTATTCCGTGTCGCTGACAGGCTTCGCTGAGCTCTTTCAGCACATCGCGCTTGAAGGGTGTGGCCTTCACGATGTTGTAGTCGCTCGCTGCCGAGTTCCACATCGCGAAACCATCGTGGTGGCGCGAGGTGATGGTGATGTACTTCGCCCCGGAGGCCTTGATGGCCTGCACCCATTCGTCGGCATTGAACTTGGAAGGATAGAAACCTGCTGAAATCTTCGGATACTCCTGGTAGTTGATGTTTCGATTCTGCATCACCCATTCGCCTTGTCCGAGCATCGAGTAGATGCCCCAATGCAGGAAGATACCGAACTTCTTGTCTTGGAACTCCCGTTGTGCCTGCTGTATTTCTGGCGACGGCTGATAGGTCTGCGCCTGCATGCTGAGTGTGCATGCAAGGATGATAGTGAATAGTATGCTTTTCTTCATAAATGGTTAGAAATGATTTTTTAATATCAATGCAAGTCACAACGTCTCCGCTCGACCCGCAGGGGCGCTTTCAGAGCGAAGCGGGGAAAGAACTTCTTTACAAGTCTACCACCGTGATGCCGGCTCCGCCAAACTGCACGTGTTCGTCGGCATAGTGGGTGACGTTGGGAACGGTGGCGAGATACTGGCGGATGAGCTGGCGTAGGATGCCGTTGCCCTTACCGTGAAGGATGCGCACGCGGCTCATACCCATGAGGATGGCGTCGTCAATGAAATAGGTGACAGCATTCAGGGCTTCGTCGCCACGCATGCCGCGCACATCGAGGTCCTGCCGGAAGTTCTGGCGGTGGGAGTCGATGGTCTCGCGTGTCTCGCGGCTGATGCTATAGGCGTTGAGGCTCTCCTTGCGGTCCTCGGTTTTCGATTTCGTCTCGACGGCAGGCTCCAGTCGTTCCAGGCGCATCTTCGTACGCATATCTCCGAAAATCACTGTTGCCATCTTGCCGTTGATGCTCTCGATGTGGCCAACAGACTGCAGACCCTTGATGCGTACGGTGGCTCCGACGACCAATGTTTCTTCGGCAGCAGACTTCGGCTTGTCGGCGGCTGTTGTTGCACCTTCGTTGCTTCCTCCTTGCTGAAGGGATTGGTTCTGGCTCTTCTCCTTTTTCCTTTTCTCCTTGCGCTCCTTGCGGGCCTGCAGCTGAGCGATTTTCTTGGCAATCTTCTCGTCCTCGGCCCGTGTGTCCAAGTCCTGAATGTCGGCACGGAAGGCTTCCAATTCCTCGCGGATGCGGCGCGTCTCCTCCTTTTGTGCCTGGCTTTCACGAATCTCACGGATAGCGTTCTCTATGCGCTTGTTGCTCTCGCGAAGGAGTTCCTCAGCTTGCTCCTGGGCTCGCTGCAGAATTTCCTTACGGCTCTTTTCAATATCGGTGAGGTCGCTCTCGTATCGCTCGATGGTGCGCTCCATATCCTTCTCGCGCTGATGAATGGTCTGGCGCTTGCCCTCCCAGTAGCGCTTGTCGCGAACGATGTCCTGCAGATATTTGTCGCTTTGTATGTAGTCGCGGCCCACGATGTCTGAGGCATCGTTGATGACTTCCTCAGGAATGCCCGTCTTGCGGGCAATCTCTATCGCAAACGATGAGCCGGGCTGTCCGATACTCAACTGGAAAAGGGCCTGCATCTGGTTGCGGTCGTAGAGCATCGCACCATTCACTACGCCTGGATGACCTTCGGCAAAATGCTTCAAGTTCTGGTAGTGGGTGGTGATGATGCCAAAGGTTTTCTTCTGCCAGAATTGCTTCAGAACAGCTTCGGCGATAGCGCCGCCGATCTGCGGCTCAGTGCCTCCACCAAACTCGTCGATGAGCAGGAGCGTGTGTTCGTCGGCTTGCCGCATCATGTGCTTCATGTTCAGCAAGTGACTCGAATAGGTGGAAAGGTCGTTTTCGATGCTTTGCTCGTCGCCGATGTCAATCATAATATTCTGAAACACACCCAGTTGCGAGCGTTCGCTCATGGGAACCGACAGGCCGCATTGCACCATATACTGCAAGAGTCCGGCTGTCTTCAGACACACCGATTTACCGCCGGCGTTGGGGCCGGAGATGATGAGCAGGCGCCCTTGTGTCTTGCTGTCCTTCTCTTCTTTCGGGTCGTGCAGACGAATGTCGAGCGGCACCACTTGCTTGCCTTGTTTCTCCAAGGAGTTCTGCAACAAGGGGTGTATGGCTCGAATCCAATCCATGTAGGGCTGCTTGTCCACAACAGGCTCGATGGCTTGCATCTGTCGGGCCAGCTCTGCCTTCGCACGTATCAGGTCGATAGCGGCCAGGAACTGGTAGGATGCCAGGATGTCGCTCACATGTGGGCGTACCTCCTTGCTGAACTCCGTCAGGATGCGGATGACCTCACGGCGCTCCTCGGCTTCCAACTCGCGAATCTTGTTGTTGGCCTCTACCACCTCGGTGGGCTCAATGAATACCGTACGACCCGATGCCGACTCGTCGTGCACAATACCCTTGATCTTTCGCTTCAAGCCTGGTGCAACAGGAATCACAAGACGGCCGTCGCGCATCGTGGGTGTGACGTCTTTGTCGACGACGCCCTCGCTCTGCGCGGCTCTGAGAATCGAATAGAGTGTGCGTGAAATGGTGCCCTCCGTTCGGGCCAGCGATTGTCTGATGTGCAACAGCTCGGGTGAGGCATTGTCGCGAAGATGACCGAATTTGTCGAGCAGCTGGTCGATGCGACGAATGAGGTCGGGAAATGTAACCACGTCTTCCGTTAGCCGATGGAGGGCGGGGTAGGTGGGTGCTGCCGGACGGCTTTCTGCCTGCCAGTCTTCGCGCTGGTCTTTTCTCGTCCGAAGGAATTTCACAATGTCGAAGATGGTTTCCAAGGAGCGGCGCAGGTCGAAGAGCTCACTTTCTTCCAGGTGAGTGTTTTCCAGACGTATGCGGGCAATAGATGCTCGCACGTCAAAGAAATAATTCAACGGGAAATCGTCTTCTTCCTCCTGAATACGCCGGAATTCACGAACCTGCAACAGCCATTCGTTCACCTCGTCGGCGTCGGCGGAAAAAGCAATCTGGTCGACACGTTCACTACCTAGTGTCGACAAACATTCTCCCCGAAGCAAGCGGCGTATCTCGGTAAAGCCGATCTTGTTTTCGAAATTCTTCGGATAAATCATGGTGCAAAGGTACAACTTTTCAGTGAGAGTTGAGAGGGTGAGCGTTGAGAGTTTTTCATCTCTTCCGTTAAAATTGCTTAAATCCACGAAAACTTTGCATCACCTACTTTGCATTTTAAACGAAAAACACTACCTTTGCAACCGCTTTTCGACCAAAAGCCCAAATCAAGCAAACAAGGAGAGATGGTAGAGTGGTCGATTACAACGGTCTTGAAAACCGTCGTACCGAGAGGTACCGGGGGTTCGAATCCCTCTCTCTCCGCAACCTGCCAAAATGTAAGTCGTTAATCCTCAACGGGTTAGCGGCTTTTTTTGTCTATGTTCCCCAACTTTCCGATTTTTTCGGGGAACATCTGGGGAACATTTTCGTGTGCATTTGAACCCAATTTGGTAGGGTTTTTACTCATTTTGGATGAATTCTGAGAAAAAAACGCTAACTTTGCACCTAAATTAAATAAGTTTATGAAGAAAGCTGTTTTTACCCTATTCACCGTCCTCTTTGTGTTGACGACAAATGCGCAAGGTTTGAAGAAAGTTTACAATGAAGATATCAACCCCATCGAGCAGATAGACCAGGCTGTTGCAAAAGCCAAGTTGGAAGGAAAGTTTGTCGTCTGTCAAGTGGGCGGCAACTGGTGTCCTTGGTGTCTGCGATTTGCTGACTTCATCACGAATGACACCACAGTCAGCAAAGTGATTGCCGACAACTTCGTCTACATTCACGTGAACTATAATCCCCGCAAATCAGAGGGTGAGGCAAAGGCTCGGCAGGCAGCAGAACTGATGAAGCGTCTTGACAACTGTGGCCGCTTCGGTTATCCCGTTTTTGTAGTGTTGGGTGAAGACGGTAAAGTCGTTCATATTCAAGATTCAAGTTTCTTGGAAGAGGGACAGGGCTACAACAAGGAGAAAGTGCTGCGTTTCTTCAACAACTGGACTCCAAAAGCAGTCATGCAATGATGCAGAACCGGGCGAGGCACGGTAAGCATTGATTCTCATGCGGTTACTACTTTCACCCCTTCGCCTTCTGGCAACTGCCGCTACCAACTGCCCGGCGACAGTGCCTTGGTAGCAGCAAAACTTGATTATATCCGCAATATGAACAAAATACATTGAGCAGGCAGAAGTGAGGTAATTAACTTGTTTCTGCTTGCAGAACAAGAAACCGATATTGAACAAAAACGAAAATAACAGAGGACAATGAAAAAAGTGTTGATGCTTTTTTGCGTTCTGTGGCTCGCTATTGGGGCGACGGCACAGGTGAGTAAGGGAATTGACCTGACGAAGGCAACCCTGGTCTATCATGAAGGCGACACGCCGCTGGCCCGTCAGATGACTGAGGTGCTGGCCGACGATATAGAGCGCGTATCGGGCATTAGACCTTCGGTAAGCACTCGGCGCAGGGGCGGCTCAAACGTTGTGATAGGCACCGTGAAGCACAACCGCCTGCATCGCGAGTTGCAAGGCACGTGGGAACGGTACGCCATCGACACGAAATCAGGTGGCGACCTCTACATCACCGGCTCGGATGCGCGGGGAATGGCCTATGGTGTGCTGCATGTCAGCGAGCAAATAGGCGTCAGTCCTTGGTATTGGTGGGCCGACGTGCCTGCTGACAAAAGCAACAGGCGTGTCTATGATTATGAGGAGAACATGGTGAGCAAGTCACCAAGCGTGAAATATCGTGGCATCTTTATCAACGATGAGGACTGGGGCCTGAAGACCTGGGCTGCTACAACCTACGAGAAAGAGCTTGGCGACATTGGTCCCAAAACCTATGACCGCGTCTGCGAGCTCATCCTCCGTCTGAAGGGCAACATGCTTGCACCAGCCATGCATACTTGCACGGGAGCGTTCTACAGTCATCCGGAGAGTCAGCGGGTGGCCGACAAGTGGGGCATCATGATTACCACGAGCCACTGCGAGCCGCTGCTCTTCAACAATGCTGCCCCGTCGGAATGGAGCAAGGAGCGCGACGGCGAGTGGAACTACGAGACGAACAGCCAGACCATTCTGAAAAAACTCGACGACCGCATCCGCGAGACGGCTCAATATGAAAACATCTACACGATGGGGATGCGCGGCCTGCACGATGAAGCCATGAAGGGCAGCACCGACCCCAGAGACCGCGCCCGCACACTGGAGAAAGTGTTCGCTGAGCAGCGCAACATCCTCACGAAACATAAAAAGCAGAAGATTACGAAACTGCCACAGATATTCGTGCCCTACAAGGAGACACTCGACATCTATGATGCAGGACTGCGTGTGCCGGACGACATCACGCTTGTATGGCCCGACGACAACTACGGCTATATGAAGCGCGTGAGCAATACGGCCGAGCAGCGCCGAAGCGGCGGCAGCGGCGTGTACTACCACCTGAGCTATTGCGGCGTGCCCCACGACAATTTGTGGCTCTCCACCACCGCCCCCATGCTGATGTACGAGGAGTTGCTGAAGGCCTACAGTGCTGGAGCCGACCGCTATTGGCTACTCAATGTGGGCGACATCAAACCTATGGAGATAGAGACTCAGATGTTCATGGACATGGCCTACGACTTCACGGCGTTCAGTTACGACAATGCCAACTGCTATCAAGCCAAGTGGCTGGCCAACATATTCGGTCAGCAGTATGCCGAGACCTTCCTGTACATCCTCGACGAATACTACCGGCTCGCATGGGATCGCAAACCGGAGTTTATGGGCTACGAGATGGAGTGGGACGAGCCAGAGTATGCGCGGCTACACGACACCGATTTCTCCTTTGAGACAGGCACGGCGCAGAAGCGGCTCGTCGGCTATCAGGACATCTGCTTTGCCTACGATGCCGTTGAGCGCGAGGTGGCACCGGCACTGCGTCCGGCCCTCTTCGAGATGCTCGGCTATGCAGTGCATTCTGCCTATCAGATGAACCGCAAGTTCCTCTATTCTCAGGCTAACCACGAGACCGGCAACCAGGCTTTCGCCCAGCAGTCGAGAGATGCCTGTCGGCAACTGCAACAGCTCATAGACCGCTACAACAGCCAGCTCGACGGGAAATGGAACCAGATGATTTCGGAGGTGCCGCCAGGCTATACCGCTCTTTATCATCAGATGCCTGAATTTACCGATAAGCCCACTGACACCTATCGTCTGCCCGACAACCAGCGTCATCCGGAATTACGTCATCAGATTGACCTTGCGTCTCTATCCGTCAAAGAGCCTTTCCGTTTGCTCGACGGAATCGGCACCGACTGGAAAGCCTTGCAGTTGGGGCAGCCACTCGATGTGAAGGCTTCGGGCAGCATCGACATTACCATCCCTGCCGCAACATTAGACGATAATGCCGACTCCGTCAGCCTCTGCATCTCCGTAGTCCCGATGTGGCCTGTCGCCACCGACCGCAGCAACAGATTTGCCGTCTGCGTGGATGGCGGCAAGCCTATCGTCTGCGAAAACGTTTTTAAGGAGTGGGGTCGCGAGTGGAAGATTCAGGTAATCGAAAACCGCAAGGAGTTCGTCCTGACGATGCCCCTCGACCGCAGCCGCCGTGAGCATGTCGTTACCCTCTCAATCATTGACCCGGGCCAGATTGTGCAGAAGATAACGTATCAGTAAAACCTGTTCTGCATTCAGACGAATTACTGCTAATGGATATCTACTGCCGAAAGGTGGGCGACAAATGTTGATGCTGATTCGGCGGTAGAGCCCCTCAAAGATTTCAGTTCAGCATTCCTCTGATGGTTGCATACGACGGTTTCTTCTTGAAGACCTCTACATCGCTGAAGCCTGCCTGCTCCAGCATGTCCTTTAACTGCTCCGGAGAATAAACGGTCATGCCTTCAACAACGTTCGTCCATACGGAGTCGCCCTCTATCACTTCCAGCATGATGGCAAACTGACCGCCGTGCTTCAGCACACGTTTCACTTCCTGGAAGCATTTTGGCAGATCAGGCCAAAAATAGACTGTTTCCACAGCAGTCACAACGTCAAACGTCCGGTCGTCCCACGGCAGGCTGTCGGCTGACCCCTGTTCCACGAAAACCTGACTGTCCAGCAGCCGCTTGTTCACGTTCCTTGCCTTGCTGACACTTTCCTCAGAGATGTCTATGCCATAGACCTTGCCGCCAGGACTTCTCTTGAGCAAACGCTTCAGCGTGGCACCGCCGCCACAGCCTATGTCGAGCATTGTCATCCCATCACGGAACGCTACTTGGTCAAGTCCCCAGTTGGTGAGTGGGGCATGACCGAAATTCATAAAGCGCAGCATGCAACGCCCCAGAAATCCTTCGGGACGGGCACACTGACTGAAAAAATCCTTGAAAATATTCTTCATACCTTCATCAAATAATAGTTGATAAACTTCCAGTTGCAAAGGTACGACGAATCCGAACAACAGGCAATACTCAAAAATCGGTAAAACATTCCCCAACCACAGCTACGCTCCTCTGTCATTTGTATAAAAATGCATTCGGATAAGATAAAAATGTATGAATTGTTTGCTGCTGCTACTTTTTTTTCGTAAATTTGCGACTAAAGTCGCGAACTTACTGCATCTCGGCATAAAAAAGAAACGAGTTTCTTTTTTATGCGCTCGATTTTTCGTAAATTTGCTCCCACATCATTTAAAAAGGAAATGTCGTTAGGATGAACCAGAAGATTACAGAACAAGAATCCCGCTATAAGCATTTGGAACAGATGTCGGTAGCGGAACTGCTGATGCATATCAACGAGGAAGACGCTGGTGTGGCGAAGGTCGTTAAGCTTGTAATACCTCAGATAGAAGCGTTGGTGGAAGCCATAGAACCAAGGATGAAACGGGGCGGCCGGCTCTTCTATGTTGGTGCTGGCACCAGTGGTCGTCTGGGTGTTCTCGATGCCAGTGAGCTGCCTCCAACGTTCGGTGTGCCAGACTCATGGGTTGTAGGCATCATCGCTGGGGGAGACCGCGCTTTGCGTCATGCTGTTGAGAAGGCGGAAGACGATACCAGTCAGGGCTGGCGTGATTTATTGGCCTATCATCCTACTGCAGACGATACTGTGCTGGGCATTTCTGCCTCTGGCACAACGCCTTATGTTGTTGGTGCCGTTAGTCAAGCCCGCAAGAATGGTATGCTGACGGGGTGTATCACCAGCAATCCCAACACCCCTTTGGCCGCAGTTTCCGACTATCCGATAGAAACCATCGTCGGTCCTGAGTTCGTAACAGGGTCTACTCGCATGAAGAGTGGAACAGCGCTGAAGATGGTATTAAACATGATTTCCACCTCATTGATGATACGGATGGGACGCATTCAAGACAACCGTATGGTAAATATGCAACTGACAAATGCCAAGCTTGTGGATCGTGGTACGCGAATGCTTCAGGACTATCTTGGTCTAGATTATGATGAGGCGAAGCAACGACTGCTTGAGGCAGGCAGCGTGAATGATGCACTCAAGTCAACCCGATGAGTCATGTTATCCAGAAAGCAGGCGAAGCTAAACTAAGGAAGAATATGATGACTGATTTCGACGCCATCTGGCGCACTCAGGATGAAATAAGGACGGTGGTGAATGCTGTCTTGGGCGAATGCATCTGGAATCTCGCCTACGATGAACGGCGTAGGGCAATTGTCCTTGAGCTGACTCTTTCGCTTGATGAGGACGCTATCAGCAACCTATGCAGTCAGTTCTCCACAGCTGCCGATTACGACGGACAAGGACCGCGAGGAACAAGATTCGTGTTTTATATGTAATTCAACTTCCCGCTCTCCGCATCAATCATTCAAATACAAAAAAAAGAGGATGTCAGAACACCCTCTTTGCTGTTTTTATTGATACTTAAAGTTTTATGAAACCTCGATGGCTTTGGCAAACTTCTTCTCTTCTTTCACTACCTTCGGAAGGGTAACTGTCAGGATGCCATTCTCCACCTTGGCCGAGATTTGGTCTCTCTCCACGTCGTCCGGCAGCGTGTAGTTCTGCTGGTAGTTCGAGTACGAGAACTCACGGCGCAGGTAGTGATGCTTCTTGTTCTCCTCCTTGTGTTCCATCTTGTTCTCAATAGCGATGCAGAGATTGCCTTCTTCGTTGATGCCTACACGGCAATACTCTTTCTTGATGCCCGGTGCAGCCAGCTCCATTGTGTAGGCCTTCTCATCCTCCTTCACATTGACTGCGGGGGCCGTTGTGTTGGCGCGAGGCATGAAATCAGTGTTCAGGAAATCGTCAAATACTGTTGGGAACCAACTTTCTTTAAACATTACTGGTAACATAATCAATACCTCCTAGTTATTTTTTAAGTTAAACGAATGTTCTTGATCGCCTTTGCTTTTGCTCCGGCTCTCACTTCACTAATCGCAACATTCGTGCCTGCTTGCAACTCATGACAAAATGGCTCCCGATGATGGACAAAATGGCATTGATTTTAAACTTTGATAAACTATGCTGACATTTCCTTAAACTTCATTAAACTTCCATGAGGGCGTTGACGATATTACATCTGCATCGTCATGTGGTAACCCATCCGCTTCAGCTGTACGGCTGCTCCCATCAGGTAGAGTTGATGAAGGCATGAGACATAGGCGCTGAATGCCTCTTTGGTTCCCGGCTCAATGTTCTGGCGACGAAGTGCGTTGTAGACACGCGAGGCACATTCGCCTACTAACTTCTCCAGCGCGACATAGTCAGCACCGCTCAGCAGCAACACTTCCTCACGGATATATTCATCCATGCTATCGAAGCCTCGTTTGTCTCGCATATAGGCATAGAGGTCGTCCACCTTCGAATAGATTTCCCATTCATCGTCCCACATCTTCGCAACAGCCATACCGATATACATCATCCAGCCGAGCGATGCCGAAGGATAGTCTTGAAACTCCCTGATGCCGTCGGGCAGGTAGGCACGGGCTATCTCCTCCCATTTCTCTTCCACGTCGGGGCACTCCGGCAGACGCTCGTCCACCTCATTCATCGATAGCAGGAACTGATGTAAGTCCTGGTGCAGTTTGTCTTCAAATAGCTCCATTTGTTCTAAAATCACTTAATTTTGATTGCAAAATTACACAAATTTGCAGAAATATCAGCATTTTTTGTGAACAGAATAAACGGGGAACCCCATTTCTGAGATTCCCCGCGAGTCCTTTTGCAAGGCATATATAGAGTTTACAACCATCATTTGCGACCTCCGAAGTGGCCAGCGCTATTGCGGTTTGTGCTTGTAGCCTGAGCAATATGGCGGTTGTTTGTACCATTGCCCCTGCCGTTGCTTACATTCCCATTAGAGTGACCGTTGCTACGCCAAGTCGTGTTGTTGTGAACAGCGGGCTTGTTGTTGTGTACCACCTTTGTCGTATTGTGATGTACAACGGGCTTGTTCACGTGGCGGTCGGCATAGAAGCGGACATCGCGACGATTGTTGCCACCCTTGTAGGTCACAAATACTCTCGGATGTGCATTGTAGAAATGACCTCTTGCATAGCGCGAATAGACAGCGAATGTCCAGTTGCCAGCCGTCCAGACTACAGGACGATAGAAGTAAGCCAGGCTCATATACCTGTCGAACTGCCAGCTGTTCAGCACGAAGCGGAGGTCAGCATTGCGGCGATCCCACCAGATGCCGAAGACATCAGCATGTCCGTTGAGGCTCATCAGGTAATCGAGGTTGATTTCATATACAGCCTCATACTGTGCAGCTGTAAGGTTGAGCTCGTAAGCCATCTTGTCGGAGAGGAAGAGGGCTTCGTTCTTTGCTGCGTTATAGCTCATTGCGTTGGCCGAGACGGTCATGACCATCATCACTGCCAGGAACATCATCTTCTTCATATTCTTATCTCCTATCTTTAAATGGTTAGACATGTTGTTTCTAATCACACTGCAAAGAACGGCATTTTTTCTGGCTTTTGCAAAGGAATAATCCTAAACTGAAAGGGTGTTTTCCCTAAACATGAGTAGGAAAAACACCCTTAGGGCGAAAACAGTTTTCGAGTCCTCCCGTTCTTTCTCCGCTTCGCTCTGAAAGTGTCTTCTACGTCGCCGAGCGCGGAAATGAAATCAAAAACTTTTGTTTTTGTTTTGCATTTCGCTCACTTATTTGTAATTTTGCCTTCATAATTATCAAAAAAGTTGAATTTCGTCGTGAGAGGCGACGGGGTAGGGGAGTCGGCTCGACAGTGTCGGCACCAACCTGATTCCGTCACCAAGTAATAGTAACTCATCCATAGGAGTATATGTCAAAAATTGCAACCTTCATCAAACCGCTTTTGCCGCTTTTGTCTGCAGTCTACGGCCTTGCCGTAATCTATCTGACAGCATTGCCGCTGGCTGACGGCAGTGGGTCGCTTGCCCATGAGGCAATGACGTGGGGCCTCACCTTGGTGGCCATCCTGCTGACGGTCTTCGTAGTCATCCGGATTGAAAGACGAGTCTATCCCGAGTCCCGTCAGTTCTCGCTACGACCACCGACACTCCTCGTGGCGGCTGGTCTGCTCTTGCTGGCGCCGCTATGGCTCATGACTCAAGGAGCCGTTGTCTATGGACTCACATCCTTGGTTCATTCCGTTCAAACAGAACCGCTGGTGAGTTCGTCAGACGAATTTCGCGAAGACATGCTGGCCGGCATTCACGCCGTACTCCTCGCACCCGTGCTCGAAGAGCTGTGCTATCGGCATCTGGCTATCTCGCCTTTCAGTCGCCGCAGGACGCAAATCCTCGTCTGCGTGTTGATGGCCGTATTGTTCGGCATCCTTCACGTCCGCAACATCGTCGGTGCGTCTCTCGCAGCATTGCTTTTCGGACTGGTGTTTATTTGGTCCAGAAACATCTGGTATGCCATCTTGCTTCATGCCGGCAGCAACTTGACAGTCACATTGCTTGGCGTCTATTCCTATCTTGGCTTGGGCGAGATACAGATGTGCAAGGCTCCCGTCATCTTCCTGCCCGATGGGAAGGTTTACGTCGCCAGTTTCTTATTAGCTGTAGCAGGTGTAGCGATATTATTCGTTCAACGTTCGAAAGCGAGAAGAATAAAGGGGAATAAAAGGGAATAAAAGGGGAGAAAAGGGAATGAAAGGGACAATAGCCTCGCCTCTTGGCTGTAGGGGCAGACCCCCGCGCAGGCGCGAAGTGAAAAGTTAAAAGTGAAAAGTGAAGGATGTAGCGGAGAATGAATTATTCATTAATTTTGAAAGATTTTGAATTTGATTTTTGATAAATATCTCGCGAAGCGACCCCTTCTTGTTCGGGCAGACACGGGGGGCTGCCCCTACGGTTGGCTGCAAGGCCCTTAAAAAATTACAACCACCTGACAAAGAAGAATCATAACATCCCACAACAATGGAAAAGAGAAATATCAAAGTAAAGAGGACGAGCTGCCTGCTCCTCATGCTCATCGGCCTCGTCGGTTCTATTCATGCTCAAGAGCGAGTGACGATGCTCGTTGGCACCTATACCGGTGGCGGCAGCAAGGGCGTCTACTCCTATCGCTTCAATCAGTCGACGGGCGATGCTGTCATCCTGGATTCGCTGGAGATCAGCAATCCGTCGTTCCTCACCATTGCTCCCAACAGGCAAATCGTCTATGCCGTGAGTGAAACCAACGACGCCCATGCTTCGCTGAACGCCATCAGGCTGAATCGCCACAACGGAAAGATGACGTTCCTGAGTTCAGCTCCCACCGAAGGCGCCGACCCGTGCTATGTGGCCACAAACGGAAAAACGGTGCTCACGGCCAACTATTCAGGTGGCTCCATGAGCGTGTTCAGCCTGAGCGATGCCGGCACGAAGGCCTGCCTCACGACGCGTTTCCTCGGCACGACGGGTGGTCCCGACCTATCGCGCCAACAGGACGCTCACGTTCATTGTGCTTGCTTCACTCCCGACGGGTGCTATGCGCTGGCGACCGATTTCAGCGCCGACCGCATTCTTTCCTACCGCCTGCAGGGAACAAAGGTCGTTGCCAACGGAGTAGCTGCAACGGTCAGCGACGATTCTGGTCCGCGCCACCTGGTGTTCAGTCCGAACGGCCGCTTCGCCTACCTGATGAGCGAGCTCTCGGGCAAGGTGACAGTGTTCCGTTATCACGATGGTCGGCTCGAAATGCTTCAAGAGATTGTCTCCGATAGCGTAGGAGCCCGTGGCGGTGCCGACATCCATCTGAGTCCCGACGGCCGCTTCCTCTATTCCAGCAACCGCCTACAGGCCGAGGGCATCGCCATCTTCTCCGTCGACCCGTCGACCGGTCTGCTCACACGCGTCGGCTATCAGCCCACCGCCGCTCATCCCCGCCAGTTCAACATCACGCCCAACGGCGAGTTCCTGCTCTGTTGCTGCCGCGACAGCAATAAGATTCAGGTGTTCCGTCGCAACAAGAAAACCGGCGCGCTCTCCGACACCGGCAAGGACATCCCCGTCAGTCGGGCCGTCTGTGTGCAGTTTTTGTAACCCACTCCTTCAACCCCACAATCTTCTCTTCGATGCCCTCGTCTACTACGAAGCATTGCTGGGAGTCTATCATAGCGAAGTGGTCATACTCCACCTTGTCTATCCTTGCCCCATTCAACCTCGTGTGGCCGAACACTTGAAACACCCTGTTGAGCCCATAGGCCTGAGGTGCATGGGGAATGGAATGTTCGTGAACGTCAGCCCATAGCACGCCACCCGTCTTCTCCCCGAACCACGAGCGATACGTGCCTACGGTTGCCAGCATCTCCAGCCCCCGACCGTCGTCATCCAGTTGGTTGATTCTCTCAACCATCGCAGGATCAGTCAGCGAGATCTGATTGTCGGGCAACAGCCACACGTTTTCGTTCACCTTCTTCAGCCAATAGAGCGTCAGCCCCGCGTGTGAGAACACATACGGCACATCGCCCACCAACTCGAAATGAGCAATCTGAAATAAATCCTTATATGCCGTGAACGTCTGATGATACATCTCCCAGTTCTGCTCATCCATGCGCGTTCCTCCAGCCAGTTCCATGAACTGTTCTGAAGCATAGTGCTGGTCATGATTGCCTTTCAGCAAAACCACCTTCTCCATGTTCCGTTGCTTCAGCGCGATAATTTCCATCATGTTCTCATAGATGTCTTCGGCCACACCATCTTCGCCCTCATACGGGTCGAGATAGTCGCCCAAAAACACCACCCTGTCAACAGCATCCATGTACTTCTTGACAGGCTCCTTCCAAAAGATGCGCCCATGCACATCAGGTATTACCAATATTCTTTTCGTCATCTCTCTGTTATTTAAAAGGGCATAAAGGGTTTAAAGGGGAGTGCGCTCGGCGACGAAGGAGACGCTTTCAGAGCGCAGCGGGGAAAGAAAGTGCCTAAAGGGACAAATGCTTGCACCCAACCTACCGTTGCTCCAGAAGGGTATAGTGTCCCCCTCGGGGGACGACAGGGGGGCTTTTCCCTAATACATCCTCGGCCTCACATAGTGAATCCGATAGATATGGTCGAAATACTTCTCCCAGTTGTTTTCGCCCTCGCCAATCTGGAAACCATAGAAGCGAGTGCCCGACTCTTTATATTCTTGGAACCGCTCCATCAGCTCCTGCGTGGTGCGTGGAATCAGGAAGTCGGTCACCCAGAGCACGTCGGCATTCATATATCTGTTGCCACCGTCGTCGAGTAGGGCGAACGTCAGGCGGAGCATCTTCTCCGCATCGGTGCCGCCCCCGATGAATGGAAACTCCCCTTGCACACATTCGCTGCCTTTCTCCGGCTTCTGTCCTATCCTCTCCATCAGTCGGTTTCGCAGCCGTGCCCGCAGGTCTATCGGCCTGATGGACACCGAGAAGTCAATGAGGAAGCAGTCGCGCTGCAGTTCCTCTGCCGTCTGTTCCAGCTTGCCAAGCAGCGAGAGCATAATCTTCTGTGGCACGCCATACATGCTCGCCGACGAGTCGAGGCACACAATCATCGGACCGCGCCTCACCGCCCTCTGCTTATGCAGCTTCTGGGCAGGCTTGTTCAGCTCCGACCGGTAGCGGAACGTCTGCAGCCGGCGCGTTAGGAACTTCTTGTAGAAGAGGTCCTCCAGCTGCTCGTCGGCATACTGCGTCAGCTCCATCGGCAGGAGGGCGTTGATGTCGTTTCCCACCGTGATGCCTTCAATGTCGCTGCCCGACGAATGGTCAATCTTAAAGTGGAATCCCGACTGCACGCTGATGTGGTCGCGCCCCTCTTCCTCCACGGTCCTTCCCATGCGCCGTGCCACCTCGCCAATCTCCGGATACTTGTTCTGAATCCTTACGATGTTCAGCTTCCGCTCAAACTCACTCTCCGAGAACTGACCTTCCATCAGGTCCCAGGCCTGCGACAGCAGGGCGTCGTCGGCATTGTCGAAGCGGTGGTGCTGCTCGCTCATCATCTTCATTAGGTTCGTCATAGCAGCCTTTGTCGATGGAATCTTCTTGCGCACCTTCTCACCAACCTCGCGTTGCATCTGCCGCTCCAGTGCTGCAGCCCACTCCTGCCGTAGCTTCTCCCAGTTCGCCTCGTTGCGCCAGCCCTGCCGTTGGAACAGCTTCTTCAGGAACTCCTTGTTGAATGCGTCGTCCCGGTGCTTCTCGCCAATGGAGGTAAGGAGCGACTGCCAGTTGTCGCACTTCTTCTGCATCGACCACTCGCAGGTCTTCCCCATCTCGTTTCGCTCCGACCACGTCTTTTGTGTGCAGAACTTCTGCTCGTGCAGACAGTCCACGACAAACCGTCCCATCGTCTCGTAGAATACTTTCCCGGCCATCCGGCTCGTTAAGACGCGAGCCTGAACCATCGGGTCGTGAGTCACTTCCACGATGTATCGCAGTATCGGGTCGTCATACCGCTGCCACGCATAGTCGGTGAGCACATCGGTTTCTATCTCAGGCTGCTCGCCCTTCTTCACGAAGTTCTCCAGCAGCTTGAGATATTCGCTCGCCGTCAGCCTACGGCGCTGGATGCGCTCCATCCAGTCTTTCACATTGTTGTCTTGCGTGTCAGTCATCCAGCTTGCCTATCTCCTCTCTTGTCAATGCCATCTCCTGATAGAACCCCTTCAGATAGCCCGTCAGCTCATCGCGGTCGTCCTTCGAGAGGAAGATGTTTCCACGTATCTCCTCCTCGCGTTTCCGCACCTTGTCGCCCAGCTCGTCGAGCTCGGCAAAGTAGTTGCGGTCCGACACCTTCCCCCTTGCAACCGGCAGCTGTTGCTGCTCGCCCGGCGCAAGTTTTTCTATTTCGAACTGCACACCGTCGATATACAGATTGTCGGCGTCGCGCACCAGCGACACCTGCCGCGCACCGTCGGGGAAGTCGGCACCGTCGTAGCTGCGGATGATGGTCCGGCGGACGTCTTTCGGGTCTTTGTAGAGCACGCCCAACTGTCCGGCGTTCGCTCTCGAATAGTCCCGCATGCGCTGATAGTCGGCGATGAAGACGTAGCTGTTTCCCGTGTCGTGGTCGAGCAGGTGGTAGTAGAAGCCATCGACGATCTTCTTGTTCCCGTCGCGCTGCTGGGTGGCAGCCTTCGCCTTCTTGGCAGCATCGTGCATCCTGCTCAGCCTGACATCCGCCTCGATGGCCATCTTCATCTTCGCAAGTGTGGTGCCAAACTCGGCAAACAGCGAGCGAATCACGATGCGACGTATGTCGTCGCGCTCGTCGGGCTCGTTCCACAGACAGTGGTAGATGGGCAGCAGGTCAGCTAGCTCCGCCTGCTTGCGGTCCTGCAGGAAGGCCGATGTGCGCAGCAGTTTTACTATTTTCTTCCATCGGCGGTCGCTCACATACACGTTGTGTCGCTCGTCGCTCGTCGCCATTGCTACCGCTCCCAGCGCCTTTCGCACCACGTGGATGCACGCCAGCAAGTCGTCAGCGACGCCAATCGCCTTGATGCTCTCCGTCCACAGGTCGTACTCCTCGTTGCTAATCTGCCATTGCTCGTCGCACGCGGCTTCCATTCCGTCGTCGCCGTCGAGCAGCATCTGGTCGAAGTGCGCCTGCTCCTTGATGCAGCCACTCTCCACCCGGATGAGGAAACGGTCCCACAGCGCCTCCAGGCCTTCGCCCTGTGCCGGCAGCTCATTGCTGGCAGCCACCAGCAGCTTCAGTGGCAGGCGTATCTCGCGTTCGCCATTGCGGAACAGTTTCTCGTTGATTACCGTCAGCAGCGTGTTCTGGATGGCAGGTCCCGCCTTCCATATCTCGTCGAGGAACACCACGTCGGCAGTTGGCAGATAGCCGTCAATGGCACGCTCATATCTGTCTGACGATTTCAGCAGCGCTATCGACACCGGTCCGAAGATCTCGTCGGGCGTGGAGAAGCGCGACATCAGGTATTCAAAGCTCTTGGCATTCTTGAATGCCGCCTTCAGCCTTCTTGCCACCATCGACTTCGCCACCCCCGGAGGCCCCAGTATGATGATGCTCTCGCCGGCAACGGCTGCCAGCAGCGACAGAGCCACCTCCGTTTCCTTCTCATATATCCCCCTGTTCATCTCCTGCAGCAGGGCTTTCGTTCTTTCTTTCATCGTCATAGCAAAATATAGTCTTTACATGTGCAAAGATACAAAAAAAGTGGCAAAAAACCAAAATTCTCGCCCTCATTCATGCGATACTTTCACGTTCCTCCCCGTCTTCATTTCTCAAATATACAGTTTCCCCTTTCTTTCCCTCCTATTTTTATAGGTATAAATCGTGATGGTAGAGTTAGGAAGGAATTTGCCTTGCCACCAAACAATGCATCCCCAAAGGCTTGCTTTTTTTCTTCCCAAACCTTGTGGATTACAATATGTAAACTATCAATTATCTAATGATGAAGTATAAATCATTCATTCTCTATAACGACCAATGGGATGCCATTCGCCTGCTCACATACGAGCAGGCGGGCATCTGTTCTTCGCCATCTTTCACATGATGAAGGTGAAGATCCTAAGTGCGAGAGAAACAGACATAACATCATGAAAAGATGAGGTAAAGAAGAAAAAAGATACGAACGTAGATTTGGTAATACATAATGAGAACGAGAATGAGAACGAGAATGAGAACGAGAACGAGAATGAGAATGAGAACGAGAATGATTACGGAAGAAGAGATTCCTCTTCTTCCTCTACCGTTAGCGACACCGCTAACGGAAATGAGGAGGAGGAAGAGGAGGATAATTTTTCAATAATGATAAAAGAGAAATTCTTGCTTTGATGGAGAGCGCATTGTCCATCAAGCCCCCGTCCCGACACGTGTCGAAAGCTATGCTATGAGAAGCGAGAGGTAATGCTCTTAGAATGCTACCTCATTGCTTTTAGATGCTGGGAGCAATGCTTTTGCTGTCTGAAAGCAATGCAATCAGCGTCTGAAAGCAATGCAATCAGCGTCTGAAAGCAATGCAATCAGCGTCTGAAAGCAATGCAATCAGCTTCTGAAAGCAATGCTCCGACACTCTTGAACGATTGCAACAGGGACTTCACTCCAGTCCTTCGCTAGCGCTCTACCGTGCCACTTTCTTTCTTCTTTGCATTACGGAAGCGCCTCATTCTTGCTCCGTTCTTACTACGCAAGTGGCATAGCCGAGCGGGTTCGATGACGTAGAGTAGCGGAGACAGAATGGGAGATTCGCTCTCCTAATGTGAACAAGAGTAGGGGCAATTTGTACGTAATTGACCTTAATAATTGTAGATGTAGAAAGCAGCAAAGCAGTTCATTCCGATGAATGCCAAGAAGAGCAGCACAAAAATAATCAGATTGGCCGCCTCGTAGGTGGTGTTCCACTTCTTTGCCCATAAGAACAGGTCTTCAACGCAGAGATCAAAAGCTCTGTCGAAGGGAAGATGGTAATGCTGCAACATTCGCACGAAGCCATAGACATGGGCGGCAGCGTAGACAAGCAGTAATGCCGTCACAGCCAGCCAAATGGGTGAGCCACCGCTGGCCAGTTTATAAATGGCCGTGGCTGCGGGAGCCAACCCCGACAACATCAGGACAGCTCCCTGCAGCCAGAGGTTGAACACGACGGAAATCTGCTTGTAGGTCATGCCGCATAGCTTTCCTAGCAAAAGCAAGAATCTCACGCACAGCATGAAGGGCTTCAAGACAGTGCTTTTTCGATTGATTCTTCTCATCGTTCAGTCTTTTATTCGTTCACCGGTATTTGCTTGATGTAGATGTAGTTCGGGTAATGTCCCCGGGACTCTCCCAAATGGCGGGTGCAAAGATACAAAGCTTTCTTTAATCTTGCAAATCCTGTTGAAGTTGCTGATATTCAATTGGTTGTGAATTTTGTGTGGTATTTGTCGCGATGCTTCCCTCGTTTGAGAGATTCTTGTTCTTTCATCAATGCCTTACCATCTGTAGGTGCTAATCATTCTTTTTAGGACAGGAATGTCAGATACCGATGCAAACAAGAGAATGCTAGCTCTTACCTTCATGGTGTCATTGCCAAATATCTCATAGACGCTTCTCTCATTATCCAATATGGCCTCCGTAATCTCTATCAGACGATGTCGCAAAGTAGGATGATTGATGTATTGATAGGCTTCCAGCCTTCCTCTGATACCATAAAACAAAGCAGGACGGCTATGAGTACCTTTGATGCCAGCCATTTGTGGAAATATGTACCATATCCAATGTGTTCTTTTTCCTCCGGAACGTACCTCTTTCAAGGCTTGCTCGTACGAGCTGACTTCGTCTCCATCATTAACGCCTCGACCTGCTCCATCATGTGCATTCAGAAACCTCATCAAATTAGGACAGCGCTCGTTGACTATGGATTCTATGTATTCGTTGCCCGTTTTGTATTGGCTTCTTAGCTTTTCCAACAATGTTTGTGCTTCCATACTGCCTAGAATGGCAAACTCAATCAGGCTGGCTTGTAATAGATGCAATTTACTTCTAATAAGTGTTTCTTCTGTTGCAATACTGTCAAGTAGAAGACAACACCACGAACGATAAAATCTATTCATGAACTCAGCATCTATGCTTAATGCCATGAAACCGAATTGAGTCAGCAGATGTGATGCACCTGTCTCATCTTTTCTTTTCTCATCAACAGGTAACAAATTAAGAACCTGTTCGATACTTGGCTTGTCTATAGCAACAATTGCTCGCCTATAAGTTTCTAAGAGGCTGATATCATGGTCCGTTTTGGGGAACTTGTTGTAAACAAAGTCTTCGTTAATTAGTTCCATTGATTTGTTTTTTAATTCATATTACAAGGCTTATATTCACTGGAGACATTCCCAGAAAGAGGAAGGTAGGGAGACGTTTTCCAAGTCGCTACAACCTTCAAACAGAGGTGCCACTTCAGAAGGATTATATCCGGCTATGCCGCAACCAATCTCGGTCACTAGGAAATGTTTCTCGGGATGAGCCTTGGCAAACTCACAGAACTCCTTGACGTGTTCGCTCATAACGGCCAAGCCTCCCATTGAAGGGATGGCATAGCTCATGCCATGCAGCCCAACGCCTTCTCCCATGGCGGCACCGAATCTTTCATAGGCTGTCTTTGCCGCACCTCCGTAGTGAAGTCCTTTCTCGTTGGAGCCAAATACAAACACCTCATTGGGTGCCAATCGCGTGATGTTGTCGGGCGTCACTCTGGTCGTTGGCTGGTTCTCTGATGCTTCGAGCCTTTGAAGTTCTTCCTGCTCAACAATGGGTATTTGCTTCTTCCATTCCTCCAAAAAGTCCTTCATGCTGTACTTGAGATCCTTCAGTTCGTCGCGTTGGTAAATGCCGCTCTTGGCAACATATTCTTCTATTTTCTTGCGCACCGTCGCCTCCGTCTTGTATTGGGCCATCTCCTTCGGGTCCATCTCAAAAGAGAACGACTTGCCGGTTTTCTTCCCGTCAACGATTTCGAACTTGATTACTGAGATTTTTACTTTCATTTGTGTTCCTTTCCTTTTTGAATGATTTCCTTTTTATATTTCCCCAAGAACGGGAAAAGGTAATCAGTTCCACCCGTAATCAATCTTCACGTAAGTAGCGGGCAAAGGCAGAACTGCTGACGTTGTTGATAGTGGCAAGAGCGAATTCTACGGTTTTGAAGTCATAGTTCTTCACAAGATCTATGAATGCTTTCGCAACGATTTCTATCGGGTTCTTGAACGCACCGCATCCCCAGGCACCGAGGATGATGACTTCATTGCCCTCCTTAGCTGCCACGTCGAGAATCTTCTTCACACGCGAGCGGATGACTTCTTCGTAGTTCTCGGGACGAGTGACGTTCCCCTGTAATTGCGGAGCTGCACACGTGATAACATTCACCCGATACCACTCGTCTCGCGGCAGCATCTGCGGATAGACGGGATCTGTGCGCTCGTCGGTTTTGAAGACCATGACATCGGGCGTATAAATCAGATCGTCGTTGCCCATGAAGTTCATTTCCCCACAATTGTACATTTCGCGATGCTTTTCATAGAAAGGCTCGCGCATAGCATAGAGGCAGGGTAGGAGGGTGGAGCACCGACAAAGCGATTCCTCCTGAGCGCCAGCGCTGAAGGGTGCGCCACCGATGGAGTGGTTGTTGGCATAGTTCAGTACGGCTACTTTCTTGCCTTGATAGTCTTTGGCAGCTTCAAAACTGCGCTTGCCCGATACAATGTAGTTGGTATGGACTTCAGCAGGCGTTGGAAGCTGAATGTCCTCTTCTTCGCTAACCATATATTGGCTGGCAATGGAGTGCCTGACGGCCTCCGTGAGTTCGGGCATCGACTTGCAGCGCTCGTCGGTGTCCTTCATGACTTCGTAGTTAATCTGAGAATAACGCATAAAAAGTATTTGTTTATGGTTTCATCTTTAAGTGGAAATGATTCTTAACTCTCTCATACAGACTTGCGTATGTTTTACGCAGCAAATATAGTGTTTTTTCTTGAATAAAGAAGAATAATAAGCCATAATTGTATGATTTTTAACGAATATTTGCATTATGCATGAAGAATGTCATACAGAATTCATCATTTCATGGTCTTCTGAAGTTGCTTGTCATAGTTGTAACAATTGGCATGCATTTTGTATGGGATTAAAAGACCTATGATTTATGTATTATCAATAATTGATCTATGACTCAAACCTATCCCGTCATATTGCATCCCACACCCGGAACGGCAGTAGTGCAGCCTACAAAGGTGCGGGGTGGAAAGAAAAAGAAGAAGGGCCCATCAGAGCTGGTTTCAATGGCACGTGTGTTCAGATGTGGTTTTAAGCACATTGGTGAAGATGTGTGCATCAACCTGAATGGTCATCGCTACGAAGCCGATCTGGTCTATAGGGATGCGAACATTTGTGTTGACATCGAAATCGATGAGCCCTATTCCGGTTCTGGTCACCCCACACACTTTTTGAAGGAAGATGGTACGAATGTAGATGCTGTGCGCAATCAGCGTTTCGTTGAGGCTGGCTGGCACGTCATTCGGTTCTCAGAGCAGCAGATGTTCTGTCACACGAAGTCATGTATGAAGGAAGTGTTCAAACTGTTGCTGGAGGCTGGCGCCGTGAAAGAATTGCCAAGAAAGCTAGCCAAAGTGCCTAACTTGGAACCCGTTCAACGGTGGACAGAAGCAGACTCTCGCGAGATGAAACGCAGAAACTTTCGGCCGTCATATCTTGGCTTCGACCCGGTGAGAACCACTTTCAGCGGCACTCTTCGCTGCGTCTCACTACTATTGCCCATTGCCTGGCAGTCTATTTGGGACCGTCGTGTGAGGAAGGAGATGTTCGCCCAATTGGGTAACTACATCCGATTCCTTTGACGATAGTTTTTTGGTAGTGTATTCCTAAATAATTTGGAGAATTGAATTACTCTTTCACTTTTTATTCGTATCTTTGCATCGTAAACCTAACATTTTATTGACATGAAACCAGAATTATCACAATTACTTAACAAGCATTCCATAAAAGATATGTTCAACGCAGCTTCCGTTTTCACATCGGTAACGGGAAGCATTCTAAAAGGCGATGAAAGCAATGTGACAGCCAACCCCGACCATATAGACTGGGAGGCCGAAAAGCAGGACATCCTGGAGCGGGCCAACTGGTTGGTTAAGACCATCGTTGTCAATGACCCTGAAACGCTGATGAACAAAGCCCCCTCAATGATCGGTCGCGAATATCAGGGCGAGTGGGCCATCTATTGCTGTTCAATGCTCTCACATGCGCTGGCGAATATCAGTTATCTGTATCCCGACAAGAAGGAGAAATGTCCGGAACTCATTGCCAAGATGATTGAACTTGTGAATACCCCTGTCATTCGCGAATACGACACTATGCAATGGAAAGAGGATGCCATGGAGTCGCTCGGTGGTCCGAAGAGCCACATGACCTACTTAAGCATACTGGCATGGATGATCAGCAATTACAAACTTGCAGGTGGCGACAATCGCCACGACAACCTATACCACGTTCTATGTGAAACTCTGGTTAGACGAATGCACGAAAGCAAGTACGACTTGAACTTGCTCAGTTTCCCCCGTAAGCAGATTTGGCTGCCTGACATGCTGGTGACGCTTGTGGCGCTCAAGAACTATTCCCGCTTCTTTGGTGACAAGTATGCTGATACGATAGCCGCATGGGTGCAGAATGCGCGCACCAAATGGACGCACAGAACCACCGGTCTGCTGGCAGGCACGTTGCCCGGAGAAAGCAGGTATCAGAAGGGAATGAGAATCAGAGGTTCCCACACAGCACTCATCTGCTCCTACCTGACGATGGTCGACGAGCAGCTGGCTCGCGAGCAATACGACAAAATGTGCAAGGTGATGCGAAAGGAAGTCACGTTCATGGGGAAAACGGTCTGTGGCGTACAGGAAGATTTGAAAAAATCTCCGGCCTTCAAGCCAGCTCCCGGTGATGCAGGTCTTATCATTAAAGGGCTGAGCGCAGGCGGTACGGCCTTTGCCATGGGTGCAGCCACCTACTTCGAAGACTGGGAGTTCCGTTATCAGATGCTCCGTACCGCCGAGATTGCCGGTGGAACGAAAAAACAGAAAGGCATGCGTCACTACAACATCGCAGAAATATTCCTCGTCGGTGAAGCCACTGCATTGGCCATGAGGACGAATGTCAAGAGGTAGATAGCATTTTCTCTAACTCTTAGTTCTCAAACTACAAATATTTTAAAATTCAATAGAAAACTTTTAACAATTGCCAGAAGACTACTGGCCAACATTCAAGGTAATGAATTGAAACAACTACATGCGAGGGTTTCTACTTTGTGAAAAATGAACACAAGTAGCGTTGCTTCCACGTATCATCAAGAAAATAGACTATATGAAAAAAGCAATTATCATTTGTACCGCTCTACTAATCTGTATTAAATTCGCTGAATTGCCATGGGCTGAAAGACTGCGTGATTATCTAGAAGGACTATTGCCTGGCCAGTCATTTATTACATATTTAGGATTGTTTATCATATTGACGGTTGTAATTTCTGTTATCTTCAAGCTTGTTAAAAATATAAGCAATAAAAGAGAAAGTAGAGAGTTCGGTTTGTTTTTACGCGGTTTCGGTTGGGATTTACCCGAATTCACCATTGAAAGCAAACGTGAAATCAGCAGCTTTGGAGGGCTCGTTGGAAGCACATACGGAACCACAGAATATGTTTTACGTTTTAAAAAAGGATTATATTGTACGCCAAAGTTAAAGGATTCATCTGGTATGGATCCGTATTATGGAGGTCAAACAGATGATGTTCATTTAGAAGTAATTGACTACCAAAGAGTAAGGGTTACTATCGACTACGAATACCATCCATAGGAAATACACAGCAATTTACTATTTGCAATTGAAGTATAGAAGAATTAAGAAAAAAATCAAAAGAGGTGATATTGCATTGTTGAAGGAGCTGGCATGATAAAAAGAATTTTAAATTGTATAATATTATGATTTCAAAGTTTATAAAGAAACTATTTGGAGGGCAAGAAAAGAAGGTTGAGAATGCCCAAGAACGCCACACTCATCTTCCAACACCGGATAGAGAGTTGACTGATGAGGAGAAACAGTTCAACTTTGATTTAATGGTGGATAAGACCTTTATCTATTACGAATCAGCATATCTTCATCAGGAGATTCTAGTAAGACGTGCGACAGAAAATAATCGACTTACACTTGGAGATGTCGTATCGCAACTTTTTAACGAAGATGTTTCATCTGTCATATCCTTGGCTATAGCGTATCGATTGGCAGATTTGGGTAATGATGTGACTGAAACGATTATTGAGGATGTCTATGCAGTCTGGCATTTTGACTTGTTCTCTTGTATTTTAAAGAGAAAAGTTGATGAGCATTATTCAAGGGGTATGTATCATGAAACCACTCTCATTTTGAATTGTACAACTCGTAGATATATTATGACTCTAACAAGCCTTGGAGGTATTGATACTATCAAATACATGCGTGCTTCATTATTAGTGCCCGACAATAAGGAAACAGATGACGGAATGTCTCTTAAAACAGAGAATGCTCCTTTTTCAATTAGCTTTATTTTGTCCTATAGTGAAATTGAAGACAATCCGGAATTTGTTAAATATAAGCGAGTAGAGAAAGACGTTAAAAGAAAACAAAAACAAAAAATAGGGCTCGACGAACTCGAACAGGAGTTCATACATGGTCAATTTGAGTTCCAAGGATTTGAATATATAGGATATGGTAAGTGGCTCTTTGGACAAAATCGTTATTATGATGCTTTCTCTATTTTGGAAAGGGCTTTTAATTATATCAGAATGGAGAATCTTGATACGCAAAATCAAGATTTAATGTCTGTATATTATGATATATGCAACATCATGGGCCAATGCCTTTCAAAGATGGATAGAGAAGACGAAGCTTCATACTATTATAAGCAAGGTGCGCCTGGGGTATCTATAGACCAACCGAATCTTTTGGCATTAAGCTATGCCAAACTAGGCAATCCAACAGCTGTTGACAGGATGAATTCGTGGATGATAAGGGTGGCTCAACAATTAGGTGATGATGAAAAATGGCCGGAGGAATTGAAACAATTCACCGTAGATGTTCCACTTGAATTGGCCAAGTATAAGAAGCAGACAGATGAATTACTCAAAAATAATCCGGTTTATAGTATTAAAATCACAATAGGCATTATACTAAACACCCTTATGGGACTCAACAAAAAAAACATAGCCCCATGTATGTTTATTTATGATTGTAAAAATGGATTGTTCTTACAAAGAGTCGAAGATGTGGAAGAGATATTGGGGTATGAAATCCATAAATCAGAATATCAAGACAAAGTGTTTATCCTCTCTTGCAACCACGTCCATTATAAGACAGAAGAGGATGAAGATAAGTCAATTTTATGCGATCATGCTCCTTTAATTATTTCTACCCATAAGATTTGTGGTAATGAAACATCAGCTGTGATGCGAATAGATGTTATTCGCAGTAACTTTGCGAACAATGATAACAAAAGAGAATTTGTAAGAATAAATGCACCTATAACATATACTTTTTGTCTTGGTGTGCCTGATAATGCCAATTACTCAACCGATAATGACGATTTATTGGCCGCCATCAGGAAGTCCATTGACTATATGGATGAACGCAGACATTTTGAAGCATACAAATTGGCTAAATGTGTTTTTGAATGTACTTCGAACAAAATGAAGTCCCCAATGGGAATTGACTACGAGTCGAAAGATGAGCTTCTTTGGGACATATTATATGAAGCAAGTTATATAATTGGTTTCTGCTTGATGGAGATGAATAAGATGAATACATCTGCATATTATCTTGAGATTGCAAGTAAAAGTATGCAATATACTCATATTCAAGAGTATATTAACTTCCTTTCAAATTCTAAAGACCCTCAAACTTTATCTGTAGTAGAACAAGTAATAGCAAATTCTCCAAAGCCGAAAAATGAAGAAAGTCTGAAGGAATGGTTTTTTCATATTGCATTTCTAAAGAGAAGAAAGACTTATGCATTGATTGAGGAAGGGCGCTATGAAGATGCGAAGGCATTTATAACGAAAGAATTGCTCAAAGATCCTCAATGCAAAGATTTTGCTCAAGGCGAACTTGATTATATAAACGAGCAACTTAGAAATCGATAAGTAATCAGTCCAAAGTACTATTATTGAAAGAAGCAAGCTTCTCCCCACACTTCTTCCAAATCGCGATCCCGTCACAAGAAGAAGTCTGGTTCACGAAAAAAGAAAGGTGGTATTATTAAAATATTAAAAGGTATTTATGGAAAGCTTTTAGATAAAGCAATGTCCTATCAATGAACGAGAATGACCAATCCTGTCATCCCTTCTTGATATCACTATTATTAGCTGGAGTTGACAGAAACTTCATTCCGTCGCGTACAATAGCTGGTTTTAGAGGGACAAAACTATCGTGAAGTTGACAACCACTCAATACCACAGCTTCATCAAAATCTTGATTGGTTATTACTTCCAAAACTCCTTCTTGGCAGGTATATAATTGCTTTGATTTGTGCCTATCTGATGGCTTTTTCCATTCGGTAGCAGGTGAAGGTGTTGCCGATGATTTTCTGGGAATAGTCGGCGACGTAGCCGAGTGACTCATAGAAGGGTATTTTGTTGTCGCGGCTCTCTACGACGGCGGTGCGGAAGCCGAGCTCGAGGGCCCATTTCTCTGCTTCCTGGACGACCTTCGTGCCAAGTCCCTGGTGGCGATACTCCGGGAGGACGACGATCCGGCCGAGCATCACTCGCTCTTCGTCGATGGCATAGAGGCGGCAGGTGGCCACTGGCAGGTAGTCGTCGACGATGACGATGTACTTCGTCTGGGGCGTGTCGTGTTCGTCAAACTCCACGTCGAGGGGAATCTGATGTTTCCGGGCCATTGCCTGAATGCGGACATAGTAGGCGCCGGCTTGTTCTGCTGTTTTGGTTGCTCGGAGGAGGATCATATTTGCCGCGCAAAGCGCGAAGTTAAAAGTGAAAAGTGAAGGCTGCGATTAAGTGAGAGTAGAGCGATGCTCGCATCAGCTTTTCCGAACGTGAGCAGACTCGACCTATGGTCAAAAGTGAAGTCTGCGTTTAAGCTTTCAGCTGCGGGGGCTATTGCTCGGAAGTGCAGGGGAGGTCGGTGCGACGGAACGTGTCGAAACGGGCGAGGCCGCTGTTGCCGTAGCAGAAGAGGGCGACGCGGATTCCTTTCCAGTAGCCGCCCAGCATGGCGAAGGGTTCGCCGGCAGGGAGGAAGGTGCGACCATCGAGGCTGTAGAGGAATCGGTGGGTGTGGCGGAGGCAGTCGTTCTGCACACGTAGATAGATGCGCTTGAACTTGCCTTGCCGGATGAGTGTGCGCTGGTTGTCGTGTTCTACGACGATGCCTTCGGGTGTGATGCCCACGCCTCTGAACTGGCGTCCGATGCTGGCCAGTCCTGCGAAGCAGTCGCCGCGGGCTTCGAGGAAAGTAGTACTTTCGGTGACGTAGCCTATCACCTTCTGTGTGAGCATGTTATGGCATGAACGCAGGCCGTCGGCAGGAAGCGCATGCAGCGTGAGCCAGCCCTTTCGCTCGGTGAGGCTCCATTGGTCGTCCCACGGGTTGTGGTTCCATTGCCATTGCAGGCCCAATGGCCCCGAGAACTCGTCATCGGTCTGTGGCAGGGAGCGCCCCTGCGATGCGATGGGCTTCTGCCACGTGCTGACCGGTTCGCCGATGCCGTTGCCATCCTTGTCGACGCCCATGAGCGGCCACTCGTCGAGCCAGCGGGCAGGCTGCAGATGGACGACGCGCCCCAGCTCCGGCGTGTCCTGAAAATGATAGAACCACCAGCTGCCGTCGGGTGCATCGACCAGCGCCCCTTGGTGTGGGCCGTTGATGGCCGTTGTGCCCTGCTCGAGCATGATGCGACGCTCGTAGGGACCATAGATGTTTCTTGAGCGGAGCACGGTCTGCCAGCCTGTTCCGACGCCTCCTTCAGGAATGATGAGGAAGTAGTAGCCGTTGCGCTTCAACCACTTCGTGCCCTCCGCCACAGGACCCGTGTAGACCGTCTTGCCGTCGTCGAGCAGTTGGCGACCGTCGGCCGACATCTTATGCACGATGATGGGGCCTGCTCCCCATTGGCTGCGACCGAGATAGGCCTGTCCGTCGTCGTCCCACAGCGGGCAAGGGTCTTCCCATTTCTCGACGCGACAGACGAGGTGCAACGGTTCCCAAGGACCGCTGGCGGCGGGCGCCGACGTCATATACAACCCTTCGTCGGGCGTGCAGAAATAAACGTAGAAACGGCCGTCGTGATAGCGGATGGACGGAGCCCACGAGCCACCGGCATAGTGGCGGTTGTCGTCCCAGCCGGGTTCGTTGAAGCGGCGGTAGATCTGGCTGACGTATCGCCAGTTGACCATATCGTCGGACTCCAGCACTTGCATTCCTATGAAGTGGAAGTCGGAGACCACCATGTAGAACTTCTCGCCCACGCGGATGACGTCGGGGTCGGAGAAGTCGGCATTCAGCACGGGGTTGGCGTAGGTGCCGTCTCCCTGATCGCCCCACGCGGGGACGGGGTGAGTGGTCTGCGCCGAGAGCGTTGGCACACAGGCGATGGCCAGTAGGAGGGTGAGGAGAGTTGATTTGGGCATGTTATAATTTAAAGGGTTTAAAGGGCTTAAAGGGTAGAAAAGGGGAGAAAAGGGACGAATGTCTTGCAGCCAACGGTAGGGGCAGACCCCTGTGTCTGCCCGAACAAGGAGGAATCGCTTCGCGAGATTTAGAGCCCCTTGATAAGGGGCGGCTATAATGCAGGGTTTTTATCGCTTCGCGAGAAATTATTCAAAATCTATTTCAAAATCTTTCAAAATTAATTAATGGAAAATTAATGGAAAATTAATGGAAAATTCTTTCTCCGCTGCGCTACGAAAGCGGCAAAGCCGAAGTTGAGAGTTTAGAGTTCTTTCCCCGCTTCGCTCTGAAAGCGCCCCTGCGGGTCGAGCGGAGAGTTTAGAGTTTAGAGCTCTCTTCGCTGCAGCCTTCACTTTTCACTTTTCACTTTTCACTTCGCGCTTGCGCGGTGGTCAGTCGATGACTTCGATGTAGAAGCTGAAGGGACGGAAGCCGTCATTGCAGCTGATCATCGCACTCATGGGGTTCTGCATCCAGCCATCGTAGAAGTTGCCTTCGCCTCTGGCGAGCGATTCCACAAACTCCTTCATGGAGTACCACGCCGACGGACACATGCCTTCCGGGCGTTTGCCGTCGACGGAAACCCATTGCTGGCCCTCGACGACATCGCAGGTGTGCTCAATCGGATTCTCGTATTTCGCCATGAGGTCGGCATAGACCGTTTGGCGAATGGCAGTGATTCTTACTTTGTTCATGTGATCTGAGAGGATGGGATTTACTTTATTACATTTTTTTCCTTCAATGATGTAGGGATGCGACGTGTCGCGTTCTGGTGTTTGCCTTTCCCCTCCAGTACGCGGCACGCCGCGTCCCTACATTTTTAGGCGGATGGGGTGTTCTTGGTGATTCGTGCGAGATAGTCGTAGTGGGTGCCTTCAACGATGATCTCTGCCGTGTAGCCACAGGCAGCAGCGTGCTGCTTCAGCGTTTCGGCATCAACATACAGCCAGGGGAAGGGTTCGCCAAGGGTTTTCTTGTACTGCATGCGATACTGCATCTCACCGTAGTAGTGGCCCGTGTCGGGATAGTCGATGTTGCCGTCTTCGTCCTCGAAGACATAGCTGATGTCAGACGAGTCGCACAGCAGCTGGCCCCCAGGCGCGAGGATGCTGTCGAGGTGGCGGAAGAAGTTGGGCAGCCGATCGAGCGTGCCGACAATGCCGATGCCGTTCATGAGCATCAACACCGTGTCGAACTGCTTCTTCAGCGTGAAGAAGTCTTGTTGCAGCACGCGCTTCACACCCCGCTGGTTCATCGTCTGCACCGATAGGGGAGAGATGTCGATGGCGGTGACGTCGATGCCGCGTTCCTGCAGTATGAGCGAGTGACAGCCCGAGCCCGCACCCACGTCGAGCGTACGGCCGCTGGCCATGAAGAGTGCTTTCTGCTCGATGGCGGGCATCTGCTCATAGCGGCGGAAGAGGATGTCGAGCGGAATCTCGTCCTCGTCGAACATCGGGGAGAGCACTCGCAGCCGCGCAGCCTTGCCCGACTGCCAATAGTCGGCGATGGCTCTGCCCATCGGGTCGTGGTAGGATTTCATACTTTTAAGGGTTTAAAGGGGAGTGGCCGCGCAAGCGCGAAGTGAAAAGTTAAAAGTGAAAAATGTAAAGAGCCTACGCTGTCAACGGTAGGGGCAGACCCCTGTGTCTGCCCGAGGAATTGGGGATGTATGGGCATGCAGGTTGTTCGTTATTGTTCGGGCAGACACGGGGGTCTGCCCCTACGGCTGGGTGCGCACGTCTAAACAATCTATTTAAACCCTGCATTATAGCCGCCCCTTATCAAGGGGCTCTAAATATGCCCTTTTCTCCTCTTTTATTCCCTTTTTTCATTCCCCTCCACTTGGCTTCCAGAGAAACAATCCTTCGGAGGCAGCCAGAGGGCGGAGCAGCTGGAGGAGTGCTTCGTCGGGGTTGTAGACGGTCATATAGATATCGTCGCCGTTGATGGTCAGCAGTGCGTCAGAGGCCTCGATGAAGACAAAGAGCGGCTTCCTTTCGAGCAGCCACTGTTCCAAATCGGCAGGGTGCGGATTGATGGTCCACTCCTCGGAGAGGCCGCAAACGGCGATATCCTCGTAGCAGTTGAGCTTCATCAGGATGTTGCAGAACTGCCGGCAGCGGCGGTCGGTCTGCTCGTCGCTGAGGAAGTATTGCTCGATGGTGAAGAACTGCCCACGGCTGTCGGCCGGCACCTGTTTCGGCAGGATGTCGACGACCCAATAGGGCTTCTCCAGATAGTCGTCGATGATGATATTGCGATTCATGATGGGTGGTTTACCAGTCGTCGTTCTCGTTGCCCACGACGCCATTTCGCACAGCTTCCTCAATCTTGTCCATAACGGCATTCGAGTAGGCGTGGGTCATGACGAGGGCCTTGGCGCAAGTGCGCTTCTTCGCGTCTTTCTGCACAAACGGATAGTGGTGGGCAATCTCCCACTGCTCGTCGTAGAGGAAAGCATTGGTCTTGTCGTCTTTCTTTCGCTTCGAGTCGCCATAGGTGCGCTCGTCGGAAGCCATCATGCTCAGCCATCCGCCGCTGACGTCGGCCAGGATGTCATAGCTCTGCACGGTGTAGGTGACACGGATGCGACCCTCCTTGATGTCGATGCGGATAACAGGTGTGATGCTCACGGCATATTTGTTGAGCGTGCCGGTATGCTCGGCAATGTCGGGCAGGGTAGACGTGATGATGATGCAGCCAGCCTCCTTGTCGTTGAGCGTGATGGCCTGCTTGTCCTTGAAGGTGGCCACAGCCCAGTAGTTCAGCGCCAGGTAGAGCTGTTCGCGCGTCTTGCCCGGTGCCTCGATGACTTGCTGATAGGTGAGCGACTCGTTCTTGTCGAGTG
>JAEEGG010000773.1_pt1 | contig 93995 bp, 69 predicted proteins | sample 9134161 | NCBI WGS metagenome assembly JAEEGG01 (sample SAMN16246543, study PRJNA631951) | gut metagenome | biome: gut microbiome; feature: rumen; material: CR-attached | host: Bos | place: Iran: Karaj | collected 2018-10
TAGGGCTGAGGCTTCACATCCTGATGGGTGGTCTGATAGCCGAAGGCAGTGCCGTCAGCGTAGAAGAACTTGGAGCTGCCGATTGCATCATTGAGGATGTTGCAAGGACGGAAACGGAGATAAACGCCTTTGATGTCATTGGACGATACATCGTCCATAGAGTCACGGCCAGCGCTCTCCCATTTCTGAGTCTGAGCATTCCAAATGCCTGTCTTGGTGGAGAAGGAGAAAGTGCCGAGTCCGTTAAGGGTAACGGAGTGGCCGTTCAGTACGAAGTACTGCATTGCCTCGCTGAGAGCAGCGAAGCCAGCCTCCATCTGCGCCTCGGTCATGCCAGCAAACTCAGCAGCCTTGGTGAGGATGTAGTTCTTATCCAGCTTGCTGTAAGGCACGAGCCTTGCGTAAGCCTTCTTCGCACCACTATCAGGGTCCTCGACGCCGTTTACCTTGTAGGCAACGCGACCAGCATTCAGCTTGGTGTTAAGTATTCTTGCCATAGTGATTTAAGGTTAAAAGGTTAAAAATTAAAAGGTTAAACAATTCTCAAAGCCCCCTCTAACTCCCCCTCAAGGGGAGAACTCTGGCGGCAGTGCTCCCTCCCTTTTGGGGAGGGCTGGGGAGAGGCTCCCCTTACGCCAGAGCTCCCTCCCTTTTGGGGAGGGGTGGGGAGAGGCTCCCCTTACGGATTGGTGTCGTCCTGAACGATAATGTTCTGGAACTGAGCAGACTTGGCTGCGACGGATACCTGAGGCGTGGGTGTGAAGCGCACCTTCACGTTGTGGATACCGTTAACGAGCTCCTGCAGAAAATCACGCATCTGCTTCTTCTCTGCATCGGTCTCGACCTTTGCAGGACGAGTGTCGTTAATCATCTTGCCGTTGCAAGAAAGACTGAAAGTTCCAAGACGGGGAACGACGATGGTGTGGCCGTTCAGAAGGAAGGTGGTGACCACCTTGCGGAAGGCATGGACTGCAGCAACTGCAGAGGCTACGCCAATCTGCGAGTTCTGCGCCATAGTCTGAACCAGCTGCTCATCGCCGATGTTATCGTAGTGCAGACCAGTGGCGTACAGCTTTGCGCCACCGCCAAAAGCCTTGCGCCTTACGATACCGGTTTTAATAAGTCCCATAGTTTTTAAGGTTAAAAGGTTAAAAGATTAAAGGTTAACAATTCTCATGCTCTCGCGAAAAGCAATGCCGCAAGCATCGCGAAAAGGCTCTTTCGCTGTCGGCGAAGCCGGTGCGAAACTTGCATGAGCCTTCGAGAGCTTAACGACAATACAAAGTTAACATTTTTATGTTAAATACGCAAGGCTTTTAACATTGTTTAATATGAAAAAAAGCCCATCCGCGCCTCACGGCGAAGATGGACTAACAAATAACGAACAATTATGAAAAAGAAAGAATTTTCCTATACGATTGCGGTGTCAGGCTTGCCTTCATTGTCGCATAGGTCAAGGCTGACGATATTCTCCCAGCTGACATTGTTACACATAGGTCGAATGCCGTTCATCCGTGCCTTTCTATCCTCGATGATAGCTTGCACCTTCGGATGGCTTGATGGGAATACAACATTGTCGATGATGTATTCAGACTCGCCATCGTATTCATACTTTCCGCTCGTCTCGCGATAGTAGCGGAGATAGAATTTCGGCTCATTGCCGACCTCCAACTGATGGGCAAGCAGAATGTTCGGTATTACCCATTCGCCCCAAGGCAGAGGGCCTGTCTTCTTCAGAGGCTCCATGCCGTGCTTCTTGCGCTCCTCATTGACGAGTGCAAGGTAGTTGGCATTCAGCCTTACATACTTGGTGCAGTTGTAGATGACCTTGGTGTTGCCGATGTTGGCACGCAGTGCCGGGGATAGTTTCACATTGGTGCTGGTGCTAAGCAACGCCAGCTGATTCCTCTTGCAAGACTGCAAGTACGCAGCCCTCTTTGGAAGGTACTGCTCAAATAGAAGTTCGCTCATGATAGTTTAATTAAAATTGAAAAGTTTAAAGATTGAAAAATTGAAGTGCGCTCACGATCTCTTGTATTTTGGAAGGTGAAGGAATTGTCCAAGCTTGGCAGTCCTGCCATCTTGGTAGGAGATGTGTATCCAGTTGTAGTCATATTCGTCGATGCACTGCTTGAGGGAAGGCAGCTTGCCTTCGGCATGCATCTTCCGGATTAGGTCGAATAGCTGCTTGTTTTCCAATGGGCGGTCATGCAGCGTCTTGATATCTGCTGCGCAGCCATAGAGGTGGTCGGAGTTGACAACACCGCCGACTGCAGCGTTGAGCTGGGTGCAGCGGTATCCACTGCCCACGATGATGGGCGCGCCCCATTCATCCCTTATGGGTTGGAGGATGTTGGCGCAGAGTCTGCGCAGATTGCCCATGACATAGGAGTCAGGGTAATTCTTCAGGCCGAGCCTCTTAGCAGTGCAAGAGGCGGTCATTTCTTCTGAGGTAAAGTTTTTTGTTAGTGTCATAGTAGTTGTTATTTTCTTTAGTTAGTCGCAAAGTCGCAGAGTCGCAAAGTCGCAAAGCCTCCGAACTTGGCTAAATCTCAAATCTCAAAGCCCCCTCTAACTCCCCCTCAAGGGGAGAACTCTGGCGCCAGAGCTCCCTCCCTTGAGGGGAGGGCTGGGGAGAGGCTTTTTTCATAATTTTTTGATTTTTTTGTAGTGGCCTCGCGAGGTTCTGATTATCATACCTCGCTTTAGCCATCTAACTATATAATTAGTTGAGGCTCTCCCGCTCCTTGAACCAGACAATTCAGATACATCATTGGTCGCAAACTCATCAGGCAGCTTGTCAAAGATAAAGCCTTTGCCGGCATACTTCTTTCTGCCGATTTGTGCTGCCTCAAGAGCCTCTCCAAAGAGAGCCACTTGCTCATGCATCACTGTGTCGGCAATGAAGAAGAATTCGTCCTTGAGGTTCTGCAAAGTGGCTTCGTCCTCTTGCAGCCCCCAGAGCAACCACATCACGCAGCATGCTCTCCAAGCAATGACGGAGGCGCGTTTCAGAAAGATGGCCTCTGCCTCGCTGCCTCTGCGGAGGGCATTAGACTCGGCAATCTTGCGCCACTGCTCCCATATCTCGTTGATGGGCGCAGGGTCAATCTCGACCTTGCCATCGTCAGTGTGACGCAGTCCTTCCCATTGCTTCAAGTCAATGAGGATGTCGCACGTCTTCCGGATCATGTCGCGCTCGGTGTCGCCAATTTTCTGATGCCTGGGCATAGAGTCAAACACATCGACAGGCAGCTGGTAGAAGATGGTACGGCTTACCAATCCGTCCTCGGGATTGTCATAGAAACGCAGAACGCTCCTTGGCGTACCTAAGGCGAGGAAGTTGAAATAGATTTTCTCCATTCCACTATATGAGTCAGCGTTGGCCACGTCGCGACCATGCTCGGCATTATCAAATGCCTCTCTGAATAGGTCGCGCCTATCATTGGATGCATTGCTTTTGGCATCCTTGGTCAGAGAGTCGATTTCCTCATAGAAGCCAATCAGATGCTTGCCTTTGTTGTTTCGCAGCCTTCTGAAAAAGACCGGGTCGGTCATCAGTGATGGTGCAATCCTAATCACCACGCCGGGGTCTTTCGGTGCTCCGTCTATTTTCTTAAAATCGAGTGCAGCGTCACGACGCGCCTCATACCAAATCCTCTCTTGCTCCCTCGCAACCGCGTCCTCCTCGTGGATGCGGTACATGAGTTCCTCCCAAATCGTTTTTGCGAAACTCTTGCCTGATGCCTGCGGTGCGATGATGACCGCCATAAACGATGGGGAGTGCACCCGTCCATCAAGAAATTCCATTCGGAGGTCTGTTGCAAGACCTCCAAGAATTGGCAACATTGCAAGTACCGTTCCAGCTTTGAAGCGCGGGTCGCTCTTGTCAACGAATAGTTGCACGAGCGGTGGCCACTTCGGCATAGGCATCTCTGCTTCTTCGGTTTCTTCGATTTCTTCTTCATCATTGGATAGGAGTTCTTCTGGGTTTATAGGCCAATACTTTGCCCTGTTGAATCTGCAAGCAGCAGTGCAGATCTCCATCATCTGAGCCTCGCCTAGTCCGAAGCTGGGGATATTCTCCGCCAGCACCGATGGCTGGAAGTCAGTGAAGTTCCTGAAGTAGAGAGCGCACTTATAGATTCTGTCGTTCCTCTCGCCCTCTGCCGGTATGCCTCCGTTGGAGGCAAACCAGCCGAGGACATAGTCAATCAGTGGACGCCCACGGAGCGGGAAGTTCCCGCTTACCGTAGTGTCGCTGGTGTACGGCTGTTGGTCTTGCTTCTCCATGTCGGCAAGGGCTTGGAGCTTAATCTGCTCCCTGCTCTTTTTCAGCGCGTCCTTCATTGGAGAGCCGACCTTCAGCTTCTTCAAAGTCTTACTTTCGCTCGTCATCATTCTTGTCTTTAAGAAGGGAATACATCCAACCGCAGATGCAGCCGACGAGGAAAACAACGATTGTCAGCAGAAATGCTTCAAAATTCACCTGTATCATCATAGAATTCTTTTTTAGTCAAGAGTCAAGAGTCGAGAGTCAAGAGTCGAGGGTCTTTCTCAATCGGGACCTCGCAAATAAACCTCAAATCTCAAACCTCAAACCTCAAACTTCTTTGGTGTAATACTTAATCTTCTTGTTGCAGGCATCAGCGCAGAATCTTGCGACCTCTCGCATCAGGACTGCGCCAATCAACTCATTCACATCGATAGAGAACGAAGTGAAGAAGACGTGCCTGCGTCGCGTGGTGTAATGTTTTGTGATGCCGTTGGAATAGACCAGCTTGTAGCCGTTCTTCTTGCTCACGCTCTTGGGGTTGTTCTCAGCAGCCTCGAAGAACTGGTCTCCGTTCGGTTGCACATACAATGTGCCTTTGATGGCAACTGGCTCGCCCTTGGCAAGCCCAGTGAGGTCGAGGGGAGCCACGACCTTAATCTTGGACTTGGTCTCCATCTTTCCAAAAATAGTTGGGGTTCTCAAGCAATTCGTAGTAGTCGTCAGTCTTTGACGCGGTGTAGTTCTTGGACTTCTCCAACAGGGCTACTGCTTTGCCCTCATGAAAGCCCAATTGTTTCGCATGGTCAATGGCGCGAGAATAAGAAGTCATTACATCGGCAAAAGTCTCCTCGATTTCTTGCTGCCTCTTCTTCTTGTACTCTGACCAATACTTCTTTTCTGATTTAGTCATAGCAGATAGGATTTAATGTTAAACAATAGGTTGCTGCAAGCTTGCGAGAGCGAAGTTACTGCCCTTTCAAACCTTTTTTCTCCGTTTCCCAATTTTCCCAACAAAAACCCGAAAAAAAGCCGATTTTCCCAAATCGCTTGGGAAAACCGGCAATACATAAATAAGCGACCACTATGCCGCAATCGCCCTCTGCAACGTACTTAGAAACGAATTGGCCAGCGTGTATAGCTCGTCCAGCTCGTCCCACTTGCAGATAGGCTCACGGCAGCCCTTGCGGATACTCTCGTAAGAACATTCGACATTAGCGTTGGGAAACAGCACATTCATCCTTTCAGCCCACGCCCTGCGGTCCTCGTGCACCATCGACAAGTCGCGCATGGCGCAGAACAAAGCCACCCATTCCCTCTTAGATTTTATAAAAAGATTGATGTCGCGGTTCAGCACGCTGACCAGACGCTTCACATCCACCCAGGGCGCAAAGACACCGTCCTCTTTCCGCTCTGCACACGAGCAGTCGCGGAGGGAAATCTTTCCATCCGCGGCAAGCATATTGAGCAACGGGAGCAGCGTAGCCTGCACCTCGTCGCTAGGGATATCGATCTCGTAGCGAGCCATAGAGTCATCCTGCCAATTCTTGGCGGAAGAAGTCTTGTCTTGTCAGTTAATTTGCTGATTATCATTCTCTGAAAGTCTGGGGCGTTGCCCATATTTCATATTACAAAGTTACGAAAATCCCCTAACTTTTTCTCTCATGTCCGTGCATTATTTTCAGTCAAAAAATACACTTTTTTCATCTCCCTAAAACACAAACAGATACAAAAAAGCCCCCGAATGAGGGGGGTATAAATGGGGATTGGATGCCTATAAGACAATGTTTCCGTAATACGACTGGAGGCTGGCTTCCTCTCTGAAGCCAGCCTCCAGTCGTCGCATCTCTTCGGCAATCATCTTCTTGTCTCTATAGAAACCTTATCTCTATCCATTCCAAATCATCATCGCAGACCTCCTCGCCCTCAAGAAAACTATAGAGAATATTATCTCGCAGGACATCGTCGCAAATTATTATGCAAAGATATAGTGCTTGGGTGTTCTTTCTTGGCGCTCTTTAACCAGTCCAATAAATGCAGACATATCACATATACCCCCTCTGAATTCCTTTGGGAAACTTGTCAGGTACTTGTGAGGAACCACAAGATGCAGATGATAGTCTTGCATTTCCTTGAGCTGGTTGGAAGAAATTCCTTGCTGTAATGTGAACAGGTATTTATCATCCACTCGGTCTGCCTCATTAAGCACTTGGCGCCACCTGTCTTTGCATGTGGTCTTGGCTCCGAGCATTGTCAACAATTCGCCTGGAAAAGAAAGGTTGTGATAGCACTTGCCATTCGGGAACAAGAAATCTGGCTTCTTATTCTCTTCCGTAACAACCTGCTCTTCGAATATCAGCTCGTTATGAGTGAAAATATCGGCCAAGTGATGTTCCAAAGATTTTCCTGCTCTCGACTTCCTGCGGTTCAGCACTTCGTTAGCCATCGCAACAAAGGTGTCAATGTCTGGGAACGGCTTGGCGGTAATGTCAGAATACACCTTCTCTTCCATAAATTTGAAAAGAGTATACTCTGTATCCAACCAACCCAAAAGCACCTCGTCAGGAGTCGTCACTATATTATGTGTGGCAATTCCGTTTGCTTTATTGAAACAAAGCCTTGCTCCATCTGCCATGATACGAGTGTCAGGGAAGTCTGCATATTGGGCCACAAACTCTTTTATAAGAGTTAGCAGCCTCTGCTCTGGCTTTTCAGTCTGAGCTATGTCAATTATTTGGTTGGTTTTGTCGTATGACAGATTAAAGAATGAGAAGAAATCGTCGATATCATCATCAGTCTGTAACACAAATGCCTCGTAGTAGTCTTTGTCGAAACGCGCCAACACCAGCAAATCGCCTACGTTGTTATCAGTCAGGAAATCGAAGCCTCTGCCAAAACGAGTAATACGATATTCGTTTCTCGTACCTACACCATAATATTTGAAACGGCTATCCGTATCGAATGCCCCCTGCCAATGAATGCGAATCGGTATGTCAACATTATTTCCTCTTGCAGGTTCTACATCAAGAAACATTGACCATGCTTCCTTTGATATATGATAACCACATTGGTGACCGCCAGTTGAGCCAGTATCGTTGGCAGTAATAAATTTACATAGAGCCGCTTTCGACTGTTTTACCTTGCTGATAGCTAAGTTTAGGATCTCACTCATAACATTATGCGCTTTGAAGAGTTGTTACTATTTGCTCTGAAACTGCAGTAATCAACGGCACAATTACGGAGTTGCCACATTGTCTGTAGGCTTGAACGTCAGACACGCGGTCTATTATATACTCGTCGGGATAGCCCATCAGTCGTGCACACTCGCGGGGAGAGAGTCGACGGGGATTTTTTCCCTTTCCTTGAGGTATCAGAATCTCTGAACCATCCTTATAATATCGTGCGCTTAATGTTCGGGCAATACCATTGAGGTCAACCAAGCCATAACCAAAGCCGTTGCCCTTTGCACGATGCTTCTCTGCATAATTCTGTAGGTAAGTCCATAATTTATCACTAAGCGTGTACTTGGAGTCTATATCGGGGTCGAGAATTTCCTTGATGCTATGTTTAGATTCACACTGCTCTGGAAACACGAACTTCTCCTTGCCATGAAATATCTTTTTGTCGAATCCCACTATCATTATGCGCTCACGGTGCTGCGGTACATATGTCTGACCGTCCATGACCTGATAGTGAATAGAATAATTCAATTCTTCCAGTGTTTCTCGAATAACACGAAAGGTATTACCCTTGTCATGCGAAGTCAGATTCTTGACATTTTCCAGATAAAATGCCTTGGGACGATGACGGCTGATAATATCGGCGACATCGAAGAAAAGGGTTCCCTGCGTCTTGTCCTTGAATCCAGTTTCGCGCCCCAGACTCTTCTTCTTGGAAACACCTGCTATCGAGAATGGCTGACAGGGGAAACCTGCGCAAAGAATATCAAAATGCTTGGGGATATAAGATTTTGTCACCTCCTTGGTTATGTCACCAAAAGGCATGTCGCCGAAGTTGGCAAAATATGTTTTCTGAGAGTAGGCATTCCATTCTGACGAGAAAACGCATTGACCGCCTTGGGCTTGCATCGCCAAACGAAAACCGCCCATACCCGCAAACAAATCTATAAACGTAAACTTCGGATTCTCCGGGCTGGGGAATGGAATCTTGAAGAAATCAGAGAAAAGGTCGTACTGCGTGGCATCCTCGGCCACCCGCATCAGTTCATCGTCAGACATCTCGCCGTATGGATTTTGGCGTAGCTCCTTTCGCGACAGAAACTCGCGGACAGCACTAACAATTTCCCTCCTGTCCTCTTTGCTGACCTTCTCGCGGTTGCTATGCAGATAATGGCTCAGCACAGCCAGATGGTTCTCGTACGAAGTCTCGCCGTAAACCTTGACCTTATTCTTGCTGTCAACCTCCTCGGGGAAATCAACAATCTTTATATCCTTTATCTTTGCCATACCTATTTTTAACAATTATATTGGCTACAAAGTTAGTGCATTTTCGCGACACCGCAATATTTCATCATTAAAAAATATTTTCACCCTGCTGGAGATAGAGGCAACCACCAACTTCATCCAGTCGCTCATCACTCCGAAGGAAGGCAAAGCCGACTGACTCCCTACGACGCAGGGCTGGCACTGCGCCAAAGCAACGCCCGCAGCATTTCCTTAATTCAATATCAGAACTGCAAAGATTTGTTAAAATACTGCAAAGACTGCAAAGACTGTCACTAAATAAAAGACAGTATTCGCTTTTCTTGATATACCCTTCTTATAGAATTATATATTATATTAAATATATAATATATAATTTGAATTAAAGTTATACCGTTGATATTCAAAGAGATAACTTTTTCAATTGCGCAAAAAATGGGTTGTTATAAAAAGACTGCATACATTAGTGACTATGTTTGCAGTCTTTACCATGAAAATTTTATCCAAATACTGCAAAGACTGCAAACATAGTCACTAAAAAAAATGCAGTATTCCGCAGAAAAAAAATTTAATCGCGCAGAAGTTGTCAGTTTCGACGCGATTAGATTTCGTTTCAAGGCTTTTAGATTTTGTTTCGACGCGATTAGATTTGCCGCCAAGGCTCTCAGATTTCCTTTTGTCGGACCGCGCTTGCAGCGCGACCACCGACGAAATCTTCGCGAAGGCTTCGCCTTTGACTTCGGCGCGATTAGTTGTCGCAGTTGATAGTTGATAATTGAAAATTGACAATTGATAGTTGCCGCTTCGCTCTCGAACTTGCTTGCAAAATTTGCACCGGCTTCACCGACAGCAAATGCAAGTTCTCGCGACTGCTTCGCAGTTGATAGTTGAGAATTGAAAATTGAAAGTCTCCGGACTTGGTTAAATCGTCAAATCGTTAAATCGTCAAGTTGTGAAATAACTTGGTTTGGCTAAATCACAAATGCCAAGAATTTCTTTCTGTCACTATGGGGAATGGAAAAATATTCTTAATTTTGCGGCAAAATCGGAAAAGAGCATTTTTATGTGCAAAGAAAACAACTGCGTTAAGACTGAAGACGGCGAGAGGAGATCGCTCAACTTCATTGAGGAGATGGTAGAGAAAGACCTGGCCGAGGGTCGCAACGGCAAGAGGGTGCAGACGCGTTTCCCGCCCGAGCCTAACGGCTACCTCCACATAGGTCACGCCAAGGCTATAGCCCTGGACTTCGGCATCGCCAAGAAGTATGGCGGTGTGTGCAACCTGCGCATGGACGATACTAACCCGCAGAAGGAGGACACGGAGTACGTGGAGGCCATCAAGAGGGATATCGAGTGGCTGGGATTTAAGTGGGGCAAGCTGCTCTACGCCAGCGACTACTTCCAGCAGTTGTGGGACCTCGCCGTGGAGCTGATTAAGGAGGGCAAGGCTTACGTGGACGAGCAGAGCGCCGAGGAGATTGCGCGACAGAAGGGCACTCCCACCCAGCCGGGCGAGAACTCGCCTTACCGCGACAGGCCCGCGGAGGAGAGCTTGCGCCTGTTTGAGGAGATGAACTCAGGCAACATGGAGCCGGGCAAGATGGTGCTGCGAGCCAAGATCGACATGGCGAGCCCCAACATGCACTTCCGCGACCCCATCATGTACCGCGTGCTCAACATGCCCCACTGGCGCACTGGCAATAAATGGAACGCGTACCCTATGTATGACTACACGCACGGACAGTGCGACTACTGGGAGGGCGTGACGCACTCGCTCTGCACGCTGGAGTTTGTGAGCCACCGACCGCTCTACGACCTGTTTGTGGACTGGGCGAAGATTGCGGGGGGCGACGACAAGCCGCTGGACGACAACCGCCCACGCCAGACGGAGTTCAACAAGCTGAACCTGACGCATATCCTGCTCTCGAAGCGCAACCTGCTGATGCTGGTGAAGGAGGGCGTGGTGAGCGGATGGGACGACCCACGCATGCCGACGATTTGCGGTTTCCGCCGCAGGGGATACTCGCCCGAGAGCATCGTGAAATTCATCGACAAGATAGGCTACACGACCTTCGACGCGCTGAACGAGATGGCGCTGATGGAGAGCGCGGCGCGCGAGGACCTCAACGGACGCGCCACCAGGGTGAGCGTGGTGCTCAACCCCGTGAAGCTGATTCTGACCAACTACCCCGAGGGTAAGGTGGAGATGATGACGGCGCAGAACAACCCCGAGCGCCCGGAGGACGGCACCCACGAGATCGCCTTCAGCCGAGAGCTGTGGATTGAGCGCGACGACTTCATGGAGGACGCCCCCAAGAAATTCTTCCGCCTCGGCCCGGGCAAGGAGGTGAGACTGAAGAACGGATATATCATCAAGTGCGACGAGACGGACTGCTGCAAGAAGGACGCCGACGGCAACGTGGTGGAGATTTACGCCACCTACGACCCCGAGACGCGCACAGGTCTGCCCGGCGCCGACCGCAAGATAAAGGGCAAGACGCTCCACTGGGTGAGCTGCGCACACTGCGTGGAGGCGGAGGTGAGGAACTACGACCGCCTCTGGATGGTGGAGAACCCCAGGGACGAGGTGGCCGCCTACAGCAAGGAGCAGGGCAAGGAGCGCATCGACATCGACGACATGCGCCACTTCATCAACCCCCACAGCCTGGACGTGGTGAAAGCCTACGCCGAGGAGTGGCTCAAGACACGCAAGCCCCTGGACTACCTGCAGTTCCAGCGCATAGGATACTATAACGTAGACCCCGACTCAACTCCCGACCACCTGGTGTTCAACCGCACGGTGGGACTGAAAAGCTGAGAAAGGAGGCCCCTCCCCAACCCTCCCCAAAGGGAAGGGAGAGAGCCCCTCCCCAGCCCTCCCCAAAGGGAAGGGAGAAGGAGTCGCAAAGTCGCATAGTCGCAAAGTTGCAAAATACTCGCTCAACAGTAAACCGCTAAACGCTAACCGCTAAACGCTAAACGCTAAACGAAAACGAAAACGAAAACGAAAACGAAAATCCGTTAGATCTGTGTTTTTTTAACCACGGATTATTCGGATTGAACGGATGATTATAAATTCTCTAATTCTTGACAGAAAAAAAATTGTCTAATCGTGAAATTGTCCAATTGTCAAATTAAACTGGCTTTGCGACTCTGCGACTTTGAGACTTTGCGACTAACTGAAAACTCCTAACTCCAACCGATGCTTGACTTCCTATACCAACTGGCTGAACAGCTCGACTATTTCTACGTCACTCTGCTGATGGCGGTGGAGAGCTCGTTCATCCCCTTCCCCAGCGAGATTGTGGTGCCGCCGGCTGCATACATGGCTGCCGACGGCAACATGAACGTGGTGCTGGTGGTGGTGTTCGCCACTCTGGGCAGCCTGATAGGCGCCGTGATAAACTATGTGCTGAGCTACTATGTGGGCCGGCCGATCGTGTATAAGTTCGCCGACAGCCGCCTGGGGCGTATGTGCCTGCTGAGCAGGGAGAAAGTCGAGCAGGCGGAGAAATATTTCGACAAGCGCGGTGCGGTGGCTACGCTGGTGGGCAGACTGATTCCCGCCATACGCCAGCTGATAAGCATCCCCGCCGGACTGTCGAGGATGAACTTCGCCAAGTTTGCCCTCTACACTGCCCTGGGTGCCGGAGCATGGAACATCGTGCTGGCTGCGCTGGGATACTACCTCCACGCCATCGTGCCCAAGGACCAGCTGCAGAGCGCCCTCAAGGAGTATGAGACGCCCATCGTGGTGGGCATATGCGGTGTGGTGGCACTGGTGGTGCTGATCATTATTATTAAAAAGGTGGCAAAGAAAAGCAAAAACAAGGAATAAGGCGATGGAGATAAAATCTGCGAGATATGACTCGAGCGCCATCAGCGTGGACAAATGCATACAGACCGACAGGCCGGAGTTTGCATTCATCGGCCGCAGCAACGTGGGCAAGAGCAGCCTCATCAACATGCTGACGGGCAACCAGAAGCTGGCGATGACCTCGTCGACGCCGGGCAAGACGATACTCATCAACCACTTCCTCATCAACGGCGAGTGGTACCTGGTGGACCTGCCGGGCTACGGCTACGCCAAGCGCAGCAAGAAGCAGCAGGAGCAGCTGGGCAAGATGATAAGGGGCTACATTATGGAGCGCCAGAACATGGTGAACCTCTTCCTGCTCATTGACGGCAACATAGCGCCCCAGCAGATAGACCTGCAGTTCATCGAGTGGCTGGGGGAGAACGGGGTGCCGTTCACCATCATCTTCACCAAAGCCGACAAATCGAGGAAGGGCTCGTTCGGAAAGAACGTGAGCGTATTCCTGAAAACACTCGATGAACAGTGGGAGGAACTGCCACCCTACTTCCAGGTGTCGTCAGCCAAGCGCATCGGCAAGGAGGCCGTGCTCGAACACATAGAAACTATCTTGCAGTCCCTGCAAGATAGTTAGAGAAAAAGGAGCCCCCTCAAACGAATTATTATTTGAAATTTGAAATTTGAAATTTGAAATTTAGCCAAGTCCGGAGGTGGGCACTAAAAGAAATTACCAGAAATTACTCAAAAATTTATGCCCAACGGCTTGCTAAATTGTGAAATAGTAAATTGTCAAATTAAAATGGCTTTGCGACTCTGCGACTTTGAGACTTTGCGACTAACTGAAAACTCCTAATTCCTAACTCCTAACTCCTAACTCTAATGTCCGACTACCCTTCACATCTGCTGGAACAAGCCGTGGAAGCTTTCAACTCGCTGCCCGGCATTGGCCGACGAACGGCACTGAGGCTGGCGCTGCACATGCTGCGGCAGTCGAAGGACGATGTGCAGCGGTTTGCCGACAGCATAAGCACATTCCGCGAGGAAGTGAAGCACTGTAGGGTGTGCCACAACATATCCGACAATGACCTCTGCGACATCTGCAGCGACCCCAAGCGCGACACCTCGACCATCTGCGTGGTGCAGAACGTGCAGGACGTGATGGCCATCGAGAACACCCGCCAGTACAAGGGGCTCTACCATGTGCTGGGCGGCATCATCTCGCCCATGGACGGCATAGGGCCCAGCGACCTCTTCATCGACTCGCTGGTGGAGAGAGTGGCCGGCGGCGAGGTGAAAGAGGTGATCATGGCACTGAGCTCCACCACCGACGGCGAGACGACACGCTTCTTCATCAGCCGCCGACTGGAGCCGTACAACATAGTGATGACAACCATCGCCAGCGGAATATCCGTGGGCGAGGAACTGGAATACACCGACGAGCTTACCCTCGGCCGATCAATAGTAAACAGAGTGAAAATATGAGAAAACTTTAAATATTTGAGATTTGAAATTTGAAATTTGAAATTTAGCCAAGTCCGGAAGCTTTGAGACTTTGAGACTTTGAGACTTTGCGACTAACTGAAAACTCCTAACTCCTAATTCCACATGAAGACCACTTACATAATCTACGCACTGGCATGGGTTATTCCCATTGTGCTGATAGTGCTTTACCTTACGGGCAACATATCGCGACTGCCTGCCAAGCCCGACGAGACCCTGGTTTATATGCTTAGCATCACCACGGTGGTGCTAAGTCTGCTCACCGCATGGCTGGCCATGAAGATGTTTGCCATGAAGCCCATACAGGCACGGCTCAACGCCCTCAAGGGAGCACAGAGGGAAGCCTCAGTGCAGCTGCTGAGCCGCGTGAGGATTCTGATGATTCTGATGGTGGTGATACTCGACTTCGCCGCCTACTATATCACCGGCAGCACCTCCCCACTCTACCTGGCAGCCATACTCGGCGTGGCCCTCATCTTCTGCTGGCCGCAGAAATATTAATACCCCAGCCATGCAGCTCTCCGTCATAATCGTCAACTATAATGTCAAGCACTATGTCTATCAGTGCCTGATGTCGCTGCGCAAGGCTGCCGACGGCCTCGACTGGGAGGTGATAGTGGTGGACAACAACTCCAGCGACGGCTCGGTGGAATACCTGAGAGAGTGCTTCCCCGACGGCACCTTTCCCCAGCTGCACATCATAGCCAACACCGACAACCCCGGCTTCGGCAAGGCCAACAACCAGGCCATCGGCATGGCAAAGGGCGACTACGTGCTGCTGGCCAACCCCGACACCTTCGTCAGCGAGGAGACTCTGCGCCGATGCCTCGACTTCATGGAGCAGCACCCCGACGCCGGATGCCTGGGAGTGAAGATGCTCAACTCCAACGGCACCTTCGCCCCCGAGTCAAGGCGGGGAGTGCCCACCCCTTGGGCCTCGTTCTGCAAGATAACCCGACTGAGCAAGCTCTTCCCGCACAGCAAGACGTTCGGCTACTACTATATGCAACACCTGCCCATCAACGAGCCGGCACAGGTGGAAATCATCTCCGGCGCCTTCATGATGCTGAAGCGAGAGGTGGTGGAGAAGGTGGGCACCTTCGACGAGGACTACTTCATGTACTGCGAGGACACCGACCTCTCCTACCGAATGCTCAAGGCCGGCTACCACAACTACTACCTGCCCACACAGATACTCCACTACAAGGGCGAGAGCACACGGCGCAACACCTACTCCTACGTCAACAATTTCTACAAGGCCATCTTCATCTTCTTCAAGAAGCATTTCAACAGCCACATCTTCCTGCTGCGCATATTTATATATGTGGCAATCTATGTGCTGGCAGCCCTCTCGTTCGTCAAGAGCACCTGGCGCAAGATGATCTACAGGCTCAAGACCAGACTCGCACCGCGCAAGACACAGCTGCTGTGCCTGGTAAGGGAGGAGAATATGGGCATCGTGAGCAGCCTGGCAGAGAAATACGACCTCGAGGTCAGGATGTTTAACCACACCGTGGTGGACGCCGCACAGCTGAGGAATATCGTCGGCGACACCGACCCCTTCTACATAGTCTACGACACCTCGCTCTACAACTACAGCGAGGTGCTCAACCTGGCCCACGCCTACTCCGCCCTGCCACAAAGCGGCAGCACATATGTAGGCACACTCTACCCCGACAGACAGATGATACTTACCAACCTCCACATCTTCACACTATGAGAGACACACTGCTGCAATCACCCACCGTCAGACTGCGAGCCATGGAGAACACCGACCTGCCGCTGATTTACCGCCTGGAGAACGACTCCCGGATGTGGGACACCACCTCGACCGTCCAACCCCTGAGCCGCAGCACCATTAGCAGGTTTATCAAAGGCACCACCGGCGACATCTACGAGGACCACCAGCTGAGACTGGTGATTGAGGTAGGAGTGAGGAGTGAAGAGTTAGGAGTTAGGAGTGAGGAGTTAGGAGTTAGGAGTGAGGAGTTAGGAGTTAAAAGTGAAGAGTTAGGAGTGAGGAGTGAGGAGTTAGGAGTTAAAAGTGAGGAGTTAGGAGTTAGCAAACCTCAAACCTCAATGCCGAAGGCATCGCGAAGACTTTCGTCGGCTGTCGGCGAAGCCGGTGCCGACACAGAAAGAAAGTCTGAGAGCGAAGCGGCAATGCCAAAGGCATCGCGAAGACTTTCGTCGGCTGTCGGCGAAGCCGGTGCCGACACAGAAAGAAAGTCTGAGAGCGAAGCGGCAAACCTCAAACCTCAAACCTCAAAGTCCGTCGGCTTTATTGACCTCACCGATTTCTCGCCCCGCCACCTCCGCGCCGAGGTTGGCATATGTCTGCTGCCTGAATATCAGAGTCAGCGCATAGGCACCGAGGCACTGCGGCTGGTGGAGGAATATGCCGCTCAGATGCTACACATCCACCAGCTGTATGCCTACATCAACCCCTCCAACATAATCAGCCAGCGACTCTTCAGCAGCGCCGGCTACCAACTGGCAGGAATGCTCCGCGATTGGGTGAAGACACCCGACGGATACGAGTCAATAGAGATAAGACAGAAAAAAATAGAAAAAAAAGTGTAGTTTTCTTTGCCGTTACAAAAAAAACATCTACTTTTGCATCGCGTTTCGAGAAAGAGGCGCTAAAACGGCATAAAAAGGTGCGTTAGTTCAGTTGGTTAGAATACATGCCTGTCACGCATGGGGTCACGAGTTCGAGTCTCGTACGCACCGCCAACAAAGAAGAGGAGGTTCAATTTGAATCTCCTCTATTCTTTTGCTGTGCAATGTGGAAGAAACAATAGAAACATGGCAATAATATAGATGTTGGCACAGATAACACTACCTGCGAAATGGTCATACGCGCCTGTTACTGTTAAGTTTGTATCATACGCCCCCGTCGCTGTTAAGTTTGTATCATACGCCCCCGTCGCTTCGCGACACCCCCTCTATCTTAGAGGGGGAGCCGTCTCCTTGCCATCAAAAGCAGAACGGCTTGCGGTAGAATGGCATGCAAGCTCCCCCTCTAAGCGGGGCCCCCTCTGGGGAAGATAGAAAAGGTATTCCTCGCGAAGCGACGGGGTGGCAGCTTGCTGCCGGGGGCGTATGAAAGTAACTATGACCGACAGTGGCGTATGAAATAACAGTTATTGCCATATTAATGCCAACTGCTATATCATTGCCCAAAAAAAATAACTTGTCAGCAACGAAAAAATAACCCCGTTTCCTTTTGCTGATATCAGAAAAAAATCGCAATTTTGCAGTTCATTCCGTCACTGCGGGAAAGCACTCGAAATTTTAAGAATTTGCGATTTTGCAATCTGCCTCCTTTATTTGGTAAGACAGCAATAAATGATTGAATAGACTCATGGCAACCGGTCAGGAAAAATGGACAGAAGTACTTGGGATGATTCGCCAGCGAATCTCCCAGGATACGTATGCCACGTGGTTTGAGCATATCATTTTCCTTGGATTGGAGGACGGCAAGGTGCTGCTGCAGGTTCCCAACAATTTCTTCTATGAATACCTGGCTGAGAACTTCGGCCAGATGCTGCTGGCTGAAGTCAACAAGGTGTTTGACGTCAACGACATCGACATCAAGGTGAAGGAAGAGGACACGGGAGCAAAGACCAACGAAACGGCACTCAAGGGCGAGGAGTCTGAGATAAAGACCTCCAAGCCCATCTTCTCCACCCACCTGAGCCAGGAGTACACCTTCGACAACTTCATCAAGGGCGACGCCAACAAGCTGGCACGCTCCATAGCCATGACCATTGCCACCAAGCCCATACAGACCGCCTTCAACCCCTTCTTCCTCTACGGCAACTCGGGCGTAGGCAAGTCGCACCTGGTCAATGCCATCGGCCTTAAGATACTGGAGAACAATCCCAACAAGCGGGTGCTATACGTTTCCGCCCACGACTTCCTCATACAGTATACCGACTCCGTGCCGAAGAACAAGTTCAACGACTTCATGTTCTTCTACCAGTCGATTGACTGCCTTATCGTTGACGACATCCACGAGATCTCCGGCAAGACAAAGACTCAGGAAGCCCTCTTCAATATCTTCAACCACCTGCAGCGCAACGGCCGGCAGATAATCTTCACATCCGACAAGGCCCCCTCCATGCTGCAGGGCTTTGAGGACAGAGTGACCTCGCGCTTCGTGATGGGAGCCACCGCCGAGCTGCAGCGACCCGACGAGCAGCTGCGCCGCAACATCCTCAAGGCCAAGATACGCAAGAATCAGCTCAACATACCCAAGGACGTGGTGGACTACATCGCCACCAACGTCACCGACAATGTGCGCGATCTGGAGGGCGTAATCAACTCGCTGCTCGTGCAGTCCATCGTCAACGACAGCGAGATAACACTGCCCATGACCGAGAGCATCGTGTCGCGACTGGTGAAACTAAGGACCAAGCACATCACCCCCGAACTGGTAGTCAACACCACATGCAAATACTATAAGGTCACCCACAAGGAGCTCAACTCCTCCTCCCGCAAGGCCAACATCGTCAGGGCACGCCAGGCTGCCATGTTCCTCATGCAGAAGCATACCAACCTCAGCTCCACACAGATAGGCATCCACATTGGGCGCCGCGACCACACCACAGTGCTCCACGCCTGCCGCCAGGTGGACATAAAGATTAAGACTCAGCCCGGATACAAGGAGGAGATACAGGCCATCGAACAGGAGATGACCAAGTAAGCAAGGAGCGCACCCCCCCCAACATGAGCCTACCACGGAGTAGGCTCATCATTTTTATTCCTATAGACATGATACATTCCGCCTTTCGCCATTCACTTCTCGCTCTGACAGCACTGCTGGCCATCACGGCTGGCGGTCAGGATATCCCCGCCACCGTGGAAGAACTGTCAGCCGACAAGGCCTATACCATCCGCAACCCCCATTTCTCTGCCTACGCCATCAGCTCACCCGATGATCACGACCACTATGTCTGGACGGCAGAAATGATCGGCGACGATGACCACCCAATCAAGAATCCCTCCTACAGCCTGCCTCTCGACCCTGCCTCCCCCTACAGCGCATGGATGATAGTCAGCTACGAGGGCCAGTGGTATATATATAATGTAGGCGCCCGCCAATTCCTGGTAGTGGGCGAGACAGGCGGCATCCAGGCCACCACGCTGCAGGACACTCCCCTCCCCGTCAGCATCGCAGCCACCGACGACGGCCTCTTCACCTTCATCACCACCGACGGCCAACGCAACTATATGTGCGCCGCACCACAGATGGACTACCCCGTCAGCGTATGGACAGCCGACGATGCCGGCTCCGTCTGGCAGGTGGAGGAAGACACACTGGTAGCAGCCGAGCTGCAGACATGCATCGACCTCATTGAGAGACGCCTGCCAGCCACACTCACCATCATCACCCGCAACGGCAATATCTACCCCCGTACTGACGGCGGAGGCTTTCCCGACCAGGTGACACCCTATGAGCCCCTCACCTTCTCTGCCCAGAGCCTCAGCGGCTATACATGCCCCGACGGCGTCAGGGTGCGCCACGGCCGCAACCTCCACGGTCCACGCTGGGCCGACGGCCGACAGCAATGGAGCGAATTTACCCTCGAAGCCACAGAGGACCTCACCACCATACCCGCCGACAGCATCGACGGCGACATCATGATCACCGCCCTCTGGGAGCAGACCGACCCCGATGCCATGCAGATGGTGTTCAGCGATGAGTTTGACGGCCTCGGCGAACCCGATGCCCGATGGTGGACGCGCACCATCAGGCAAGGCTCCACATGGAACCGCTGGTGCTCCAGCGACCCACGGGTAGTCTTCCAGCAGGACGGCGCCCTCCACTGCCTCGCCATCCCCACCCCGTCCGACTCACAGGAGAGCACACCAATGCTCACCGGCGGCATCAAGAGCCTCGGGCTCGTAAGCTTCCAGTACGGCCACGCAGAAGCACGCATCAAAACCAACCAGTGGCGAGGCAATTTCCCCGCCTTCTGGATGATGCCCGCCAGCAGCCCAAAAGGCTGGCCCAATGACGGCGAGATAGACATATGGGAGACCATCGACGCCTCAACCCAAAGCTGGCACACCGTCCACACCAACTGGACATTCAATCTCCACCACGGCCCCAACAGCCAAACCTTCGGCCCCCTGGACTACAGCCTCTGGCACACCTTTGCCGTCGATTGGGACGAGAGCAGCATAACATGGTATGTTGACGGACAGCGCGTGTGGTCCTACACCAAGAGCATCGACCCCAGCGCACTCGACCAGGGGCAGTGGCCCTTCGACGCCCCCTTCTATCTCATCCTCAATCAGAGCGTGGGCGACGGATCATGGGCTGCCAACGCCGACACCGGCCATACCTACGAGACACTCTTCGACTGGGTGCGCGTCTATCAGCCCGCCGACATCACTGGGTTAGATGAGTTAGGAGTGAGGAGTGAGGAGTTAGGAGTTGGCAATGGTCAATCCGCCTACGACCTCCAAGGCCGCAAGCTGTCTCCCTTCCCTTCGGGAGGGGCTGGGGCTAGGCTGCCCAATGGTCAATTGCCCAAGGGGATCTACATCATCGGAGGCAAGAAAGTCGTGAAGTAACCTTTCAGTTAAGCTTACAGGTAACAAGGCAGCAAGTTTTTTGCTGCCTTTTCCTGTGCCCACAGGAAAAAAATCATACTTTCGCTTTACATTTCGCAAGGCTAAACTGTATTAATAACAGTATGACAACACAAGACATCGAGCAGCTCTTTCGAATGCACTATACCGCCATGTATCGGCTGGCACAAACCATCCTCTACGATGAGGACGAGAGCAAGGATGCCGTCAGCGAGGTCTTTGCTCACCTGCTGGAGAAAGGAGACATCGAGACTCCCCCTCTCTCTTACCTTCTGACCGCCGTACGCAACCAGTGCCTCAACATGATAGAGCACCACCAGATACATGAGCGAGTAGTGCGTCTGCTCAGCGAGGAAGCATGCCAGCCCACGCCCATCGACACCGAGCATAAGCGCATGGAAGAACTGACGGACTATGCCAGACGGCATCTCACTCCGCTGACGCGACAAATATTCAGGATGCGCTTCCTCGACGAGATGAAGGTAATGGACATAGCCGCTCAGATGGGCATCAGCCGCCAAACCGTCCACGCACATCTGCAACAGGCCATTGAAGGGATAAGAAAAAAATATGAAAAGAAATAGACAACTATGAAAACAGACAAACAGCGTATAGAGCAACTGCTGGAGATGCAGGAGCACCCCGAACGGTTTACTGACCAGCAGATAAGGCAGGCTTTTGCCGACGACCCCGAGCTGAAGGTCATGATGGAGCAGCTGGCCTTTGCCAAGCGAACGCTCAAGAACGAGGAGGTACAGAGAGCCAATCCCTCTGTTGACGACGAATGGGAGAAGTTTGTGGCAGCACACAAAAAGCAGCCACGCGTCCTTCTGCTCAAGCGACTCAGCAAGATAGCAGCCATCTTCATCGGCATAGTCTTCTTTGCCGGAGCCACCATCGCTGCCCTGCATCATGCGAAGGGCAAGAGCGAACAGACTGCAGAGAACGCCACTCAAGCCACAAGCCCCAGGCCCCAGGCCTCAAGCCCAGTGAAGAGTGACACAGCATCGCTGGAGCCGACAGTGTTTGACAAAGCAACGCTGGAGAAGATTGTCCAAGACATTGCCGCCGCCCACCACGCAGGCGTGGAGATACGCAACGCCAAGGCACGGGAGCTGCGCCTGCACTTCGTCTGGAAACGTGAGGACAGCCTGCTCCGCGTGGTGGAGAGGCTCAACAACTTTGAGGCCGTCAACATAGCAGTGGAAGACAACAAAATAATAGTCAAATGAGACACGCCTCACTATTACTGCTACTGCTCATCATACTGGCGCCCACTGCCGGCGCACAGAAGATAAGCCATACATATAATAATGTGTCGCTCAGCGAGGCACTGCTGCAGATGCAGAACGGGCAAAAGGAATACACCGTCAACTTCGTCTATAACGAGCTGGAAGATTTCCTCGTTACCACCGCCGTCCAGAACAAGACACTGCCGGAGGCCATACTGCAAATCATCGGCTTCTACCCCGTGCGTATGACAGTGAAAGAAGGCGACCACGAGATATACGTGGAGTGCATACACAAGACCAGCCGACACCTCACAGGCCTGGTTATTGACGAGCGCGGACTACCCCTACCCTACGTCAACGTGGCAGTGCTCAATCCTGCGGACAGCACCCTCATAACTGGTGGCGTAGCCAACGAGGCAGGCTATTTCGCCATTCCCATAGAGCAAGAGAAAGTGCTGATGCGTATCTCCCACATCGGATACAAAACCGTCTGCAAGACCTGCGACACCGAGGATGCCGGCACCATCCAGATGCAGCCCGAGACCTACACCATCAACGGAGCCACCGTCAAGGGCAGTCGCGACATAGTCCAGACAGAGAACGGCCATCTGGTCTACAACATGCCGCAACTGTTGCAGATAATGCCTGCCGATGATGCCTACGAGGCACTGACACACATTCCCGGCATAGTGGAGAACGACGGCAGCCTTAACTTCATGGGGCGCTCGGCCACACTCATCATCAACGGCAAGCCCTCCACCTTGAGCAGAGAGCAGATTATCGAGCGGCTCAAGTCAATACCAGCCTCCCAACTGGCCAAGGCTGAGGTGATGCCTGCCGCTCCTGCCAAGTATCACGTGCGCGGCGTGGCCATCAACGTGGAGACCAAGGACTACACTGGCACCAACCAGCTGGCAGCACAGGTGCAGGGCGTATGGTCGCAAGGCAGATATGCTACGGGGCAGGCCAAGGGCTCGGTGCTCTATAACCACGGCCCACTGGGCATCAGCGCCTCCTACAGCCTCACCACTGGCAAGAATTTCGGACGCGTGGGCCACGATGCCAACCAGCAACTGGGCGACGAGCAGGTAGCATACCACGACCTGACGCGCCACAAAGCCAAAGGCACAGACAATGAATACCATCTGGGCATAGACTACGCCATAGCCGACAACCACCGCCTAAGCGTGGACTACACCGGCCAATGGGAGCATACCACCCCCGTCAACACCACGACAGGCATTTCAAACACCGTGCAACGGACACGCGAGCACACCAACCTGCACAATGTGGACGCCAGCTACAGCACCCCCTTCGGCCTGCAACTCAGCGCATCCTATACCAACTACCGCAACCCGCGCACCCAGCATCTCGACGGCACCATGCTCGACACCGAGCGCAGCCTGGAGGTCGACAGCCGCCAGAAAATCACCAAGTGGCTCTTCACTGCCGACCAGACCCACCAGCTGCACCGCGGATGGAGCCTGTCATACGGAGCCAAGGTACAGACCTCCGTCAACGACAGCTACCAGACAACACTCGACGAGAACAACCAGCCTATTGACTATGCCACCAGCCGTGTGGATTACCGCGAGCGCATAATGGACCTCTATGGCGGCATAGGATGGCAGGGCAAGAAATTCAGCATCGATGCCTCGCTCTCTGCCGAGCAATACCACGCCACCAAGTGGGACGAATGGCGCCTCTACCCCACCCTCAACGCCATGTGGAACATCAACCCCGACCACATGCTCAACCTCTCGTTCAGCTCCGAGGCCGTCTATCCCAGCTACTGGAGCACCATGAGCAGCATCTACTATTCCTCCATCTACTCAGAGATATGGGGCAACCCCGACCTCAAGCCCATGTCCCACTATGAGGTGATGCTCATGTGGCAGTGGAAGAAGAAATACACCATCACCGCCTTCACCGAACTGCAGCCCGACTACTTCGTGCAGCTAGCCTATCAGCCCACCGACCGCCTGGCTGTGGTGATGAAGGAGACCAACTTCAACTACTCCAACTTCTACGGACTGCAAGCCTCGGCGCAGTTCAGCGCAGGTCGCTGGCTCAACGGCAATGGCCTCGTCACAGCCCTCTATCGCCACGACAAGAGCAACAACTTCTTCGACCTGCCGTTCGACCGCACCAATCTGTCCTTTATCTTCGGCGGCACAGCCACCATGCGCCTCAGCCAGGCCCACAACATAACGCTGAGCCTCACGCCCTTCATCCAGACCAAAGCCATACAGGGAGTTTACGACATAGACCCCATGTTCAGGCTCCGCGCATCGCTGCGCTGGACCTCCCACAACGGGCGGTGGAGCGTGATACTCCAGGGCACCAACATACTGAAAAACAATATCTACACCCACTCCCGCATGGGCAATCAGGACTACACTATGAAGATTTGGGTGGAGCCCAGCGTAGCCCTGACGGTGGTCTATCGCATAGGCGGATTTAAGGAGAAACCGACCAAGAAGGTGGACACTTCGCGAATGGGCCACTAAGGCGCCGCCAATGCACCGGACAACATAATAATAGGGCACACAGCTTTGTGTGCCCTATTATATTCTGATGGGAAACAGAAATTTAAGTCAGGAAAACGCAATCTTAACCCATGAAAAAAAATATTTATTCCGTAGATAATTATTCTAAAGCCGTAAAGAAAAATTTTAATCGCGTGGAGACAGCCAGTTTCGGCGCGATTAGATTTGACTTCAGCGCGATTAGATTTTATTTCGGCGCGTTTAGATTTTGCTTCGACAGGCTCAGCATAAATTTCGACGGGCTCAGCATAAATTTCGACAGGCTCAGCATCAACCGCCTTATGAATCACTGTGACAGCGAGAGCGTACTTCTTCGCGGCACTGCTCCATGAGCCACTTGGGGGTGGAGGTGGCGCCGCAGATGCCGAGGGTGGTAATGCCACTGAGCATATGAGGAGCGATGTCCTGCGGCCCCTCCACGAAATAGCTGCGGGGATTGACGCTGAGGCAGGCATTGAAGAGCACGCGGCCGTTGCTGCTCTTCTTGCCGCAGACAAAGATGACGGCGTCGTGGCGCGAGGCAAACTCCACCATGCTGGGGATGCGGTTGCTCACCTGACGGCAGATAGTGTCGAACGACTCAAAGGTGGCGGGCGCCTGGATATGGTGGCGGATGAAACTGACAATCTTCTTAAACTCGGCCAGCGGCTGGGTGGTCTGCGAGAAGAGGCGTATGGGACGGCTGAAATCGAGGCGCGCGGCATCCTCGGTGCTGGAGAGCACTATGGCGTGGCCCTCGGTCTGCCCCACCAGGCCAAGCACCTCGGCATGGCCGGGCTTGCCGTAGATGACTATCTGTGCCTCAGGGTTAGCCTCATACTCGCTGCGTATGCGGCGCTGCAGCTGCAGCACCACGGGGCATGTGGCATCGATAATCTCTATGTTGTTGGCACGGGCGATGGCATAGGTGGCAGGGGGCTCGCCGTGAGCACGGAGCAGCACCTTGCTATTGCGGAGGGCAAGCATCTGCTGATGGTCGATAGACTGCAGGCCGAGCGACCTGAGGCGCTCACACTCCATGCCGTTGTGAACAATATCGCCAAGGCAGTAGAGAGGAGAAGGAGGGCAGGATTGAAGGGCCGGAGAAGAATTGAAATCCAATTTTTCATTATTCAATTTTTCAATTCTTCCATTCTTCAATTTTTCAATCCTTCCATTCTTCAATTCTTCCTCAGCCTTGCGTATGGCGGTTGTCACACCGAAGCAAAAACCCGAATTTTCGTCTATCTCAATTTTTATCAATTTTCAATTATCAATTATCAATGTACAATTAGACAATGTACAATGTACAATTTATTTTACAATTTGATAAATTACAATTTAGCAGGGCAGCGGGTAATAAACTTACTCCTTATTCCCTTTACTCCTTACTCCTATATTTTCACTTCTCAGCTTATAGAGAGCCAGCAGCATGGCTGACTGCTCCTCGCGGGTAAGGTTGGTATTGTCGAGCACCACGGCATCGGGGGCCTGGCGCAGGGGGCTCACCTCGCGGTGGGAGTCGATATAGTCGCGCTCCTCAAGGTTGCGCAACACCTCCTCAAGGGTGACATCCTCGCCCTTGCCCTTAAGCTCGAGGTAGCGGCGCTGGGCCCTCACCTCGGGAGTGGCGGTAACGAATATCTTCATCTCAGCATTGGGAAAGACGGTGGTGCCTATGTCGCGGCCGTCCATCACTATGCCTCCGTTCTGCCCCATGGCCTGCTGCTGGCGCACCATCTCAGTGCGCACAAAGGGGAGGGCTGCCACTATGCTGACGCGGTCGGAGACCTCCATGGTGCGAATCTCTCCCTCCACGTTCTCGCCGTTGAGGAAGGTCTCTGTCTGCCCCGACTGCGGATTGCTCCTCTGGGTGATGACAGCCTTGTCGAGCAGCGAACGCAGCTGGGGTTCATTGACTTTGCCATCGGCACTGAAAAGGCCGTTGCGCAGAGCGAGCAGGGTTACGGCGCGATACATGGCGCCGGTGTCAACAAAGGTATATCCTATGGTAGCGGCCAGCTGCCGAGCCATGGTGCTCTTGCCGCATGAGGAGTAGCCGTCGAATGCAATGGTTATCATTTTGAGATTTTGTGCCTAAAAGCTATACGAAACATTGAAGAGCAGAGAGCTGGCGTCCACGTGATACTTGGCGTATGCCACGCCGGCCTTGATCTTGTTGGTCTGGAGGCCGGCACCGAAGGAGAGTCCGGCGCCGTGGCTGCTGCCGGCGGCCTTGAGCTCGTTGGCACGGCGGAAATTATAGCCGGCGGCCACATAGATCTTGTCAATGGGCAGGAAGTCGACGCCGAAGACAATATGGTTGGTGAGCTTGCGACCGAAGCTGCTCTTACCCTTAGGATTGAAGTAGTAGTTGTTGCTCCAGCGCGTGAGGTCCTTGAAAGTAAGCGAGAAGCGGAAGGGGGCGTGTGCCATCTTCTGCGAGACACCCACCTGCATGTCGAAGGGGAGGTGCTCCTTATGGTCCTCATGGAAGGAGGAGAGCTGGGCGCCGATGTTCTTCAATGCCACGCCGAAAGAGAGGCCATTCTCCTCGTTGTCATAGTGTAGGCCGAGGTCCACGCTTACGGCGGTTGATGAATAGTCGGCATACTTGGAGGTGATGAAGCGGCCGGTGGCACCGCCCACCCAGTGGTTGCCCATGGTGTAGCTATAGAGTGCCGAGAACGCCATGTCCTTGGCTGAGAAGCTGCCCAGCACATTGCCGTCCTCATCAGTCTCGTCCATCGAGCCATAGTTGAACACCTGGCCTGTGACAGCCACGGTGTGCCTTACGCTGAAGACCTTGACGAAGGCGGCACCCAGTATCTTTGTGTCGGCCACATAGGTCTGATAGTCGAGGTTGAGGCTGTTGTCATTGACGGCAGCAGCTTGGGCAGGATTGCTGAAGACCAGCGTGGGGTCGTCAAGCTTAAGCGACACATTGTCGCCACCCAGGGCAGCCACATGAGCCGACATAGGTATCTTAAGAAAATTGAAAACAGACGTGGCCTCCTGCCCCTTTGAGAGGAGGGGTATCAAAATAAGTGTTAAAAGAAACAGTCGTTTACGCATTCTATCGTTATTTTTCGCTACAAAGTTACTCTAATTTGAAATATCTAAAGTAATTTTGCGCTCGCAAAACTATAATCTCAATTAAAATAACGCGACTTTTATCATTTTATGATAAGAAAAGCGCAGTTTTTTTGCCGTAAGAAGACACTACGTGAAACTTAGCGACCAAATATTAGGCAAGAAATGGTGCGAAATGCTATTTGAGGACCGCAACAAGGAGTATGGCGCCTACAGCCTCCGGCAGCAGACTGGCCGCCGCTATGCCAAGGCCATGGGATGCCTGGGCGGCATGCTGCTGATGCTCGTAGGTCCTATCGTGCTGATAATGATTATCTTCGCCACACCGCCGCAAACCTACGACATTGCCGACCAGATAACCCGCTTTGAAGGCGTGCGCATCAAGGAGGCACGCCCCCAGCGCCGCCCTGAGAAGAAGAGCGAGCCTGAGATGAGCGAGAAAGCCGAGCCCCAGATTGAGGACGTAGACCCGGTGGCCGACATGCTGACGGTGAAGCAGGAGGAACCCGTGGAGCCCGACAAGATTGAAGACCTTAGCAAGGACTCGCTCAATGTGCTGCTGAAAGAGGCCAAGCTGGAGCTTGCCCTCGACGAGGAGCGCACCGATGGAGTAATCGTGGACTCCATCCCCCGCTATCCGGGCGGCATCAGCGCCTTTATGAAATGGATGGACACCACGATGGTCTATCCGCCGGCAGCCGTAAGGCAGAGGGTGCAGGGTACCGTGACCGTAGCCTTCATAGTTGACACCGACGGCTCCACCAAGGACGTGAGAGTGATAAAGGGAGCCAACAAGATGCTCAACAACGAGGCCCTGAGGGTGATGGCCCTCATGCAGCCCTGGCATCCTGCCCGCAAATACGGACGCAGCATCCGATCGCAGGTAACACTGCCCATTGTCTTCGAGATAGAATAAAACTTGTATATAATAATTGGAAAATTGAAAATTGAATTTCCGTTCTTCAACTCTTCCATTCTTCAATTTTTCAATCCTTCCATCCTTCAATTTTTCAATCCTTCAATCCTTCAATCCTTCAACCCTTCAATCCCTTTCCAGCCAAGTGAAGACTTCCGACCAAATACTGCAACAGGTCAACGAGGCCATTGCCGCCATCGACTACCCCACCCGTCCCACGGGCCTCTACGAACCTATTGAATACGTCCTCTCCATCGGCGGCAAGCGCATCCGCCCGGTGATGATGCTACTCACCGCGCAGGCTCTGGGCAACGACATCGGCAAAGTGATGCCCGCTGCCATAGGGCTGGAGACATACCACAACTACACCCTGCTCCACGATGACCTGATGGACCGCGCCGAGATGCGCCGCGGCATGCCCACCGTCCACACAAAATGGGACAGCAACACGGCCATCCTCTCCGGCGACTCCATGCTGGTGCTGGCATGCAAGCATATCCTCTCCACCCAGCTGCCAAACATCAGAGAGGCGATGAACGTGTTTATCACCACCGCCCTGGAGATTGGCGAGGGGCAGCAGTATGACATGAACTTCGAGACGCGCACCGACGTCACCCAGGAGGAGTATATCGAGATGATACGCCTCAAGACCTCAGTGCTCATTGCCTGCGCCGCCAAGATGGGAGCCATACTGTCGGGCGCCACACCGCAGATAGCCGACCAGCTCTATAGGTTTGGCGAGCAGATAGGACTGGCCTTCCAACTGCAGGATGACCTGCTCGACGTCTATGGCGACCCCAAAGTGTTCGGCAAGAGGATAGGCGGCGACATACTGTGCAATAAAAAGACCTTCCTGCTCATCAATGCCTTCCAGCTGGCTAACGGCCAACAGCTGGCTGAACTCAACCGCTGGACGCAGCTCGCCAGCTTCAATGAACAGGAGAAGATAACCGCCGTTACGGCAATATATAATACTCTTAACATCAAGCAACTTACGGTAGAAAAGATAAACCATTACTTTACCGAGGCGCAGCGCACTCTCAGCGGCATCAACCTGCCAGCCGAAGGCAAGCAGTCGCTGCAAGAATTTGCCCAGTCGCTCATCAACCGCAGCTACTGATATGTTCATAGATACCCACGCCCATATCTACGAAGACGACTTCAGGGACGACCTTGACCAGGTGATTGCCCGCGCCAAGGAGGCAGGGGCACAGAAGGTGCTGCTACCTCCCACCGACAAGGCCTCCACGCTCAAGGCGCTGGAGCTCAGTCGTCGCTACCCTGACTTCTGCCACCCCATGATAGGCTTACACCCCGAGGATATTGGCAGCAACTATCCTCAGGCTCTGCAGCAACTGGAGCAGATGCTCGCGGCCGACCGCCAAAGCGGCAACCCGCAGTTTGTGGCCGTTGGCGAGGTTGGCCTCGACTACTATTGGGACAAGAGCCACAAGGAGGAGCAGAAGGCAGCCTTCCGCACCCAGATTGAATGGGCAGCCACCTATCAGCTGCCGCTGATGATCCACAGCCGCAATGTAGGCAACGATCTTCTGGAGTGTCTCACCCCCTGGCGCGACAGGCTCAGCCGCGGCGGTGTATTCCACTGTTTCAGCGGCAGCGTGGAGACAGCCCGCGAGATGCTGCGCTTCCACCCCAATTTCTATATCGGCATAGGCGGCGTACTGACATTCAAGAAGTCTAACCTGCCCGAGACAGTCAAAGAGATTCCCCTGGAGCGCATAGTGCTGGAAACCGACTCCCCCTATATGGCCCCCACCCCAATGCGCGGCAAGCGAAACGAGCCCTCCTTTATACCTTATATAATAAATAGGCTGGCTGAAGCCAAGGGCATAACGCCCCAGCAGGTCAGCGAGATTACTACCGCCAACGCTATGCGGCTGTTCTTTGGGAAGTAGTTTTTCTCACACAGATTACACAGAAATCACAGATTTCCTTTTTAAGACACAAGGCAATGATATAGCTATTGTCACAGACATAACAATATCATTGCACAAAAAAAGCAGGCACCACGTTGAGTGATGCCTGCATATTGTTTTTCTTCGTGATTATTCTACTTGACGGTAAGGCTCTGACCTTGTCTGAGGGTGCTGTTCTCCTTGATGCGGTTGCGCTTGCAAATCTCAGCCACGGTGGTGTTGTGCTTGCGTGCGATGCTGTAGAGGGTTTCGCCCTTCTGCACCTTGTGCACCTTGCTCTGAGCCTTGGCCTTGGTGGAGTGAGAACTCTTGGCGGCATGCTTCTCAGCCTTGGGCTGCGGAGCGGCAGCGGTCTCCTGTACGGGCTGTGCCACGGAAGCGGCGGCTGGAGCAGCGGCGGGCTTAGTCTGTGCCAGCACGGGTTCTGCCACTGCTGCGGTAGCCTTATGGCTGCCCGATGAGCGGTAGGTATAGGTGTCGGCTTTCATGTCGGCGGCGGCGATGTCAAACATCAGCGCAGGGTCGATGGCCTCGCCGAGCACACGAGTCTCAAAGTGCAGGTGGCTACCGAAGGAGTGTCCCGTGTTGCCGCAGAGTCCGATGGGCTGTCCGGACTTAACCTCCTGGTTAACGTTGACCAGCTGCTTCGACAGGTGGCCATAGACAGTCTCCAGTCCATTGTCGTGACGCAGCACGATGTAGTAGCCGAAGCCTTTGGCGTCATATTTGCGCACCCTCACCTTGCCGGCAAAGGCTGCATAGATGGTGTCGCCGGTGCATCCGTTGATGTCCAGTCCGTAGTGTACACGACGGAAGCGGGGGCGATAGCCGTACTTCGATGTAACGATGCGGCTCTTGATGGGCATGCTGAAGTCCTTGAGGTTGATTACGAGCTCTTCGGGCTTTGCCATGCCTTTATAGACGTTTACTCCGTCATTATTCCAGTGGTTTCCGTAGATGTTCTTTGCGTAGGTGATTTCCTCGTTGGCCTTGGCCTGATTGATGATTTTTGTAACGTTGGATGATTTCAGCAGAAAATCGGCTTTTGCCTCCCTGGCCATCAGGTCCTGGGCCTGCACCATTGAGGGCAATGCCATTGCGAGGGCCACGAAGGATAGTACTTTGGTTATCTTCATAATTTTGGTTTGTGTTTCTATTTTTACTAACGCGATTATTTTGGAATTATTTCAGACCCGGCAAAAAAAAGGGCTTTTTCGCCCGCCGTGGGCCTGCCGTTTTTATTTGACGGTGCAAAAGTACACATTTTTCCCTTTACAGCCAAGCCTGTTAAGGTTTATTATGAAAGTAGTGCACACCTTTTAACATTTGTGCATACTATTTCCTGAAAAAGTCGCGCAGTTTGTTGAAATCCTTCTGAAAGAGAATGCCGCCTCCCTGGGTGGTGAGCGAAGACTTGGTGAAGTATCGGTCGTTAGTCTCGCTATAGGCCTTCAGGCTGATGGTGCCGGCCTTGTTGAGCAGCCATTGCAGGTTGAAGTCGCCCACGAAGTTATTGCTGTAGGTGGTTATCTGGTCGCGGTAGCCGATATTGCCGTTGAAGAGCAGGCGATTGTTAAACATCTTGCCCGACAGGCTGCCCTGCACCTCCATATCGCCGAATCCCATTCTGCCGGCGGCGATGCTGGTGCCGAAGTTCCAGTTGGTAATATGGAAGGCGTCTTGCAGTATGTTGTTGATTTGTCCGCTCAGTGTGCCGGCCAGGAAGGAGGTCATCGCCACGGTCGATTGGTTCTGCCCTCCGGTGTTGGAGCTGAAGTCATTGTAGTTGTAGGTGTAGAATCGTCCTATGCTGAGCAGATAGACGGCCTGCATGTTGCGGTCCTCCTCGGTCAGGATAAACTTCTTGAGCAGCAGGTTCTCGTCGTTGTTGGCCTTGGGGAAGTCGATGTCGAACGCCACCTTGGGCTCGGCAGCCTTGCCGCTGAAGTTGAGGATGCAGTCCACCCCCACGGTGCTGTTGGAGTGCGACGCCCCTACGTTAAGGTCGCTAAGCGACACCGAGTTCACGCGGTGCACGCCCTTCAGACTGATGTCGGCCTCGGCGGGCGCACCCTGGAAACGCAGGTAGCCTCCCGGCTGGATCTCAAAGTTTTTGTGGATGATATCCTTGATGGTCAGCTTATAGTTGCCGCTGTTGACCGTATAGAGTCCGTTGAGTTGGAACCGGCCCTTGTTGTAGTACGCCAGCTGCAGCGGTCCGCTGCCCCTCAGGCTCATATAGTCGTGCGTCACGGGGTCAGTCACTATGTTGAGTGTGGCGTCGGGTGTGGCGTTGACCTTGATGTCCATCGTCACGTCGGCCCCTTGGTTGGCATAGGCAGGCGCAACCTCCCTGCCCTGCTCGGCGGCGGCAGAGGCGGCCTCCGGCGAGGGCAGGAATCTCACGAAGTCTCTGTTCTCCTCGGCAGTGATACCGGAGTTGTAGAAGAGTGCCGAGCCTCCCTCCTCGCCCACGGCGTCCAGCTCGCCGGTGAGCATCACGTTGCGCGTGGTGCCGCTGAGGTTGAGGCGCCCGTCGGTGAACACGGTGCCCCAGAACGGCCTCGACGGCTGCTGTGCCCAGTTGACGGTAAGCAGGCTGTTGAGCAGGAAGTCAATATTGTAGTTGAAGTTGAAGAGGTAGTGGTGGTTGACGCTCCCCTTGACGTGAGCCTCGTTGCCGTAGGGGTCGCGCAAGGTGAATCCCGTAAAGTCAATGGTGTCGGGCCTTATCCGCATGGGCTGGTTCTCCATCGTGTAGAGCGTGCCCAGGATCTTCGGGCGGAACTTTATGTAGTTGATAGTCTCATCGGCCTCCATCTGCACGTACTTGAAAGAGCCGAACAGGTGGAAGTTGCCCGTGGTCGTGCCCTCCAGGTCATCGATGAACTTGCCTACATATTTATTAAGGAACTGCAGATTGGTCTTCTCCGAGGCAAAGCGGAAGTCCAGTTGCTTGTCGCGCAGCATCACCAGGCCGTCAATCAGAGTGGAGTCCTGCTCTGAGCGCTGCGACTTAGCCTTGACCGTCAGTCGGCTTTCGGCGGGGTAGAACAAGCCCTTTGCCCAGAGCATGCCCAGGTCGGCGCCGTTGAATCGGAAATCCCTCACCGTGAGGTCGGCGGTCACCTCCCCGTCGGCATTGTCGGTGGAGTTGGTGATGCTGCCGCTGGCCTTGCCACCGAAGGTGACGGGCTTGAAGTTGGTCAGTCCCAGCAGATAGGCCACCTCCACGTCGTTGAGTTTCACCGCCAGGTCGTGGCGCCCCTTGCCCAGGTCGGCATTGACGCTCACAAACTGCTGCCCCCTCGACACTATCAGGTCGCTTATGCGCAGCTCCCCCTTATCATAATCGATGGTTGCCGGTGCGATGCTCCATGCCGTGTCGGCCACAAACAGGTTGGTGGGCAGTATGCGCGTGTGGACGCTCAGCTGTCCGCCCTCGGTGCGGCGCAGGTGGGTGTCAGCCAGCAGGCTGCCGTAGGTGTGGCCTCTCTGCATGTCCTTCCATAGCACCTCGGTATTGATGCTGTCGGTGCGTCCGCTGAGGTGGGCCTCCACCCTCACCGGCACCGCGTTGAAATACTTGGTGGTCATCAGCGAGCCCCTCAGCGAGTCGCCGTCGGTATTGAAGAAGGCGCTTGTGCTGCCGTACCTGTTGCCCCCCATGCTAAACGAGGGCGCCGTCAGTGTGAGCACCATATTCTCATCCATGCGCCCCCTCACCTCAATCAGCTCGTCAAGAACCATCTCGCTGCCCAGCAGCTCCGTCAGCAGCGCCTCGTTGGAGAAGATGAGGGATAGAGAGGCAGGCCCTGCCCAGGCGCCCGGCCTCCACCCCGCCCCATCGAGAAGCGAAAGATTGGAGAGCAGCTTAAGGACAGAGTGGTTAGAAGCAGCCCCTGCCGCCTTGCTCCTCTCCCCTGAGGGGGAACTGGTGGGGACTCTGGCGCCGGAGGAGGCTCCCTTCACCCTCATCTCCACCCCGTCGGCATTGGCAGTCAGCAGGTAGTGGCCGTCGTCGCCGCTATTGCAGCTGAACGCCACCTCGCCCAGCGAGGCGAGCATGCCCTGCCTCAGCGTGCCGCGCCCGTTGATGTCGATGGCGCCCTGCGCGCTGCGCCGTCCCTGTGCCGAGAGGGCGAGCTGTGCGTCGTTCACCGCCAGGCTTGCGGTCCACTCGCCGCTGTGCAAGGCCGCCTCCATGTCAACATTGGATAGCGTGCGGCCGTCGTAGGTCATGCTGCCTAGGTGACCCTTGGCGTTCAGCTCCATGGGCATCTCCACTCTGGCCTGCGCCATCACCGCCGAGCCACTCAGCGTGCAGTCCTCGGCCTTCAGCCGGTCGGTGCTGACGGCGAGGTCGCTCAGGCTGTAGGTCAGGCGATAAGGCCCGCGGCCCTCCACCCTCACGTCAGCGCGGCATCTGCCCACGCCCGCATCCACATCGCCCACAAACGAGGCCCTGCCCCCCGCCATACTCAGATGGCCGGAGAGCTCCACTTCCCCTATGGCGGGCAACCCTGTCGCCAGCGTCCTCCCCCCTGAGGGAGAGCTGGAGGGGGCTCCGGAGCTGGAAGAGGCTTGCGCCATGGAGTCAGAGGGCGCCAGCGGCCTCCCCACTGAGGGGAAGCCGGAGGGGACCTTGGAACCGGAGAGAGCTTTGGCGCCGGAGGAGACTCCTGCCAAAGCCTTCGTCTTCACCCTCACGTCAGCCTCCAGGGCGTCCTGCCAGTTGTAGGCAGAGGCAATATCGGCCCACAGCACCTCGCTGCCACCGTTGCGGACGCTCACCTCCGCCCTCACGGGGCGCAGGCGGTCGTCGAGAGCCTTGCTCCACCTGCCCTTGATATCATAATGCTCGCCCTGCGCCAGCACAGAGGCGTTGATGTCGGCAAACGCCACCATCTCGCCGATGGAAGGCAACGCCGGAACTCTCCCCTTTGAGGGGGAACTGGAGGGGGCTTTGGAGCCGGTGGGGGCTTTAACCACCACCCTCGACTTCGTCACCTTCGCCTCGGTGATATAGGGCAGCAGCCCCTTGCCGGAATTCTTCAGGCTGAAGGACAGGCCGTCAATATCAATCAGGTCAGCCGTTGGAGAGTCGGAGTCGGGGCTTTGACGAGCGGCGCCCAGCCCCTTGCGCCATTTCGCCCTTGCCATCAGTCCGGTAAGGGCTATATCGTTGTATGAGAGATCCATGTCCCTCACCAGCAGTCGGCTGATCACCACCTGCAGACCCTGCTTAGTGTCGTCGCGCGGTTTGAGGCTGTCCACTGCAAACTGCCAGTTGCCCTGCTCACCGTCGGCCTGCCTGAGCATCACCTTGGAGCCCAGCACCTTGAGGCTGCCAATCCTGACCGTCCTGTCCGTCAGCAGCGCCATGAGGTCCACCGTGGCCACCGTGCGCTCGGCGCAGATCAGTGAGTCGCCCTGCTGGTCGAAGATGAGCAGACTGTCAATCGTTGCCGAGCTGAAGAGGTCGAGCCTCACTCGCCCCACCTCCACCCGTGTGCCCAGCTTGCTGCTCAGCGCATCGGCGGTCTGGCGTGCCATCCACCGCTGCACCCCGGGCAGCGCAGCCAGCAGCAGCACGGCGAGGTAGAGAGCCACCAGCAGGCCCACCACGGCAGTCAGGATATATCGCAGGCGATTCATCAGTTTCATTACCCGCCCGGCAACAGGCGGCAAACGGTTATCGCCGCGAAGTTAAGAAAAAAGAATGAGTCTGCCAAATCTTTATGGCCATCCTATCCTAATAAGCCTGCTCATGAACCCCCTTGACGGCACGCCCGCTGGGGTCGTTGAGATTACGGAAGGCCTCGTCCCACTCCAGGGCAGTGGCTGTAGAGCAAGCCACGCTGGCCTCGCTGGGCACGCTGCGCGCGGCGCTCTGACTTGGAAAATGCTCGGCAAAGATTGAACGGTAGTAATACTCCTCCTTGTTTCTGGGCGGATTGATGGGGAAGCGCTCGGCGGCTTGAGCCATCTGCTCGTCGGTAACGGCAGCGGCAGTCATGGCTTTAAGTGTGTCTATCCATGAGTAGCCTACCCCGTCGCTGAACTGTTCCTTCTGCCTCCAGGCAACTTCCTCCGGCAGCATATGGGCAAAGGCCCCGCGCAGGATATTCTTCTCCATCGTTTTGCCGGGACACATTTTGGCTGCAGGGTTAGTACGCATCGCCACGTCAAGGAAATCCCTGTCGAGAAAAGGCACACGCCCCTCCACACCCCAGGCAGAAAGACTCTTGTTGGCCCGCAGGCAGTCATAGAGATGAAGCTTGGCCAGTTTCCTGACCGTCTCCTCATGAAAAGCCTGTGCCGACGGTGCCTTGTGAAAATAGAGATAACCTCCAAATATCTCATCAGCACCCTCACCCGAGAGCACCATCTTGATGCCCATCGACTTAATGACCCGAGCCAACAGATACATAGGCGTAGAGGCGCGGACGGTGGTTACATCATAAGTCTCGATAAAATATATCACGTCGCGAATGGCGTCGAGACCCTCCTGGATGGTGTAGTTGATCTCGTGGTGGACTGTGCCTATGTGATCAGCCACCAAGCGAGCCTTGGCCAGATCGGGCGCTCCCTTAAGCCCTACGGCAAAGGAGTGGAGGCGCGGCCAGTAGGCTTTGGTGCGTGAATCGTCCTCTATACGCATCTCAGCATACTTCTCAGCGATGGCGGAGATAATGCTGCTGTCAAGCCCTCCGCTAAGCAGCACACCATAGGGTACATCGCTCATAAGCTGTCGCTTGACGGCAGCCTCCAACGACTGACGCAGAGCAGCCACGCTGGAGGAATTATCCTTAACTGCAGCGAAGTCCATCCAATCGCGGCGATAATAGCGTACCATTTTCGGATATCCGTCGTCATCACTCTGCCCACTGTAGGCATAGTGACCAGGTAGGAAAGGCTCGTACTGCTCACACTGTCCCTCCAAAGCCTTGAGTTCGGATGCCACATAGACGGTACCATCGGCATCATGGCCGATATATAGGGGGATGACGCCTATAGGGTCACGCGCTATCAGGAATCGGTCATGCTCCACATCATAAAGCACAAAGGCAAAGATGCCATTGAGCTCCTCGAGGAAGTCGATGCCCTTATCACGGTAAAGAGCCAGTATCACCTCACAGTCGCTGCCGGTCTGAAAATCATATTGGCCAGCATAGCGACTGCGAATTTCCTGATGGTTGTAAATCTCGCCATTCACAGCCAACACCAGCTTGCCGTCTGGCGAATATAGGGGTTGACCGCCCGACTCGGGGTCAACGATGCTTAGGCGCTCATGGGCCAAAATGGCTGAGCCGCCACAATAGATACCGCTCCAGTCGGGACCGCGATGGCGTATCCTATGGCTCATGTACAATGCTTTCTGGCGAAGCTCCTGCGACAAGGCGCTTCGCTCGCCTCTCAAGTTGAGTATTGATACTATTCCGCACATAAGTATTTGATTTTTTAATTTTGACAATAAGCCAAACCCGGCAATAAGGGATTGAAAAGTTATCTAAGAATTGCAGTCCTTCAACCTTGAAATTCCAGAACCGACATCTTACAGGTAAGTCATATAAAGATAGTTGGTCTGTGCAGGGTATTCCGCTGCCAGGGTGTCTATCTGGTTAACAACGGGCAATATGCCCAAGTCTTTGCGCCACTTGCGAACCTTGAGCCCAGCCTCCTCCTTGCCGAGGGTGGCATCGAGGCCTATGGCACTGGCTATCTGGCTATCAGAGAAGCCATAAACCTTAGCCTCGCGGAGCAAATCAGCAAAGCAGGGATCCTCTATCAACTCGGCAAACTCTGAGCTATCCATATCAACGATTAAATCAGATAAATATCTAAATTCTTTCATGTGCTGGTCAATGTCAACTATATGCCTCAGTTTATAGAGAAACCACTTGTCTATCTTGGTGAGGGAATGAATCTGCTCAACGCTATAACCCATCTGCATGGCCTGGGCGATGGCCACTACGCGATTGTCGGTAGCGTTGGCCAGTTCGTCAGCAATATCAGCAAAAGACAGGGGCTTATTCTCCACAAAGCCGTGAAGTCCCTGCCCTATCATACGCAGTCCCTTCTGCATCGCCTCCTCAAAGGTGCGTCCAATAGCCATCACCTCGCCCACACTCTTCATCGACGAGCCCAGCCGATGGCTCACGCCTTGGAATTTCGACAAATCCCAGCGCGGCACCTTGCACACCACATAGTCGAGCGCAGGCTCAAAGAATGCGCTTGTACACTGGGTGACAGAGTTCTTCAAATCAAACAATCCATAACCCAGGCTCAGCTTGGCTGCCACGAATGCCAGCGGATAGCCGGTAGCCTTGGAAGCCAGCGCCGACGAGCGCGACAAGCGGGCATTGACCTCAATGACACGATAGTCTTCGGAGTCAGGGTTAAGGGCATACTGCACGTTGCACTCCCCCACTATGCCCAGATGGCGCACAATCCTTATGGCCAATGAGCGGAGCTTATGATACTCAGTATTGGAGAGAGTCTGCGACGGAGCCACCACTATCGACTCTCCAGTGTGGATGCCCAGGGGGTCGAAGTTTTCCATGTTGCATACGGTGATGCAGTTGTCATGGCAGTCACGCACCACCTCATACTCTATCTCCTTCCATCCCCTCAGCGACTTCTCCACCAGCACCTGAGACGAAAAGGAGAAAGCCTCTTCGGCCTGCGCAAGCAGTTCATCCTCATCATCACAGAATCCTGAGCCCAAGCCGCCCAGTGCAAAGGCCGCACGCAATATAACGGGATAACCCAGCCTAACAGCGGCCTGGCGCACTTCATCAACATTGCTGCAAGCCTGGCTGCGAATGGTCTTCACATCAATCTCGTCAAGCCTGCGCACAAAAAGGTCGCGGTCCTCGGTGTCGATTATAGCCTGTATGGGAGTGCCCAACACTCTAACACCATACCGGGCAAACACACCTGCACGATGCAACTCCACTCCGCAATTCAGCGCCGTCTGCCCACCAAAAGAAAGTAACACACCATCGGGACGCTCCTTCTCAATAATCCGCTCTACAAACTCAGGCTGCACCGGCATGAAATAGACCTTATCGGCCACTCCCTGGGAGGTCTGCACCGTGGCCACATTGGGGTTGATAAGCACAGTGCTGATACCCTCTTCCTTCAAAGCCTTAATGGCCTGCGAGCCGCTATAGTCGAACTCGCCTGCCTGACCAATCCTCAGCGCACCGCTGCCAAGTAGCAAAACTTTCTTAACAGACACCATTTTTATTCTCAATGTTCAATTCTCAATTCTGTGTATTCATCATCTCCGCAAACCTATCGAAGAGGAAAGCGGTATCCTCTGGCCCAGGGCAAGCCTCTGGGTGAAACTGCGCCGAGAGCCAGGGGTGTTCCTTGTGGCGAAGACCCTCATTGGAGCCATCGTTCATATTGACGAACAGCGGTTCCCAACCATCGGGGAGGCTGCTCTCGTCAACGGCATAGCCATGGTTCTGCGACGTGATGAAACATCTGTCGGTACCCACCATCCTCACGGGCTGGTTATGACCCCGATGACCATACTTCAGCTTATAGGTTCGCGCACCCGCCGCCCTGGCCAGCAACTGATTGCCGAGGCATATACCCATGCAGGGGCGCACGCTGCCATCGTGTAGAAACCGACGTATATTCTCCACAGCCATATCGCACCTCTCCGGATCGCCGGGACCATTGGAGAGAAAAAGACCGTCAAAGTCAAGAGCGTTGAAATCATAGTTCCACGGCACTCTCACCACCTCCAACCCCCTCAGGAGCAGACTGCGCAATATATTGGCCTTCACACCGCAGTCCAGCAACACCACCCTCTTAGCCCCACCGGCAGCCGGGTAGGTAATGATATCCTTACAGCTGACGCGCTCCACCCAGTTGACAGAGCCGTAGGAAGTTTGAGAGTAGCCGCTTCGCTCTCGCAGCTCTTTGTGGTCAGCACCAGCTCCACAGTCAGCCGACGAGCTGCTCGCGATGCCTTCGGCATTGAGATTTGAAGGTTGAGAGGAGAAGCTTATTCTTCCCATCATCACGCCCCTTTCTCGCAGGCGGATAGTAAGGCGCCTGGTATCGATGCCCGTCAGTGCCGGCACCCTCTCAGCCTTCAGCCAGTCAGCGAGCGACTGCCGCCCATTCCAGTGAGAAAACATCGCGCTGTAGTCAGCCACTATCAGAGCCTTGACATGAATGCGGCTACTCTCTGTGTAACGTGGTATGCCATAATCGTCTGCAACATCCAGCGGCGGAACGCCATAGTTGCCAACCAGCGGACTGGTCATCACCAACACCTGTCCAGCATAGCTTGGGTCGGTAAGACTCTCAGGATATCCCGTCATGGCGGTATTGAAAACCACCTCTCCCACAGCATCACCATCATAGCCAAACGACCATCCTGTGTAGGTGCTGCCATCCTCTAATATAAGTGCTGCCTGCTTCATTTGTCGATTATTGCCTCTAAAGAGTTGTTTTCGTAATACTCAACAAAGGCTTGGTTGACCTTGCGCAAGCCTCCCGGGGTTGGATAGTCGCCAGTGAAATACCAGTCGCCCAGATGGTCGGGACAGGCACTGTGCAGGCCCTCGATGCTCTGAAAAACCAGCTGCACCTCCGTCTCCACACACTCAGGCCGAAGCATCTCGGCTATCTTGCCAGTAATCTCCTCAGCGGTGAACGGTACATAGATGGCGCACACATGATTCTGAGAAGTAGCATCCTCCAGGCAGGCGCGGTATGTATCATAAATAACTCTCTGCATGCCCCGCTCATGTAACAGTGCTATGGCTGCACGAAAGGCACACAGTTCCTCCAGGTGCGACATGTCGATGCCATAATAGTCGGGATAGCGAATCTGCGGCGCACTCGACACCATGACAATCTTCCTGGGGTGAAGGCGGTCAAGAATCTTGAGTATGCTCTCGCGAAGAGTTGTGCCACGGACTATACTGTCATCTATTATGACAAGATTATCCTTATAAGGACGCAGGCTACCATAGCTGACATCATAGACATGGGCTGCAAGATCGCGGCGCTCTGCATCCTCGGTGATAAAAGTGCGGAGCTTAATGTCCTTCCACACCACCTTCTCCGCTCTCACGTCAGGATACTGGCGGCGCAGTCCGTCGGTCATACCAAAGAATGCCACCTCTGCCGTGTTGGGTATATAGGAGAATACCGTGTTGGCTACATCACCGCCGATAGCCTGCAGTATGGAAGGCGTCAGCTGCCGCCCCAGCTGCTTGCGCTCCTGATAGATGGACTGGTCAGAGCCACGGCTGAAATAGATGCGCTCAAAGCTGCATGCCCTCCGCTGGCGCGGGGGAATGACCTGCTCCAAGCTCAGGCAACCGTCTTGATGGACTATTACGGCCTGGCCAGGCTGCAGCTCCTCTATATCGCCAGCCTCGAGAGAGAAACATGTCTGTATGACTGGGCGCTCACTGGCCACGACTACAACCTCGTCGTCGGCATAGTAGAATGCCGGTCTGATACCCCAAGGGTCGCGGACGGCAAACATCTCGCCGCTACCCGTAAGGCCACACATCACATAGCCGCCGTCAAAGAGCGGCATCGAAGCCTTAAGCACATCAGCCATAGAGAGGTGCTGCTCGGTGTATCGCGTAATATCCTGCAAATGGAGCCCCTTGCCTACGGCCTCCTGGTATCTACGCTCCACCTCGCGGTCAAGGCGATGGCCCATGAGGTCGAGAGCAATATGGGTGTCGCTGCTGCTGCGGGGCGACTGGCCCTGCTGAGTCATGAGGTGGAAGACCTCATCGATATTGGTCATATTGAAATTGCCGCACAGGCAGAGTGTCTTTGACCTCCAGTTGCTGCGACGCATAAAGGGATGGACATACTTGAGACCATTCTTGCCTGTAGTGCTGTAACGCAGGTGGCCCATATAGAGCTGACCGGCCATGTCGGGAGTGATGCGCGAAAAAATCTCCTTCAGCGCTCCAGACCCCTCAGCCTTTTCACGAAACATATACTCGGTGCCTGCGGGAGCATCAATGTTCACGCAGGCCATTCCTGCGCCCTCCTGACCTCGGTTGTGCTGTTTCTCCATCATCAGATAGAGTTTGCTGAATCCATAGGCCCATGTGCCATATTTGTGCAGATAATGCTCCAGCGGCTTGAGCAGACGCACCATGGCCACTCCGCATTCATGCTTCAAGGGTTCCATCGTTGCCAACGATTTAAAGAATTACTGTAAAATAAAAGAATCACGGTCACTCATCAGCGGTCTCAGCCCCAATGAAATCCATAAACAAGGGATGGGGATGGAGCACAGTTGAGGAGTATTCGGGATGAAACTGAGTGCCCACATACCAGCGGCAGGACGGCACCTCCACTATCTCCACCAAGCCGGCATCTGGGTTGATGCCTGCACAGAGCATGCCGTGCTGCTCAAAGTCGGCAAGATACTGACTGTTGAACTCGTAGCGATGGCGATGACGCTCCCTCACCCTTGGCAGCCGGCCATAGGCCTGCCATGCATGAGTGCCCTCCACCAGCTGGCACTCGTAAGAGCCGAGACGCATGGTGCCGCCCATCTGTGTGACGGCCTTCTGCTCCTCCATCATGCTGATGACGGGATGGCCGGTGGTGGCAGAAAACTCGCTGCTGGAGGCATCGGCATAACCAAGCACATAGCGCGCAAACTCCACGACCATCATCTGCATACCAAGGCATATGCCCAGGGTGGGTATGTCGTGAGTGCGGCAATAGTGGGCAGCAATTATCTTGCCTTCCGTGCCACGCTGACCGAAACCGGGACATATTACCACCCTGGTCATGCCGCCCAGCAGTGAGGCCACATTGTCATCGGTCAGATTTTCACTGTTCACGAAATGGATATGAGCCAACCTATTATTATAGGTGCACGCGTGGGCGAGGCTCTCGCGTATGCTCTTATAGGCATCCTGCAGGTCGTATTTACCCACCAGCGCAATGTCGATGGCCTCAGTGGCCTGACTGCGCATCTGCAGAAATCGCCGCCACGGCCCAAGCTCAGGCGTAGGCCCTGGAGAAATACCCATCTTGCTAAGGCAGATGGCATCAAGGCCCTGACGCTGCATGTTGACGGGCACCTCATAGATGCTGGGCAAGTCCTGACTCTGAATCACGGCACTCTCAGCCACATTGCAGAAATGAGCAACCTTGCGCCTCAGCTCATCGTTGAGGGTGTGCTCGCTGCGCAGCACTAGCACCTCGGGCTGGATACCAAGACCTTGCAGCTGCTTGACACTGGTCTGGGTGGGCTTGGTCTTGAGCTCGCCGGCGGCAGCCAGGTAGGGCACGTAAGTAAGGTGGATATTAAGGGCACGCTGAGGCCCAAGCTCCCAGCGCAGCTGGCGTATGGCCTCCAGGAAGGGCTGACTCTCAATATCGCCTATGGTGCCGCCTATCTCGGTAATAACGAAATCAAGCGTCTGCCTGGCTGCCAGGAGCTGGATGCGACGCTTGATTTCGTCAGTGATATGGGGCACTACCTGAATCGTCTTGCCAAGATAGTCTCCCCTGCGCTCACTCTCTATCACGCTTAGGTAGATGCGCCCGGTGGTCACACTGTTGTCGCGCGTGGTCTCGATGCCCGTAAAGCGCTCATAGTGGCCGAGGTCAAGGTCGGTCTCCTGACCGTCGGCGGTGACATAGCACTCGCCATGCTCATAAGGGTTGAGAGTGCCGGGGTCAATGTTGATATACGGATCAAACTTCTGGATGGTAATCCTGTAGCCACGCGCCTGCAGCAGCTTGCCCAAAGAGGCCGAGATGATGCCTTTACCCAGCGAGGAGGCCACGCCTCCGGTGATGAAAATGTATTTGGTATCCATGGGGCAAAAAAGATGAGACTGTAATTCTTTTCCTTGAGCAAAGTTATGTAAACGCCATGGTTTCTCCCTACCGAAAACAAACAAAATCTTGATTATTTTTTATTTTAAGACGCATTTGACAAGTAAAGATTACAAAATTAAAGTTTTCTCGTACTTTTTCTTTCGTTTTTCAATAATTTTAGTCTGAAAAATAGAAAAAAGAAAGAATACAGCCTTTAATCGTGTCTTTTTGCTTAAAATTGCCGCTGAAAAGCATAACACCCGGAAAGCTATGAGGAAAATACGGTTTTCAAAGATGCATGGTGCAGGCAATGACTACATATATGTCAACGCCATGCAATACCCCATCGACCAACCTGCGCAGGCTGCCATGGCGTGGAGCGACCGCCACAAGGGCATAGGGGCTGACGGACTGGTACTGATAGACTCGTCGCCAGTGAGCGAGGCCGACTTCTCGATGCGCATATTCAATGCCGACGGTAGCGAGGCAATGATGTGCGGCAACGCTTCACGCTGCATAGGCAAATATCTGTATGAGCGAGGACTAACGGACATGACGGAGATAAGGTTGCTCACCCTATCGGGCATCAAGATCCTGCGACTGAATGTGGCAGACGGCACGGTAGAGAGCGTAACGGTGGATATGCTTCAGCCCACCGTTGAAGACGAGAGGCTGTTCGTTGCTGACAAAAAACCCTGTGACGGCACTTTCGTATCAATGGGCAACCCTCACTTCGTGATATTTACCAACGACATAGACCAGGTTGCCGTCACCGGCCCTCTGCTAGAGCAGCATCCGGCCTTTCCGCAGCGCTGCAACATAGAGTTCGCTCAGATAGTCGGGCAGGACGCCATCCGCATGAGGGTATGGGAGCGAGGCACAGGCATCACCATGGCCTGCGGCACCGGAGCCTGCGCCACAGCAGTGGCATCGCACCTCATGGACCTGACCGGCAGAAAGGTCGATGTCATAATGGACGGCGGCACCCTCGGCATAGAGTGGAGAGAGTGCGACAACCATGTCTATATGACAGGGCCGGCCGAGTTTGTCTTTGAAGGAGAGATTGAAACAGAATAACGCAACACCAAAAAGAAATCAGACTATGCTTGTCAACCGACACTACATGGATTTACCAGGCAACTACCTGTTTGCAGACATTGCAAGGAAGGTCAGTGCTTTCAGGGAGCAGAACCCTGCCACCCACATCATCTCACTTGGAATAGGCGATGTCACTCAACCGCTCGCCCCCGCCGTCGTGAAGGCTCTGCATAAGGCTGCCGACGAGATGTCGCTTGCCTCATCCTTCAAAGGCTACGGACCGGAGCGCGGCTATGACTTCCTGCGCGAGGCAATCGCCGCCAACGACTACCGCGCAAGAGGCATAGACATCGATCCCGACGAGGTGTTCGTCAGCGACGGTGCCAAGAGCGACACCGGCAACTTCCAGGAACTGCTGCCGGCGGACTGCACGGTGGCCGTCACAGACCCCGTCTATCCAGTATATGCCGACTCCAACCTCATGGCGGGGCGACGCATCGTGAAACTGCCCTGCACCGCCGACAACAACTTCGTGCCGCAACTGCCAAAGACGCACGCTGACGTCATCTACCTTTGCTATCCCAACAACCCGACAGGAACAGTGCTGACGCGCCAGCAACTCAGCCGCTGGGTAGAATATGCGCTGGCGAACGACGCCGTCATCTTCTATGACGCCGCCTACGAAGCTTTCATCCAGGACGAAGACATCCCCCACTCCATCTACGAGATAAAAGGCGCCAGGCAGTGCGCCATAGAGTTCCGCTCCTACAGCAAGACTGCCGGATTCACCGGGGTGCGATGCGGATTTACCGTAGTGCCCAAAGACATCTGCGCCAGCTCTGCCGGCGGAAGACAAGCGTCGCTCAACAGTCTGTGGAACCGCAGGCAGACCACCAAGTTCAACGGCGCAAGCTACATCAGCCAGCGGGCAGCAGAGGCCATCTACACACAAGAAGGCAGAGTGCAGGTAAAAGAAACCCTCAACTACTACATGCACAACGCCCACCTTATGCTCACCGCACTACGCAACCTCGGCTATCAGGCATACGGCGGCGAAAATGCACCATACATCTGGACGGCAACCCCTGGCGGACTCAGCTCGTGGCAGTTCTTCGAACTGCTCCTCCACAAGGCAAACATAGTGTGCACCCCCGGCGCCGGCTTCGGCCCCTCAGGAGAAGGCTATGTGCGCTTCACAGCCTTCAATACGCGGGAAAATACCAACAAGGCACTGGAGAGAATCCGCGCCGTCTGACCGAAAAACAGAAATATACAGATGTAAACAACAAGTCAAAGAACGAGTAAGTGTATGTCCTCGCGAAAGACACCACGAAGTTAACAAAAAATCCTTAAACACCAAAGGATTTTAACAAAAAATAATAAGAAAATTTGCACTCTTCACCCCGCTGGAAATAGAGGCAACAAAGAAATTCATCCAGTCACTCATCACTCCTAAGGAAGGCAAAGCCGACTGACTCCCTACGACGCAGGGCTGGCACTGCGCCAAAGCAACGCCCGCAGCATTTCCTTAATTCGATATCAGAACTGCAAAGATTTGTTAAAAATGCTGCAAATGCTGCAAATGCTGTCACTAAAAAAAAGACAGTATTCACTTTTCCTGATATACCTTTCTTATAGAATTATATATTATATTAAATATATAATATATAATTTGAATTAAAGTTATACCATTGATATTCAGCGAGATAACTTTTTCAATTGCGGGAAAAATAAGTTGTTATAAAAATGCTGCATAAAATAGTGACAGCATTTGCAGCATTCACGATGAAAAATTTTGACAAATGCTGCAAATGCTGCAAATGCTGTCACTAAAAAAAATGCAGTATTACGCAGAAAAAAAATCTAATCGCGTAGAAATAGTCAGTTTCAAGGCTTTTAGTTTTCGTTTCAAGGCCTTTAGATTTCGTTTCAAGGCGATTAGATTTGACTTCGGCGCGATTAGATTTCGTTTCGGCGCGATTAGTTGTCGCTACGCGACGCGCAGACCAGGGTAATTGATAGTTGCCGCTTCGCTCTCGCAGCTCTTTGATATCGGCACCGGCTTCGCCGACAGCCGATGAGCAGCTCGCGATGCCTTCGGCATTGATAGTTGAGAGTTGATAGTTGATAATTGCCGCTTTGCTCTCGAACTTGCTTGCAAAATTTGCACCGGCTTCACCGACAGCAAATGCAAGTTCTCGCGACTGCTTCGCAGTTGCCGCTTCGCTCTCGCCTGCGCTTTTCGCACACCGCCCTACGGGCGACAGTGCTGCTTCGGCTCGCGATCCCTCACTTTCCGTATAGAAAAACGCACCATCGCTGGTGCGTTTTACTTCGCGGAAAGTGAGGGATTCAAACCCCCGATACCCACAAGGAGTATACCGGATTTCGAGTCCGGCGCATTCGATCACTCTGCCAACTTTCCTTTGCGGCTGCAAAATTAGTCATTTATTTATAAACGACATAACCTTTGGCCGTGTTTTTTGGAGAGAATAGACCCCTTCCATCTCCAGAGCCCCCTCTACCCCCCCCTCGGAGGCAGATAACAGAGAAAAGAGAAAACCAGAACTCCCTCCCTTGAGGGGAGGGCTGGGGAGAGACTTCGGTCTTCGGGCTCAGAGGCTTTGGCTCTCGTCGTCGGCGTCGTCCTCCTGCCAGTCGAAGCTCCAGAACTGGGCGCTGCGGGCGGCGCTGCCGCTGCCCTCATTGCCGCCACTTATGCCGGAGTTGCTGCTGACCTGCAGCATGAGCATACGGCTGCTGCTGATGTAGATGGTGTCTATACTCGGGGATTGATATGTGCGTTTCATAATAAAATTTTATATATTTGAAGTTTGACCAAGTCCGGAGGAAACGGTAAACCGCTAACCGCCAACTCTCAACTATCAACTATCAATTGTCAATTATCAACTATCAACTATCACTGTATTGCCGTCTTCTTGCCGTTGTGGATGTATATGCCCTTGGCGCTGGGCTTGCCGTTGAGCCTGACTCCGCTAAGAGTGTACCACTCACCATTGGCCATTGACGATTGACCATTGACCATTTCCTGGCTGGCGATGGCGGTGATGTCGTCGTCATCATCGGCGCTGCCGAAGGAGAGGACGAAGTGCTTGGCGGGTGAGCCGCCGGCGAGCTTGAAGTATGCACGACATGCACCGATGGTGGCTCCGGGCAACGGCCACTTGAGCTGGCTGCCGCTATCCATGAAGAGGATGTCGGTCACCTCGGTGTCGAAGGCTGTCATGCTGTAGGTGCCCAGAAAGTCGATGGTCTCATCATCGCTCTTGAAGTTGGCGGTGCTGGCGCTGACGAGCACTCCGTTGAACTGGGGATTGGTGATGTCGGCTCCGGGTGCCCACTTGATGATGTAGGGCTTGCCCGCCTCGATATTGTCAACGGGAGTGAAGATGAGGGTGAGAGTGTCCTCTGAGAGCGATGCGCTGGTGAGGCTGCGTATGTCGGCTCCTGCCAGGCTGCCGTTGGCTATCTGGTCGGCGCTGAGGCCGAAGGGCAGGCAGAGGGTGTTCCACTCGTTGTCGCAGAAGAGGGTGCGGTCGGTGAGGGTTACGTTGCATACGCGGTTGCTGTAGTCGTTGATGATATTGGTGTTGTCAACGGCATTGGCTATGGTTATGTCTGCGGGGCCTGAGGCATCCTGGCAGACAGGGAAGCCGGGTAGCGGATTGACGGGCAGCGTGGCGTCAGGCTCGACGGGGCTGACATCTCCCACCTCGGAGGAGTAGGTGATGGTGCCGGAGGCCTGGGTATAGATGAAGGCGCCTTCGCCGGGGGCAAGCACTACGGCACCGTCGTAGGCCTCATAGGCGTCGCCGGCGGCATTGAGCTTGTAGAAGGTGGCGGGCTCACTGTAGGTGATGTATCCGTTGCAGGTGAAGGGGTTGCCTACGAGCGACCAGCCGTTGAAGGGCGCGGTGGACGAATCGTCGTAGATGAGCGACTTGGTGATGGTGTTGTTGTAGCTCGACGGGGTGACGCCGGTGAACTCTAGTCCCCAGTCGTCGGCCGTGGAGTAGTAGTAGCCCATGCCGTCGAGCAGGCCTTCGAGGGTGTTGGCGGCGGTGAAGGCTATATGGTCGGATTTCTCCTTATAGTTTATCCACTCGAGTTCCTCAGAGGAGTCGAAGGCGTAGAGGTTGTAGTTGCCTGTGTTGAGGCCGGTTACATGGCTCCAGGAGTCGGAGTAGCCCAACTGGGTGCGGCCGGTGAAGGGGGTGGCGATGATGACGGGGGTGTCGGCATTGACGTCCCTGTCCATGGTGACCTTGAGGGTGGCTGAGCCCTGCTTGAGCTGGGCGCCGGTCCTGATGGTGATGGTGCCGTCGGTGCCGAGGGTTACCTTGCTGGCCTGGGCTATGGTGCCGGGCTGGATGATGACGGGGACGTCGATGCGCACCCTGTCGGCATAGGTGGGAACGCCTTCGGGGTTCCAGTTGGTGGGCTCATCCCAATCGCTGTCGGTGGTGCCCTCGAATACCTTGGGGACATCCAGCGTCCTGAAGGAGGCTGCTGCCCACGCGCTCTCCTCTTCGCCGAGGAGGCCTTTCACCTGCCACATGTAGCAGGTGTTGGGGGTCAGGTTGGTGAGCTCATAGGGGGAAGCGTCGAGGGTTGCCTCGGTCACGATGGCGTCGGGGCTTACGAAGACGCCAAAGTTATCGCCCGGATAGGTGGGGTCCTGACCTCTTGCCACGAAGGTGAGGGTGCCGCCCATCGGCACATCGGATATTACCAGCCAGTTGTCGGGGGTGATGGCGCCGTAGCCTTGTATCCAACTGGCTGACGTGGCGCAATAGCTTCCGTTGCCTGTGGGATTGCCATTGTCGTCAAGGCTGCAGGAACGGATGCCCCAGTTATATTGGTCGCCGTCAACGTCTTTCGGGGTGATGCTGATCGGCATGGCGCCGCCGGCGCTCTCGAAGTCCTCCGAGAAGACTGTCTGGCCATCGGAGTCGGTGACTACGATATCGTCGACGTTGAGGTAGAACACATCGGATACGTCATAGTGGCGGATGGCGATGGAGCCTGTGCCGCTGAATTCGCTCAAGTCATAGGTGTAGGTCTTGAGTGCGGTGGTTGCGGTAAAGTCCTCGCCTACCTGCGTCCAGGGCCTGTATTGCAGCACATAGCTGTCGTGGCTGCCCTCCCAGCTGAGCGTGGCACCATAGCCTGTGATGTTGCTCGTCGTAAGATTTGCCGGCAACCGGGGATGAGGCGTGCAGTCAACGGTGTAGGTAAAGTCGGCCATGGCGCCTGAGCCGGAATGTATCTCAACGCCGTTGACGTCATAGAACACATAGGAGCACTCATCTGCATATTCGCCGCCTGTCCACCGGAATTCAACATCCTTGCCGTTTGGAACGGTGACGCGGAAAGTGGTGGTCTCAGTGCCTGTCGAGCCGGGCTGGTCCTGATTGGTGTATGTGCCGAATTCGTAACCCGAAGCGACATCTACCAGAGTTATGGATGAACCGTTCCAACCGTCGCCGTAAGAGTCGGTGAGCTCCAGGGTAATGGTGCAGTTGTCATCATAGAGGAAGGTGGCAAAGTCGATGGTGGCATAAAAACTTTCGCCATCAGGATAGACGGCCTTTACCCTGAATTGGTAATTGGTGACCGGAAGGAGTCCGTCTATTTCAACATAGGTGTCGGTAGTCGTGGCTTCGTCGCTCCATTCCGAGGTCTCGTCATTGAGCCTGTACTGATAGGTGTAGGATGTGACGTCAGGGTCGGGTGCCGTCCAGGTCATGGTGGCGGAGGTGGAGAGCACGATGCTTGCGGTGAGATTCTTCGGATTGGAATGGTAGTCGGCGCCGGCTTGGAAAGAGAATGTGGTTGTCGGTATGAAATCGTAGACGTTACCACTAGCGTTGTCGAGGCTGAATTGGTCGTAGCCTGAGTAGCCGGCATCTGTTACTTTAGCGCCAAGGAAATACATGCGATTGTAACCTGAGATGGAGGTGTTCTCCATACCGATGAGCAGATTGCCGCCATTATATAGGAAAGGAGTATCAAACTCTATGGTCATCGAACCGCCAGTGTCACTGTCTTTCACGAAGTCGAGCTTTCCATGATAGACGACGGCACAGCCGGATGTCGGCTCAAAGGCGCTAATGGCGGTATAGTCTACCTCCTTCAAATAGACATCAACATCACACCCAGTGGTGTAAGGTACGTTGCCGTCTGTAATTGAAACATAGTACTTGAGGCCAGTGACAACGCAACCTGCCATGACCGTCAAATCGGATGCCGGTATGACATACTGGCTTCTGGCTAAATTATCGAAATAATAGACGTAGGCCGGAAAATGAGTCTCTGTCATTGAGCCTTCGTACACGGTGAGTTGTTCCTGCGCCCTGCCTCCTAAGAACATGAGCAGCAGCGACATAAAGAGTAATGATTTTTTCATATTTGAATAATTTTTCAGTTGTTTTCCTACTTTCCATACCGTGTATTCACTTTTTGTCAACTTATACACGGTAATATGCTGCAAAATTAAAAAAAAATTACAACTCAGACAATTACTTTTTCCAAAAAATGGGAAGGAAGCGTGTCATTGGACGATTGGACGATTTCACGATTGGACGATTGGACGATTTCCGGATTTTCCGGAATCTCCAGAGTTTCCGGAAAAAAAAAGCTGCGCAGAATCTATCTGCGCAGCTTGATATGGTTTACAGGACCTTACAGCCCCAAGTCTGCCTTGATGGCGCCGACCTTGGCCTGAGCCTCAGCAACGGCGCGGTCATAGTCGGCAGCGGTGGGCATGGAGCCCTTCACCTCGACATAGAACTTGATCTTGGGCTCGGTGCCGGAGGGGCGCACGGAAATCTTGGTGCCGTCGGCGGTGAACCACTGCAGCACGTTGCTGGTGGCTGGCATGTCGAGAGGCGACTCAGCGCCGTTGACCGTCTGGAGCAGCGTCTGGTAATCCTTGACGGTGACAACGGGACTGCCGCCCAAGGAGGCGGGAGGAACCTGGCGGAAGTCGGCCATCATCTGCTTGATCTCATCGGCACCACTCTTGCCGGGCTTGGTGACGGAGACGGTGCTCTGATAGGCGAAGCCGTAGTCGAGGTATATCTTCATGAGCAGGTCGTAGAGGGTAAGGCCCTGGTCCTTGGCCCAGGCTGCTATCTCGCAAAGCAGACAGATGGAGGCTGGGCTGTCCTTGTCGCGGACCTTGTCGAAGGGCAGATAGCCGAAGCTCTCCTCGCCGCCGCCGATATACTTCTTCTTGCCCTCGTCGAGCTTTATCTCGCGGGCTATCCACTTGAAGCCGGTATAAACATCGCGTATCTCCACACCGTTGCGGCGAGCGATATCGGCAATGGTCTCGGTGGTGACGATGGTCTTGACCATAAACTCGTTGCCCTTGAGCTGACCCAGCTTCTTCTTGTTCTCCAGGATGTAGTAGGAAAGCATGAGGGCGGTCTGGTTGCCGTTGAGTATGCACCACTGGCCCTTGGGGTCGCGGCAGACCACGGCAAGACGGTCGGCGTCGGGGTCGGAGGCCAACACGAGGTCGGCATTGAGGCGCGTACCAAGCTCCATGCCGAGAGTCATGGCCTCGGCGTTCTCAGGATTGGGCGACTGGACGGTGGAGAAATTGCCGTCGATGACCATCTGCTCGGGCACCACATTGATATTCTGGAAGCCCCAGGTGCGCAGGGCAGCGGGAATGATAACGCGGCCGGTGCCGTGGAGGGGTGAATAGACGATGCAGAGGTCCTTCTGGCGATTGATAACTTCCTGGTCTATAAGAGCCTCATGGACGGCCTGTAAATAGTCGATGTCCATCTCGCCGCCGATAATCTGGATGAGCTCCTTGCAGGGAGTGAACTTCACCTGGTCGATGGTCACCTTGTTGACCTCGTCAATGATGCCGGTGTCGTGGGGCGAGAGAACCTGGGCGCCGTCGTCCCAGTAGGCCTTGTAGCCGTTGTACTCGCGGGGATTATGGCTGGCAGTGATGTTCACACCAGCCTGAGCGCCGAGCTGACGAATGGCGAAGGATATCTCCGGCGTAGGACGCAGACTCTCAAAGAGGTAGACCTTGATGCCGTTAGCCGAGAAGATGTCGGCACAAGTCTCGGCAAAGAGGCGCGAGTTGTTGCGGCAGTCATGGCCCACAACCACGGCGAGGTCGCTGCGGCCGGGGAATGCCTTGAGGATATAGTTGGCAAAACCCTGGGTGGCCATGCCCACAATGTAGCGGTTCATGCGGTTGGTGCCGGCTCCCATGATGCCGCGCAGTCCACCAGTGCCGAACTCGAGGTTCTGGTAGAAGGCGTCGATGAGAGCGGTCTTGTCGGGGTCACTGAGCATAGCCTGCACCTCGGCACGGGTCTGCTCGTCAAAGTCGGGGGTGAGCCACTGCTGGGCAGCGGCGGTACACTGCTGTATAAGTTTCTCTTGGTCTGTCATAGCTGTATTATTTTTAAAATTTGAAATTTATTTGAGCAGGAAGCGGTCGCCCGTCTCCTCGATAATCTTCTTCTTGACTTCATCAGGATATCCGGGAGACTTGAGCTTTGCCATGATGGTGTCGGCACCGTACGACTTAACCTCAAAGCCTCCTCCGGGGAGGTCAACACGCTCTGTCATGTCGTTGTATTTCACAATGAGGTATTCGCCCAACTCTATCCAGCGCGCCATCATCTTGTCGGCCGACTCCTTAGAGTATATGGTTAGGAACGACACAGCCTTGACAGGGTCATCCTTGTAGAGTATCATGGCGCTTCCTTCCACGTATTGCTGGGAGGCAGCAAATGTGGAGTCGAGCTCGTCGCGAACTTTCTTAAGGTCAGGGAATAGCAGCGCCCAGCGCGGATATACCATATTGCTCACCCAGTTCTGCACCCAGTATGCCGACTTGAACGAGAACTTGACGGCATTGGCATGCTTCAGAGTGTAGCATGCAGGCACCTCGGTGGCGCAACAATAGACGGGGGTGTAGGGAGTGGTGGCGGCGTCATCGTTGGAGAACCAGAGAATGCCGCCGATACAGTCCGGCAGAAAAGAACGCACCTGGCTTATCATGGCGAAGCTGGTCTGCTGAGTGCCTACGGGACGCTCATTGAAATATTTCTTATCGTTATACTCCCATGACAGGGGACGCGGACGGTAGGGACTGAGCCAAGTGCCGGTGCCCATGTCCTTAGTCATGTCGAGTGCTGTGTCGTCATAGTGGTCACGCATGCCAGCCATCACATCCTCAATGCCCAGCTGCCGGTCAGGCTTTATATAGAGCGGCAGCGGCTCAGCCTTCAGGTCAAGACCGGCGGAGTAGTCGAAATATTTGTCCATGCCGCTCACATACATATTATATACTGCCCACACGCGAGCCTCACAATAGCGGGCACCGCCGAAATCAAGGGGACAGTATGTGTTGGCGAAGTCAAAGTCGATGTCCTTGCCGTCATAGAGCCCCAGCTTGCGGGCCACACTGACCACATCCTTGGAGTAGAGCACCTGATCTTTAGGCAGATGCATGAACTTATGGATGCGGCTCTGGTTGGCATGGCAGCACACCGCATCGTCGGGAATTCTGACTGCTACCCATACGGCGCCGTGACCGCCAGGACCCTTGCCTACCATCTCCATGATGAATGCCTCATTGGGGTCAGCCACGGAAAAGGTCTCGCCCTCTGAGTTGTAACCGTATTTCTGCACCAGCTCGTCCATCACCTTGATTGCCTCTCGGGCTGTCTTGGCCCTCTGCAGCGTGATGTAGATGAGTGAGCCGTAGTCAATGATGCCCGTGGAGTCAACCAACTCATGGCGACCGCCAAAGGTTGTCTCAGTAATCACCAGCTGGTGCTCGTTCATGTTACCTACCACATTGTAGGTTACAGGCGCCTCGTCTATCTCGCCCAGGTATTTGTTGCTCTCCCAGTCGAACACTTTGCGCTTAGCACCCTTGGGGTGAGTGGATGCAGGGAAATGCTGCATCACACCGTAGGCACCGTAACTGTCGGCATTGTAGCTGACAAAGCAGCTGCCGTCCTTACTGGCTTTCTTGCCCACGATGATATTGGTGCAGGCCATGCCAAGCTGCCAGCCTGCCAAGAGGGTAAAGATTAAAAGGATTGTTTTCTTCATATCTTAGCGGTTTGAAATTGTTTTCTTTTTTTTATAGGAACTATAGATACTATAGGAACTATAGACACTATCGTCTCCTACAGCGCCTTGAAACTGAGGTCGAGGCTTTTGACGGAATGGGTGAGAGCGCCCACGCTGATGAAATCAACGCCGCAGAGGGCATATTGGCGTATGGTGGCAAGAGTGATGCCGCCAGAGGACTCCACCTCGCAGCGGTGATTGATGATCTCCACAGCCTTGCGGGTATCAGCCACACTGAAATTGTCAAGCATGATGCGGTCGGCGCCGCCATGGTCGAGGGCCTGCTGCAGCTCATCGAAAGTGCGCACCTCTATCTCAACCTTCAGATCCTTGCCCTTCTCCTTGAGATAGGCATGGCAACGGTCGAGAGCTGCCTTGATGCCACCGGCAAAATCAACATGGTTATCCTTGAGCAGAATCATGTCGAAAAGACCGATGCGGTGATTCATGCCGCCGCCTATCCTGACAGCCTCCTTCTCGAGTATGCGCATGCCGGGAGTGGTCTTGCGGGTGTCAAGCACCTTGCAGCCGGTACCCTCCAACTCCTTCATATAGCGGGCAGTGACGGTGGCTATGCCGCTCATGCGCTGCATGACATTGAGCATGAGGCGCTCGGTCTGGAGAAGGGAACGCACGCTACCCCTCACAATGAAGGCTATATCTCCAGGCTTGACATGAGCACCGTCGCTGAGCAGCTGCTCCATCTGGAGACCAAGGTCGAAGCGGCGGAATATTCTCTTGGCAACCTCCACGCCAGCCAGGATACCCTCCTCCTTGACCAGCAGCTTCTGCGCTCCCACAGCATCCTCGGGAATGCAGCAAAGGGTAGTATGATCACCATCGCCAATGTCCTCGGCAAAGGCAAGATCTATCAATCTTTCTTCAAGTTCGCTTACTTTGTACATAAGATATGTTATTGGTTATCGGTTATTGATTAACGGTTATCGGTCAATGGTTATTGGTTAACGGTTATTGGTTAACGGTTATTGGTTAACGTTTAACATTTACCCCCGTGATTTTCAACCTATAGCAGACGGGCTGTTGGGGTATGCAGTATTCCTTGAGGGTGCCGGGACCGCAGCTGGCATTGCCTATGCCGCGCTGGGCACCGTCGAGGTGGAGATAGACGAAGGGGCGCTTGACGAGCTCCCACTCATGACGAGCATTCATGAGGTCGGCGTCGGTATAGCGGCTAGCAGAGAAGGCCACGTTGCCGTCGGCCTCTATCTTCAAGTCTCGGCCACTGCCGTCGGTCAGCACGAGCTCTCGCATCTGGCCACGGTCACCGGTAGTCTGAGGCTTGACATAATGCTCCATCAAACCGTCAATAGTGGTTGTGTAGCGGCCCAAGGTGACGCCGTCATGGCGATCGCAGTAGTTCTCCCATGGACCGAGGGCATAGTAGCTGACATCGGTGAGGCTGCTGTCCAGACAACATACCAGTCCGGCACGTCTCAACTCGTCGCTGTGGGGGGTAATGGTGACGTCCATCCATACCTCGCCGTTGCCATAGACAGTATATACTATCTTCTGGTCGGCAATGGTGCCAGCTATCGGCACGACAACCTGTTGGAAGGTAGAGCGCTCACCAACTGCCGCTATCTCCAACGGCCCTGCGGCGGTGAGGCCGTTATCGGTGTTGGAGAAACGGTCGTTTTCTATCCAGCGGTGATTGCTGAAGAGGAAGCCCTGCCCTTCGGCCAGCATCTCGCGGCCATTAAACTGTAGAGAGGTAGCCTGGCCGCTGTTCTCATCGAGGGTTAACGACACCTTATCATTATAGATGCGGAGCTTATCGCCATCCCTGCCCATAAAGACAACATCCTTGCCAGCCACCTTGCCGACAGCCATCGGCTCTGCCCGACGCAAAATATGCTGGCGGCGAGCCACCTCGAAGCCGTCGGCCCTCTGAACGGCAGAGAGATTGAGCAGCACCTCGCCGGACTTGGGGGCCTTGAAGCGGGGAATGTTCAGCACTATGCTGTCCTGAGGCTGCACATCACCGATAGGCATGGTGCCAACCTTGACGGACCTGCCGTCAACAAGGTATTCATAGCGCAGGTCATAGTCACGCAGAGAGCGGAAAGCATAGTCGTTGGTAATCACGACATGAACTCCCTCCGCTGGAAGTATCCTAGCATCGGAGGCGACACCCCTCACTGCCAGCCCTACATACTGATAGGCATACTTCACCTCCGCCAGTTTGGCGGTATAGCTGCGCTCTGCGGTCACTATACCATTGGAGCAGAAGTTGCCCTGATGGGGACCGGGATAGTCGTAGCCGGTATGGAGGCGGCGGAGGCCCTGCTTCATCTCATGTGGGTCATAGATGGCCTGGTCAACCCAATCCCAGATGCAGGCTCCCACAGTGGAGGAGCTGTGGCGTATCACGTCCCAGTAATGATCTAGGTTGCCTATGGCATTACCCATAGCATGAGCATATTCGCAGATAAAGAGGGGCTTGTCAAGATTGGAGGTATTGGCGTGCATCCACTGCATAGAGGGATACATCACCGAATAGAAATCGGAGTACTTCACCCCACCCCATGGCTTGCCCTTGGCCCATGCCCCCTCATAGTGAACAGGTCGCGAAGGATCAAGGTGGCGGGCCACCTGATAGCAGTCCTTGAAGTTCTGGCCGCCACCGCTCTCATTGCCGAGGCTCCAGAAAGTTATCGACGGATAGTTACGATAGATCTGCACCATACGCTCCACCCTATCTACAAAGGCGGGAATCCACGACGGCATATCGGAGATGCTCTGGTTGGCATGATCCTCAATATCAGCCTCGCCGCAGACATAGAGACCGTAATAGTCGCACAGTGCATACATGGCTACATCGTTGGGATAGTGGCTAGTGCGCAGGGTGTTGATATTGTTCTGCTTCATCATCACCACGTCCTTCTCCATCGACTCTGCCGACACGGTGCGACCGCCAGTGGGATCGGTGTCATGGCGGTTGACGCCCTTAAGGAACACACGGCGATTGTTGAGGTAGAGCAAGGAGTTGCGTATCTCCACACGGCGGATGCCATGCTTGGTTGAGAAGGCCATCTGCTCACGGCCAGCCTCATCATACTGCACCACATGGACGGTGTAAAGTTGAGGCGTCTCAGCGGTCCACAGCTGAGGGTTGTAGATGCCGAAAGTGGCGCTGTAGGTGCCATCTGAAGCAAGGACTGCATCGGCACTGCCAAGGGCAGTACCCTCGGGGCTTATAATCCTAACGCCGATGCGGCCAATGCTACCGTTTCCTTCGGCCAGCAACCTCACGCTGACATCAGCATGGCTAAGGTCGGCGCTGAGATTGTCGGTGATATGATGATCCCTGACACTCGCGCGCGGGACATTATATATATATACACTGCGACAAATACCACTCATGCGAAACATGTCCTGACACTCCAGATAGGAGCCGTCACACCACCGCAATACTTGCACCACCAGATTGTTGTCACCCTCTCTGAGGAAAGGCGTTACGTCAAACTCCGCCACATTGCTGGCTCCCTGGGTATATCCCACCTGTTCGCCATTAAGGTAGACAAAGGCGGCGCTGTGGATGGCACCGAAGCGCAGGATAGTGCGCTGATTCAGCCACTGAGGAGCTACACTGAAGGTGAGCTGATAGGTACCCACAGGATTGACGCCATAATTGCGGCCACCGTCGTTGTAACCAGGACGGGCCTTGATGAATGGCGGAGTATTGTCATGAGGATACTCCACATTGCAATATATAGGATGGTCGTAGCCCTCCATCTCCCAGCACGAGGGAACGGTAATGCAGTCCCAGCCCCCGGCGTCGGATGGAGTGACTGCAGCAGCATCGGGGCGCTCCTCGGGAGAAGAAACAAAACTGAATTTCCACTGACCGTCAAGACACCTCACCAGACTGCTATGGCAAGGCAGCCAAGGCTTGTCATAATAGCCAGAGTCGGCAATCATGGCGGCCTCTGCTGGATAAGGCATATAATGCGCCACTGAAGGAAGCTTGTTGACAGCGAAAATCGTCTCATCCTCCCAGAGGGGCGACTTGATGCGAGGCTTATCTACCTCTTCAATGCGAAACCAACTCATACGATCGGTCTCATCAATGTCGGCAATCTTCATCTCGCCGTCACCGCGCAGAGTAAACATACGGCCTTTGTTGGCGCTGACTATACGATAGACACCCTTCTGCCCCTTGACGGGCTGCAGGCTCATCAGCGCATTACCCCAATTGTCGGGACGGGCTGGCCACTGCAATAGATAGTCGATATGGGCATTATTGCCGCCGTCATCAAAATTCTGGGCATAAAAAGCTCCGCCCACGATATGGCGACCGGGGACTAGAGTTCGGATAGTCCAGTATTGACCGCGGTTGAGAGAGTCGAGCGCCTCTGCCACAATATGCACATCATTACCTCCCTCATCACCATTGCCCAGCACCTTGCCCGGTATAGCCACCGAGCGGAATCGATAGGTGCCGCCGTCACTGGAGCCGAAAAACTGCGACTCACGGATGCCAATGGTGAGACCACGGCTTTCCTGCTGTCCCTGCTTGCCGGAACTAATCATCTTTGTAGCAGTGATATGGTACAGGGCAAAGCCCTTGGCAATTTTGCCATCCGTTATCTCTGTACTGCCTATTGTACCCCTATAGTTTCCCGTAAACTTGGTCTGATGGGGCTTAACTGTCTTGTCGGTAGATTCAATGGTCCACTTCTGCCACTCGTCGGAGCCATTCTCCTCACCCCACTCAAGGCCTTGTTCGCTCATGCGAAGGGCACGATGCCTAAAGGGGTCAATTATGCGCCATGATCCGCTAAGCTCACTGAGCTGCACCAACTGACCGTCATACTCCATCTGCACTCCGCTCAGTTCGTAGAGAGCACCCTTGCGAAAAGGCTGGGCTGCACTGACAATCGCCACAAACAAACAAATCAGTAGCACTGTAAGTCTCGATGTCTTCATGGTAAAGAAAAATTTTGCCTACAAAAATAAAAAAAAATAATGAATTAGCGATTAGGAATTAGGAATTATTATTATCTTCGCAATGCCTTTGACGCCGAACACATAGTATTCACATTTTTAACCAGCATGAATTATGAAGTACATTTGTGACATTTGCGGGTATGAATACGACCCCGCAGTAGGCGATCCCGAAAACGGCATCGCTGCCGGTACAGCCTTTGAAGACCTCCCCGCTGACTGGGTATGCCCCCTCTGCGGCGTAGGCAAGGATCAGTTCTCCGAGGCATAGCCTCGACAAGAGCAAAATGCCCTTCCCGATTCAAGGAAAGGCATTTTTTTTCATCACTACTCACGACGCCCTGTCCGTCTGCCAAAGCGGAGCTCAAGCCACGCCCTCACTGTCACCACCCACCAAAGAAAAACACAGCGGCTGCAATCATAAATATTTTTTAGGGCACATTTCTTGGCAGAATAAAACTAAATTACATATATTTGCACCATCAACACCCTTAAATTCTTAACACTATGTATGCAGGAAAGAAAAAATGCAGTGTGCTAAGAAGCATACGTCGTAAGATTGCCGATGCCAACAACATCAGCTACAAGCCACACAAATGCAATCACAAGGGCGACTGCCAGGGCACCTGCCCAGCCTGTGAGCAGGAAGTGCAGTACCTGGAGAGCCAGCTGCGCAAACGTAGCAGCTTGGGTAAGGCGGCAATAGTTGTGGGCACGGCAGTGGGCATCAGCGCTCTGGCTACCAGCATGAGCAGTTGCAAGCCCAACGGACATATTGTAGGCAAGACTCTCCCTGTAGAGCTGGAGGGTGACGTCCCTAATGTCGACACCACCGAGATGAAGCCCGTTGAAACAAAGCAGGTTACGATGGAGGAAGCAGAGGAGATTCTGAAGGAGATGCCTGTACAACAGACAAAGTCTCATTAAGCACATGCCCCCTATCTTCGCCATCAGCCGCCACCGCATAGCCACCGACGGTAAGGGCGTCACCACCCTGGTGGCCATGCACGGTTGTCCCCTCAGCTGCCATTACTGCCTCAACCCTCAGTGCAAGAATGTGGGCGCAGTATTACAAGACTACTCACCCCAACAGCTATTGAGCGAGGTGACCGGCGACAACCTGTATTTCCTTGCCACTGGCGGCGGCATTACCTTCGGAGGCGGAGAGCCCCTGCAATACCCCGAATTCATAGCTGAGTTCAGACATATATGCCCTGAACAGTGGACTGTCAATATTGAAACCTCGCTAAATGTTCCGCTTAAGAATCTTATGATAGTGGCACACCTGACAGACCGATTCATTATTGACATCAAGGACACCAACCCAAAGATTTACCGCAAGTACACCGACCGCGATAACAGTCAGATACTCAACAATCTGCAATGGATTGTTGACGAAGGACTCCAAGATAGATGCAAGATAAGGCTACCCCTCATTCCCGGCTATAACAAACCCCGCGACATAAGCCGCTCACGCATTGCCCTGGCCGCCATGGGATTCCGCCACTTTGAAGAGTTCAGATACATAACCGACAACCGTTGACCGATGCGACGCTGCCACCTATATATATTATATGTACTGATAGCCATTACTGCTCCGGCACAAGCCGAGGACTACAGCTATATTCGGGCTGACGGCCGGCCGGCAGTAATACGCCTGATCAGCATGGCCGACTCGGCTGCCAGCATAGAATACTGGGTGGAAGGACAGCGCCTCTCAGAGTGGCAGTTGAAGCACCCCGTATTTCGCTTCTGCTGCGGCGATATCAGCGGCGACGGCATACCCGAGATAGCCGTGGGTGTAACAAAAGCAACACGCTATTCACCCGCCGAGGGACGCAGGCTGTTTCTCTTCAAACTATTTGACGAAGAGCTGATACGCCCCCTCTGGCTCAGCTCCAGACTCAGCCACCGCCTCATAGACTTCGCCATGGAGCCACAGGGCACCATCATAACCAGCGAACAGCGAGCCGACGGCACCCCGGTAAAAGTACGCTACCGCATGGGTGGATTCGGACTTAAATTCGTAGAATATATAAACGACTAAAAACATACCATTATGAAAAAGTCAATCTTCATGTCCCTGCTGATGGCAGCACTGATCTGCCTGCCCGCCATGTCACAGTCCAACTTCAGCATGAAGGCCCAAAAATGGCCTCAGAAGGTCACCACAAATCAGGACATCTCCAAGTTTTCCTACGAGGAGCTGCACATGCTCAAGGCCCTGGTATATGCCACTCACGGCCGATGGTACACCGAACCGGAGATTAACCGCGTACTTACGGCAAAGGCCGACTGGTATGAGCCCCTCTGCTCCGAACGCGCCAGCAAATTCTATGCAAGCCACCCCAACTACGACGTGGAGTTTGACTACCAGACCGTAGACCTCACTCCCGCAGAGGAGAAATTCGTCGCAAAGATTGATGAGCGCATGAAAGACTTACAGGCCAAGCTGCGTAAGCCCGACGGCATGGAGAATACCAGCCTCTGCCTCAACATGAGCCAGATATCATCACCCTCCGCCGCGCTACTGAACAAGCTCAACACCTACAACTTTGCCATTGAGCAAACCAACTGTGAGCAGCTCTTCAACATCTACGAGAAAAACGACTACGAGATGATGCCCAGCTTCATAACCACCGATGCCTACCTGCAGATAACCCACATGTATCTGGCCTACGTACAGAAGAGCATAGAGAAAACCTACTTCATCCCCACCCTGCAGGCCACCCTTGACGGCATGAGCAACCAGATATCCAAGGCACGCAACTCGATGCAGGGTAAAGGCCTGGACGAACGCTTCGACAACCTGCAGACATACTGCGCCATCGGCCTCAAGCTGCTCACCGACAAGGAGCAGCAGGTGCCCGCATCTTACAGCACCATCTACGATCAGGAAATAGCCAATATCCTCGCCATGGAGGATAGAGTTTCGCCCTATATGAAGACCATATTCTTCTTCCCCTACTCCCTCTTCACACCGCGCGGTCACTACACCCGCTCGGATGACATGAAGCGCTATTTCCGCTCAATGATGTGGGTACAGACAGCCGCCTTCTTAAGCGAAAGGGAAGATGCCGTAAAGAATGCCACCATGCTGGCAATGATTTTCAACGCCATGCCGCAGAAGGAGCAGAGCGCCTTCCGCCACATGGGTGACATAATCACACAGCTCACCGGCCCCTCCGACAATGTGTCAATACTGCAGCTGGCTGACTATCTGCGCGACAACGGCATAACCGACTACAGCGCAGTCAACAACGAGACCACCATGGCTGCCGTAAAGGCCGAGCTGAAACGCCTCAATGCAGCCAACAACCAGCTCTCCACAGATACAGAAGCCGAGCAGGGGTTCAACATCAACCTCATGCCGCAGCGCTTCCTCTGCGACAACGAGGTTATCAAGGAGATGGTCGACCCCGAGCCCAACTCTGAGAAAGCCTACCCCACGGGCGTCAACGTGTTCGCCGCTTTTGGCTCCAAGAGCGCCGAGGCCCTGCAAGACACCTTCTACCACGATGCCAGCCAATGGAAAGACTTCAGCCAGACCTTCAGCAAGATGCACAATAAGTATGCCGGCAAGCTGGTGGGCAGCGGCACCATCTATGACCGCCGTCTCCAGCTGCTCGTAGACCTCACCTCACGCTCCGACCGCACTGACTACGCTTTCTACAACACACCCCACTGGCAGCTCAAGGACCTCAACACATCGCTTGCCTCGTGGGCCACTCTCAAGCATGACGCCATACTCTATGCCGAGCAGCCTATGCTGGCAGAATGTGGCGGCGGAGAGAACCTGCCCGAACCTGTGCCCACAGGATTCGTGGAGCCCAACAAGATTTTCTGGAGTCAGCTCTATTTGCTGGTGAAGGACACTCGCGACTGGCTGAAGCGCTGCGACTATCTCAACGATGACATCGACTCCAAGACCGAGAATCTGCTGGAGAGCATCGACTTCTGCAAGCTGATGGTTGACAAGGAGCTGCGCGGTGAGGCTCCCACCTACGATGAGCGCGGCATGCTCTCTGTGATAGGCAGTACTCTGGAATGGATGACCCTCGGCCTCATAGACCCCGACCTGGAGCTTGGCTCATGGGGCGAGGTAACCGGCGCTGACCGCTCCATAGCCCAGGTGGCCGACATATTCACCCGCGCCGTCCTAGGCTGCGACAAGCAGGGAATACTCTACGCCGCCTGCGGCAATGCCAACATCATCTATGTGCTGGTAAACATCGGCGGCCAGACATACCTCACCCGCGGCGCCATCTACGGCTACCATGAATTTGTACGTCCGCTCACCGAGCAACGCCTTACCGACGAAGCATGGCAGGAGATGCTGGAGAAAGGCAAGGCGCCCGGCATGATGGAATGGATGCAGCCATACATCCTAAAATCCGGCCCTACTAAGGTTAACGAACGCTACCTATATAGCTCGGGATGCTAGGTTTAAGGGAGTAAGGAGTAAAGGAGTAAGGAGTAAAGGAGTAAGGAGTAAAGGAGTAAGGAGTAAAGGAGTAAAGGAGTAAGGAGTAAAGGAGTAAGGAGTGACATTCACCCTGGCATTCAACTTCCACATTAAAACCAATACAGCCTTAAGACATCTTGGCAGCTTACCTTAGATTAGTAATATTATCATTGATTGTCAGCGTGTCGGCCTCAGCTGCTGATACGCTGACAATCATCCTCGGCGGTGATGTGCTTTTCGACCGCGGAGTGCGCAAGGTTATCAACGCCCACGGCTACGACCATCTCTTCTCCGGCATTGCTCCAGTGCTGCACGAGGCCGATGCTGCCGTCGTGAACCTGGAGTGTCCGCTGACAATGCGCCACCGAAGCGTGAAGAAGAAGTACATCTTCAGGGGCGACACCATAGCAGCAGCAGCCATGCACAGGGCAGGCATCACTCATGCCGCCCTGGCCAACAACCATTCCGTCGACCAGGGGCTGCTGGGGCTTGTCGATACCTGGCAGAGCCTCGTAGACAACAATATTTCTGCCATAGGCTACTCCACGTCTCCCGACAGCCTTCTCATGCCTGCTCTGATTGAGGCCAAGGGGATTACCGTGGCACTCTTCAATGCCGTGACCATACCAATAGAAAACTGGCTCACGCTGCCTGCCGAGGGCAAGCCGGCCATATGCAGCACCTCCGCCGACAGCCTTGCCGCCGCCGTAAGCCGTTTCCACACTGCCCGGCCCGAGGTGCCGATAGTGGTGTTTGTCCATTGGGGCAAGGAGTTTACCTTCGGCCCTGTCATGCAGCAGCAGATGGGCGCCGCGGCATTGGTCAGGGCGGGAGCCACAGCCGTCATCGGGCAACACCCTCACGTGGTGCAACCGCAGCAAATCCTGGGCAGGGTGCCGGTGTGGTACAGCATCGGCAACCTCGTATTTGACCAGAAGCCTGCTGAATGCAATAAAGCGCAGCTCGTAAGACTGCGCTTCACAGATAAGGGAATGATTGGCTACGACACTATCCCAGTGCAGATTGAGGAGTGCCGTCCCATAGCATATTATTAGTTCTTTTTTGTCAGAGGCTCACCAGGTCGAAGGCCACGCTTCCGCCGTTGGTATTGGTGAAGGTACCCTTGTAGCGTAACTTTCCGTCAGCCTCGCGGCTAACCTTCCCCTTAAACTCACCCAGCTTCTTGTCGTCAGTGGCCCGCAGTGCGCCAACGGTCAGCTCAGCGGTAGCCTGGTCGTAGGCTACGACCTCCGTATGGCGGGTGCCGTTGAGAACACAATAGATGCCGCCGTGCTTGCTGATGCCGAACGGCCTTTTCTTCTCGGCGCCGATGGTGCCGCTGAAGACATAGTCCTTGTCCCAAGGCAAGAAATCATTGCCTGCATGGTCTGCCCTCTTGGGGTTGTCGTAGTACACCAGAAACCGCTCCTCGGTGCCGTTGTGGCTCTTACGCATTGACCAGTTGCCAAACCTGTCGAACCCTACATATTTATATTCTATGCGACTGGGCTTCGACCATGTGTCGCCGGCATCGTCGCTCTCCACCATGGTTATCGCGCCGATATTGCCCAGCGAGTCATATTCATACGACAGGCGGCACTCATAGGCGCAGTTGAAGGAGTTCTCGCCCACTATGCGACCGTCTGACCACACAAACTCACTGCCGCCTTCCCAGAACTCCTCATTACTGATATAGCCGTTCTTGTCACGGGTATAGACGCTATACTCATCATAGAATCCGATTTTGCGGCCGTAGGGACTGACATCGTCAATCCTTATCCAGTTGCCCAGAGTGTCAAACTCATAGGTGCATCCGCCGGTGAGCATGGTCTTCACATGGCCGTGGAGGCCGAAGAATGTCAGGTCCTTGGAGGTAAAGCCCACCCACTCCAGGCTGTCGCGGCGCATCACCTCAGCCAGACTGTCGGCCATGCGGATTGAGTCGGAGTCCACTCCGTCGCCCTTATCGGTCTGGCCGCACGAGCCGATAATAACAGCTGCAAACATAGCAGCGAAGAAATACAGCAGCTTTTTCATATTTCTTTTATTTTTACGAGTTGCTTAGTATATTACTATGTCAACTTAAAGTTAACAGGAAGAGTGTACCGGAACCGCGAGGGTCTCCCGTTGCGGATGCCCGGTGAGAAGCGCGGCAGTCGCTTGACGATGCGCTGAGCCTCCCAGTCGAGCAGGTTCTCCACGCCTTTTATTACCGTCACGTCCGTCACACTGCCATCCACGTCCACCACAAACGAAACCATCACCTTGCCCTGTACACCGGCGTCCATGCTCTGCTTGGGATAGCGCATACATGCCGACACAAAGTCCAGCAGGGCCGGCACGCCTCCGGGAAATTCGGGCTCCACATCCTTGCCTGTGTCGCGAACGTAGATATTTTTCTCGCTCAGGTAGAAGATATTGAAGTCTGCAAGGTGCAGCCTCATGTCAATGTCAAACTCATTCCCCTCACCCTCAAACAGCTCGGGAAAGAGTTCTCTCATGCCAGAAGTAATATCCACCACCTTCTTGTTACCCGCATCAAGCTCAGCCTTGAGGGAATCGCATATTTGCCAGTACTCGTCAGGGCCACCGGCAAAGGGTGTCAGCCCCACTCCGCAGCTGTCCAGCGGATTGCCGTCGTCATCCATCCAGAGCCCCATATCCCAAATTGGATTGAGGTGCTCATACTCGTAATCCGTCATGCCTATCAGGATCAGCACGTCTTTCTTCGTAAACGCATTGAGCATCAATGGCATCAGTGCCACAACTCCGAATATGGTTATCAGCTTTTTCATAACAATTCTCAATGGTCAATGCCACAGGCATCGCGAGCGGCTCGTCGGCTGTCGGCGAAGCCGGTGCCGACTTCAAAGAGTCGCGAGAGCGAAGCGGCAATGGTTAACGGTTATTGGTTATTGGTTAACGGTTATTGGTTATTGTTTATTGGTCAAGATTTTTTTTCTGTCAAGAATTAGAGAATTAGAGAATTTTGATTATCCGTTAGATCCGTGGTTAAAGAATCTTGAACTCTAGAATTAGAGAATCTGTCCTCAAATCTCAAATAATACCTGTTCTCGTTCTTTTCGTCTTTTTAGTTTTTTCGGAATCACCAAAATTTCTGATAAATTTCTGATAATTTCTGTGCCGCTTCGCTCTCAGGCTCTTATTTGTCAGCCCGGCTTCGCCGACCACTGACAGAGCCTTCGCGATGCCTTCGGCATTCAGTGCCCACCTCCGGACATGGCTAAATTTCAAATTTCAAATAATAACGTTTAACGGTTATTGGTTATTGTTTATTGTTTTATACTCTTCCAGCGCCTTGGCCAGCAGCATCAGTGCCCGCTGCAGGTCTTCCTTCTTCAGCACGTATGCCAGTCGCACCTCGTCGCGGCCCAGCTCGGGGGTGGTGTAGAAGCCCGCTGCCGGAGCCATCATTATCGTCTCTCCCTCGTAGTTAAAGTCCGTCAGGCACCAGGCGCAGAACTTCTCCGCGTCGTCCACCGGCAGCTTGGCCACCGTGTAGAAGGCTCCCATGGGTATCGGCGTGTAGCAGCCGGGTATGCGGTTCACGCCGTCGATGAGGCATTTCCTGCGCTCCACATACTCCTCATACACGTCGCGGGAGTACTGCTCCGTGCCCTCTATCGACGCCTCGGCAATCATCTGCCCTATCAGTGGCGGTGAGAGGCGCGCCTGGCAGAATTTCATCACCGTCTTCCTCACCGCCTCGTTCTTGGTGATAAGAGCGCCGATGCGTATTCCGCACTCCGAGTAGCGCTTCGACACAGAGTCTATCAGCACCACATTCTGCTCGATGCCCTCCAGGTGCATGGCGGAGATATAGGGGCTGCCCGTGTAGATAAACTCGCGGTACACTTCGTCGCTGAACAGGTAGAGGTTATACTTCTTCACCATGTCACGTATCTGGTTCATCTCCTTCTGCGTGTAGAGGTAGCCCGTGGGGTTGTTGGGATTGCATATCAGTATCGCCTTCGTGCGCTCGTTGATCAGCTCCTCAAACTTCTCCACCTTAGGCAGGCAGAACCCCTCGTCAATCGTGGTGGCGATGGTGCGTATCACCGCTCCCGCCGAGATGGCGAAGCTCATATAGTTGGCGTAGGCAGGCTCCGGCACGATAATCTCGTCGCCGGGGTTCAGACAACTCATAAACGCGAACAGCACCGCCTCCGAGCCGCCCGTGGTGATGATTATCTCCTTGGGCGAGAGCTTTATCTGATAGCGGTTGTAGTAGCCCACCAGTGCCTGGCGCAGCGAACGGATGCCCTGCGAGGGACTGTATTCCAGCGTCTTGCGGTCAATCTTCTTCAGCACATCCAGTGCCTTGGCGGGTGTGGGCAGGTCTGGCTGACCGATATTAAGGCGATAGACCTTGATGCCGCGGTCCTCGGCGGCCTCTGCCAGCGGGGCAAGCTTGCGGATGGGCGAAGCAGGCATTTCCAGTCCTCTATGTGAAATCTGAAGTTTATTCATCGGGAAGATATGTGAGATATAATATGTGAGATATGATATTTTAGTGCGAAGTTACGCCTTTTCATTCAAACAGAAAAGCCGAAATACCTTTTTTTAGCTTTTACCGCTTTTTGGCAGAATAAATAATCAGCTTTTATTCCAATCCGCAGTTGACATGACCGTATGCCAGCTACCGCCGTGCTGCAGACCATCGGCATGACATCTCGGAGTCTCAGCAACAAATCCCAGAGCCTGCACCCCCTTCGGGACCTCGCAACACCAGCTTGCTCTACAAAAAAAAACGGAAATACCATATTTTTTTAGTGACGAGGTTTATGGTATTTGACGACTTTTGAAAACAATAGGAGCCCGCGTTTTCTATTTCGCGGACTCCTAAACGTAGCGGTTTCGATTAGCCTATCATTCACACCACCAACTTCATACAGTCGCTCATCACTCCTAAGGAAGGCAAAGCCGACTGACTCCCTACGACGCAGGGCTGGCACTGCGCCAAAGCAACGCCCGCAGCATTTCCTTAATTCGATATCAGAACTGCAAAGTTTTGTTAAATACGTCGTCAAATACCATAAACCTCGTCACTAAAAAAAGATGGTATTCGCCGTTTTCCATATACCCTTCTTATAGAATTATATATTATATTAAATATATAATATATGATTTGAATCAAAGTTAAACCTCTGAAATTCAAAGAGATAACTTTTTCAATTGCGGAAAAAATGGGTGTTTATAAAAATACTACCTACTTTAGTGATGAGGTTGACGACTTTTTGCCAATAGGTTTTGTTAGAAAGTCGTCAAATACCATAAACCTCGTCACTAAAAAAATATGGTATTGCGTAGAAAAAAAATCTAATCGCGTAGAAGTTGGCACTTTCGACGCGATTAGATTTGCCGCCAAGGCTCTCAGATTTCCTTTTGTCGGACCGCGCTTGCAGCGCGACCACCGACGAAATCTTCGCGAAGGCTTCGCCTTTCACCTCGGCGCGATTAGTCGTCGCAAAGCGACGCGCAGATTTACGCAGATGAAGCAGATTTCGCAGATTTTTCTTTGCGTACTTCGACGGGCTCAGCATAAATGTTTTGACGGGCTCAGTATAAATGTTTTGACGGGTGCAGCATAGATGCTTCGACAGGCTCAGCATAGATTTCGGTGCGGTTAGATTTTGCTTCGGCAAATTTCAAACCGGAGTGAACTCCGCCAAATACCCGTTTTTTGCAGTTTTTTATCCGAAAAGTATTATTTGCAGGTTAATGGTTTGTTTTTCCAAAAATTAATAGTAACTTTGCGGAGTAATGAGCGCATTGAGCAAAAAGCATCTCACCTATATCTCGCTGCCGCCCGCACCGGCGGGCAGTCGCAGGCTGCCGTTCTTCCTTGCCATGGAGGAGTATGTGGCGCAGCACCTGAAGGAGCTGGACGAATGCTTCTTCCTCTGGCAGGTTAACCCGACGGTCATCATCGGTCGCAACCAAGTGCTGGAGAACGAAGTGAACCTACCCTACTGCCGCAGGCACGGCATCGACATCGTGAGGCGCAAGAGCGGCGGCGGCGGCGTGTATGCCGACAGGGACAACGTGATGTTCAGCTTCATCTGCGACAGGACGCACGACACGACGACGCCGGAGGTGTTCAGCCTCTGCCTGCAACGGGTGATCGAGATGCTCGGCTCGCTGGGCGTGGAGGCCTGCTCCACCGACCACAACGATGTGCTCATCGGCGGGCGCAAGGTGAGCGGATGGGCTGTGTACCAGATGCAGGACCGCATCATCGTACACGGCACGATGCTCTACGACACATGCATGGACCACATGCTCGCCTCCATCACTCCGCCGGCGGAGAAGCTGCAGCGCAAGGGGGTGGAGAGCGTGAGGCAGCGCATATGCCTGCTGAAGGACTTTATCGGCAGCCGCATAAGCCTGGAGCAGTTCAAGGCCGCCGCCCGCGAATTTCTCTGCGGCGACAGGGAGCACATGCTGACGGAGGACGACGTGGCGCGCATAGCTGAACTATCCGGCGAATACGAGATATAAAGGATTAAGGAGCAAAGAAAAACTATCACACTAAACACTATTCATACAATGGCAGAAAACAAAAGAACTTGTCTCTACGACAAACACGTGGCTCTGGGAGCCATGATCAGTCCCTTCGGCGGCTTCGACATGCCGATTCAGTATTCCAACATCAAGGACGAGCACCTGGCAGTAAGGCAGAAGGTGGGCATCTTCGACGTGAGCCACATGGGCGAGGTGGAGATCACCGGCCCCGAGGCAGAGAAGTTTGTGCAGCACATCTTCACCAATGACGTGGCAGGCGCCGAGCCGGGCAAGATTTTCTACGGCATGATGCTCTACCCCACCGGCGGCTGCGTGGACGACCTGCTGGTGTACTGCGAGGGCGACGGCAAATTCTTCCTCGTAATCAACGCCGCCAACATCGACAAGGATGTGGCTTGGATTGAGGAGCAGGCCAAGGACTTCGACGTGAAGGTGGACCACCAGAGCGACTACTACGGCCAGATTGCCGTTCAGGGCCCCGAGGCTGAGCAGAAGGTGGTGGAGGTGCTGGGTCTGGATGTGAAGGACCTGGTGTTCTACACCTTCAAGAAGATTGACGTGGACGGAGAGACCATCATAGCCAGCCGCACCGGCTACACGGGAGAGGACGGCTTCGAGATCTACGGCTCCCACAAGTATATCCAGCAGGCCTGGGACAAGCTGATTGAGGCTGGCGTGACTCCGTGCGGCCTGGGCTGCCGCGACACGCTGCGCTTTGAGGTGGGACTGCCCCTCTACGGCGACGAGCTCAGCGCCGACATCAGCCCCATCATGGCCGGCCTCGGCATGTTCGCCAAGCTGGACAAGGAGGAGTTCATCGGCAAGGACGTGCTGGTGGAGCAGAAGGCCAACGGCGTGCAGAAGAAGCTGGTGGGCATCGCCCTCAACGACGACGACAAGGCTATCCCCCGCCACGGCTATGAGGTGGTCGGCGCCAACGACGAGGTGATCGGCGAGGTAACCACCGGCTACCGCACCATCATGACCGACAAGTCGGTATGCTTCGCACTGGTTGACGCTGCCTACATGAAGCTCGGCACCGAGCTCAACGTGCGCATCCACCGCAAGCTGCACCCCGGCACCGTGGTAAAGAAACGCTTCTACGACAAGAGCTACAAAAAATGATTAGAGAAAAGAAAAATTATTTGAAATTTGAAATTTAGCCAAGTCCGGAATTGGGCACTGAAAGAAATTATCAGAAATTATTCAAAAATTTATGCCCAACGGCTTGCTAAATTGTCCAATCGTAAAATTGTCCAATTGTCAAATTAAAATGGTTTCTAATTCCTAATTCCTCTTTTCTCATTTCAAAAAAATAATCATTAACAACCAATAACAAACAACATTATGGCAAAAGTAATTGAAGGCCTCTATTATGCAGAGAGCCACGAGTATGTAAAGGTTGAAGGCGACTTCGGCTATGTAGGTATCACCGACTATGCTCAGGAGCAGCTGGGCAGCGTGGTTTATGTTGACGCTCCCGACGTGGACGATCAGGTAACCCAGGGCGAGGAGTTCGGCGCAGTGGAGAGCGTGAAGGCCGCCAGCGACCTTCTGTCGCCCGTAAGCGGCACCGTTGTAGAGGTTAACGAGGCATTGGCCGACAACCCCGAGCTCGTCAACGAGGACGCATACGCCAACTGGATTATCAAGGTGGAGCTCAGCGACAAGAGCGAGCTCGACAACCTGATGGATGCTGCCGCCTACACTGAACTCTGCGCAGAGTAAACGACTGACGAGATGGCATACAAATATTTTCCTCAGACAGAAGAGGACATCCAGCAAATGCTAAAGGTGGCAGGCGTGCAGACGCTTGCCGACCTTTATGCCGAGGTGCCTGAGGAGCTGAAGCTCAACCGCGACTACGACATCCCCTCGGAGATGTCGGAGGTGGAGATACGCAAGCACTTCCAGGCGCTGGGCGAGAAGAACAGGCAGCTGGTGTGCTTCGCCGGCGGCGGAGTGTACGACCACTACACCCCCTCGGTGATCAACTATATCACCCAGCGCAGCGAGTTCCTCACCAGCTACACTCCCTACCAGGCAGAGATTTCGCAGGGCACACTGCAATACATCTTTGAATACCAGACGCTGATGGCCGACCTCACGGGCATGGACATCAGCAACGCCAGCATGTACGGCGGTGCCACAGCCACCGCCGAGGCTATGATGATGGCCGTGGCCAGCGCCAAGAAGAAGAACAAGGTGCTGGTGAGCGCCGCCCTCAACCCCGCCGTAATCCGCGTGGTGGAGACCTACGCCAAGTATCACGGCGTGGACATCCAACTCATTCCCACCCTAAACGGTGCCACCGACAAGGCCGCACTGCAGGCCGAGCTGCAGAAAGGCGAGAGCGCCGGAGTAATCATCGGCCAGCCTAACTACTACGGCATCGTGGAGGACCTCAGCGGAGTGGCCGACATGTGCCATGAGCAGAAGGCCCTGCTTGTCATCAATGCCCCTGCCAGCACCCTCGCCGCCCTCAAGACTCCGGGCGAATGGGGAGCCGACATTGCCGTGGGCGACGCACAGTCGCTGGGACTGCCGCTGAGCTTCGGCGGCCCGTACCTCGGCTACTTCTGCGCCAAGGAGGCTCTCATCCGCAAGATGCCTGGCCGCATAGTGGGCGGCACCACCGACCACAACGGCAAGCGCACCTTCGTGCTCACCATGCAGGCCCGCGAGCAGCATATCCGCCGCCAGAAGGCCACATCAAACATCTGCTCCAACCAGGGCATCATGACGCTGATGGTGACCATCTACATGTCGCTCATGGGACCGCAGGGACTCAAGGAGGTCAACGAGCAGAGCTATGCCGGCGCCCACTACCTTTACGACGAACTGCTGAAGACCGGCAAGTTTACCCCCGCCTTTGAGGGACAGACCTTCTTCAACGAATTTGTGGTGAAGACCACCCTCGACGTTGACAAGCTGCAGGAGAAACTGCTCCAGAACGGCATACTCGGCGGACTGAAGCCCGAGGTAATGGTCAACGGCCAGTGGTCAACGGCCAACGGTCAGATTATGTTTGCCGTTACCGAGCAGCGCTCCAAGGCTGAGATTGATAAACTTGTTGAACTCATTAAAGAAGCTTAAGAAGATATGAACAACACATTTTATGGAACTCTGATTTTTGAGCTCTCTAAGAAGGGACGCAAGGGCTACTCCCTGCCCGCCAATGAGTTTAAGCAGTACAGCATACCCGCTGAGATCAGCCGCCAAAGCCCCACCCTGCTGCCTGAGGCTGACGAGCAGACCGTGGTACGCCACTACACCAACATGAGCAACAACAACTTCGGTGTTGACACGGGTTTCTATCCCCTCGGCTCATGCACCATGAAGTATAACCCCAAGATCAACGAGGAGAACGCGAGCCACCCCGCATTCCAAGGGCTGCACCCGCTGGCTCCCGCATGTGCCGTGCAGGGCGCACTGGAGGTTTACTACAACACCCAGAAGATTCTCTCCGAAATCGGCGGCATGAGCGAGTTTACGCTCAATCCGTTTGCCGGCGCCCACGGCGAGCTGACAGGCCTGATGGTCATCCGCAACTACCACATGAAGCGCGGCGACCTCAAGCGCACCAAGATCATTATACCCGACTCTGCCCACGGCACCAACCCGGCATCTGCCGCAGTGTGCGGACTTGAAGTGGTGGAGGTGAAGTCCACAGCCGACGGCACCGTTGACGTGGAGGACCTCAAGCCGCTGCTCAACGACGAGGTGGCTGGCATGATGATGACCAACCCCAACACCCTCGGCATCTTCGAGACCAAGATACCCGAGATTGCCAAGCTGGTGCATGACTGCGGCGGCCTGATGTACTACGACGGAGCTAACCTCAACCCCCTGCTCGGCGTTTGCCGCCCAGGCGACATGGGCTTCGACGTGATGCACATCAACCTGCACAAGACCTTCTCCACCCCCCACGGTGGCGGCGGCCCCGGCGCAGGCCCCATCGGCGTGAGAGCCGGACTGGAGGCCTACCTGCCTAACCCGCAGGTGAAGAAGGCTGACGACGGCACGTTCTACGTACACTACGATAAGGACAGCCTCGGCTCCATCAGCGGCTTCTTCGGCAACTACGCAGTGGTGCTCAGAGCCTACACCTTCCTGCTCAGCGCAGGCAAGGAGCAGTTCGCCAAGATGGGCTCGCTGGCAGTGCTCAACGCCAACTATATCAAGGAGAGCCTCAAGGACTGCTACGAGCTGCCCATCCAGGGACTGTGCAAGCATGAGTTCGTGTTCAACGGCCTAATCGACAAGAGCCAGCACGTCACCACCCTCGACGTGGCCAAGCGACTGCTCGACTACGGATTCCACGCCCCCACCATCTACTTCCCGCTGCTCTTCCATGAGGCTCTGATGATTGAGCCCACCGAGACCGAGAGCAAAGACACCATCGATGCATTCATCGAGGTGATGAAGAAGATTGCCAAGGAGGCAGCCGAAGATCCCGAGATGGTCAAGAGCGCTCCCCACTGCACACCCATCACACGCTGCGACGACGTGAAGGCAGTGAAGGAACCCAAGCTGACCTACAAGGCCTACCTGTAATATATAAATAAGGTGTAGGAGTTAGCGTAGTTCAGTCTGCGTTAACTCCTATCTTTAATTTCCCAACTACATGCAACAAGCAGATTTAATTATCATCGGCGCAGGGCCTGGCGGCTATGAGACTGCCGTCAAGGCTGCCCACGCCGGACTCAAGACCGTAATAGCTGAGCAGGCCAGCCTCGGCGGCACCTGCCTCAACGTAGGCTGCATACCCACCAAGTGCTTCTGCAAGAATGCCGAGATGCTGAGCGAACTGAACGAAGCCGGACTGCTGGGAATCAAGGACCTATCACACGGCGGAATCGACATGTCAAAGGTCGTCGAGCGCAAGAATGAGGTGGTCAGCACCCTGGTCAGCGGCATCGAAGCCCTGCTCAAGAGCCCAAACATCACTCGCGTCAGCGGCAAGGCCAGGTTTGTCGATGCCAAGACTATCGAGGTGCCTGAAGCCAAGGATGCCAAAGGCGAGCCCACAGAGACACTGTACACCGCGCCCAACATCATCATAGCCACTGGCAGCGTTACGAAATTCCTGCCCATTGACGGCAAAGACCTGCCCAAGGTGCTCACCTCCACCGAGATGCTTGACCTGACTGAGGTGCCAAGGCGACTGGCCGTCATCGGCGGCGGAGTAATCGGCATGGAGTTCGCATCCATATTCAATGCCTTCGGCTCCGAGGTTACCGTGCTGGAGTTCTGCAAGGAGATCCTACCCAACTTCGACTCCGATATCTCCAAGCGACTCAAGGCCTCGCTCAAGGGCAAGGGCATCAATATCATCAACAATGCCGCAGTCAATGGCATCAAAGACAATGGCGACCACTATGCCGTAACCTATATGCTCAAGGACAAGGAAGAGAGCGTGGAGGCCGACATCGTGCTGATGGCCGTTGGCCGCGCTGCCAACACCCAGTCGCTCAACCTGGCTGACGTAGGCATCCAGACAGACCGCCGCGGCATAGTCACCGACGATGACTTCCGCACCAACGTAGAGGGCATCTACGCCATCGGCGACGTCAACGGCAAGTGCCAGCTCGCCCACGCCGCCAGCTTCCAGGGACAGCATGTGCTCAACGTTATCCTCGGCCGCAAGGACAATATCAGGCTCGACATAATGCCTGCTGCCGTCTTCACCAACCCTGAAGCCGCCACCGTGGGCCTCACTGCCGACTACTGCAAGGAGCAGGGCATCAACGCCAAGGCTCACAAGGCATTCTTCCGTGCCAACGGAAAGGCGCTGGCCATGAATGAGAGCGACGGCATTGTCAAGATTCTCACCGACGACAGCGACCGCATCATAGGGTGCCACCTCTATGGCCCCCACTCCGCCGACCTCATACAGGAGGTTGCCGCCCTGATGAACAAGGATGCCACCCTCGCCGAGCTGGCAGACATAGTGCATGCCCACCCCACCCTCGGCGAGATAATACTCAATGCAGCACACGCATAAAATCTGAGTACTTAAAAAATCTTCCCTACGCGCGTACATTATTTAATATGTATGCGCGTAGACTTTTCTTGCCATTAGGCCCCAAGGCTAAACTCCTACCCAAAGAGCACATTTAAGGCTTATTTTTACGAATGTTTGGTGTTTGTTTTGGTTGTTTCAGAACAAATGCTTATTTTTGCATTTAATAGAGCGACTGTGCGCTGAAGGAAAATGCCATAGCAGCCGGCAGGCATGGTCAGCAATCTTACCTAAGCTAAAATCTAACACCAATAAACAAATGAAAAAGTTATTATCATTACTCGCAATGCTGCTTATGGTAGCAGCGAGTCCCGTTCAAGCCCTCGTGGAGGACCTCAACCCCAACTACGCAGTGTCGGTTGACCCCGTGTCAAGGTTTACCGTTCCCGCAGGCAAATGGTATGTGCTGTACAACGTGGGCCGCAAGGTTTATCTCTACGAGAACGGCGCCCATCGCTCTACCCTATTGGTTGACTGCAGCAGCGTACATGAGAGCGCCCCCTATCTCTTCCGCTTTGTTGATGCCGGCGAGAGCAAGTATTACATCCAAACCTCAGAGGGCAAATATTTCAAAGACCTCGTGACATGGAATACCGCCCCGGGCGTGACCACCAGTCTGAGCGAAGCCGGCAAGTTTACCCTTGAGGAAATCAATGGCAACGCAGGCCACTGGTGCATCAGAGGTTCCAGCTACATCATGGACAGCAACGGCACCAACATGGTGGCCTACGGCACCAATGCCACCCTCAACGGCAACAGCGACTGGAGTATCTTCGAGGCCCGCATCCTCAACCCCGATGAGCTGACGGGCAGCACCCTGACCAGCTTCCAGCTGGCACGCGGCGGACTCTTCAGGATTCATAGCCGCGGCAACAGCAACCAGTACATCAACGAAGTTGTCAACACACGCAAGGCTTCCACCCGCACCAAGTCAACGGCTGAGAACCTGCGCCTGGCACAGATGTGGATTATCGAGCATAACGACGACGGATTCAGCCTGCGCAACGCACAGACAGGAGACTATATGCAAGATAACTACACCTGCTCGACAAACAAGTATTTCTGGAAGATTCAGCTGAGCCCCAACAACAGCTCCGACGAAGATCCCTATATCATCATCTGCCATGGCGAGGTAGGCTCATACAAGCGCAACTGCGCCAACCTCAACGGCGGCAGCTCAGGCCTGACCGACTGGTACTACGACAACGACCGCAACTCCGAGTGGGTTCTCCAGCCGGTGGAAAGCAGCGAGGTTGACACCGCCACCGTAAAGGCTAACCTCAGCTCCATCTGCAATGCAGGCCAACTGGACCTGGAGGCAGGAGCCTACTACAGATTTACCAATATTGACGACAATCTGGTAATGGGAGAGCGCAAAGGCGACAACCGCATCGTAACCGGTGAACCCACCGACGAGGCATGGGAACAGTACTGGAAAGTGGTAAAGAATGACGAGGAAGACACCTATACACTGCAGAATGTCTTCTCCGGCCGCTATCTCAACCGCAAGGCCAGCAGCCCCTCCAGCGCTGCAGGAGGCTACTATAGCACCACCAACAACTCTGGAACAACCACCCTCAACTGGATTATCAAGGAGAGCAACTATGCATGGATCAGCTCCTACAATATCATTGAGCCACTCAAGCCCGAAACCGGACTTGCCACAAAGGACAATCAGGGCGTAAACGCCGATATCAACAGCACTGCCGCCCAATGGATCCTCAACCGCGTGGACCTTACGGAGGAGCAGCTGCAAAAGGCAGCCGATGCATATGAGGAGTACAACCTCATCTACAACACCAGCCCCAGCGTGCTTAACTCCCGCCTGGAGAAATACTTCAGCAACTACGCTTTCACCGAGCTGAAGGATGAATTCAAGGAGATGAGCGACGAGGACCTGACTGCCGATATGAAGGAGACAGGCCTGCCGAAGATGCTCATCGATATGACTCTCAAGATTAAGAATGACACCTGGGGGCACCGAGAAAAGGAATTCCGCATCTATGACTACGAGGCATACAGCGACCCGACCAAGTGGAACGCCACCAACCTCGTGGCCACCAGCTACCAGTTCTCACCGCAAACTTCCCCCACCGGCATCAGCGTCAAGGCTGGCGACGTAGTGCTCATCTTTGCCAATGAAAACGCGCCCACCTATACCACCCTCACCTTCAGCTCCAACAAGGACTACGATATCAATCCGTCAGTAACCCAGCTCAAGCGCGGTGTCAACGTATTCGTTCCCGCCAACGATGGACACCTCTTTATCCATTACACCATCACCAACACCAGCAAGAAGCTTGCCGACTTCCAGCCCATCACCATCCACATTGAGGGCGGCCGTGTGCAGGGATACTTCGACATTACCCGCGGCCATACTAATGCCGACTGGAAAGACATGGTGGAAAATCTGTTCCAAGACAGGATAGTACACCTCAAGAACAAGTACTACCAGTTCAACATGGACTATAAGGAACTCCTCAAGCAAATCACCGACAAAGAGCTCGATGAGATTGACACCGACGGTATAGCCAAGGGCATCGAGGGAACGCTCCATCGCTGGGACCAGATTGTAGCCCTCGACCGCTACCTCATCGGTGCAGAGCAGTTTGCCGACCGATTCAACTGTATGCTTTCTGCCTCCAGTTCCTCCGACGGCAACCCCTATGCCACCACATACGGCACATACTATCCTGGCGTTGGCACCATTATGAACTACGATGCCATGACTCACGGCAAGGAGAACGACAACGGCGCCAACTACTGGTGTATTGCCCATGAGACTGGCCACGTACATCAGAACCTTATCAACCTCGCAGGCTGCACCGAGGTAAGCGTGAACTTCTTCTCCCATGCCTGCACATGGATGCAGGGCTCTAACACAGGTCGCTACGGCCCGTGGAAGGAGCAGCGTGACTACTTCTACAAGAACACCTTCTGGAATGACTACGGCGAGGACGTAGGCCTCAAGTCGCGCATGTACTTCCAGCTGTATCTGTATTTCCACGTCATGGAGCACGACGTAACATTCTATCCGCGACTCTTCGACATGTTCCGCAATAGTCCGCTCGTGCAGTCCACCGATGCCACCAGACCCGGCAGCGGCACCACCGACTATCTCAAGTTCGCCAAGTTCTGCTGCGACGTGGCACAGGCAGACCTCAGCGAGTACTTCCAGTTCTGGGGATTCTTCGTGCCCGTCAAGAACTATGAGTTCGGCGACTACTCCAACAAGTACATGACCACCACGCAGGCAGAGATAGACGCCGCCATAGCATACATGCAGAAGTATCCGAAGAAGCTGGGCAATATCCTCTTCATCGACGAGCGCATCAAGAAATATCCCGCCGACTATCCCGGCATGCCCGAGGGAGCAACACGTCTGGCCACCACCAGCAGCGCCACTCCCGGTGATGCCAGCGAGGTAGGACAGACAGGAATGTTCACCGACTTCGTGGACGGTGCACCCTATCGCAAGTACACCTGCACCTACAGGGCAAAGACCAAGGAGATGCTTATCTCCGGTGGCCAGGGTGCCGTAGGCTTTAAATTCTACAATGCTGACCACAAGATGATATACGCCGACAACAACTTCACCATCAAGATGCCTGACGACCTCATCAACGCTGAATATTACATCGTGGCTGCACTCGGCGACGGCTCCGACCTCATCATCTATGACCCGCGCAACCTTACCGCCGTCAATGATGCCACAGCCGCAGAAGACGCCAACGCAACCTTCGACCCCACCAAGCCGACCTACGACCTCAGCGGACGCAGCGTCAGCGAGCCTCAGCGTGGTAACATCTATCTGCAGAATGGTATAAAAGTAAGATACTAAAAACACGACCGCAAGCGGTCCTGTCCACATCACGGACAGATACATTAAGTGCCGGCGCCTATTTGGTGCCGGCACTTATGTTGTCATGTTGCCGCTTCGCGGCATGCAGACCAAGGAAATTGATAATTGATAGTTAACTGTTAGGTATTTGAAAATTGAAATTATTTCAAACAACAATCAAATTCGTGTTATTCGTGAGATTCGTGGTTTTACCCACACAGATTCCACGGATATTTCCGTTTCCCTCCTCTTTATGGGGTCGGGGGGCCTCTTTAATCGTTTACCGGAATCTCTTCACGACATCCTCCTCGGAGATAATGGTTATGACCACCTTTCCATCAGGAGTATAATTTGGAGTCTTACAGGCAAAGAGGTCGTCAACCAATGATGCCATCTCCGTCTCATCGAGGCGACGGTCAGTGCTCACAGAATTGCTTACCGCTATGGCAAGGGCCAGGGTATGGTATAGGTCCTCCGACTTCAGTCCCTGCTTGTCATAATCCTCTATCAGCTTAACGACAAGGGCATTGACATCTGACTCCCCCACTGCCGCAGGCACAGCACTGACGGCATAAGTAACCTGCCCCGAGACATCGGCATGCTTGGCGATATCAAATCCCATTGCATTGAGCTGAGGAAGCAGGTTGTCCATCACGTAGGACTGTGCCAGGCTGAGCTGCACAAATTCAGGGAATAGCAGCGACTGCGAAACGTTGTCGCCTTTCTCCACCGACTGGATAAAACGGTCATACAGTATGCGGCGATGGGCACGCACATAGTCGATGACCATCAGTCCCGACTTGGCAGGAGTGACAATATAGCGTGAGGAATAGCGGAAAAAAGCACGGTTGCTTTCCACTCCTACTGGAGCAGCCTTGTCATCTGCCGCCAGCTCTCCTCCCACAGGAGTCTGACCTGTCAAGGGCTTAGTCACCGAGCCGTACAGATCCTGCCAACCCTCCGTGGAAGGCTTCTTAAACTCCGACTGCCGAAGCGAGCCTCCTCCACTGCTGCGAGACGATTGCATCGACGAGTCAAAGGGATTGTAGCGGGGATTTACCTGCAGCGTAGGTTCAAAGGCCTCGCCGTTGCCGCTGCCAAATGAGGGAATGTCAATATCCAGCGTATTATCAAAGTCTATTGTCGGCACGGCATTATACTTGCCCAGCGCATCACGCACTGCCACCAGCAGCAGCTGCCAGATGGCACGCTCGTCCTCAAACTTAATCTCCGTCTTGCTGGGATGGATGTTGACATCTATCTGCTGTGGGTCAACGGTGAGGCGCAAAAAGAAGCTTACCTGTTTCTCCGGCGGCAAAAGGCGCTCAAAGGCTGCCTGCACTGCCTTGTTGAAATACGGATGGCGCATATAGCGTCCGTTAACAAAGAAGAACTGCTTATACCCTTTCTGCTTGGCGCTTTGCACAGAGCCCACAAATCCCTCGATCTTGACGATATCCGTATCAACCGACAGCGGCAGGAGCTGCTTGTCGTACGATTGGCCGTAGAGTCCAAGTATTCGCTGCTTAAACGAGCCTGCCTTCAGGTCAAGGGCAAGACTGTCATCCTTGTAAACCTTGAAGGACTTGTCATTATTAATCAGTGCCACTCTCTCAAACTCCTGCATCACATTGTTCATCTCCGTGATGTTGGACTTCAAAAACCGACGGCGGGCAGGCACATTAAAGAAAAGGTTGCGCACGGCAAAATTGGCACCGACCGGACACATCACCGGGTGCTGATCAATGCAGCGGGCTCCCTCCATGGTTATGCTTACCCCCATCTCGTCACTGGCAGTACGCGTCTTAAGTTCCACCTGGGCCACAGCTGCTATGGAGGCCAGCGCTTCGCCGCGAAATCCCATAGTGTGAAGGTCAAAGAGATCCTTGGCCTCCTTTATCTTCGACGTGGCATGCCGCTCAAAGGACAATCGTGCGTCGGTCTCACTCATTCCCTTGCCATTGTCAATCACCTGGATACAGCTTTTGCCGGCATCGGTGAGCCACAGCTCTATGCTGTCGGCACCGGCATCGACGGAATTCTCCAGCAGTTCCTTCACCACTGAAGCTGGGCGCTGCACAACCTCGCCGGCGGCTATCTGGTTGGCTACGCTGTCAGGAAGCAAGCGGATAATATCAGACATGGCTTACTTTTTATTTTTCTTCAGTGTCTGGTACGGCACCTCACGGCGCGTGGTCTTCTGCAGCACCTTGTCGGCCGGCTTGCCGCGCCATTCAAAGAGGTCATATTTATCACGCGGTCTGATATAGTCAAACCACGCAAAGTTCTCCAGATATCGCAGCCTCGGCGTCACGAACACTATGGGGTAGAAGGTGCCCTCGGCTTCGGCCGTCCATACATTGCTGACCTTCCTATCCTTGAAATATGTCTTCATCAGACTTGTCTCGGCATGGTTCATAGCAATGACCACGGTATCATCCTTCACCTTGTCGTCAAGCTGGAAATAGTTTATGTTGACATTCTGTATGGCATGGCTTTCGCGCATCTCTCCGTCGGTGAAATACATATGCATCTCCTTACTGGCAATCTGATTGAAGTTGAGCGAATCAAGCTGTTCGCACATCAGCGCCTGGTTGACCACATAGATGCTATCGATGGTAGAGTCATTGAAGAAGGAGTGTATCTCCTCGCCCACAATCTGATTGCGCCCGTTCCACACGATAGGGTTGCCAAAGAGCGACAGGCGCCTTTCCTGACTGTTGAACGAGAGGCTGTCGGCCACGCTCTGCACATCTTCGCGGAAGGAGCGGGAGTGGTAGTAGCCGTGCACCACGCGATAGGTGCTGTCAGTCTTCTGGTTGTAGGTAATTATCTTGAGCGTGTCGGCATGCAGAAACAGCGTGTCGGGCTCTGCAAAGTTCTTGAGCAGGGCGCGTCCATGGGCAAGGCTGTAACCCGTGCTGTCGTTGTAGTAGCAGTAATCGCCCGTCAGTATGGAGTGGTTGGCATCGTCGTTTACCACAAAATCGCCAAACCCCTCGGCTATGCCCTGCTGCTTGTCGAAGACTATGGAGTCTGCCACTATCTTGCGGTTATTGTCCTCCACCACCGAGCGATTGAGGAGTATTGCCTTATCGTTAGCCGTGTTGAAATGGCCGTTCTCGGTATAGATGTTTGTCGTGCCGCTAACCACGTTGGAGCGTCCAGCCGAGTGGGCGTCCTTGGTAAGCACATTGTAATACAGGGTATCCGTCGACATCTTGTATTCAGGGCTCAGCAGCTCCACGTTATAGTTAAACACGGCCTGTCGCGTCTGGGCGTCATACTGTCCCCAGTCCGACGTAAGATTCGTCGTCCCGTCCACCAGCCGGCCGCCCTCAAAGAAATAGCCCATGCTGTACAGGCGGTCGTAGTCCAGGGAGTCGGTGTAGAGCGTCGATTTGCGATGCTTGAGCACAACCTTATAGCGAGCCTGCGCCACCTGTGAGTTGCCGTCGTAGAAAAGGTAGTCGCAGTTCAGCGACAGGGTGTCACCCTGCCTCATGTTCACATGGTCGAAAGCGGCAAAGGAGTTGCTCTCTTGGTAGAAATTAGCACTGTCGCACTTAAGAATAACCCCGTCGTGGAAGAACTCCACGTTACCCACGAAAATCTGCACCCCAGGCATCTGGGCCTCGTCGTAGGTTATCTTGTCAGCATGGCGCACAACAATATCGCCACCCTTTGGGCGTGGCGACTTGCTGTTCTTTATCTTTGGCGATGCACTGGCCAGCGACAATGCCGACACCACCGTCATCAACAGCAGCAAAAGTGTAAACAGTCGTGTGCGCATCTAACTCTTCAGCCAGTTATACCTATATCCGCTCCGTTTCCAGCCGTCCTTGATTTTCACATAAGTAGTCTTGATCTTATCCTCAATCCACTTCTGTATGATTTCCTCGCTCCGCTTGTCGTTGACAATATCGGTCAGCACCTGGAAATCGTCGGTAATGTCAGCCTTATGCTCGGGTATGCGGTTCTTCAGCTTGATGATGGCGCAAGCCTTCATGCCGTTGCGCCCGCGCATGGTGAAGGCATCCGACACCTCGCCGATATGCATCTTCTCCACCGCCATGGCAATGTCCTGATAGCTGCGGTGCAGCTCGTCCATGCCTATGCGTGAGGTCAGCGTGCCGTCCTCCCTCCTGGTGTAGGCCATCAGTCCGTGGTTAAGGCGCGTATCCTTGTCTTCTGAGTATCTGAAGACGGCCTCGTCAAAAGAGAGCTTGTCGGTGCGGATGAGATTGGCAACGCTGTCCAGCCTGCCGAGGGTCTTGCGTATCTCCTCCGCCGACAACTCCGGCGTACGCAGTATGTGGCGGCAGTTAATCTTATCGCCCTTGCGCTCTATCAGCTGGATGATGTGGTATCCGTATTCCGTCTTTACGATTTTCGAAACCGTCTTGGGGTCTGTCAGGGAAAAGGCCACGCTGGAGAACTCCGGCACCAGCTCTGCCCTACCCTTGAATCCCAACTCGCCGCCATTCGCGGCACTGCCGTCCTTGGAGAACATGCGGGCCAGCAGGGCAAACGACTCGCCCTTGTTCACACGGTCGGCATACTCCATCAGCTCAGCCTTCACTCGCGCCACCTCGTCGGGAGTAACCCTAGGAGTCTCGCTGATAATCTGTATCTCCACCTGGATAGGGATGGTAGGCAGGCTGTCCTTGGGGATATCCTTGAAGTAGCGGCGCACCTCGGCGGGTGTGGCTGTGCCGTCGCCGATAATCTTGTCCCTTACACGCATCACCCTATACTGATCCATAATCATCTTCGTGGTATAGGCGCGTATCTCTTTCATCGTCATGTTGCGATAGTTCTCCAGGTTGCGCTCCGACCCCGCAATGTTTATCTGGCGCTGCAGCTCATTGTCAACATAGCCCTGCACGTCAGCCTCCGTCACCTCTATACTGTCAAGCGCTGCCTGATGCAGAAAGAGCTTCTGGATAGCCAGCTCCTCGGGGATGATTACATACGGGTCGCCCTCTATCGGGGTGCGGTTATACTCAGCGGCTATTCGCTGCATCTCGATGTCCGACTTCAGTATCGGCTCATCGCCCACAATCCATGCCACCTCATCAAGCACGTTCTCAATCTGCCCACTGGCTCCGAGGCTACATACACAAGCCACCAGCCCAAGGAAGAAATATCTCATATTGTATGCAATTTATTTATGTGAAAATGAATGCCTCGGCATTCGTGTAATTCGTAGTATTTACTCACACAGATTTCACGGATTTTCTGTTCGTCGCAGAGTCACAAAGTCGCAGAGTCAAGAGTTTTCGTTTTCGTTAAACTTATTTGTCTAATTCGTGAGATTGCCGCTTCGCTCTCGCAACTCTTTTATGCCAGCCCACGCCTTGGCGCGACCACTGGCGAGCTGCTCGCGATGCCTTCGGCATTCGTAGTTCTTACCGTTCACCTCCGGACTTGGCTAAATTATAATTGTAATTTGTCAAATTGTGAAATGATTTGGCTTTGCTAAATTGTCCAATCGTAAAATCGTGAAATTAAAATGGCTTTGCCTAAATTTCAAATTTCAAAATTCAAATTTATCAGTGTTTATTCACCGTAGCCAGCACAGCCTCGTCCACAGTAAAGGGATAGCGTTTGCGCAATCCGTCAATCCACTCAGCCTCCTTCTGGGCCTGATAGTCGCTGACCACCTGCGATTTCACGTCAATCACCTCCTTGGGCTGCTTCTGAACCTTGCCCACTACTCCGTAGAAGGGCAGCACCTTGTTTTGCTTCGGCTCCTTGCCCGTCTTAAACTTCAGGTAGTCCACCAGGGCATTGTCGCCCTTCTTCCATACGCCGAAGTGCACCCTAACGGCCTTCACCGAGTCGGCAGGCAGCTTCTGCTTCAGCAGCTCCAGCCCCTCGTCGGCCTTGCAGCCCTTCAGCAGCTTGGCAATCTGCTTGGCCATCACCTTACTCTTCGTGCGGTAGGTGTAGCCGCGGAAGTGGGGTTCCTTCCATTGATATTTAGCCTTGTTGGCCTGGAAATACCTGTTCAGTCCGGCCTCGTCGCTGGCAGCCTCCTGCCATACCATGCGGTTGCTGGCCTCGTAGAGCAGCAGGCCGTCGTAGTATTCATTGATAAGAAACTTCAGCTCAGGCTTCTCGCTCACCGCCTTGGCCTGCACCTGCAGCAGCACGTCCTCGCGGCTCATACTGCCGCCCGACTCGCTGACCATGCGGGCAATCATGTGCTCGGCAGCATCCTCGCGCAAGCCCATCCTGTCAAGCTGCTCCTGTATCTCGGCGCGCTTCTCCTCATAGGGCTCCAGCTTCTTGCGGTCGTTCATATATATTATATGGTAGCCTGCCGCCGTCAGCACCGGCTTGCTCATCTGACCCACGCGCAGCGCCCATGCGGCGTCCCTGAACTCGGGAATCACCTGCGCCGGACCGATCCAGGGCAGCTCGCCGCCATTCACGGCCGTTCCCTTGTCGTCCGAACACTTCTTGGCCAGTTCGGCAAAGTCGGCACCACCCTGCAACACGGCATATATGGAGTCAATCCTTGCCTTGGCGGCATCCACCACCCCGGCATCAGCATTCTGCGGCACATAAATCATTATGTGGCTCACCTTAACCAGGTCGCTGTCACCCACGCTGACCTTGATATTGTCATACACGTTGCGCACTATCGAGTCAGCATACAGCGAGTCATAGACGAAGGGCTTCAGCTGCACGTCGCGGTAGGTGCGATACTCCTTCTGAAAGGAAGACAGCGTGTCCATCTTCGCGTCGAGAGCCGCCTGCACCTTCATGCGGTAATTCACATAGAGGTCCACGTACTCCTTTATATCCTGCTCGCTCACCTGCGAGGGAGATTCGTAGTTCTTGTTGAGCGAATATTCAAACTCGCCTCGCGTCACCTCGCGACCAGCCACCGTCATCAGCACGGGGTCAGTCACCTGCTGGCTCCAGCCCGTCAGGCTGCACACTGCCAGCAATCCAAATATCGCAATTCGTTTCATGCAGTTATTTACAATTTAATGTAAATGTTTAATATCAAAGTGAATGCCGGCATTCGTGGAATTCGTAGTTTTTACCGCTCACTTCCAGACTTGGCTAACGTTTAACGGTTATTGGTTGTTGTTTATTGGTTACTGCGGCTGGCTGTAGTTAGGAGCCTCGCTCGTAATAGTGATGTCGTGTGGGTGACTCTCCAGCACGCCGGCATTAGTGATGCGCACAAACTTAGCGTCGTGCAGAGCCTCGATGGTCGGAGCGCCGCAGTATCCCATGCCGGAGCGCAGGCCGCCCACCAGCTGGTATATCACCTCCTGCACCGTGCCCTTGTAAGGCACGCGGCCGGCGATGCCCTCCGGCACCAGCTTCTTGGCCTCCACCACCCCACTCTGGAAGTAGCGGTCCTTCGAGCCATTCTCCATAGCCTCCAGCGAGCCCATGCCGCGGTAGGTCTTAAACTTACGGCCGTTGAGGATAATCGTCTCGCCCGGGCTCTCCTCGGTGCCGGCAACCAGCGAGCCTATCATCACGCAGTCGCCGCCGGCAGCCAGGGCCTTCACCACGTCGCCGCTGTAGCGCAGACCGCCGTCGGCAATCATCGGCACGCCAGTACCCTTCAGGGCCTGAGCCACGTCATAGATGGCCGACAGCTGCGGCACGCCCACGCCAGCCACCACGCGGGTGGTGCAGATGCTGCCCGGGCCTATGCCCACCTTCACACTGTCGGCACCCGCCTCCGCCAGCATCCTGGCAGCCTCGGCGGTAGCCACGTTGCCCACCACGATATCCACATTGCTGAAGTTAGCCTTAGCCTCCTTCACCTTGTCAATCACGCCCTTCGAGTGGCCGTGGGCAGTGTCAATCACGATAGCGTCGGCACCGGCCTTAATCAGCGCCTCCATGCGCAGCAGCGTGTCGTCGGTAACGCCCACGCCGGCAGCCACGCGCAGACGGCCCTTGTCGTCCTTGCAAGCCATCGGCTTATCCTTGGCCTTGGTGATGTCCTTGTAGGTGATCAGGCCCACCAGCTTGCCATCCTTGCCCACCACGGGCAGTTTCTCAATCTTATTCTCCTGCAGTATCTTGGCGGCGCTCCTCAGGTCTGCCTGCTGGTCGGTGGTCACCAGGTGCTCGCTCGTCATCACCTCGTCAATCAGCTTGCTGGTGTTCAGCTCAAAGCGCAGGTCGCGGTTCGTCACAATGCCCACCAGATGGCCGTCGCCGTCCACCACGGGTATGCCGCCGATGTGATACTCGTGCATCAGCCTCAGCGCGTCGCCCACCGTGCTGCCCCTCTGGATAGTCACGGGGTCATAAATCATGCCGTTCTCGGCACGCTTCACGATAGCCACCTGACGGGCCTGCTCCTCAATCGACATATTCTTGTGGATTACGCCGATGCCGCCCTCGCGGGCAATGGCAATAGCCATCTTAGCCTCAGTCACCGTGTCCATGGCAGCCGACACAAACGGGATGTTCAGCCTGATGTTGCGGGAGAACCTGGTGGCAAGCTCCACCGATCGCGGCAGCACCTCGGAGTATGCGGGGATTAACAACACATCATCATAAGTCAGACCGTCTGACACAACTTTTTCTGCAAGAAATGATTTCATATCGGTATATTAGTTTATTTGTTTACTCGGTATAATGTGGATGCCGCTCCGCGGCTGGGGCTAGGCTCTTCCGTTTTACCCTCCCCTCCTTTTGGGAGGGGCTGGGGGTAGGCTCTATATATTAAATGCAAAGATACTACATTTCCTCCAAAGACACCGCAAATGCAACCTTTTTTAATACAAAAATCCACATTTTATACTGATAAAAAAAGAAATCCGTGTCATCTATGCAATCTGTGTGAGAAACGAACACGAATCTCACGAATAACACGAATCTGATTGTTATTTGAAAATTTCAACTTTCAAATACCGGTTAAGGCTCAAATACCTAACTGTCAATTATCAACTGTCAACTATCAATTACCCTATTCTGCGTGCCTTGGCGGCAAATCTAATCGCGTCGAAACGAAATCTAATCGCGCACAAGTCAAATCTAATCGCGCTGGGAACAGCCCTCCCCTCGCGATAATTTTCTGTCCCCTCGCAATAAAGTCACGTTTCCTCGCAATCTGGAGTCGTTTCCTCGCGATCTGGAATCGTTTTCACACGACTATTTCCCGTTTTCCCGCGAAGGCTTTTCCTTTAGCCTGCATTTCCCTATTTCTTTGCCTTAATTTTTAACCTTGTTTGTTTTTGATGGCCCCTACCCTTGCCTACATTATCCTGCATACAGAACCATCTCTTTATCAGCTTTTTAATCGGAAAAATGTAGGAATGCAGGCAAAAAAATCGTTTTATTTTTTCATATATCAAAAACGCTTCTTCGCGCCCTCACAAAAGCGACACTCCCCAATGGCGTAGCCGAAGCATCTTTTTTCGCCATCATCCATAGCGGAGGGGACTACTTCTGTGCTCCGCGCTGTCTTGATTCCTCCAAAAACTTCATGGCCGACTTAGTATACCCCTCATCAATCAGGCCTTTTTCAACGGCGTCGTCAATGGCTTTCAAGAAGATGCTGTCGTTGTCAAGCGGATTACTGGTCACCTTCAGCCTAAGAGTGCCGATTATTGCATCGCCAACGTCCTGAGCCTCGTAGAAATCCTTAATGTTGAAGATTTCGTTGAAGTAGTATAGCACGTGATTCTCCCTTGTATAGGTGATTATCTGCTTCTGGATGATGGTGTCGCTCTTGTCTTCGTTGTAGCAACCGATATACAGTATGCTGGCTAGCCGCCCGCCAACGATGAGGCTGTCTTCTTCGGCATATAATTCTACATCTTCTCCATTGAGTTGTCGCATATGGAGGCCTATCAGCGCCATTTCCTTTGCCTGTTCTATATCATCGTCCCAGAAGGGAAGAAAAGTCTTGACGCAGCGCAGCCATACCAAATCACTGTTGGGGTCGTATAGCTTTACATCGTTTTGCATGGAGCAGAGTCCTCCCCATGCCGAGTCGTCGTACATCCATCCATGGGGTATGGTTATTGAGAACAGTTCGTTCTCGTAAGTTATATCCGACGGAGCATTTTTGGATGACGAGGTTTTCTGATTGTTGCAACCCAGTATCAGGCATAGGTTAATCAGTACTGTCGTAAACAGTAATGCTTTCTTCATGTTTCTTATTGTTATATATTATTGTTTCTCTACGATTTACTCTCACGACTTCATCTTGTCCTTTACCAGTCTGAATTATTCAACATAAGGCTTGACAAACTGAAATCAGGATGGAGCCTGTCAAGGTCAACGGGCTTCGAGATGCCGTCGATTTTTCCATCCTCGCTGAACTGCCATATACTGTAGTGGTTCTTGCCTTTGATCACAGGAGGCTTGGGCCCATAGCGGGCTATCATAAGGTAGAAGTCATCAAGCTCTGCCGAACAAAGGGAATTATACACCCTGATAAGACTGTATATCAGTGGCAACTTACCGTAGTGTTCTTTTACGAGACTGCAGAAGAGCAACAGACTGTCTCTGTCTATCGTCTCTTCAACGTCTACCATAGGGATAAGGTCTTGCCTGTCCCTGTCCACCACTGACTTGAAGTTGTCAAATTGTCTGTGAATCGGGCGGTTGCCTTTCAGGTAGTGATATGAGCCGACAAGGATGCCATTATCCCTTGCACCTTCTACATTCTCTTTATAGCGTCTGTCTTTGTGCGTGGCTCCTTCCGTGGCCTTGATATATACGAAACTGATATTCCTGTCCTGTGCCACCTTGCCCCAGTCAATCTTTCTCTGGTGGTTAGACACATCTATCCCCTGATAGTTTGCTTTCCTATAAACTGGCCTTTCTGGGCTTCTGACCACAAGCAATGTAATCACAGCAACTGCGCATAGCCCTATGATGAATATTGCAGACTTCTTCATGGCGCCTTGTCTTGAATGTCTCCTTTTTGTCATTCTACGCTATTTTTTCTATCTTGACATCCTTGAATCCTCTAAACGCCGGATGACAATTTGCGGTTAGGTCAGGAGGTAAGGGGCAACCTGCGTTTTCTATCTGTCTCGCTCCAAGATGTGAGCGGCAAGCCCATCGGCTGCTTGTATCTCATTATCGCTCTCTTGTTGACAAGCATATTCTTTGTTTTGAGTGCAAGTTTAAAGTTGAGTTGCGAATTCTTTGTTCGCGTCACGCTTCAAAATTAAGAAAAATTTTTTATTCTCCATGCATTTAGGGATGATATTTATAGTTTATGCCCCGCAAAAAACTCATGTCTATTCTTCAAAACGAACAGATGGCATCACCATTTATTTAAATAATGTTCGCGCGCGAGGAAATCACCATAGATTTCTGATAAATTTCTGGTAATTTCTTTCAGTGTATGCCACTGAGCCAGCGCCGCAAGAGGCCCGTTTTGTAATCTGGGAGGCCCGTTTTTGCCATGTGGCGTTGACTTTTCGGGTCGCAAGGGGTAAATTCCGGCGTTTTCCGGAAAAAATATGGAAAAAATGTCACGGAAATGCTTGGCTGTTTCGGGGGAAGTGCGTACCTTTGCACTCGCTTTCGCCCTGAAAGGGGACGCGGGCATCGTTCTTTGGAAGATTTGCATAACAACAGGAAGTACAAGAGTACAGGCATCAGCAAAATGGTGCCTGGGTATGAATGACGAACCGTCAATGTCCCGCCGGCCCGTATCTGGGCTGAGGCGGGGGCAAGACATGAACGGCAGTGAATGCGGATTCCGGGCGGACGGGCTCTATTTATTGTGGCGCCTTCTCCTTTTTCTTTGTATATAAGAACAATGAGATACTACAATGGAGAGTTTGATCCTGGCTCAGGATGAACGCTAGCTACAGGCTTAACACATGCAAGTCGAGGGGCAGCGGGAGGAAAGCTTGCTTTCCTTGCCGGCGACCGGCGAATGGGTGAGTAACACGTATCCAACCTGCCCCCGACCGGGGGATAGCCCTCCGAAAGGAGAATTAACACCCCATGGGTGTCCGCGCGGCATCGCGCGGCCATGAAAGGCTACGGTCGGGGATGGGGATGCGTCCGATTAGATAGTAGGCGGGGTAACGGCCCACCTAGTCCGCGATCGGTAGGGGTTCTGAGAGGAAGGTCCCCCACACTGGAACTGAGACACGGTCCAGACTCCTACGGGAGGCAGCAGTGAGGAATATTGGTCAATGGGCGGAAGCCTGAACCAGCCAAGTAGCGTGAAGGACGACGGCCCTACGGGTTGTAAACTTCTTTTATGCGGGAACAAAGTGCGCCACGCGTGGCGCTTTGCGCGTACCGCAGGAAAAAGCACCGGCTAATTCCGTGCCAGCAGCCGCGGTAATACGGAAGGTGCGAGCGTTATCCGGATTCATTGGGTTTAAAGGGAGCGTAGGCGGAGCGCCAAGTCAGCTGTGAAATCCCGCGGCTCAACCGTGGAACTGCAGTTGAAACTGGCGCCCTTGAGTGCACATGAGGATGGCGGAATTCGTGGTGTAGCGGTGAAATGCTTAGATATCACGAAGAACCCCGATTGCGAAGGCAGCTGTCTGGGGTGCCACTGACGCTGAGGCTCGAAAGTGCGGGTATCAAACAGGATTAGATACCCTGGTAGTCCGCACAGTAAACGATGGACACTCGTGGTCGGCGACACACTGCCGGTCACCAAGCGAAAGCGATAAGTGTCCCACCTGGGGAGTACGCCGGCAACGGTGAAACTCAAAGGAATTGACGGGGGCCCGCACAAGCGGAGGAACATGTGGTTTAATTCGATGATACGCGAGGAACCTTACCCGGGCTTGAACT
>JAEEGG010000774.1_pt1 | contig 93926 bp, 76 predicted proteins | sample 9134161 | NCBI WGS metagenome assembly JAEEGG01 (sample SAMN16246543, study PRJNA631951) | gut metagenome | biome: gut microbiome; feature: rumen; material: CR-attached | host: Bos | place: Iran: Karaj | collected 2018-10
ACATTGAACGACTCTGTGAAAATCGTGTGGTATAACCAGACAAGAGTGCTGAGACTCTTCACCCATATTAATGATGAAACACTCGTCACTAAATATGTAGAGACGATCATCAGAAGAACTTTCGGCAGCAAATATGCAATGAAACTCGCAAAACCGGTACCAAAGAATAATATTGTAATAAGGTAAATTCCAATTTATCGGTCTCACGCCGCATCATATTGATAGAGAACAAATAGCCCCAGAGCATCGGTGCGGTGGGAAAGGCTGAAAAGTGACCAAAAAGTGACCAAATCTGAGGGATACAAAAAAGAAGACTTTGTATAGTGCTTGAAAATCAGCAACTTACAAAGTCTTTTCAGTACCAAGTGATGTTCTCTTTTCGAACTCGATGCTGGAAGACATGGAAAAGATTTGGGCCCTGCGTGATGTCATCCCAGACCCGAATAAAATACCCCTTAAAAGCGATATAAAGGAGAAAGGCAATTAGTTGTTACCTCAACCATCCAATAAGCCATCCCCACACCCTCTACGCTGGCATTTTCAAAAGTGTAACCTGCCAGTAATTGCCCCCAATAGGTAAGCGTAGAAAGGCGTATATCAGTTTGACGCGCCAGATGCAATGGCTGTTGGAATAATATAGGTTCTACTACACTTTCTTTTTTTATTGAACCCACTATTTATATAAGGAGCAGGCATAAGGGCCTGAAAGTATTATGAGCACACCATATAAAAGACAATTCCGCGAACTGGATGACCAGACGAAAGAGAAAATCAGTATCAGCAGCAGAAACAAACCTAAATCAGAGGCGCATAAAGAACATATCAGCCAAGGTATGGAGCGCTATTGAAGAAGTGTCCCTAACAAGCCAACAACTGGCGAAACAATGTGATAGTTACTCCTCTTATCAAGGGGAAGATGTCATCCAAAATAATGCATACTATTATGAAGACAAGTGGTAACATTCGACAAGTTGAAACTCGTTGCAAGCATAGATGCAATCGAGGTGATTGATGAAGACAAGTTCCAAAAGGAAGTGAAATCTGGCAGGCCAGTATCTTTAAGGTATTTCCAAGAAGTACCATTTCTTTTACTTGTCAAGGTTGACTTCCTACGCCATGAAGTAGTTGTTGAATTTTGTGGGAAGGTGCTGGGAAAAGATTACCCGAAACTCATATCATCAGATACCATCAGGACTTGCTTCGACAACATCAACGCCTTGGGTTTTTTCTATCTGGACATTGATGCTATGATGGATGCCGATGTCGTGAAGGCAGATGTCACCAAGGATGTCAGAGGCATAGATGCAAAGCAACTGAACTCATACATAGGTAGCCATATCACCAATTACAAGATGTACCTATGTCAGACTTTCAAGAATGGCAATCTAGTCATCAACAAGAATGTTACCTCTTCCAAAGCAAAGAAAAGAATGACGATATATGATAAGGCAAAAGAAATGGACAAAGCCAAGAATAAAGACTTTGTAGAAGCGCACCATCTGGAACACGCCTTCGATAACACCAGCAGAATAGAACTGAACCTCAACAGCAAGCAGCAAGTAAGAGAGGCATTGCACATTCCAGACAATAAATTGAGCAGCGTTCTGGCATCAACCGCCAGTCCGATACGCGACTTTGTGACCAAGGTGATAGAGCCAACCAGTAACCCCGTTGACCTATCAGACAGAAAGACCTATATCACGATGCTGGTCCTGAAAGATTGTGACTTTGACTTGGAGAAGGTAGAAGCAAAGATTAGGGAACTCTACCCAAATCGAGGCAGAAAACTCAAAACATTGATGGAACCCTACCGCTCAATGATGAGCCAGATGAGAGGCGAAAATACCGATGAATTTTACCAGACCCTGCTGGCAAAGTTGGCGTAATGTATCAAATCAGCCAGCGTATCAGTTTAAGGTATAAAAAGAGGTGACACGCCCAGGGTCGGATGTGTCACCTTATTTTTTTGTGTTAAGATAATAAGACGTCCAAACCGAAATCACTTGTTTGAAAGAGAATCAATGGATTCCTCAGGTTTAAACTCAAAATCACAAACAAGAAGATGCCACGTTGCGACGGAACTCCACCATCTGAATGTCTCTGTTTCCTTTGTTAGCCGCGCTGATTGCTTCGAGACATAGGGGCTGTCCGTAGTGTAATACAAACGGAAACGATATTTGCCTGGAAAGATGATTCTTCCAAAACTCGCCACCCATGCATATTTCTCTTGACCAGGAAATAAAGGAAGCTCCTCCGCCCAATCCGTGTCTATAATACCAACGTAATAACCGACATATTCTCCATCTTTCCATTTTGAAAGCGCCCCCCAGAAGAAACCAGGAAGCCATTCTCCGTAGAGTGTATCTTGACTATCATTTATAATAGAAAAGATTGGTCCAAGAATATCGTCACCTCTCCTGCTATTTGTGTATAAGTACTTGATTTTGACTAATGGGGATGGGTGTAAACACTTGGTAATTGTGAAGAGACCAGAGGGAATAGAATCTTTACTACTCCAATCTGACAAATCCATACGTTCACGTCGGAAATGAACAATCGATTCAACAAGATACTCATCACCAGTGAGATTGAAAACCTGTTCCAGAGATTCATCACAATTTAATTCATTGGTAAAAGTCGCTGTCAAGCGATATTCTCCCAATTGTTCTAAGCGACAATTAATAGCAGTTTGCCTACACGTATCATGGAACAAGATAGAAGCAGTTCCGTCAGGCATCTGCAACCTAAGAGCCCCCATAGAAGAGACGGGCAAATCCTCGACTGAATAGTCAATATGCAAGTCACATTGTCCGTGCAAAGAAGCACTTTGGGCCAACAACAATAACAATACGGCAAACAATCGCTTCCTCATCATTACAGGATAATTAAGGTCACTACACGCTTTCTAAAATATCGATAGAATAGCCAAAAATGAGCCAAAGTGCTATTGTATTTGAGATTCAATTTCTTTTCGGTGAAGTAATGATGATTCCTCTTCGAATGATACATTTGTCGTTCTGATAAGGTTTGTCCTCTGCAATGTTGAGGTTTTTAAGGTAGGTGTACGAAACGCCGATGGTCTCTTTGGGCCAGTGGTCAGTCAACGCCTTTAAGTTGCCGTAGTAGTAGTGCCGTCCATCTATTTCAAGGTGGACGATAGCACGTTGTTTCTTTGAGCCAGCCATAAACACGGATTTTCGTAAAGGTAGCAAAGAGTTGCACATTTTCAAAATAAGCAATAAATTATTTGTCAGAACACTTGCATATATTAAATATATGCACTACCTTTGTGTCAAACATACGGAAAGAAGAACCATGGAAAAGGTTGTCATTTTAGCCAGAGTAAGCACAGACAAGCAGGAGTACCAGCGCCAGATTAACGAACTTACCGACCATTGCAATCGTGTAGGTTGGAGCGTTGAGGCAGTGTTCAGCAATAAGGTCAGTGGAGCCAAGCGTATCGAGGAGCGGCCAGAGATTATGGAGATGGTTGAGTATGTGAAGGCCAACCAGATTAACAAGGTGGTATGCCTTGAAATCAGTCGCCTTGGTCGTTGCACCTTCGAAGCATTGCGTGTCATCCAGACCCTCAACGAGCAGGGCGTATCGCTCTATGTCAAGAACTATAATCTTGAAACCCTCAACCCAGATGGTAAGGTCAATCCAGTAGCCAGCCTCATCTGTACTATCTTATTGGAGATTGCCAGCATGGAGCGTTTGACCATCAAGGAACGTATGGCCAGTGGTCGTGACCAGTACATCGCCAAATGTAAGGCGCAAGGCATTAAGATGGGTCGTCCTGCAAGTTACCGCAAGAGCAATGAGACCTACAAGAGCCAGTATGCAAAAGAACTTGCCTTATTGCGTAAAGGAATCTCGCTTCGCAATGTATCTTCTTTGACAGGAACATCTATCAATACGCTAAGAAAAGTAAAGTCGATTTTGTTTTCTCAATAATTAAGCATATTTTTGAACATGTGGGAACCCACAGAGACATCTAAATAACCGCCGCTTAATTTTCAAATAGGGAGAGCAACGGCACTCCCATCAACTATGAAGACATATACCGAGCACTTCTCGCCCGAACTATGGGCAAGGGTCATAGCATCCCCTCGGCGACCAGAAGACTGACCTATACATTTAAGGACAGAGCCGAAAAGCGAATAAGACCTTTATTCTCTTTTCAAATGATTACAATAGAGAAATGCAATGAAATACTTAAAAATTATCAATATAAACTTAAAGGTGAAGAAGTGAAAGAACTGCGAGAGTATCTTTACTTCCTTGCCAACCTAAATAATTCCATTATAAACGAAAACCAATGAAAAACGTAATTTTATACACCCGTGTCAGTACGGATGAGCAAGCAGATGGCTGCTCATTGGATATCCAAGAACGTTACCTAAAAGCATATTGCAGCAACCACGACCTTCACGTGATAGGTGATGTGTATCGGGAGGACTATTCGGCAAAGCACTATGACCTACGCCGCCCCGAGATGAAGAAGATTTATCAGTATTGCAAAAAGCATCGTGGAGAAGTTGATGCTGTTTTGTTCTTACGCTGGGACAGATATTCCCGTAACGTTGAATTTGCGTTCACCTATAAGCGTAAGTTTTACGATGAACTGGGAATTGAAATCAATGCGATTGAATCGCCCATCGACTTTAAAAGTCCAGAATGGTCAATGCTTCTTTCTATGTATTGCGGAGCAGCCCACACAGAGGATGAGAAAATTTCCAGACGAACCAAGGATGGTATCCATGGGACGCTCCTAAAAGGCAAGTGTGCCAACAAAGCACCACGAGGTTACAAGAATTGCAGACGAGACAAACACGATTGCTGGATAGAGATAGATGAGCCGAAAGCATCAAAGATTAGGACACTATTCTATGAGGTAGCCAAGGGCGTTGAGGTTCCGACTAACATCAAGAGACGCTACTATCCAGAACTAGCAGACAGCACGTTCTTTGATATTTTGAGGAACCGCTTTTACATCGGCGAAATCCATGTGCCAGCATACGGCAACGACCCTGAGCAATATGTGCAAGGTCAGCATCAGCCATTGATTGACAAGCACACCTTTGACTTGGTTCAAGAGGTCATTGATAGGAAGAAAAAGAAAGACCCTAAATTAAGTAAGAAGGTTGACCCAGATTTGTACCTGCGAAAATTTCTGACATGTCCAATCTGTGGTGCAAAGTTGACTGGCTCCAAGAGCAAAGGAAATGGTGGCTATTACCACTATTACCATTGCAGCCATGACCATAAGCACGCCAACTATCGAGCAGATGAAGCGAACAAAGGCTTTGTTCAATATGTTTCCAAACTCAAACCAAACGCAGCGGTTTTGGCGCTTTACAATGAAATCCTGCAAGATGTAAGAGGGGAAAAAGTCAAAGCGAACCACCTTCAAGCTGATAAACTCCAGAAGGATGTTGAGGTTTTGGACAAGCGTATGGATGCGGTCCAGAACAAATACTATGATGGCGAAATTACAGCATCTGAAAAGACCAAGCAGATGGCACGATACGAAGATGAGAAGGCAAATCTACAACGTCGGATAGACACCTTACGATTAAGTGCCGATTTAAAGGTCAAGGAGAAATTGGATTACTCTATCAACATTATCGGAAACCTTGCTGGCTTCTTCTCCCAAGCCAGTCCAGAAGTCAAAATCAAGTTGCTTGGTTCGATTTTCCCCGAAAAAATCGAATATGACGGGAAAAAATATCGAACCAAGAATTACAACAAAATGCTTGACATCATCTTCCAAGAAACCAAACACTTGGAGGGACGAAAAAAAAAGGAAGTCTTCCCACAATAGGGAAGACTTCGATTCTGTACCCGGAGCCGGGGTCGAACCGGCACAGCCTCGCGGCCACTGGTGTTTGAGACCAGCGCGTCTACCGATTCCGCCATCCGGGCTTTTTACAGCTTGCGGTCGTAGAACGCGCAAAGGTATGTATTTTTGACCAAGTTTACAAATTTGCCTTGGCCCAGGCATAAATCAGGAAATTCTTGTCGCTGTTCCAGGCTTCGCGGTAGAGCCGGCCCACTTCGGACAGCCAGGCTATCGAGCGTTGTCCGTCGTCGCTGTGACCCACGTGGGCTTTGCCGCCGGCCGCATAGTACATCTCGCGTGTGGTGGAGCAGATGCGGGCGAAGCGGCCCGTGTTGGGGCGGATCTGGTCGTCGGTCAGCGTCAGGTAGTATTCCAGCATGGCATCGGTGGGATGTTTCTCGGGTGTCAGCCACGTGGAATCGGCCACATAGACCGTTACGCCGTCCTTGAATACATACGGTTCAAAGTGGCCTGCCGTGTACATGTCTTCATAGACAACGCCGCGGACAGGGAATTGCGCCGCGCTCTGCCATTGGATGAACGAGCAGGTTTTCTCGATGTTGTCCGGATCGAGCGCGCCGGTGGCGTCGAATACCGCGTTGACCACCCAGCGGGCAAGCTGCTCGGGCGAAGGGTTCAGCATATAGACAAGACCCCGTTTTGGGATGTTCAGATAGATGTCGTTGTCGGTATAGTATTCCCAGAGTTGGACCGGATATCCTTCCCAGCCGGGGATGTCGGTTTTTTCGCCGAGCAGCGTTTGTGCCATGTCTGCCTCGCCCAATACTTTTTCACAGCGGAGCGTAAGCGATGCAAGTGAATCGCAGTAAAAAGCTTGGACAAGCGGATCGATTTTCGGTTCGTGGGTGCAGCTGGCCAGGAGCGTGGCGGCTGTCAGGAACAAGAGCAGTCTTTTCATACGAGCAAATCTGCAAATACACAAGCGGTAACAGCTTCGACCACCGGAGGAACGCGTAAGGCGAAGCAGGTGTCGTGCCGGCCGGGGATGGAATAATCGATAAGGCAGCCGTGGGCGAAGTCAAAAGTGCGTTGGGGTTTTCGGATGCTGGAGGTGGGTTTGACGGCCACGCGGAAAACCACCGGATTGCCGTTTGAAAGTCCGCCGTTGATGCCGCCCGCACCATTGCGGGCCGTGTGGCCGGCCGCATCGAGGATGGGATCGTTGTGCTCGGAACCTTTCATCCGGGCAGCCGCGAAGCCGTCGCCGAATTCGATGCCCCGGATGCCGGGAATCGAGAAGACGGCGTGAGAGAGAATCGATTCAAGCGAGTCGAAAAACGGCTCTCCAAGACCGATCGGGACGTTGTCGCAACGGCATTCGATGAGACCGCCGAGCGAGTCGCCTTCGGCCGAAGCGGCTTCGAGCGCCTGGGCAACGGCCTGAGCGTCATCGGCACAAACACCGCCCACCTCCACCAGTCGGGCTTCTACCGACAGCGGTGCGATGATCTTTTTCGCCACCACGCCGGCAGCGACCAGCGGGAGTGTCATCCGGCCGGAGAACCAGCCGTCGCGGAGCGAACCATAGCGGGCCAGGGCAACAAAGTCAGCGTGGCCGGGCCGTGGAATATCGGTGAAATCGCGGTAGTCTTCGTTACGGTAGTTCCGGTTGGCAAAGGTCAGGGTCAGGGCGCCGTCGGTGGTGCGCCGGTCGTCGATTTCGGGTCGGTCTTCCTCGATGCGGGGCGTCGTGCCGGGCGCGCCGCTTTTGCGCCGTAGGAGGTCGGCGGTAAAATCGTCGGGAGCAATCGGCAGCGAAGCGGGGATGCCCCGGATCGTCACGCCGACGCAGGGTGCATGCGAAGCGCCGAAGATTTCCAGTTGGAAGCGGTGTCCGAATGTGTCCATATCAAGGTTTCTTGAGTCGGTGGAAGATTTCCAGGAATTCCGGGAAGGACTTGGCAATGCAATCAGTGTCGTCGATCTCGACAGGTCCGTCGGCGAAAAGCGAAGCCACGGTCAGGGCCATGGCGAGGCGGTGGTCGCCGTGCGACGAGCAGGCGGCACCCTGCAAGCGGCGGTCTTCCTGGCCATAGATTGTCATCTCGCCGGCATAGACGCGTGTCCGGACCCCCAGTTTTTGGAACTCTTTAGCAAAGGTGGAGGCCCGGTTGCTCTCCTTGTTCTTCAGCCGGCTGATGCCGCCGATAACACTTTCACCGCCGGCAAAGCAGGCCATGACGAAAAGCGGGGCAAAGAGGTCGGGCGCATCGGTGATGTCGTAGTAGAAGGGGCAGATGATGGATTTGCGCACCGAAACCGTATTCTTTTCCGGATCGTGCACGATGTCCACCACGTTTTGCTTGAGGAGGCTGTAGATGATGGCATCTGCCTGCCGGGAGCGGAGATCGAGCCCCCGGAACGTAAGGTCTCCTGCCAGCGCTCCGGCAACTATCAGCATGGCAGCCGCGCTCCAGTCGCGTTCCACTTCCAAGCCAAGCACGGGCGTAATGGTCTGCTTCGGCTTGATGTACCAGGAGCGGAATCCATCCTGCCGGGCTTCGTCGTCCGGATCGTCCAACTCGGGGCAATTGAATCCCGTCAGGCCGAAGAACGAAGCGATGTACGTGGTCAGGCGAATGTAAGGTTCGCTGGTCACGTTATGGATGTACAAGGTACTTTCCCTATTGCACTGCGATAGGGCCAGCAGCAGTCCGGAAATCATCTGGGAGCCTTTCGTCCCATCGGTTGTGACAGAGGTGGGGTAAAGCGATCCCTTGACCGTAACGGGAAGGTGGCACTGTCCCTTGCAGTTGAGGCGCATGCCCAGGGTGCGCAGGGCATCCCGCTGGTCGTCGATTCTTCGCTGCAGGAGCGTTTTTTCGCCCGTGATGCAGACTGGTTCGCGGGAAAGGCCGGCGAGCGGGATGCAGAGCCGGGCCAACAGCCCCGACTCGCCCACGAATAGAGTGTTATCGCGTACGCGGAGGCCATCGCGCTGGAGGTTCTGGTGTCCTTCGATCGTCAGCGTGGTCCCTTCCAGCGTCACGTCTGCGTAGAGAGCGCGGGCGACGCCGATAGCCGCGTCGGTATCGTCGCAGTGCGTCACGCCGTAGAGTTTCGTGGTGCCGTCTGCCAGGGCAGCGAGCAGGATGGCCCGCTGCGCGAAACTCTTGGAGGCGGGCAGCGTCACTTCGCCCTTCAGCAGAATATCCTCGTCGGGCTGGAGTTCTGCCCAGCAGGGTTGCCCGGAAGCGGTGGCGTTGTCCCTGGAAGGCGCGACGAAAAGGAATGGTGCGCCTTTCTGCAGCGCCTGGAAACGCGAGCGGCGCCCTTTGGGCCCCATGGCGAAGGCCAGCAGGCGCCCCGGCTCGAACCGGTCGTAGAGCGAGAGGACCGTGTCCGCATCTTCTTCCGATTGGGCCGTAGTGACGATCTTGACGATGTCGGCGCCGCAGAGGCGCAGTTGCTCGGCCGTTTCCTGCAGGCGCGGCAGCGGATCGGTGCGCGTATAGTTGTGGTAGGAGAGAATCACGCGGGTGCCGTGGTTCAGCGCCAGGCTCATCAGCCACTGCCGCGAATTCTCGGGAAATTCGACCGGGATGTCCACGTAGTCGGCGCCGGCCAGGATAGCCGTGGTCAGGCGCCGTGCTGCCGATTCGACCTGGGAAGGCAGGGAGATATGATACGTGGCGATCAGTTTCGTGACGCGCGGGCAAGAGAAGATATCCCGGATGTCCTCTTCGTCGAAATCGCATTGGTCCAGGCGGATTTCGATAAAGGCTCCTTTGCGGGTGGCCGCGAGGTACAGGCAGTAATTGCGGCTGACCTCTTTCAGGCTATAACAGATTCTTCCCATAGCGTGGCCTTGCCAAGGGTTTCCGGGAGCACGAACCAAAGGCGCTCTCCGGTGCGCTTCTTGTCCTGAAGGATGGCGTTGCGGAGCGTTTCCATAGGTACGGGCGGTTCGACGGGCAATCCGACGGAGCGCAGGTCTTCGACGATACGGTCGGCTTCTTCGGTGGCCATCAGTCCTTTCTCGACAGCCATCCGGGCAGCCAGGGCAATGCCGATGGCCACGGCTTCTCCGTGCTCGTACTGCGTCGAGCACTTTTCGATGGCATGGCCGAAGGTATGTCCCAGATTGAGCAGCCGGCGCACGCCATGATCCTCCGGATCTTGCGCGACCAGCGCCTGCTTGATTTCCCCGGCTCTCCCCACAAGCCATTGCGGCACCTGTGGCTTTTCGGCCCGGAACACTTTCACGGCTTCTTCGTAGGCCCGCTTGTCGGCCAACAGGAAAGTCTTGAGCATCTCCGCGGCCCCGCAGCGGAGCTGACGAGGTGGCAGCGTCTGCAGGAAGTCCGTATCGACATAGATGAATTCCGGCTGGCGGAAAGTCCCCAGCATGTTCTTGTACCGGTCGAAGTTCACGCCGTTTTTGCCGCCGATGGCTGCATCGACCTGAGCCAGCAGCGTGGTCGGCACAAAGCCAAATGGCAGGCCGCGCTTGAAGATGGCCGCCGTGAAGCCCACGAGATCGGTGGTAATGCCGCCGCCCACGCCCAACAGGAATGTGGTGCGGTCGGCTTGCAGGTCGAACAGCTGAGTAGTCAGCCGCTCGACCGTGGCAAGCGTCTTTTCTTCTTCTGAGGCATGAACCCACAGGACGGGGCAGCCCCAGCTGGCCAATACGGGATGATCGCGGAAGAATTCATCCGCGATCACGACCGTTCCCTTACGCGGGAACAAGTCGGCAATCTTTCCGTAGGTGATGTTACTGTTCAATGCTGCCGGCGACAATGTTGGCAATCCGTGCACGAAGCTTGCCCGTACCGCCCTTGTCGGTCGGGTGTACGCGATGGGCGAGAAGGACGACAGCTACCTTGTTGTCCAGGTCGATGACGACGGAGGTGCCGGTATAACCAGTATGGCAGATGGTCCGTGTACGACTCAGCAGATCGCCGCGCAGGCCGGCCGCGTCGCTGCGGTTGTCCCAACCCAGGGCGCGTCCGATCCATTCGTCATTGTCCGACGGCACGGTGGCCATCATATCGACAGTCAGCGGGCTGAGAATGCGTTTGCCGTTCACGGCACCGCCGTTCATCAAAGCCGCGCAGATGACCGACAGGTCTTCGCAGTTCGAGAAGACGCCGGCATTGCCGGAGTTCCCTCCGTTGGCCAGGCGGGCCAGCGGATCGTGGACTTCACCCAGCAGACAGGTGCCGTCTTCCTGCAATTCCGTCGGGGCGATCAATGGCATCCATTCCGGATGGCGTTCTTTCGGCATATAGCCCGTATGCTTGAGGCCCAGGGCGCCGAACACGTTCTTCTCGGCATAGTCGCAGAGTTTCTCGCCCGTGATGTTCTGCAGGATGTTCTGCACGGTCACGAAGTTGAGGCAGCTGTACATGTAGCCGGTCTTCGGCCGGAAATTCCGCTTAATCTCGTTGGCAATATGCCAGATCAGTGAATCAGGACTGTTCACGCCGAAACGCTCGAGATAAGCGTTCGTGGCGATGTAAGGAGCCAGACCCGAAGTATGCGTCATCACGTCCTGGACCGTGATATAGACTTTCTTTCCGGTTTCCGGATCGACCCAGGGCTTGAAGTCGGGGATGTACATGTCCACATCGTCAGTCAGACGCACATAACCGTTCTCGATCAGCTGCATGAACGAGAGCGTCGTCCCGACGCACTTGCTCACGGAAGCCAGGTCGAACATCGTCTCGACCGTCATCGGAATGGTATCGGGCACCACCTGCTTGTTGCCGTAAGCCTTCAGGAAAACGATCTTGTCGTCCCGGACGACCGATACCACGCAGCCGGGAATGTTCCCTTCCTCGATGGCCAGGGCCACCTCCCGGTCGATCTGGTTGAGTTTCGCAGAGTTCATCCCCATCGATTCCGGGGACACATGTTTCAGCGTCCCTTCCGGAACCGCCTGGCTGCAGCCCGCGGCGAGCACGGCAACTGCCCATAAAAGCAAGAATCTTTTCATACAAAGGAAAATTTCGAAGTCCGTCTTGCAAATATAACAAAAATGCAGCGATTGTGCATCATCGCTGCATCCTGCCGCCGGCCTGCCGTCGGTCGTCATGCCCTGCCCTGCTCGGGCATCTTAGTAAGCCTAGAACTGGAAACCAACGCGAAGTCCGAGAGCTCCGCCCCAGCCTTTGACACGGTATTCCGGCTTGGGTTCCGTATGCGCGTAAGTATAAAACTTCGTGCAGAACGGCCCTGCGTAAAGGCGGGAACCCCGCTTGAATCGCCAATACAGACCTGTGGACCCCGAGAGAATAGGCGTTGTTCCTTCAAAAGCGAAGAAACTGGCTCCGCCATTTCCGGAAAGATAGAATCCACAGCGGGACTGGTCGCCGAAAGGTATTTTGGCGCGCAGGGTTAATTGGGCAGAAGCGCCAACTTCATAACCTACGCACAGACCCGCGTCGAAGTATTCACCAAACTGCAAGCCACGCGTGTAAAGCAATGCAGGATAGGGGCCGGCCAGTCCGGCAACAACGCCTCCGATCCCCACAGAAGCAGAAAATTCATTGTATCCTTTGATCGCCGTTCGTTCCTGCGCCTGGGCAGACACGAATCCGAACAGCAGAACTGCGACAAAAAACAATGAGCAAAAACGATGATTCATAATAAGCAAGTTTTGATGATAGCAATACCTCAATTCTCCGCCGTGCCACTTTGATGGATCGTGAAATCGGCTTTGATGAAAGAATAAGGTTCACCATCCCCTACGGCACGAAGTCTGGCCAAACGATCTTGATGAGGAGTCTTGTTAAAGACAATGGTCGTCTTTACAATATTCGGGAAATCAATATCATAGGCGGAAGTGTTCACGTTTGCTATAAAATCCGGGTCGGTTTTTTTGTCGAACTCCAGGACGCCAACATGAAAAGAGTTCTCGCGGTAGATGCCTGATAAATACAAAACAAGGGAGTCTTGAGAGGCAGATACTTCAAAGGTATGATTGTGTAAAGGGAACGTCTTGCCATCTTGATGGAAATGGATGACATCCGTATGTGTCGGAGCGCCGATGCAACTACTAATCAATAAAACTATGGAAGATAGGAATAGGAACCGAATGGATGTGCATTTCATGACTTCTTTTTTATATAGATGCAAAACAAAGGGTAAATGTTGCGTATCTGCCAGCGCCTAATTGTCCTCAGGGGTAATATCAACAATATCTTTTCGTAAAAAGGAGAATTCATAGTAATCTTCGGATGGCCTCACATCATCAGTAATATACCAAGTATTGGTTACGTCGCCTAGCCCCCAATTCATGAAATAGTATTTGGGACGTGTAGATATCCTTTGATCGGACGTAACGGCGATATAGTTGTAGGAGGGGTAAGGGTCTATATCAATGACCCATAATGTATAAGTAGTTTGTGCACTTCCTAGCGATTTATATCCTTCGCAGACCCATCCGTGTCCCACGAAAGAAATGCTGGTAGTATCAAGCGTGGGAAAGCCAGACATAAAAACAGGTTTTCCGTTTATTATGGATGATTGAACCCTATTGTTGTTATGCAGAATTAAATCAGTCGAATAACCTATTGTTTCCAAAAATTGATTGACAAAAACTGCGGTTGAGCGAACACCACCCGAAAGGGAAAGATTTGTTTTAATATAATGAATTAGATCTCGCGTGTCTGCTGTTCCTGTCGATGCATAGATGTTATTCCAATTCCAGCTTCCGTCGGGATATTTATAATGGTAGAGTATCTGACCAGTAGCTGTAGCCCCGCATCCGCATGGATCATCATATGAATAAGAAAAAGGATAATGCTGATCCCATGAGGAACCAATAAGAGGGCCATATATTTGAGCAGGGGTTTCGTAGTAGCTGATTGTCACGAATGAGTAGTCCATATAGTCAAAATCAGGATTTGCTTCCCGTTCAGCAGTGCTGACAAAGTCGCTATAAACGTCACTTGGGATATAGGCTTGTGCATTGGAAAGAGGATAGTAATCATATCCAGCGGCATACCATTGGTTCATATAGCTATTCACGAGAGATGTAATGTCTCCACTTTTAGTATCCGGGCAAGTAATTAATTCTTTTTTTTCATAATTACGCCATTGTTGTCTGAAGGGAAGCACACTATCAAGGGGCTGTTGTTTGTAGTATACAACATCTTTTCCAATTTCGTTGAGATAAAAAGAAACAGGGCTATCTTCTTCTACAACAAGATTACCTCTTTCGGAGTATGCCAAAATAGGAGTATAGTTGGTTGTGGCTGATACAACAACAAAACCACAATCATCCGTAAAATTGATGATATGCATAAGGGGTTCACCTTCTGGCGTTTCAAGGGTCTTGGTGTTGGAAACAGCGCGAGAAGGAGCCTTGGTCATAGCCTTGTTTTCATTAGAACTGAACATCTGAGCCACGACAATAGCATCATCAACGGTTATCGCTTGACTCTTAGGGGATAGAGAAATGCCTTGTGAAGTAGTTGTCTCTTTAAGAAGCTGATTATCGTTGTCGGAGGATGAGCAGGAAATGAGCAACAAGAACAGCAAGGGGTAGAGGAATGGATGTTTCATAAGAGTTGAAATTTAAGATTATAGAGAAGATAGGTTATAACGTATTAACTTGTTTGTGGGGGTACTTAAGCCATAAATAGAATCGTTTTTTTCATCAATTATGATACTGACAAGAGGCTCGGATATAAGGTACTCGCATAGATAATTGCCAGACCAATCAAAAACTTGTATGGTTGGGACGACTCCTTTTGAGGGAGATTCTGACAGATGGAGAGCGTAGATAGCCCGGTCTGTGACGGATACATCCAAGTAGCAGGGAGGGTGACAGGTCTTTTCAGTCTTTCGAAGGCTTGTATCACACGCTGGCGGCGCTCAACTATGTCAACCGGCAGGGATTGCATCATGGGCTGGGCCTTATAACAAAAATGCGCCAACGCCGCACACCTTATCCTGTGAGAACTATCGTCCCAATAGCGTCAGAAGCGCATTTAAATCTTCGATACTTGATTCCATCAAGGCTTTTTCCTCGTCAGTTGGCGGATCCGGCGCAACAGATTTGAGCCGGTCCCATTTCCATATGGCTTTGACAATTGAGCCGTCCGGATGCTTCAAAAGGCCGGAACCGTGACGGGATCCTCGTTTCCACGAGCAAAAACAGTACTCGCAGGAAATGGAGTCCGATTCCGGAAGGATCGTTGCATAACGGACGATTCCTTTTCCGTTGGGAAAGGTATCCTGGTTACCCTTTGATTTGGACACTTCGCCTAAATACAGAAAGGTGCGAGTTTTGTTGTATAGACACGTTCTTCCCTCACTAATAGTTACCTCTTGTAGAACATCCTCGTTGAGAATGGAGGATTGTCCTTTCTGAATTGCGGAAGGTCTGCTGTTGTCGAAACGGGTAATGGGTCTTGTTTCAGAGCCCATCCGGTAGCGGATCTGTGCAGCTGCCAAATCCGGCAAAAGGTTGAGAAGCAGGAACAGAATAAAAAGGTATCGAGGCATGGCGTATGATCGTTATTTCAGACAATTGACTGAGACGGGGCGTTTTTTAGGGGTGAGTCCTTCGAGGATAATCCGGTAGGGAACTTGGTGATCAGAAGTGTAGAACTCAAAATGTGCCGTTCCGTTTTCGAATCTGAGGTTCGGTTCCCAATGGAGAGTGGCCCGCATAGGCTCAAAGCGTTTTTTTGCAATGTCAGACTCGTACCGGGGTACATAGAAACGGGCGGGTTGTTGCCATCCCAGTGGACGGTCGGCAGTAATGTTGGATGCTTTTCGTACCGGAAACTTACCGGAAATTAATATGACGGGAGAGGGTTTCATGGCTGTATAATACTCGTCGTAGTCAGCTCTTGGCTCTACGTGAGCATATTTTGTCGCTTGCGCACCATCGATATAAACAAGCGCATCAATGTCGGAAACCATCAAGGCCTCCAGATCTTCTTGCGAAACTTGAACGCCGTTCATATAGAATACGACAGGAGAGTAGAGTTTTATCATCTGCATTCTGGAGGAGATAAAAAAAGGTGCTCCGACAAGGGCGCCATCCAATAGACGGATACCGTTGCATGTGGTTGCGATGTAGGTGATCAGGTCATATGCATGATAGGGTTCAAGCATTTTTTCATCCCGGTACTGACCGGGCCTGAAGTTGTCGTTCGGATAGGGTGAGATGTTCGGCCTCTGCGCTATAATCCTTGCCGGAGCAAGCGAATAGACTAGAGAACCATCTTCTGCATAGTAGCTCTGTTGCGCATATTGCCCGTATTCGGCATCATATCCCCTGAATTTGAGATATTGAGGATAGGCATAGTCGGCGGCGAAGTATTCCGGGTTGAGAATCGGGGCATGCCACTTTTGAAATGCTTTCCCTTTTCCCTGGGCACCGACGATGAATTGTGTGCTGTCCGGGAAGTCCAGGTTGCTCAGTGCGAAATAAGCCGTGGAGTCAATGTCTGCGATTTGGGAGAAGCCGATTTTCTGGGCGACGAAACAGAGCGTGGCATGCTTCGATTTTCGTCCGAGCACGCCGGTCACGTAGCCGCTCAGCGACTGGGTGTACTCTTTTCCGTAACGGGGACGCTCCGTTCTGTTTTGAAGGATTCGTTCCAGATCGTAATACCGCCATCCCTGGGTAAGCAGCAGGGCGTCGATATCTTCGATGCGTTGAGCCAGCGGGATGCTGTCGTTGAAGTAACGCTGCGGTTTTTCAATCAAGCCCTTGAGTTCACTGCCCAGCAGTATCCAGCTCTCGATGGAATGACCTTCTGCACTATAAGGGGCGAACACCTCATCCGTGACGGACAATGAGAAATCGCCGTTCAGCGGCTGGCCGGCATCATCGAAAAGCGTCACGGTAGCAGAAACCTTTTCCCGTTTGCCGTAAGAGGGTTTGTCAAAGGCGAATGTGCAGTTGATTCTTTCATGCGGGAAAACAAAGAAGGGCCTTTCAGCATAAACATTCCCGTCGGCATCAACCACAGCCACATTATTGATGCCGGGTCGCAATTCCCGGTAATAGACGTACTTCCCGATTCCGCAGTCTGCGTATTCCGAACGAAGAACGATTTCAGTTCGGTCGTACACGATCATGAACGTTGAATCAGGCAGATCCAAACCTTGTTCTGCAACACGGAGGGACACACCCAAAGTATCCGGTACGACAGCGAGGATGACAGCCTTCTCTTCCGGAAGCGGGAGGGTTCCTTCAAATTGGAATTGTTCGACTTGTGTTTCCGCCAAGGCCTGCAACGTTTTCGTTCCGGCGGGGACAGTGAACTCGACACGCCCCATGCCCAGGTCATTGGTCATGAATTCAGCCAGACGAACGCCATCGGCATAGATTTCACCCTTGACAGGAACGCCTAAACCATCGGGATTCAAGGCCTTTACCCCGAAGACGGCAGGCCGCCCCGCCAGATAGTGTCCGCTCTCGGGCAGGAATTGCAGATCGAGGTCGGCTTCGCTGCGCTTTTCCTTGTTTTTCCCGTTCTTGTTCAAAATGTCGTGCCGGAACGGGTTCTCTACGCCCAGTTCGTTGTAAGTCTGCTGATCTGTGATTTTTACGCGTTTAAGTCCTTCCACGAAAGCATCCTTCATCGGATTTCGTAATTCTATGTTTTTTGAGAACATGTAGGCGGGATCCCCGTTCAGCATCCAATAACTATAAGCACGCAAAGTGGCCAATCCGGTGTTCAGATCTTCTGTCAGGGGAAGATATCCGCTAAAAAAGCCGTCCTTGTCTCGTTTGATTTTTACCCGGGCCCTCAGCCGGCTCGTCTCTTGGAATGCATTCAGACGACGGTTCATTTCCCATTTTGAAGAGAAGAGATCAACGTAGAGATAATTACAGGCTGGGTATTCCGCCAAGTCCGAGACATTCTCCAGATAGCCCCGAAACCAGATCGTATCGCCAATATTGTAAACTTCCCGATCCGTATGTAGATATAATTTTTCCGGTGCCAGCAAAGACGAATAACCGGGGAAACCTCCCTCTTCGACGGATCGCTGTCCTGATGCCGGTAAAGACAATGCCAGCAAAAGGCCCACCAGAAAATAGTATGTAAAAAGATGGTTATGCATAATCATGTGATTACAAGATAAAGATAGTATTAAAACGGGAAAGTTATATTAATCCCTTTTCTTTCAGTTTTGTTCTGACGGATTCTTTCATTAGTAGTGTTTTTCCGCTAATGGAACTTAATCGTTGTTGATTCAAAATATAGTCAGCCATTTCTATCATGTGTTTAAGGTCACCGTTTTCATAGTAAAGATTGAATAGGGCGTAAGGAGCGGTTATTCTACAGGGAATCATTTGCCATGCTAATGTAAAAGATAAGATAGCTTTCTCGCTTTCACCTTTTTCTATATAGTCATTACCTTCTTTGCAGCATTGTTCGTAGCTTGGATAATCAGAATTTAGTTTCGGACTGTTCATGTATTGGGGTGAAGTTATTCGTATGAGAGAAAGACAAAAGATACACGCACAAGCGGGGATAAGAAGCCAAGAACAATGGTCAATATCGGGCATACGAATAATCCAATTTGTACTTTCAATACCAACTAGAAACCAGAAAGAAAGAAATAGGATGTACAAATCAGAAACATTAAATGTTAAGCCAAGAATGCAAATGGAAATAATTGGCAGAAGAGAAAAATTTTTGGTACTAAGAATTTGTTTAAGAAAAAAAGAAAACAAAAATAAGCCAACTATACCTTGTTCACAGAGAAGCCGCAGAATCTCATTATATGGTTGACAGTGATTATTGGCCCATATAGAAAGAGGAGAATCAAGATGAGAGGCAAAATAGGTCGCTTGAGCGAACATATAGTTAACAGAAAAAGAAGTCACCCCTTCCCCAAACAGCGGACAAGAAAGAAACATAGGGAAACTAACACGCCAAATTAAGAGGCGGACATTAGCAGACCCTGGACGAATGAAATACAAGAAGACTACAACACCAATAAGCAATAATAATGAATAGATAACCTTGTATGGTTTAGGTAATAGCCGAGATATCAACAGTAATGCCCAACATAATACCACTAAATAACAGCTACGTGTACCGCAGCATATGAGAGAAGATAGAAGAAGTGCGGCAAAGCCCCCAAAAATACATTTAACAAATCTTGGAATAGTATTGTAGCGAGGGAAGAGGTTACCAATAACCGCAGCTAATCCAACACAAATGATAGCGGCTGGATATTGCGGGTTATCAAAGGTCCCTGACACAGGGAAAAAGAAACAAAGGCTCGGTATAAGCTTGAATTGCTGTAAGAGGATAACAATAGATTGAGTTAGGGCTATACAGCCAAAGATAAGGGCAACGAGTATTTGTCTAGAAGATAATCCTTTGCCTAGTAAATATACAAAGCCAGCAGCTGCCCATTTCCAATAAACAAGCGGGGTTCGAATGGAGGTATGTATTATTCCATTGACCAGAAAATAGCCTAATAGGATAAGAATATAAATATCGATAATTGTAATTCCCGCCATCTTTTGTAAGATGGTTTTATTAAAGCAAAGCGACAGAAGCAGAACAGTCAGCGTAGTTACTGTTCCGATGGATAAGTATCAATTACTTATCCATCGGAACAGGGCCATTAAGCTGGAATTCATTATCACGGAGATAGTAATTACTCGCAAATGCAGTAGGCTGATTGTGAGCAAGTTGCATCACAGTTCAAAACGTTTCTCCCACATGGGGCACAGGAGCCTTCTGGATTCTGACATGCACACTGATTCCATTTCTTTCCGCAGGAAGGACAATACTCTCCGCCCATGTCATGGTATTTGGCCCCACAGAAAGGACATGTCAAGTCAAAATTTGTAATGCTGCCGTAGTATGTTTGCCCACATTGAAAGCAGATAATCGCCTCTCCTCCTCCAACACAACCAATCTTGGTTCCAGTATAACCAGAATAAGCTAATCTAAAACCAAGATAATCATATTTCAGTTTATTTGGTTTGTGACAGTTACAACTATCTTCTTTTTCGTATGAAGAGTGTATCACACCATGATTGAATACTTCTTGATTGTAGATGATCCCATCAGGTTTTGAAAGGAGTTTAAGGCCTACGATATTAGATAAGTCTGAACTTGCTGTTAAATTACAGGAGTTGCCCTCTTCTGCGAAAGTTTCAACATAAGTTATTGGTGTTGACGAAGATTCAGGATATTCAAATACCAAGTAGGTTACTACCGTAGCTTTTTTCAAGATGGGAGTAGTATCTTTAACAAAAACAGTTGCTCCAATAATTCGATAATCTCCCGAAAGAGGGACCTCAACAAGTCGTTTTCCTTCTATATGAGAAACGATAGCTTTGTTCCAAGAAGGGTACACGGATTCAGTAATGTCACGGATGACCTCTGTGTCTGGCCCTAAGATAGGGAGAGACAAGGCCTTCGCGTTTTCTTCAAAGAAAAGCTGAGCTGAGGTAATCAATGCCTGATCATCGTTATCGTTCAGACATCCAGTTAAAGAAAGCACAATAAAGGTAAACAAAGTGGCGGAAGCTAATTTGAAATAGTTCATGACAGTGTAAAGAATTGATTAAGGAGTATTACAAGTATGATAGCAGAATAGGGTTTTGTTCATGTTGCAAAATCCATATAGAGTGAAACCTTTTTCATCGGTCAAGATGCCGACTATAGGCTCGCGTACAATTAATTCACATAGATAATTGCCAGACCAATCAAAAACTTGTATGGTTGGGACGATTCCTTTTGAGGGAGATTCTGACAGATGGAGAGCGTAGATAGCCCGGTCTGTGACGGATACATCCAAGTAGCAGGGAGGGTGATAGGGCTCTTCTGTCTTTCGGAACTTTTTAATTGCTTTACTGTCAGAGAGATTAGAAGGTGCAGTCGTTACAGTATAATGAGTATTTCCACGTATATTAAATATGTGTAGTTTATCGAAATGTCGCATACAAAAGACCAAGTAGTTGCCATTCGGGCTAATACGTTGGATGGAATCAAATAACGGGATGCTCGAGTACAAGTGCTTATGTGTGCCAAATAAAGGAACCTCTTTCAAGGTTACGCCGTCATTCTTTCGAATATATCTCAATGAAAAGGAACTCTTATCAAGACAGATATTGGCTAGGATGGTGTCGTTTATCAAAAAAGAGGAAACAGCATAAGCCGGAAGAGAAACCCGCTCTGTAAGGAGCACCTGCTTGTTATTGATGGTTTCTTTAAGGTCAATTGTGAGAAGGTCTCTAGAATTAAGCGCCAGAATATCCAAATAGAGGAAACCGTTGACATTTCGGATTTGAGAATAGCAATAAGAATCGTTTTTATCAAGGGCAACAGGCATAAAGGAAGCATTGCTATTCAGGTTGAATAATTGGTAGGCGAAATCAGAGTTTGGCGTAGCTAATAACAAAAGGGAGTCAATGAGTCCATCTAATTCTACGGCATCTTTTAAGTCGTCGGATTGGAAAGAGTAATAAGGAGCGATTTGTTTTGTCTGAAGAGGAGTATCGTGTACAATCAAGTTTGCATTGGGAACAAAGGCCTCGTCTATCTTACGATTGCAAGAGAAGGACAAACCTATGATTATGCTGATTGTCAAGAAAAAGCACGAGAATCTCATAAAACAAACAACCCGTAATAACAGGTTCCATCATCAAAACAAAAATCAATTCGATAAAGACCTTCGTTTGCAGGGAGGGGTACCAAAGTAGAACCGCAACCAGAATCAACGAGATAATTAGAATAAGAGCCGTTGGTTAGATTAGTAATAGTAATGGTGACGGGACCCTCGCTGAGGAGGAAATGGATACTGATGGTTTGGTGTAAACGAGAGAAGGATACTTCCATGGGGATGAAAGCGAATCCTCGATTGCCATTCTGGCCTTCTTCTGTGGTTGAGACGAGAACAATGATTTCCTCTTCGTCATCGTCATCGTCGTTAGACGGATTGAAAGCATAGACAGGAGACAAAAAGAGCGGAGAAAACATGAGCAAAGCCCAAAGAATAAAACGTTTCATATCGGTAGTTTTTTGTGGTTTCGAGGACAAAGATAGTAGCCTCGAAATCGTTATTCCAAATGTCGGAAGATGAAACGTTTGTCAGTTTGTTCGCCTGGTGCTACTTTATAAATTTCTGATATACAGCGGATTGTTGGCTTTTGCTCTTCGGGCTGACAGATGTCGGATTTGTCAGTGCCCTCCCAGGGGTATGGAAGGGCGGTTTCAGGGGGTGCAGTGACAGATGTTTTTTTCCGTGGATGGCGGCTTAGGCCAGGAGCTGAAGGAATTGCTCTTTATGCGGGGCCTCCGAGGCCGTGATATCCTGGCGGAGACGCTTCTTGCGGGAATAGACGGAGTCGCGGGAGCGAGTGCCGGTAAGGGCCATAAGCAAGTCTTTGTCGAAGCCGGCAAAAACGAAAGAGGCGAAGCGATAGTAGTCCGGCCCGTGTCCCGGCAACTCCTTGCGTAGGTGTTCCATGACGTTGTCGAAGCGTTCGTTGATCTGCTGCTCAAAGAGCATATTGTCTTCAGAATCGGATGCGATCGTTTTCCAGACTTGCTTCACTTTTTCGTAGAGCGTGGCCTGTTTGGCGACGACGTTGTGCGCATTTTCTCCGGCCGTTGCCTTGAACAAGTCTCCCAATTCCCGGAAATGCTTTTGTTGGAGATGGGCATAGTGGGCTTGCAAGGTGGCGCGTTCGTGCTGAAGATCATCGACTTGGGACATGAGGTCCCGAGTTGCTTCAAGCAGCGATTCTTCCCGCTGGCGAGCTGATTCCCGTTTGCGACGGAGGAAGACGAGCAGGGTCAGTACGCCCAGGATGAAAAGTGCACAGATCAGGAGGAGAATGATTCGATAAGCTTGTTTTTCGCGCTTTTCTTGTCGGACATCCTGTTCATAGAGGTCCCGCTGGGTTTTCAGGACGGTCTGTTGGAGGACTTTACGCAGATTTTCTTCTTGTTTGTGCGTTGATTGTTCCAGCAGGGAAAAGGCTTCCTCGTAGTTTTGATCCAACGCTTCTGCCCGGCTTTTCCAAACCAAATAAGAAAAGAAAGAGGCTTTTCCGCCCTGTTCGAGTTGGCGGAAAATGGAATCAGCGCGCTTTTGTCGGCCTGTCTGTGACAGGGAGAAAGCATAAGCGCCCCAATGGTTGGTGTTCATTAATGTGCCGGTACGGGCCAGCGCGTTTTCATAAAGAAGGCAGGCCTCTTCAAAACATCCTTGATTGGCTTTTGAGATAGCGTAATTGTTGAGGATGTTGGGATAGACCCTTTTATAGATATGAAGCGTGTCTTCCAATAGGAAACGATAGAGGGAATCCGCCTGCTCATATTGCTCCAGGTTGCTATAATTCAAAGCCATTTTGTGGCGCGAGGAATTGGCGAGATAAGGATCATCTGCCAAAAGGCTGTATCGGTAGGAACTGTCTGCCCAAGCCAGCGCTTCCTCATAATCGTTGCTTTTGGAGAAAAGAAAGCTGAATGCCGAACAGATCAGCGATTTGAAACGGTCATCGTCGAGCGTTTCCGCATAGCGCCGGGCTTTCATGAAAGAGGACATGGCTTCGTCGTTGTCGCCCCGGTTATCCTGAATGCGCCCCAAGTAATACCAAGTCTTGGCCCTTCGTTCCAGGGGGCCGTGATGGGTATAATAATCTACGGCAGGTTGGATGACGCCCACATCGGTGGTGTCGCACCAGTTCTTGTCGAGCGCCATGGCATAAATCAGCGCACGCTCGGCGCGCAGGCGCCGTGTGTTGAACAAACTGCTGTCTGCGCCTTCCAACCAAAGGCGCACTTCCAACGGACGTTCTTCAAGCCTGGCTTCCGCTTGGGTCAGGATAAACTGCGCTTCACGATTTTCGCAAGCGGTCAGGACCAGAGCGGTCGCAGCGATAAGTACGAAGAGAAAGCGGTTCATTCTTTTGCAAATATAACAAAATACCCGCGATCTTGCATCGCAAACATCCGGCTTGGCTCGCCTCCCGATATCATGCCCGTCCGGCTAGGGCTCTTGGTCATTCACCGCTTTCCCGGCCATAGAATGATTATTCGCGGCCGCAGGCTCATTCTATGTCCGGAATAAAGGCGTTTTGGCGATATTCGTGGACACAGAATGGCCCCGAATGCCGGAATCTTCATTCTGTGGCCGCCAAAAACGGGTGTAGACTTATCCCGCCTGCTCTATGACAATCAAAGCTTTGTTGTAATAGGGTTTCCCCTCGGAATTCGTTCCGTAATCGCTGATCTCGACGAAGAAAACGAGCGTCTTCCCGGTTTTGTTTTCCTTCGCACGGATAGAATACTCAACCTGAGAAGGATCTATGACTTTCCTTTCTGTAGAAAAATGATTTGAATCCAGCTGATAGGCATCTCCCATACTCGTAATGAATGTGTCATTCATGATCCGCCCCTCACTCTTCGGATAACCGGCGGCAATCACCGCGACCCCTCCTTCTTTTCCTATAGCATTCACCGAAACCTCCATCCATGCCGGCAAATAATGATTATCGGGAGAATCCGGAGTCAAAGGAAGTACCCCGAAACTGTAGGAACGAAGGGCTGCCAAATCCCCGGTAGAGTCGCCAGCGTTATTATTACCAGGAGAATTCGTCAACATATCAATGATTAAAGAATCGGGAATGACAATGTCGTCGCCGCCTTCCTGATTCATGCACCCCGTCAGAGCAAATAACACAGTAAGCAATAGAGCAAAAGAATGTTTCATTTTTCAGGACTTTTTGTAATGTCTAATAGATGCTGGAATGGTAGTCGATCTCCTGGAAAGTCAGCAGCGTTTCAAAATCATAGGTCTTACCATCGTCGGATGTCAGGCGGACACGAATGTGCTTTGGCTCGACCGGATCGGGGAGTTTATCGAAAGTAAGGAAGATGAAATTAAGGATGCTCAGGTCTTCGGGCTTGACATCCACCCCTCGCTTGCAGATGTTGAATACCTGCTTACCATCTTTGCTTTTCAACACATCTGTATCAAAATAAAGTTGATAATCGTTTCGTAAAATCCGGCTGGGCGAGGTTGTGGCAAAATGAAGAATATCAAGCAGGGATGACCCGGCGGGATGAGCCGCATCAAAGTCTTCGGTACAACTGACTTCTAATGCAGTGAAGTCAATGGTAGAAAAATAATGACCGAACGAGGCCTGTCTGATTGCGCTCCAACTGACCGGCGGATTCTTCCAGTCTCCGTGTTTTTCACATAGAGTCTCATAAATGTGTGAGCCCGATGTGTACGATTTCCCCGTTTTCAGATAAAACCAAATGGACTGATCAATCTTCTCAAAACCGGAAATACTTTGTGAATAGTAAATGAAATCGTCAATACTATTGTTTTCGGAGACTCTTTCCGCTTTCGTTGTCATTTCCCAAGGGACGTCGGTATAACCATACACTAAATGATCAGGGTGAAAATACCAGTCGTCCATACAGCTGACAGCAGACAATATGGCCGTAGCTGTCATTATCAGGATGCTAAGACATAAGCGTTTGAAGGTCATACAAGTAATCTTTATTGCTATACATAGATGCAGAAGACATCTAAAATGTTGCGTATCGTCTCAACAATTCTTGGTAAAGTTTTCGTCCTATCCTGTCTTTTTTGAAAGTGACTTCATGAACAATAGGAATGGTCGTGATTTGCACGCTCCGGATTCCGCTCCGGAAGAAATCTATTTGTTCAGGCGCTACCCGGAATTGAGCGGCTACATAATTGGTTGTATTGTCTGAGACGATGACGGGTGTTGTATTCCCGAGCGAAATCCCGTTCAAAACGAGGCGTTCTCCTTCAAAGTTCTGAAAGGAGATGGTCGGATTTACAGACAAGAAGATAGGGCCGTCTGAAGATAAAGAGACAGATATAAACGAGTCTCTTCCATCAGAGAACACAGAATAATGTGCTTCACCCGCTCCGGGCCCGAACACAGGGGCATAAGCGTATCGAATTCCTAGCAATGAGGAGCAAGAGGTCGTAAGGTACACGACCGAAAGAACGAACAATAATAATCTATTCTTCATGAACGATAACTATAGAAAGATCCTATGCCGCGGCAGAGGTCACGGCATAGGAAATACTCGATTAAAGGAACTCAACAACAGTCCCTGTGGCATAGGCAGTTATTTTGGTATAAACACCGAGAACAGTTTGCTCGTGGATGCTGACGGAGGCGTTAACAACAGCTTGAGAACCGGTCAATTCGGCATTCTGAATCATCTGGTTCATGGCAGATGCTTTTGTTTCCGCAGTCTTATAACCACCGATACCGAAAAGGTACGTTCCGGATGATTCACCACTGACATGTTTAACAATAGTAAAATTGTTTTGTGAAAGAACCACGTTGGTCTGCAACTGGTTCTGGTTGAATGTCAACCCCGCCGAGGCACCACAACTGCTGATGAGCATAATGCAGCAGCCAACAATTGTAATTAAAAGGCTCTTTTTCAGTTTTAGAGAGGTTTTTTTCATGATTTTTTGCGTTTAATTCGATGGCAAAGGTAGGGCGGAAGAAGCGGCCAACAAGATTTTGGTGGCCGGAAATACTATAATTTAGAAAATAAAAACGGCCTCCCAGTGCGTTCAGAGGCCGATTATAATATGTGGCGAAAATTAAATCTATAATTCAAGAAAAATGGACGCAAATCTATTGAGACGAACCATCGAGAAGGGTTAAAAAGTCTATTTGATGTGGTGTATGTATAGACTCTACCTCTTTTTTCAACCGCCATTTTGTTTGATATACATCTTGCTCGCTCATGTGGAGTAATAGGGCTATCGTCCGAATCTTGAACCCGGCGAAAAGATAGCAGGCGGTCTGGAAAAACAGTTCCCGATGATTGGGGTGCTCTGTTCGGAGGTGTGCCATGATTCTGTCGAACTGTTCGTTAATCTTATGTTCGAGCATAGAAGACTGTTTTTCGCCAATGCCGAGGCTCTTCAAAAGACCACGGACTTCAGCGCAAACAGAATTATCTTGCGAGGATCTCCCTTCGGTTTTGTAGTAAATGTTGCAGAGATCGCTCAGCCTTTTGAAGGATTCTTGGCTAAGATGAAAGAATTCTTGTCTGAGTCCGGCTTGTCGCAGAGAAGCCTCTGTCAGCTTGGAGGACAGATCGTTAACGGCAAGTTCATAATTTTGATTTTGCTCCACAAGCTCTTGAACAGTCTTCATCAGTTCCATGTTATTTTGTTTGACGCGTTCCTGCAAACGGCGAACGACGAGAAAGATGATAAAAGCGAAAGCCAGAATAGAAACAACAAGAAGGTAGTTGACCCATCTTCTTAATAAGGTTTCTTTCGTTAACATCTCGTTTTGTAAAGAATAGAAATCACGCTGTGCTTTTACTGTAGATTGCCGGAGGATTATTCTTAGCCCTTCTGTCTGTTTTAAAGAAGAATTTTCAAGTAGTGAGTACGCAGATTCAAAGTCTTTTTCTTGTTCTTTTATTTTACTCTTCCAGAATACATAGATATAATTGTCCTGTAACCCCAGTTCTTCCAATTGATTTAAAACGGCTTCGCTTTGTCGGGCATGATTTGTTTTAAACAAACAATAAGCATAAGCGCCCCAATACTGAATGCCGGGAAGGGAAGGGTTGATAGAACGCGCTTTTGTGAAAAGATCAAAGGCTTCAGAATAGTTTTGATGATAGGTTACATTCAAAAGAGCATAATCTGCAAGGATGGACGGAAGAGAGTTCTGGTTGATTTTGTTGGATGTCAGGATTCTCAGATAAAGAGAATCAGCCGCTTGATAGTCTTGTAAATTATTGTGTTGGCGGGCTATGTTATATAAGACGGCATTAGCGAGCAAAGTGTCTCCTGCGGCAAGGCAGTAATTATATGCCTCTTGTGAATACATCAAGGCCTCTTCAAACAAGTAAGAATTGTTGTATGTATCTGCTATGGCCTGACAGACCAACGCCTTGAATCGATTGTCACCAAGAGAGGTAGCATATTCCCGTGCACGGAAAAAAGAAAGGATGGCCTCGTCGTAGTGGCGGCCATTGTATTGGATGCGGCCGAGGTAGTACCAGGGCTTGGCGCGATTGGTAAGGGGCTTGTGATGGTCGTACCAGATAATGGCCGGCATTACGACACCAACATCGGTCGTGTCGATCCAATTTTTGTCGAGAGCTATGGCATGGAGGAGGGCATAGCGGGCCTTGAGGCTCAGCGTTCCCAGCGAAGTGGTGTCAATGCTCCGGATGATGGCCAGTGCGCTGTCAGGCCGTGTCTGCATATAGGATTCTGCCATGTCCAGACGGCTTCGGATGTCCCGGTTTCCGCATCCAGCCAGCAGCACCGCTATAGAGAGGATGAATAATAGTCGTGCTTTCATCTAAATCATTCCTTTAAATCGCAGCCATAAGGCGAAGAATTGGTCATACAGGCTATACACATTCTTGTCCACAGTGATAAAGTCCTTTTCAAGCAAGCCTTTGAGCGCGGAGCTCGCACTGCTGGCTGAATAGAGTTTATGTTTGTTGATAAATTTTCCTCCTGTCACGGAAGAGGCTTTTCCTTCGCGGGCTACGGCCAGAAATACTAAACGTTGCTTTTCCGGCATCTGGTAGTATAGTGATTCATAAGTGTCGGAAGAGAGGCTGAGGATGAAATCGATGGCTTCGTCTACCATGGGAACCTCGCAGGTGGAACCTTTTTCCGTTAGGGAAAACAAGACGTTCAGAATGCGGTGCATATAGCTGGTCACGGCATCAAACCGCTCGTAAAGCGAAGCAACTACAGCTCTGTCCAAATGCTTGCCGGCAGATTCAAACTTGTCCACGCAGAAGTCTGTGTAAACCGTCAGATCCAAAGGTTGGAGGTTCATGATGGAAACGGACTGATAGAAAGGGCGGGATGGTGAAGTGAATATGTCGTTCATCATATGGCGCTGAGACCCGGAGAAAATGAAATGGGTATGGGTGCAACGCTGAACATAAGTTCGTAGGGTTGCTTCAACCGTTTCTTCATCATAGCGTGTAATTTGTTGAAACTCATCGATAGCCACAAGGCATGGTTTATCCGCCTGATTGAGAAAAGTGAAGATTTCGTCCAATGTGATAGCCGGATTATTGAGGACGCCAAGCCCGACGCTCCATGTGGGCATTCCGTTCATGTCGAACGAAATCTCTGATCTTAAGGAAGAGACTATGTTGATGAATCTCTCCCAAACTTTCTTGCCTTTGGGGCGGAGTTCTTCCAGTACCGCCTTGCCCAGCATATTGACGAAGTCGCGCAGGTTTTTCGTGGCGTAGATGTCCACAACGAAGCAATAGTGGGTGCGACGGATTTCTTCATCATCGAAGACGTGCCAGATCAGGTCTGTTTTTCCCAGACGTCTGGGCGAAATGAGGGCAACGTTGTTTTCGTTGAGCAGCAACTCCCGGAGCGTTGCGGTTTCCTGCACGCGGTCGCAAAAGTATGTTGCGCCGGCATATCCATTGGTGACGAAAGGATTGTTCATGAGATTAATTCCTTAGTGATGACAAAATTAAGAAATAATAACGAATTACTATAAAGTAATTATCATAAAATGATAAAATAGCTGCTGATTCCTTATTTCTGCCAAACTGGCGCAATCGCATCCCCCTCTAGAGTCCTTCTCGCGGGGGTCCTCGTGCGCCAAGGGCCGATTATGGACGTAGGCGCAAGGCCTCCTGCCTCTGAAGGACATAGAAGGCCTTTATCTGTGCGCCACTTTGGCGAAAATCGAGAATCTTGGTCGAGCTTCGGTCGGCTATCTCCTGCCAGGCCAGAAGGAAGCCCGCTTCCTTTCCGGCCTGGCAAGGATAGCCGAGAATTCATTGATGGCCGGACAGGGAGGCGGTTAACGAGGGCGAAGGCAATTGTGGCTGAAGTGGTTATCTCCCGGCTGGCCTGCAGGGAGCCAGAGAGGGGCTCCCTGCGTCCAGCCGAGGATAACCGATCGGCCTTCGTCGTAGCGGACCAAGCGGCGCCTGCAACCGTTTCACATCCAGAGGGACGGCGCAAAGGATCATAGGGAGGATCTCCATCCATGGGCGTCCCAAAAACAACTGCGCGCAAACGACTGTCTCCTGACGGTCGTTTGCGCGCAGTGATTCAATAGCCGTCGGGAGCTTTTAATAAAACTCGATGACCGTGCCGGTCGCGAAGGCGGTGATTTTGGTGTAGATGCCGAGGACTGACTGTTCGTGGAGGCTGACCGAGGCGTTGACGATGGCCTGGGAGCCGGTCAGTTCGGCGTTGAGGATCATCTCGTTCATCGCGGAGGCTTTTGTTTCGGCCGCCCGATAGCCGCCGATGCCGAAGATGTAGGTCGAGGATGCTTCGCCGCAGACGTTCTTGACGACAAAGAAATTGTTCTGTGAAAGAACGACGTTGGTCTGCAACTGGTTCTGGTTGAACGTCAGTCCCGCCGAAGCGCCGCATCCGCTCACCAGCACCAGGCTCAGGCAGATCAGCGCCAAAGAAAGGAGTCTCTTCATAGTAACAAATGATTATGGATTATTCTGTTTGTTTTCGGCCGCGATTTGCTGCAAAAAATGCACCATCTACGGCCCCAGAACGAGGTTTTCCGGAAAAGGGATGCGCACGATTTTTGCATCTGAGAGGCCGTTCAGACAGCATTCCTGATGAAGCGGAAGGTTCGCGGAGCGGGATGTGTGCTGGAGATTATTGTAGATGTAGGAGGAATGCCATGAGAAAGACTGTTCATCTTTGTCTTTCGTCTCACGACGAAGTAATGTTCCGGAGCGAGGCCGATTTGCGGATGGGCTTCAACTGTTTTGCCCTTTCTGTTTTGTCGACGGAATCCCGTGCGCTGGCCGAAGGTTTTCTGACGACCCATCACCACAGCTTGATCCAAACGGATGCTCCGAAGGAGGCGATGTTCCGAAACCGGAATGCCTATTCGCGCTATTTCAACACAAAGTACAAGCGGAAAGGCCGCTTGGGTGAAAAACTGTATTTCCTGTTGGAGATAGAAGGGCTTCATCATACGTTGGCCGCCCTCAATTATGTCAACAGGCAGGGATTGCATCACGGATTGGCCACGACGCCTTTCGACTATCCGCATGGGTCGGCGAACGCTTTCTTCCGGAAACAACTGGGGAAAGACACGCCTGTTACACTCTTGCCTGCGGCTTTCCGAAATCGGTATTTACCTTCGAATGTCTCTCTTCCGGCGAAATACCGCATGAACGAAGCGGGTCTGTTGCTTCGGGAAGATATTCTGGATACGGCGTATGTAGAAGAACTGTATATTTCTCCTCGCAGTTTCCTCTTTCAGATGAATCGCAACGGCGATGAGGAGTGGGATATCGAAGCGCAAAAGAAAGAAAACGACACACAACCGATTACACTGGATCTGTTGGAAACGGGCGTTCCGGATTACGAGGCCCGCATGGCTCGCATCGCCGAGCAGGGGAAAGTCAACTATAGCCGGATGACGGACATCGAGCTTTGCCAACTGATCGATACGCAAATCCTGCCGAATCTGTCGGGTTATCCGGAGACGGTTTCTATTTACTCAATCGAGCAGGCCCGGCGAGAGAAACTCTTCGACTGGCTTTGGGAGGAAAGCATGGATGCTCGATACCGGAACAAGCGGTCTGTTTTTCAAGGAAAGACCATCACGCAGCCACAGTTGGCCCGCTGTCTCTGTCTGAGGTATCGTTACCCGGCCAGGCGGGAGAAGGCATCGGACACAGAATGGTGATTGCGCCGGCTACTGCCATTCTGTGGCAGCAAAACTGGCGGATTCGGCCGAAGTTTGGCCACAGAATGGCTTCCAGCAGCCATATTCTCATTCTGTGGCCGGGACGGCTGCCGGAGGGGCGCGCGACAGAAAAAAGAAAGGCCGACCCGCAGGGGCCGGCCTTTCAGGTTTTTGTGTCGGAGAGGATTACTCCTCGCGACGGCCACGGCGTTCGCCACGGTCGCCACCGCGACGGTCACCACGGTCACCGCGGCGGTCGCCACGACGGTCACCGCGCGGACGGCGGTCGCCACCGCGACGCTCACCGGCTGCACCCTGTGCAGCGGCGTTGACACCGGCGTTCGGCGACAGGTCGCGCTTGCCGTAAACTTCACCGTTGCAGATCCAAACCTTGATGCCGAGCACGCCGACTTTGGTGTGAGCCTCTGCCAGTGCGTAGTCGATGTCGGCACGGATGGTGTGGAGCGGCGTACGTCCTTCCTTGAACATCTCGCTGCGAGCCATTTCGGCGCCGCCGACGCGGCCGGCGATCTGGATCTTGATGCCCTCGGCGCCCATGCGCATCGTCGAAGCGATGGCCATCTTGATGGCACGACGATACGACACACGGCCTTCGAGCTGGCGGGCGATGTTGTTGGCCACGATGTTGGCGTCAACCTCGGGACGCTTCACCTCGAAGATGTTGATCTGGACGTCCTTGTTGCAGATCTTCTTGAGCTCTTCCTTCAGTTTGTCGACCTCCTGGCCGCCTTTGCCGATGATGATACCCGGACGGGCGGTGTGGATGGTGACGGTGATGAGTTTGAGCGTACGCTCGATGACGATCTTCGACAGGGAAGCTTTCGCCAGACGGGCGTTCAGATACTCGCGGATCTTGGAGTCCTCGAGGATGCGGGAAGGATAGTCACCGTACCAGTTGGAATCCCAACCACGGATGATACCCAGACGGTTGCTGATAGGATTGGTCTTCTGTCCCATGATTATGCCTCAGCGGCCTCCTGTGCCGGTTCTTCTGCAGGTTTTTCATTTTTGGTTCCGACGATCACCGTCACGTGGTTGGAACGCTTGCGGATGCGGGCGGCCCGACCCTGCGGGGCGGTGCGGATGCGCTTGAGCTGACGGCCGCCGTCGACCATGATGGTCTGGACGAACACGTTGCCGTTCTCCAGCTCCTTGCGCGAATCTTCGTTCTTGGCTTCCCAGTTGGCGACGGCGCTACGCACCAGTTTCTCCAGCCGGTAAGAAGCCTCTTTCTTTGAATAGTGGAGAATATCCAAAGCGCGGTTGACTTCGACACCCCGGATCATGTCGGCCACCAGGCGCATCTTGCGGGGCGAAGTAGGGACATCATTCAGCTTTGCAATCGCTGTGTGTCTCTTTATCTCTTTCAGCCTCTCGGCCATTTCTCTTTTACGAGCTCCCATTGTGTACTCTTTTTAAAATTTTAACGGTTGCCGGAGTGGCCTTTGAAGGTACGGGTCGGAGCAAATTCTCCGAGCTTGTGACCCACCATGTTCTCCGTGACATAGACCGGAATAAACTTGGTGCCGTTGTGGACGGCGATCGTGTGGCCTACGAAGTCAGGGGAGATCATGCTGGAGCGGGACCAAGTCTTGATGACTTCTTTCTTCATCGTGCCCTCGTTCATCGCGAGCACTCTCTTCTCCAGAGCTTCCTGGATGTACGGACCTTTTCTAAGTGAACGACTCATAATCTTAATGCAGTTTTATTCCGTTATTTCTTTCTTCTCTCGATGATGAACTTGTTGGAAGTCTTCTTCGGGTTACGAGTCTTGTAGCCCTTCGCAGGCAGACCCTTGCGGGAACGCGGGTGTCCGCCGGAAGCGCGGCCTTCACCACCACCCATCGGGTGATCCACAGGGTTCATCACGACACCACGGTTGTGCGGCCGGCGGCCCAGCCAGCGACGACGGCCGGCTTTGCCGTGGCTTTCCAGGTTGTGGTCGGCGTTGGAGACGGTACCGACGGTGGCGCGGCAGGTCACCAGCACCATGCGGGTCTCGCCCGAAGGGAGACGGAGGATGGCGTGGCCGCCTTCACGGGCGGTCAGCTGGGCGAACGTGCCGGCGCTGCGTGCCATCGCGCCGCCGTTGCCCGGGCGGAGTTCGATGTTGTGCACGAGGGTACCGAGCGGAATCTCTGCCAGCGGCAGTGCATTTCCGATTTCAGGAGCGACTCCGGAGCCGGATGCGATGACCTGGCCCACTTTGAGTCCGTTGGGAGCAATGATATAACGCTTCTCACCGTCGCCATAGACGACCAGCGCAATGCGGGCACTGCGGTTCGGGTCGTACTCGATGGTCTTGACGGTAGCGGTGTAGTTGTCTTTGTCGCGCAGGAAGTCGATGACGCGGTACATTTTCTTGTGACCGCCACCGAGGTAGCGCATCGTCATCTTGCCCTGGTTGTTGCGGCCGCCGGTTCCGCGGAGCGGACGGAGGAGGCTCTTTTCAGGGGTCGAGCAGGTGATCTCGTCGAATGCGCTGATCGCCTTATTGCGGGTACCGGGGGTAACCGGTTTGAACTTACGAATTGCCATGGCCTTTAAATGTTGCTGTAGAAGTCAATCTTATCATCTCCGGCCAAGGTGACGAACGCTTTCTTGTAGTGGTTCGTCCGGCCTGTCTGTAAACCGTCTTTCGTATAGCGGCTCTTGCGTTTACCGTGGTAGTTCACCGTATTGACATCCTTTACCGAAACACCATACATCTGCTCTACCGCCTTCTTGATCTCAATCTTGTTGGCGTCGCGGTCAACAAGAAAACCGTAACGGTTGAGCTTGTCGCCCAGGACCGTCATCTTCTCAGTTACGAGGGGTTTGATTAAAATTCCCATTGTCTTCAGGTTTTATTTGCGTCTTTCAGCGAGAATGTCCTGCACACCGTCCACGAGCACGAGCCGGTTGGCGTCCACGAGGGTGTAGGTGTTGATTTCGTCAATGGTGATCACCTTGACTTCAGGAAGGTTGCGAGACGACAGGTAAATGTTCTTAGAATTTTCGGGAAGCACGACGAGGGTCTTGCGGCCGTTGGCCTTGAGGTTCTCCAGGATCTTGATGAACTCCTTGGTCTTGGGAGCGTCCATGGTGAACGGTTCGACCATCGTGATGGCGTTCTCCTTGGCCTTGTAGGAAAGGGCGGAGAAGCGGGCGAGCTGCTTGACTTTCTTGTTGAGCTTGAAGTCGTAGTCACGGGGTTTCGGTCCGAAGGTGTTGCCACCGCCCACGTAGATGTTCGACTTGATGCTGCCGTGGCGAGCGCCGCCGCCGCCTTTCTGGCGACCCATTTTCTTGGTGGAGAAAGCGACTTCGCTGCGGTCCTTGGTCTTATGCGTGCCCTGGCGCTGAGCGGCCAGATACTGCTTCACGTCCAGATAGATCGCGTGGTCGTTGGGCTCAATGCCGAAGATGGCATCATCGAGTTCGGCCTGCTTGCCGGAAGCGGTGCCGTCGATTTTCAAAACGTCGAGTTTCATTGCGCTTAGTCCTCCAAAATTACATAAGAACCCTTGGCTCCGGGGACGGAACCCTTGACGATGACGAGATTGTTCTCAGGGATGACCTTGATGACCTCGAGGTTGAAAACCTTCACGCGGTCACCACCCATGTGGCCGGCCATGCGCATGCCCTTGAACACGCGGGAAGGCCACGAGGATGCACCCATGGAACCGGGGTGACGGAGACGGTCGTCCTGACCATGCGTCTGTCCGCCGACGCCCTGGAAGTGATGGCGTTTCACAACGCCCTGGAAACCTTTACCCTTGGAGATACCGGTCACGTCGACCCACTTGATGCCGCGTTCGGCCATCGAAGCCAGCGTGAACGTATCGCCGAGCTTGAGCTCCATCGGGTAGTCATTCTTGAACTCGACGAGCTTGCGCTTGGGCGTGGTTCCTGCCTTTTCAAAGTGCCCCTTCAGGGGCTTGCTGGCGTGCTTTTCAGAGATGTCGTCATAGGCAAGCTGCACGGCGTCGTATCCATCTTTCTCGACGGTGCGGATTTGCGTGACTACGCACGGACCAGCCTCGATAACAGTGCATGGAAGATTTTTTCCCTCGGCACTGAAAACGGAAGTCATTCCGATTTTTTTTCCAATAATACCAGGCATTTGGTGCTTAATTTATTGTTTTATAATAACTTAAATAGCCCTGCGCGTTTTTCGCAGGGCTGCAAATGTACGGAGAATAATCCAAATGGCCAAACTTTTTTAGATTTTTCTTGTTATGCAACAGACACTTATGGCCTGTATGGCGAATCATCGCGACATCCGTGGCGCCAGGGGCCGAAATCAGGCCTTGGCGCAAAGAAATCGGCCCCACACGCTCTGTGGGGCCGACAGGTTTGCGGCTATTTGGCGAAAGCCGTTATTCTCCGTGGATCCGTTTGACGGCTTTGGTCATCTCGCGGCGGAGGCGCGGGGACAGGTGCTGGTGGCGCAGGCAATCGGTCAGGCAGTCGGCAATCTTGTCGCGCTCGATCGAATAGCAGAACCAGCCGAGCGCCTCGGCCATGATGATGCGCAGGTTCTCGTCTTCCGTGGGGTCGGAAACCATCTTCAGCAGGTCGTCGGTGCGCCAGTGGAGCGGATAGTTGCGCAGCGACCGGATGGCGAACTCCCGCTCAGAGGGTCCGTCATCGCCCGCAGCGGCCGTCTTGTCGAGGATGGTCTGCATCTGCTCCTCGATGCGCTTGGCCGTGCGCTGCATGCGCGGCGTAGCGGCGTAGTCGGCGGGCAGGTCGGCCGGGTTGAATTGGGAGATGGCGCTGTTAGCGGCATACTGGGCACGGATCACTTCGTCGCTTTCGTTCTCGATCTTCACCAGCGGGGCCACGAAGCGAGGATCGCCCATCCGGCCGGCCATGTGGCAGCTCTCACGACGGATGCTTTCGAACGGATCGTTGAACCCTTGGAGGATTACCTGCACGGTGTTCTCGTCGGCGAACGGTGCGATGGCCTGAAGGGCCTGGCGCCGCACGATCCACGAAGGATCGCTCTCAAAGACGGCGCGGATCTCGGCGGAGGTCATCTTGCCCGTTTCTGCGCGGTGCTTCAGCGAGGCGGCACGCTTCACGGCTTCCAGTGCCGGGGCGTCTTCGGCCACGGGCGAGAAGTGGAAGGTCGGGTCGCCGATCAGGTGCGATTCGAGCCAGCAGAATTCCTTCTGCCAGGTACCCAGCCGCTCGCCGAGTGCGAGCAGGCCCACCAACTGGTCGGCCCATTTGTCCTGCAGCACGTTGACCGTGTTGCCCTGGGCCGCGACGCATTCGCCTTCGCCGAAGATGTGGTAGCCGGCCACGTAGCCCGGCTCGTGGAAGGAGCCGTTGTAGCAGGCGTTCAGGATCACGAACTTCGCGTTGGTGTGAATCTTGGCCAGGTCTTCGAGCGAGATGTTCACGTCGGCCTTGGCAATCGAGTCGCCTTTGGCTTCGGCGGCGAGGGCTTCGGGCGAGAACATACTGCGGTCGAGATGATACTCGGCGCAGGCCTCGTCGGCAAAGGCATCGGCCTTCTCCTGGCCGCGGCGCGCGAGCAGGCGCTGGTAGTAGCTGCGCAGCGAGCGCTTGAGCTCCACGATGTTCTCCTGCAAGCCCCGGGCGGGATAGCTTCCGTTGATGTACTGCGTGTCGGGCGCGCCGTGCTCACTGAACATAAACACGTCGGTGGCTTTCCGCTGCAGCTCCGTGAAGAGCTTGTACTTCATATACGGATCCTGCCGGAAGTTATAGAAGTGGTTGCCCGACGACTGCTTGAAGGCGGCCGGGAAATACTCCCGGAAAAGCAGCGGCTGCTGCCGCCACACCGTGAGGCAGTCGGAGTTGTAGCCGTGGCCCGCGAAAAAGAGGAAATGGTCGAGGGGATCGCCCGCGTCCTGTACCTTCTTGTGGGCGGCCACCACTTTCTTCAGGTAGTTGCGTAGCACCGCATCGTGGTCGCCCGGATAATCGGTCGGCACGAGGATGCGGCCGGAGTAATACGCCGGCTGCACGTGCTGGGCGCCTTTTTCCGTCAGGTTATAATAGAAGTGTCCCAGGGAATCGAGGCCGATGAACTCGAAGTCCAGCGCCGGATCGTCGTAGTAGCGGTCGGAGGTGACCGACGACTCGATCATCGGGAAGGTGTTCTCGTTCATCTTGAAGGCCGTGGTCATATGCTGGCCCTGGCGGACCCGCACCACGGGGATGTCCCCGATGAAGACCATGCCTTCGAGGGCGGGCTTCTTCTTGGCCAGGGCGGCGATGCGGGCTTTCACCAGTTCAGGCTTGGCCCAGTCGCCGGCCAGAACAACCGCATTCAGCCCTTCAGACACGAGCTGGTCGCGGTAGGCGTCCACCTCGGCCTTGCAGGCCGCATAGGAGGCATTGTCGATGAAGATGGCGAACGTCGCGGTGGATTTCGGAGCCTTCGGGGCAGCTTCCATCTGCGGCCCTGCGAGCAGCAGGGCGGCAAGCGTCATTAAGAAAACAGAGATCCCTTTCATCGCATATACTCCTTCAGACGGTTGATGGTTTTGGTCAGTTCATCGGCCAGGGCCGGGTCTATGCCCGGTTCGGTGGCGAGGATCTTCTCGCAGCCGGCGATGATGTCGGCCCGGTTCCAGGCACGCACGAACCAACCCATGGCTTCGGCCAGTAAAATGCGGTACTGCAGGTCTTCCGACGTGTCGGACAGTTTCCGCAGCGCATCGGGCACGAGGGCCGGATAGGGGTTGTTGCGCAGCGACTGCGTGAACGACTTCTTGTAGCGCTTGTAGTCCGGGTCGGTCATCGCTCGCAGGCTCGACACGTACATGTTGCGGGCGCTGTTCAGGTTAGCCTGTACATTCTTGTGGAAGGCCTCGCTATCGTAGAGATCGGCCTTTTCAATGGCGTCGTCAAAAAGGTCGCCGGCCAGCCCGGTGTCAAGATGACTCAGGCTCTGCCACACGTTGAAGACGATGCGCTCGCTCAGCCAGTCTGCCATATACAGCCGGACGATGTACGGCACGAAGTCGTTCCGCCCCACCTTGCCCATATAATACACGGCTTTGCGGCGGATGAATTCGTAGGGATCCTCCAGGGCAGCCTTCAGCACAGTGGCGTAATTGCCGTCGTTGTAGAAGGGCAGCAGATGCAGGCACTGGAGCCGCTGGGTGTAGTACGGGCTGCTGAAATAGGTGTCGCGCAGCAGGTCGGAGAGCCCGTCGTACTTGAGGTCAAAGAGCTTGTAGAGCGCCAGCGACTGCAGGTCGGCGGGCAGGGCTTCGTTGCGCAGGACGGAGAGCCAGTAGGCCGTGTCCTTGTTGCGCAAGTCAACGCCGGCCGCTCCATCCGTCGCGGTGAAACGGAAGGTCGGGTCGCCGATCACGTGGCTCTCGAGGATATGGACCTGCTGGGCCCACTGTCCCACGCTATACCCTTCCGCCAGCATTCCGAGCAGGTCGGACGACGATTTGTCCTGCAGCACGTTGACCGAGTTGCCCAGACAGGCAATGGTGCGGCCGCTGCCAAGGATGTATTCGGCGGCGATGAAATCCTGTTCGCGGAAGTCGCCGTTGTAGCAGGCGTCGAAAATCACGAAGCGGGGATTGGGATTGTATTTCCGCACGTCTTCCAGCACAATGCCGGTTTTCAGGTCGTCGATCGAGTCCTGGGCGACGACGGCGGGATCGTCCCAGCCGGCGAACCAGGTGGAGTCGATGCCGTATTGCCGGATGTTTTTCTCCATCGTGGCTTTCGGGTCGCTGCCGTAACGCACGTTGCGGCGGAGCAACTGGCGCGCGGCCAGTTTTCCGGCCTGATACATCTCGTCTTCCGACTCGGGATCGGGCGCGTGGGTGAGCCACTGGCGGTCAGGCGTGCCGTGCTCGTGGAAGAACATCAGATCGACGTCCTTGCGGGCCAGTTCCCGTGCCAGCACGTCCTTGATGTCTGGATACATGTAGAACATGTAAAACTTCGCGCCGTCCGCGTCGCGGAACGCGGCGGGCATCTGTTCACGCAGGGTGATGCTCTCATCTTTCCACGCGGAAAGACTGTTGGAGAACGAACCTTCGCCCGTGTAGGAGACCACGCGGTCGAGTGGATTGTTTTCCTTGTGCGCCGCTACGGCCTTCTTCAGATAGGCTCGGATCTGCGCGAATCCTTCCTCGCCGGGCAGAGTGGCCCGGATGCGGCCCGTGTAGATGTCACTGTGGATGCGCTGCGCGGAGTCGCCGGTAAGCCAGTAGTAGAACAGGTCGTGGCGCGTGCTGTCCTGCGCGATGAAGCGGAACTTCAGCCCGAAGTCATCGTAGAAGCGGTCGGAAGGCACACTCGAGTCGAACATCGGGAACTGCTGCTGGTCCATCTTGAAGGCCGAGGTGAAGTGCTGGGCGCCGCGGACCATCGCCACGGGGATGTCGCCCACAAACACGGCTCCTTCCAGGCCCTTGTCGCGGTACAGCTGCCGGATGCGGTCGCGCACCTGTTCGGGCGTGTTCCAGTCGCCGGCGAGGATCTCGGCCGGGAGGCCTTCCGCGGTGATGACGTCACGGTAGGCTTCCAATTCGGCGCGGCAGGCCTGCGCCGTGGCCTTGTCCACGAAAATGGCGAACGACCTTTGCGCAATTTGCTGTGCCCCGAGACCGGAGCACAGCAAAAGCGCAAGGATCAGAAGAAAGAATCTTCTCATACGGTAAGATTAGAAGGTGAAACCGACCGTGAACGTCGCAAACAGACGGTTGGCTTCCAGATGCAGCGGCTTCAGGTAGTCGCCGGCCAGCTGGCAGAACATCGCGGTGCGTCCGGTCAGCGGGAAAGCTACGTTCACGGAAAGGCCTGCATTGAGGCAGTCGGCCGTCTTGTAATCGAAGTCCTTATTGTAGAATTCGGTGATGATGACCGATTGCGGGTCGGGGCCGCCGTACGAATAGATGCCGTCGAGGTTCTTGCGGTAAGCGCCGTGCAGGGCTCCCAGCACCGACACGTCGCCGATCAGGAAGTTCTTCTTGGCATACAGTTCACCGGTGATGTTCTTGTAGGACATCGACGATTCCGGCAGGAGGTACTTGTCGTTGTGCTCGTCGTAGGACGCCTTGACGCCGGCCATCCAATTGTAGCCCGCTTCACCCTTGCGGAAGAAGTCGTAGCCCAGGGACACGTGCCACAGGTCGTAGTTGCTGCGGACGTATTTGCCGATGGTCTGCCATTCCACGCCCAGTTCCTGCAGGAACTCGACGCCGTCGGTCGTCCGGTGGAAGCCTTCTGCCGTGACCTTGCTGAGCACCTCGTCGCTCTCGGCGAGGATCTGGGCCTTGCCGAAGATCTTCTGCTGGACGGTGGAGCCCCTGCGCCGGGGTTTGGTCGGCGTCTCGAAGGCATCGACCAGCTGGTAGGTGTAACCGCCTTCGGCCAGGACCTTGAGGTCGCGGCCGCCGAAACCGTACTGCAGGGAACCGCCGTACAGGTTACGGTTGTAGTAGAAGGTGCCGATGCCGCTCAGGGAACCGATCACGGCGTCGGTGAAGTTGCCCAGACCGCGGAGGATATAGGCCACCTGGTCCTGCTGGCTGTTACTGTTGACGGGCGCCTCGCGGATGGTGCCGTTGCGGTAGATGCCCGACAGGCCGACGGTGTGGCCGCTGAAGTGGAAGGCGACGGCCGGCTCCACGGTGATGCCGTATTCATAGTCGGAGCAGCGGGGGTCCACCTGTTTGGCGCCGCTCTCGGTGAAGTAGTTGGCGCTCACGCCGAAGGCAACCAGATCGGCGACCAGCGGGGTCGCCGCCTTGAACGACATGTCGTAGCGCTGTTTCTTCCACGGGCTGACATTGGCGTCGGATACGATGAACGGGAGGTCGTCCTCCAGGTTCAGGGTCATCGTATTGAAGCGGGTATCTTTGGCGGAAGTGTTCTTGTAGTCGAAGGAACCCCAGACAAAGCCTCGGCCGAGCTTCGCGGCACCCGAGGTGGCGATGTCCAGTATGTTGGTGTTGCCTTCCGGCTGCGGACGGAAATCGCCGCGGCCGAGTCCGTAGCCGAACATAAGCTCATGGTAGATGTTCAGCGGATCGACGGAGAGACCCGCTGCGTTGGCGGAATTGAACCAGACCGACTGGACCTTGGTCAGTTCGACCCCGGCCGGATAGCCGGTCCCACTGCCCTGCGCCGCGGCACTGAGCGCGATACCCAGCACCATCACTGAAATCAGGAAATATCTTTTCATATTCTTCTTCATTTTAGGGTCAGTCATTATTTGGAGGCCGGACTCCAGGACGGGGCGCCGACATTGTCGCGACGGACCACGGCCACGTCGTTGACCTGGAAGTCGTCGGAGGAGTTGTTGGTATCCATATAAAGGTTGCGGCCGTTCTTGGATTCGCGAATCTTGCGGCTCACGCTCTTGCCGGTATAGGTGCCGCCTGTGAAGGTGGCGCCGGCGTCGAGGATGGTCGGCATACGTTTCTGGTTGATCTTGGTGGCGTTGTTTACCAACTCCACGGCATCGACGATGCAGTCGATCGGGAATTCCTTGGCCTGCGTGGAATAGCCTTCAGGCTGGACCCAGGTGGTGTTGTCGAATTCCCGGTCGGGGAAGAAGATCACATAGGCGCAGCCGAACACGGAGGAGAGCCACTGGGTACCGAAGACGTTGAAGTCGATCTTCAGGGTCATGTTGACCGATTCCGGGTTGTCCGGGTTGACGGTCTGGTTGACCATGAAGGTCTCGAATTCAGCCTTGCTCAGGTCCACGGGGCTGGTCTCCTTGATGAGCATGTGGTTCTGGGCGCCCTGGGCGATGATGATCGATTCGCCCGGCTTGACGGGATAGTCGGTGCCGCTGCCCGGAATCTGCCAGACCGCACCCAGGTAGACGTAGTTCTCCGGATGACCGTCGGGAACGATCCAGTTGTAGATGGTGGTGCTGGCGGTGGCCGGCATCAGGGTACCGATGCAAAGGCCGTCCACGTACTGCACGTCATCGCTGTTGTTGTAGATCTCGTAGAACTGGTCCTTGAAGTAGTAGCCCGTAGAACCGTTGAAGTAGATTTCCTTGAACACGAGGGCCCCGGCCTTGGAGGCTGCCACGTCGATGGTCAGCGAAGTGTCGCTGGTGATGATCTTGTTGGTCACCGTGCCGCTGAAATAATAGGTAAAGCCGCTGTGGGCCACTTCGGCCGAAACGGTTACGTTGTAACGGCCGGGAATCAGGTTGCCGACGGAGACCTTGCCGGCGGCGTCGGTCTTCGTGGTGATGTCGAGCTTCTCGTCGTAGTTGATGAAACGGACCGTGTAGCTGTCCGGACGGGGAACGCTTGCATCCACGGTATTGGCCGTGACGGTGACGCCGGTGGTGAGGGGTTTCACGTCGGAGACGCCCTTGAGTTCCTCGAACTGGGAGCAGGCTGCCAGCGTCAGCAGCGCGAGAGCCAGAATGATATATTTTTTCATCTTGGGATCCTCCTTATCTGATGGTGAGTTTCAGGTCGAAGCCGAAGAAGAGCGGGGTGTCGCTCAGCAGGGCGGTGTAGTTGCCCGGATTGGCTTTCGATTCATAGAGCGGACGGCTGTTGAAGATGTTGTTCGCGAAGAACGAAGCCGTGAGCCAGTTACCGATCTCCTTGGAGATGTTGAGGTTGAAGAAGACGTGCGGGAAGTACTGCTCGGCTACGAAGCGTACGTCGCTGAACGAATCGAACATATAGCCGTAAGCCGGATCCGTCCGCATCGAGCTGGTGTACGGATGGACCGTTCCGTCTTCGTAAGAAAGCCACTGCGAGAACACGGTGTCATCGGCCACATTGCTTTCGGTCCACATCTTCTCCATCCAGTTGACCTGGGTCAGGAGCGTGATGACGAAACCGATCTCGGGGATGTTGTGCGTGATGCGGAAAGCCGTGTTGAAACGGTCTTTGCAGCGGGTGTAGCGGCCGGCTTCATAGATGGCCACGTGCCGCTCGATGTTGTTGCCGTTGCTGTTCTGGTCGAACGAAGGGCTCATGGTCTTGAAGCGCGACTGCACATAGGCACCGTTCACATAGAAGGAGGTGCGGATGGCTTCGAAGCGGCCCAGGTCGAGTTCATACTCGATACCGCGGTTGTGCGACCAGTTGTTGTTGAGCGGCGTCGTGTAGTGCAGGAAGATCTGATAGGGCTGGCCTCCGTTGTCGAGTTGCGGCAACCACTCGCCCGCATCATTCTGGACGGCCTTGTAACGATAATAGGGCACCCGGCGCCAGGTGTCGACACTGGAGCCGAAGCCGTAGCCGTTCTTCATCAGGTTGTCGAAGCCCGTGACGGACAGGCGGTAGCGATCAGCAATCCTGAGATCAAAACCGACTTCGGCCGTCCGCTGCTTGGCGATCTCGAGTTTTTCGTTGGTCGGATCGAAAGCACGTACCGTGGCAACGGTCGTACGGTTGCCGTCGGCATCCTGGTAGTCGTAGTTGTTGATGTTGAAGTAGGCCATTTCCGGATAGAGCATCAGGGCGGTCGGCGCCTTGGCGCTGATACCCCAGCTGCCGCGGACGGTCAGGACGCGCGGGAACAGGTCGAGGGATCCGTTGAAACGCGGGGAGATGGCGCTCTTGCCGTTGATGTTGTCGTAGCGGACGCCGGCCATCAGGTTGAGATTGCGGTCGGCGAAGGTCGTCGTGTAGGTATCTTCGAAGAAGGCGCCCAGCTGGTTGATGAAGGGCACGTCGTAGTACGGACGCTTGCGGTAGGACGAGTAGTCGGCCGTGTTGTTGCGCATCGGCGGTGTGGCGTCGTCATAGACCTTGCCCTCGCCGAGGTTGCCGTCGGTCTTGAAGTCGGCGCCCAGGAGGATATGGTTGTTGCTGCGGCCCCAGGCCTTGTTGAAGTCGGCCTTGAGCTGGGCGTAGACGTTCAGTTCTTTACCGAAGATCTCGTATACCTCCGTATATTCGTAGGGAAGGACGCGGATCCAGTTGGATGCGTCAGCGGAGCCGAAGTTGGTAATCTTGTTGCCGTTGATGTCGTACACGTCCTTGCCTGCCTGGTTCGAGAGGATCACGCCGTCGGTCAGGGCGGCGGAATGGAGGCTCTCGGCGTTGGAGAGCAGTTCGCTCTGGTAGTTGTATTTGTTGGTGTAGCTGCCGGTGACGTTGTACTTGATGGTCTTGAGCCAGCCCGCGTTGATGTCGATCGTACCGTTTGTGGCCAGACGGACATTCTGTTCATTGCCCTTGGTAACCAGCTTGGTACGCAGGTCATCGGGGTTCAGGTCGCGGGTATCCTTCTGCAGGCCGAAGCTCAGCGAGGTGTTGGTGCTCAGGCGCTTGCCGAAGTTCTTGCTCCAGAGGGCCTTCGCATTGAGGCGCTGGTAGTAGGAGTAGGCTTCGTAGAGGCGGGTGGTGTTGTAGGCGTAATCGGCGGTCAGGTTGAGGATGCCGCCCTTTTCGCCCAGGCCGAAGCCGCTCGAGGCAGCCGCCTGGTAGGTGTAGGGATTGGCTTTCACCCGGATGGAGAGCGGCTCGCGGCCGGCCTTCGAGTGGATGATTACCGCGCCGGAGGTCAGGTCGCCGTACTCAGCCGAGGCTACGCCGCGGATCACTTCGACCGATTCGATGTTGTCGGTGGAAATGCTGCGGGAGTCAATACCTTGCTGGGTAACGCCCACGCCACCCGAAATCGACGGCGAAAGGACCTGCATGTTGGCGTTGGCCGACACCGGAGCGCCGTCTACGATGATGGAGGTACCCAGACTGTTCATATCGGTACCGTAAGAGGATCCGCCGCCCACGCCGTCAAAGGCAGTGCGGATGTTGAACTGCTGGGCCGAGGAAAGGCTCGGGTTGGCCAGCGACGCACCGGGCAGGAAGGCCATCAGGTCGGTCAGCGAACTGGCCTGCATGTGGTCCATGGCCTGGCGGGAGATGCTCGAAGCGGTGGATTTGCCCGCCTTGCTCTGGGTGGCCACGACGGTCACTTCTTCCAGGCGGAAGGTCGTCTCTTTCATTTCAAAACGGAATTCATTGTTGCGGCCCGCGGCGATGTTGACCTCTCTTTCGATGGTCTCCTTGCCGACATACTCGACGGAGATGACGGCCTTGCCGGGATCCACACGCTTGAATTCAAAATAGCCATTGCGGTCGGTCGTGGTATAGAGCTCCTGCGGGGAGAGCACGACGACGGCAAATTCAACGGGTACGCCGGTACCCTCTTCCAGCACGCGACCGCTCACGCGCGTCCCGGAGCCGCTCTGGGCGTACGCTCCGACGGAGGCGAGAAACAGCAGGCAGAGTGCCAGCATGGTTTGAATTCTTTGCATACGTAAAAATTTTAGGTTGTTGTTGATTATAAGTCAGTCAAACGGCGGATGGTTTTCTGCAGTTCGTTTCGGACAGCGGGTTCCGGCTCGGTGTCGAGCAGGGCACGGCAGGCTTGCAGGATTTCCGTCTTTTTATAAGAGTAACGGTACCAGCCGAGCGTTTCGGCGATATCGGTGCGCATCTGCACGTCGTCGCAGGTCTTGAACCAGGCGAGCATCGGTTCGACGCAGTAGGGATTGCAGGCGTTGCGCTGGGCCGAAACGGTGGAGCGTTTCTGCTTGAATGGCGTCTCCGGGTCTGCTAGAGCCTGATATTCTTTCAGGGTGCGGTCGGTCGGGAACCAGGCTTCCTTTCCGCCCTTGAGCTGGAAATCGACGCGATGGGTGACGGCCGGGTCGGCGAGCAGCCGCTCGATGTCCGGTTTGAGTGCCGGATCGCCGTTGACGGCGGCGGTCAGGGCGGCGAGCCGCTGCAGAAGTTCGTAGTCGTCTTCGAGGCCGAGCCGGATGGCTTCGGTCAAGTTGTTGTCAGCACGCCGCTTCAGGGTCATGAAGGCCTCGAGGCGCAGCACGGCTTTCGGGTTGTCGCGTTCGATGGCCAGAAGTTCCTGCGCGGTGATGGCACCGTTCGCGTCCAGTTGCTTGATGGCGAGTGCCTCGAGGTCGGTGACGCCGCAGCCGAGGAGTTTTCGCCAGAAGCGGTTGTCGCCGCGCCGTGCGGTCAGGGCCCGGTCGATGTCGTATTTCGGGCTGTTGTCGGCGAAACGCCAGCTGGCGTCGCCCAGCAGATGGCTTTCGAGGGTCAGTTGCCCTTTGGCCCAGTTGCCTACGGCCGCGCCGGCGTCGAGCAGGCCGAGGAGTTCGTTGGTCCAGGTATCCTGCAGGGTATTGACGGTATTGGCCTTGACGACCATCGTGCCGCCGGGATTGAAGAGGTAGTAGCCGGCGATATAGTCGTCGTTGTTGAACGAGCCGTTGAAGCAGGCGTCGAGCAGGATGACCCGGGCGTTCGAGGTATATCCGTACAGGTCGGGGATATACAGGTTCATCTCGGCGTAATACGTGCTGTCGGCAACCGCCTTTTCCGGCGAGTCGGCAAAGAAACTCTCGGGCAGGTTGTATTCCTGCATATAGCGCTGTTTCGTGGCTTCGGGGTCGCGGGCGTCGCGGATCTTGTTGCGGAAATAGGTCTGGGCGGCACCCAGCAGTTCCCGGGGCATGGAAGCCGGGGAAGCGCCGCTGAGCAGCTGTTCGTCGGGTTCTCCGTGGTGGTGCAGAATGGCCAGTTCGTAGCGGTCGAGCGAGAGCAGCTGCAGCAAACGGGTCCGGACCACTTTGTCATGGTTGAAATTCACGAAGTCGATGCCGGTGCCATGTTGCGTGCCCAGCTGCGGGAATTGCTCCTGCAGGGCCCAGCGTTCGTCGATGCGGGCCTGGAAAGCGTCGGAATTGTAGCTGCGGCCGGCGAAATGGAGGACATGGCGGATGGGTGTGCGCGGTGCCTTCTTGGCCTGCACGGCCTTGCGGAGATACTGCGCAATGGCCTCGGTCGCGGTCTGGCCGGGAATCTGCGGCGGCTTGATGCGGGAGGTCCAGATATCGCAGTGGATCACCTGCGGAGAATCGGCCCGCAGCGAGTAATAGTGCAGGAGCGGACGGTCTGCATCCCGTTTCAGATAATCGAAGCGCAGGTCGAAGTCGTCATACAGGCGGTCGGAGGGAACACTCGATTTTTCCCACGGCTGCTTTGGATTCATCTTGAAGGCCGTGGTCAGGTGGTGTGCGTCGCGGATCATCGGAATCGGGATGTTCCCCACCAGTATGGCACCTTCCAGTCCTTCCTTTTCATAAAGGAGCCGGAGTTCCGCCCGGATGGAGTCCGGATGGTTCCAGCTGTCCACCACGCAGAGGCCTCGTTTGCCGACCTGCTCCATGGAGGCGACGAAAGCATCCACGTCGGAGGGGATGGCCGCATAGGTGGCCGGATCGACCACGACGGCAACGACCGCAGGCTTTCCTTTTCCTGAGATTGAAAAAGAGACAGTTACCAAGACAAACAGGGTCAGAAAGAAACGTTTCATGGCACTGATTTTTGAGAAGGCAAAAATAGAGAATCTTCCCTTTCGGGACAATCCTCAATTATTGGGATTAATCCGAAGAATAATCCTACAAATGCGAAGATAGCGCTTTTTCTCGAAAAAAGCGCGTTTCCGGCGGCGTTTTGCCGAGGCTTTTTTGTAAATTTGCAAATGGCGGAGACTCGCCCGAACCCGACAATTCAGTATCAATAATCCGAGCATATGAAAAAAAACATTCTTCTGGCAGCCGCGCTGATGTTGACGCTCAGCGCGTTTGCCGCTAAACCGCCGCTCGACCATTCGGTGTACGACGGCTGGAAAAGCGTGAGCCGCCTCCTCGTGGAGAACGACGGCGACTGGGCCCAGTGGACCGTAGCACCGCAGGAGGGCGACCTCGTGCTGCATCTCTACAATGTCAAGACCGGCAAGACCTATGACATCGAACGCGCTTCCCAGGCGAAGCTCTCGAAAGACGCCACGAAGGTCGTCTTCAAGATCGCCCCGAAGTTCCAGGAGACCCGGCAGGCAAGGATCGACAAGAAGAAGCCTAACGAGATGCCCAAGGACAGCCTCGGTATCCTCGACCTGGCCAGCGGCAAGATCGAGAAGTATCCTTTGCTGAAAGGCTTCAAAGTGGGAGAGACGCTGGGCGATTACATCGCTTTCCAGGAAGCCGAGAAACCGGCCCCGAAGCCGGAGCCCAAAGCCAAGGTGAAGGAAGGCGAAAAACCCGAAAAACCGGAAAAGCCCGAGAAGAAACCCGAAAAGAAGCCGGAGCCGAAAGACAATCTTTATGTACTGAACATCAAGACCCTGGCGGTCGATACGATCCCGTGCGTCGAGTCGTATATCGTGTCCAAAGGCGGCGACCGCATCGCCTACATCACCAAGCCCGACAAGAAAGACAGTGTGAACGTCCGTGGTGTCTTTGTCTATGACCCGGCCACCCAGGCTGCGACCGAAGTCCTCAAGGGCGAGAAGGAAGCCACTTTCAAGACGCTTGCTTTCAATGACGAAGCCAACCGCCTGGCCTTCTTCGCCACGCTCGACACGACGAAAGACGCCAAGAAGAGCCTCGACCTTTATCTGTATGACGGCGTCAAGGCTGTCAAGGCCGTGGCCCACGATGCAGCCGTCCTGCCCAAGGGATGGAAACTGGGTGACGCCCGCGCCGCCGAATTCCACAAGGACTTCGTGACGTTCGGTACCTGCCCGATTCCGCGCGAGAAAGACACCACGCTGGTTGATTTCGAGCAGCCGAAGCTGGATATCTGGGTGTGGAACGACGAATATATCCAGCCCGTGCAGAAGAACAATCTCCGCCGCGAGCAGGCCCGCACCTACCTGGCCAAAGTCAATTTCGACGGCAGCGGTTTCGTCCAGCTGGCCGATGACCTGATCCAGAATGTCGCCATCGACGAAAAGAACACCCAGGACTACCTGATCGTGACCACCGACAAACCGTACCGCGTCCAGCGAAGCTGGAGCTATGCGGCCCATTCCGACATCTACAAACTTTCGCTCAAAGACGGCAGCCGGGAACTCCTGTTCAAGGATGCGCAGTTCAGCAACCTGTCGATCTCGCCCGACGGCGCCTATGCCGTGGGCTTCCAGACCAAGGAAAACAACTGGTATCTCTATACCCTGGCCACCGGAGAGATGAAAGAACTGACTTCGCAGCTCGGCGTCACCTTCTGGAACGAAGAAGACGACCATCCGGCCGATCCGGGTTCCTGGGGACGTGCCATGTGGTCGGAAGACTCCAAGTTCTTCTGGATTCCCGACCAGTACGACCTCTGGCAGTTCGACCCGACGGGTGCCGTGGCTCCTTTCCGCGTGACCGAGGGCAAGGGCCGCGAGACAAAGACCACCTATAATTATACGAGCCCTTACTACGATCCCGAAGCGCGCGGACCGTTCGGCGGCGGAACCATCAAGACCGCCAAGCCCGTGTTCTTCACGACCTTCAATCATGTGACCAAAGAGCACGGCTATGCCGTCAAAGATCTGAACAAGAAGAAAGCGAAGCTGCAGAAACTCTATGAAGGCCCGTACTCCTTCAACAACCTGGCCGTATCGGCCGGCAAGAAGGGGAACACGCTGCTCTACACCCGCGGTAACTTCGAAGACGGCAACAACGTATGGAAAACCGCCGACAACTTCAAGACCCAGCAGCAGCTGAGCGACATCAACCCGCAGCAGCGCGATTACAACTGGGGTACAGTGGAACTCGTGAACTGGACCAGCGCTGACGGCAAGCCGCTCGAAGGCCTGCTCTTCAAGCCGGAGGATTTCAATCCGGCCAAGAAGTATCCCGTGATGATCTACTTCTATGAGCGCAATTCCGAGACCCTCTACAACTCCCGCATGCCCGCGCCGAGCGCCTCGACCATCAATATCCCGCTCTTCGTGAGCAACGGGTATCTCGTGTTCGTGCCCGACCTGGTCTATACCGACGGTCATCCGGGCCAGAGCTGTCTCAAGTGCCTGATGCCGGGCGTCGACATGCTTTGTGAAAACCCGTGGGTGGACGGCGACAACATGGCCATCCAGGGCCAGAGCTGGGGCGGCTATCAGGTGGCCTACCTGATCACCCAGACCAACCGCTTCAAGGCAGCGGGCGCCGGTGCTCCGGTCAGCAACATGACCAGCGCCTATGGCGGTATCCGCTGGGAGAGCGGCATCGCCCGCACGGGCCAGTATGAGGAAGGCCAGAGCCGTATCGGCAAGAATCTCTGGGAAGGCTTCGACCTCTATGTGGAGAACTCCCCGCTGTTCCATGTGCCGAACGTGACCACGCCCGTGCTGATCATGCACAACGACGCGGACGGTGCCGTGCCGTGGTGGCAGGGCATCGAGTTCTACAACGGACTCCGCCGCCTCGGCAAGCAGGCCTGGCTGCTGCAGTACAACGATGAGGCCCACAACCTCCGCGAGCGCCGCAACCGCAAAGACCTGAGCATCCGCCTCTCGCAGTTCTTCGACCACTTCCTCAAGGGCGCCCCGATGCCCGTCTGGATGTCGAAGGGCGTTCCCGCCACCCTCAAGGGGATCGATTACGGATATGGATATGATGAGGATTAAACGATGAAACGTTTCGTATTTGCATTGACCATCATGGCTCTGATGACCGCGTGCGGTGAAAAGGCGCCGAAAGAACCCGTGCTCGAAAAGCACGACATTGCCATCGTTGACGGCCACTTTACGCCGGAGATCATGCACCAGTTGGGCAAGATCTCCGACCTGCAAGTCTCGCCCGACGGAACGAAGATCCTCTACGGCGTGGCCTATACCTCCATCGAAGAAAACCGCAGCAACCGCAACCTCTTCGTGATGAATATCGACGGCAGCGGCAACCGCCAGCTGACCCATTCGCCCAAGAGCCTCAACAACGCCCGCTGGATCGAGGGCGGCAAGCGGATCGCCTACCTCAAGGGTGGACAGATGTACGTGATGAATGCCGACGGCACCGGCGAGCGCAAGGTGAGCGACGTGCCGGGCGGCATGTCCGAATTCAAGATCCATCCCAAGGGGGACTACGTGATGTACGTGTCCGATTTCAAGGTGGCCAAGCAGCCCGTCGATATCTATCCCGACCTGGCCAAATCCTCGGCCCGCACCATCGAGGGGCTGATGTACCGCCACTGGGATCACTTTGTGGAGAACATACCGCATACCTATTATGCCAAGTTCGACGGCAAGACCCTGGGCGCAGGCGTCGACATCCTCGAAGGCGCACCGTTCGAACTGCCGACCGAACCGTTCGGAGGTCTCGAACAGCTCGACTTCAATCCCACCGGCAACCAGCTCGTCTATTCCTGCCGCAAACTCACCGGCCGCGACTATGCTTTCTCCACGAATACGGATATCTATGTCTATAATATGGATGAGCAGCCCGGCGTCGGCCATCCGCAGTACAACGCTTCTGCCGGCATGATGGGCTACGACACGGATCCCGTGTGGTCGCCCGACGGAACGACAATCGCGTGGCTGAGCATGGAGCGCGACGGCTATGAGGCCGACAAGGTGCGCCTGTTCATCTCGCCGATCGTCAGCGGCGAGCGCATTGAACTGTCGAAGAACTTCAAGTACAACGTCGGATCGCCCGTGTGGTCGCCCGACTCGAAGGAGATCTACTTCAGCGCCGAAGTGGAAGGTGTCAAGGAAATCTGGAAGACCGACCTGCAGGGTAATTTCAGCCGCGTGACGAAAGAACACGAGTGGTATGACTACGGCAGCCCCATCCTTGTGGGTGACCGCATCATCACCACCCAGACCTCGATGCTGCGTCCGGCCGAGATCGTTTCGATCTCGATGGCCAATGGCACCTGGAACATCCTTTCGCATGAGAACGACGAGATTTTCGCCAAACTCGAAACCCCGACCGTCGAGGAGCGCTGGATTCCCACGACCGACGGCAAGAAGATGCTGACCTGGGTGGTCTATCCGCCCAAGTTCGATGCTTCGAAGCAGTATCCCGCCATCCTGATGTGCCTCGGTGGCCCGCAGGGTGCCATCACGCAAGGGTGGTCGACCCGTTGGAACTACCGGCTGATGGCCTCGCAAGGCTACATCACGGTGCTGCCGAACCGCCGCGGTACGACGGCCTTCGGCCAGGAGTGGTGCGAGCAGATCTCCGGCGACTACATCGGCCAGAACATGAAGGACTATTTTGCGGCAGCCGATGCGTTGAAAGCGGAGCCGTATGTCGGCAAGATGGCGGCAGCAGGCGCCAGCTACGGCGGCTACTCCGTGTACTATCTGGCGGGCATCCACCAGGGCCGCTTCTCGGCTTTCATCGCCCACGCCGGTATCTTCAATCAGGAGTCGATGTATATGTCCACTGAAGAACTGTGGTTCCCCGACTGGGATAACGGCGGCTGCAAGACCCCCGGTGTCTACATGGCCGGTTCGCCGTGGAGCAAGACTCCGGCGTCCGTGCGCCACTACGCCAACTCGCCGCATAAGCTGGTCCAGAACTGGGATACCCCGATCCTGGTTACCCATGGCGAACTTGATTACCGTGTTCCAGTGGAGCAGGGCATGTCGGCCTTCAACGCCGCCCAGATGATGGGTGTTCCCTCGAAGATGGTTCTCTTCCCCGACGAGAACCACTGGATCCTCAAGCCCCAGAACTCCGTCCACTGGAACCGCGAGTTCTTCGCCTGGCTCGACAAGTACTGCAAGTAAGGGTTTAAAAAAAGGCCTCACATCCGTGAGGCCTTTTTTGCCAAGTCGGCAACTAGCAGAGTTTCAGGAATACTTCCATCGCCTGGTATTCGGCCATGCCGAGTTCGTCGTAGAGGCGCGCGGTATTCTGGGTGCGGTCTTCGGCGCGCTGCCAGAACTCGCGGGGATCTTCGCCCGGGAACGGGACGATGTCTTTCTGTGAGAGGTGACGGAAGATGGCGTGCCGCTTCTTGATTACTTCGTCGGGGCTGAGCGGAACGGCCATGTCCACGCGACCGAGTTCCCACTCCATCCAGGCGCCGCGATAGAGCCAGATATGGGTGTCGGCAATCCAGGTGCATCCTTCTTCGCGCAGTTGCTCCACAGCTTCGAGGGCGGCCTCGGTGCAGACACGGTGCGTGCCGTGCGGGTCGGCCAGGTCGCCGGCCATGAAGATCATGTGCGGCTTGAGGTCGGTGATGAGCTTCTTGATGATGTCTACATCGGCCTGGGTGCGCGGGTTCTTCTTGATACCGCCCGATTCATAGAACGGGAGATTCAGGAAGTGGGCATTCGTATTGTCGTTGAGGCCGAAGGAGCGGACAGCGCCACGGGCCTCGCTGCGACGGATGGCGCCCTTGATCTCCAACAGCTTGCGCGGTTCGGGTTCGCCCGGTACCTTGCTGTCGACCAGCGCCTTGACTTCGTTGAACTTGTCGGCGAACCCAAGCTGGTAGGCGGCGTCCATCATCTGGAGCACCACGTCGTCGTGGACGGCCACGTTGCCGGAGGTCTCATAGGCCACGTGGACATCGTGTCCCTGACTCACCAGGCGGATGAAGGTACCGCCCATGGAGATCACGTCGTCATCGGGATGCGGCGAGAAGATGAGCACGGTCTTGGGAAAGGGCTTGGCTGCCACCGGACGGGTCGCGTCGTCGGCATTGGGTTTGCCGCCTGGCCAGCCGGTAATGGTATGCTGAAGGTCGTTGAAGACATCGATATTGATTTTGTCGTAGGGACCGAACTTGTCAAGCAGTTCGTCCAGGGCATAGTCGAGATAGTCTTTCTGCGTCAGCTTGAGAATCGGCTTGTGGACCGTCTGGCAGAGCCAGACCACCGCACTGCGCACGAGTTTGCGCGTCCAGTCGCAAGGACCGATGCGCCACGGGGCGACGACGCGGGTAAGCTGGGAAGCCGCATTCTGGTCGACATAGAAGCTGATTTTTTCATGCGGCTGCAGCAGGGATGCCGGGCAGGCGGTCGTAGGATCGCCCTCGGCGATGGTCTTGACAGCCGCTGCCTTCTCCTCGCCCCACGCCATCAGGATGATCCGCTGGGCGGACATCATCGTGCTGATGCCGATGGTGATGGCCATGTCGGGCGCCTCAGCCATGTCGAAATTGAAATTCCGGACCTGCCGGCGGCGCGAGTTGTGCGACAGCCTCACGACACGGGTCCGGTCTTTGGGCATGGAACCGGCTTCGTTGAAGCCCACCTGGCCCCGCTCGCCGATACCGATTACCAGCAGGTCCAGGCCCCGCGCCATTTCATCGAAACGGGCGTTGTATTCAGAAATCTGGTCGCGGGGGATGCGTCCGTCGAGAATATGGATGTTCTCTTCGAGGATGTCCACCTTGTCGAGCAGGAACTCGTGCATCTGGTGGTTGCGGCTCTTGGATCCTTTCGGGTCGGACGGGTAATACTCATCGATGGAAACGACTTCGACATTCTTGAAGGAGACCTCACCGGCCTCGTAGCGGCGAGCCAGTTCGTCGTAAAGAGGCAACGGGGTACGGCCGGTACTCAGACCCAGGCGGTAGAGACGCCCTTCCGTTTTGTTGATGGCATCGACGATGATGTCGGCCACGGCATTCGATGCCGGATGGGCATCGTTGTAAATGTGCGTCCACACTTTTTCGTAGGTGTGAAGGACGCCTTTCGGCAGGTCTTTTTCAATGAGACCACCCTCATAGGGCAGGGTAAAATGGTCGCGTTTCATCTTTTTGGCTTTTATCATGCAAATATAAACGATTTGTGACAAAAATATACTCCCAAGAAGTGGGGAGGCGACACTTTGTTTTTGTCGAAAAAAATGGTTATTTTTACAGATTGCAATCTCTAAAAACAACGATATGTTCGACAAAGAAGTCTATATTTCCCGCCGCAAGCGCCTGCTGGAGCAGGTGAAGGACGGCGTGATCCTGCTGATGGGCAACAGCGAAGCCAGCTGCAATTATCCTGACAACCAGTACCAGTTCAGGCAGGACAGTTCGTTCCTGTACTTCTTCGGGCTCGACAAGCCCGATCTGGCCGCTGTAATTGACGCGGAAACCGGAGCGGAGACGATCTTCGGCAACGACGTGGACATCGACGACATCATCTGGATGGGTCCGCAGCCGCTGATTGCCGACCAGGCTGCCAGCGTGGGTGTCGCAGGGAGCGCTCCTTTCGCCAAACTGGCCGACTGCCTGAAAGAAGCGCAAAAGAAAGGCCGCACGATCCACTATCTGCCGCCGTATCGCAACCACAACAAGATTCTCCTGCACCAGATGCTTGGTATCGGTTTCGGGGAACTGAAAGCCCGTGCCAGCGTGGAGCTCATCAAGGCCGTGGTAGCACTCCGCCTCATCAAGGAGCCCTGCGAGATTGAAGAGATCGACAAGGCCTGCAACCTGGGCTACACCATGCACCTGACGGCCATGAAGATGATGCGACTGGGCATGGTTGAGCAAGAATTGGTCGGCATCATGGAAGGCGTCTGCAAGAGCGGCGGCGTGATGACTTCGTTCCCCACCATCCTGTCGCAGCGGGGCGAAACGCTCCACAACCACAATCACGCCGGTATCCTGACCGAAGGTAAGCTCTGCGTGATAGACGCAGGCGTTGAGATTGCCTCGCACTACTGTTCCGACAACACCCGTACGCTGCCGACAGGCGGCAAGTTTACCCAGAAGCAGAAGGATGTCTATACCATCGTCGTGACGGCCAACGACTACGCGCGCGAGGCCGCCCGTCCGGGCGTGACCTACCGCGACGTCCATCTGGGCGCTGCCAAGATTATCGTGCAAGGTCTCAAGAACCTCTGCCTGGTCCATGGCGATGTCGAGGAGATGGTCGCCGCTGGTGTGCAGGGTCTCTTCATGCCGCACGGCCTGGGCCATAACATGGGCCTCGACGTGCACGACATGGAAGACCTGGGTGAGAACTACGTGGGCTACGATCCCGACCAGACCCGCGCCAAACAACTTGGCCTGGGTTCGCTCCGCATGGCCCGCAAGCTGGTCCCCGGCCACGTAATCACCGACGAACCGGGCATCTACTTCATCCCGGCCCTCATCGAGCAATGGAAACGCGAGGGACACAATGCCCAGTACATTGACTTCGCCAAACTTGAAAGCTATTACGACTTCGGCGGCATCCGCCTGGAAGACGACCTGCTCATCACGCCGACCGGTTCCCGCATCCTCGGTGCGAAGCGGCTCCCGATCACCGTGGAAGAAATTGAAAACACCATGTATACCGACTGATATGAAAAAGACCTTCATCACCCTTATTTGGATCATCAGCGTCATGCCCGGCTTGACCGGGTATCTCGCCGGCGCCCAGGCCATCGGACAGGCCGAACTGCAGGAGATTCGGAGCAGTTTCGTCAAGGATGCCTCGACAAAAGCCATCCAGAACGCCCTGACCCGCGAAAAAAACATCAAGGCATTCACCTACAACCATGAGAAAGCCGGTGCGATCGACCACTTCTTCAAGTATCGCTGCGACGTGAGCGGCATCACCAACCAGCTCAGTTCCGGCCGTTGCTGGATGTTCACCTCGATGAACGTGCTCCGTCCGGCCGTCATGAAGAAATACAACCTGCGCGAGTTCGACTTCTCCCACAATTACACCTTCTTCTGGGACCAGTTCGAGAAAGCGAACCTTTTTCTGGAGAACGTCATCGCCACGGCCGACCGCGACATCACTGACCGTGACGTGGAATTCTACTTCAAGTCGCCTGTTGCCGATGGCGGTGTATGGAACCTCTTCTGGGATGCAGCCGAGAAATACGGCGTCGTGCCGCAGGTCGTGATGCCCGAAACCGAGCATTCGAACAACACCGCGCAGATGCGGGGCGTCCTCAATGAACTGCTGCGGACCGGCGGCTGGCATCTCCGCGAACTGGTTGCCTCCGGAGCCAAGAAGAAAGCCATCGAGGCCAAAAAGCTGGAGATTATGAAGGATGTCTATCGCGTGCTGGCGCTTTGCCTCGGCGAGCCGCCGACGGAATTCACCTGGCGCTACAAGGATGCCAAGGGCGAGACGAAGACCCTCAAGACTACCCCGCTGGCGTTCTACAAGAGCATTATTCCGGACAACTACAATCCCGACACCTTCGTGATGATCATGAACGACCCGACCCGCGAGTACTACAAGGTCTATGACATCGCTTCCTATCGCAATACCTACGAAGGCGTCAACTGGTGCTACCTGAACCTCCCGAACGAGGAGATCAAGCCGGCCGCGCTGGCTTCCATCAAGGCCAACGAGCCCCTCTACATTTCCTGTGACGTCGGCAAGCAGAGCGACCGCGAAAAGGGCATCATGGATGTGGACTACTATGACTACCAGTCTCTCTTCGGCATTACGCTCGACATGGACAAGAAGGCCCGCATCCTCACCCGTCAGAGCGGCTCCTCGCACGCCATGCTGCTCATCGGCTGCGACACCGATGAGAACGATGTCCCGGTGAAATGGGAACTCGAGAACAGCTGGGGCCCGGCTTCGGGCAATCACGGCTATGTGACCTTCACTGACCAGTGGTTTGACGAATATCTGTTCCGCATCGTTATCAACAAGAAGTATCTGAGCCAGAAGGCCGTCAACGCCATGAAGACGAAGCCCGTCCAGCTTCCGGCCTGGGATTATATGTTCTGATGCTGGTCCTCAAGATTATTGCCGTGATTCTCGGCATCGTCGGCCTCGTGGGATGCATCCTTCCGGTCATCCCCGGGCCGCCGTTGTCGTGGGTGGGATTGCTGCTGGTTTTCCTGACCCACCCCGAAGGCATGACAACAAGCCTTCTGATTGTCTGGCTTGTGATTACGGTTGTCGTCACCATCCTCGATTATGTGGCCCCGTCCTGGATTACGAAAAAGACAGGCGGCTCGAAAGCTGCGGCCCGCGGCACGCTCGTCGGCCTGATCCTGGGCCTGATCTTTTTCCCGCCATGGGGCATGATTGTCGGCAGCTTCCTCGGTGCGCTCATCGCCGAAGTCGTCGTCAACGGCAGCGAAGTAGCAGATTCTGTCAAACCCGCCTTCGGCTCGTTTCTCGGCTTCCTGCTGAGCACCGGCCTGAAGCTGACCGCCAGCGGGGTAATGCTGTTCTATATCTTCAAATTCCTGTAGGTTTTTGCTACCGTCAGGAGCGACCTACCACGAGACCCGCCAGGTGAGGCTCGGCATGATCGGGAAGAGGGAGACGAGATTCCAGGTCTTCGTTCCGGTGTCGTAGGTGAGCATCGACGGATTGTGGCGGTTGAGCAGGTTGTACACGCCGACGGTCAGGCTCTGCTCCAGCGGGTGCGTGGCGTTCAGGCGGCTGCGGAAGACAAACTGATATCCCAAATCCATCCGGAAATACAAGGGCATCTGCCAATTATTGGGATGGGAATAATACTCGACCACGATGTCTTCTTCCGACAAGTGCCCGATGTACTGTCCCGCGGCCACCGTCTCCCAGTGGCCGCTCTGCAGCGACAAGGAAGCGGTCAGGCCTTTCCAGGTCGCATTCGCATTCAGTACATGCCGCCGGTCATAGCGGGCGGGAAAAGGACTTCCGCCACAGATCTGTGGAAAGCTCCGGTCGGTCCGGGACCAGGTATAAGCAACTGTCCAGTCCATGCCGATTTCAGGTTTTCGTCCTTCATAGAGGAATTCAGCCCCATAGGAACAACCCTTTCCAACCAGCGCCAGATCGCTCCAGCCGCTGGCTGCCGCCGTGAACAGCGCCATCGCATCGGAAATATAGACCAGATTATCCATCTTCTTCCAATAGCCGCCCAGCGTGATCGCGTGCCCGCCCAGGGAGGCAAAGACACCGCCATACACTTGCTTCGCCCGCTCGGGCGGTAGTTGATTCGTGACCGGCACCATCAGGTCGAGCGACCAGCCGAGTGGCGTTCCCTCCAACGTATGGTCGAATTGGACCCGATTGTCGAACGTGGCTTCCAAGCCTATTGTCTCGCGGATATGCCAGCGGGCCCGTGCACTGAATTCGGCCGCAAATCCTTCGTATCGGTCGTTCCGGCGCTCCGCACGGTTCCGGTAATAGTTTCCCCGCACATTGGCCATCAGGCTCACGGGCCCCAAATTCCCATTCATTTCCACGAAAGCACTCGACAAGACCGGTCGGCTGATATTCTCCGTAAAAGGCACATTGTCGATGACCTGTACGGCCGCATCGGACTGTTTGGCCGATCCAGGACTCATCCGTTTTTGTTGATAGGTAACGCCCTCGGAAAGAAACCAGTTCCCATCCCCCAAGGCATGCTCCGCCCGAACAGAACAAGTCAGTTCCTGAATCTGCGACTGTAGCAGCAACCGGGTCGCATCGCCCTGCACCCGGGCGGCATGCTCCATCTGGTTCGTAAAGTGATTCAAAGAGATATCCGCCTTCAAAAGGGTACGGGTGCCGCTGTATCGATAGGCAAGATGCCCCATCGCATTCTCCCAGCCGAGCGCGTAGTCCGTACCCGGAAAGCCAAGACCATAGCCATCCCGGGAGCCAAACCCCGTCAGCTTCATCTCATGTTTCGGTGCAACCTGCCAGTTGACAGTGCCCAGGAAATCCCAGACGTCCAATTGAAGCGAAGGCATCTGCCCTGCCTTGTCGAACCCGTTTTTCAGCAGCTTATATTCCAGCGAGAAAGGTGACCAGCGTCCCGCGAGCCGGACAGAAGCTTTTTCCTTGACAACAGGAGCCTCGATCGAAGCCCCCAGAAACGTATTCGAAACCGAAGCGGAAGCCTGTAGGTTCTCACACGGATCGTCAGCCGTACTGAGCGCAATATGGGATGCCGTGAGGCCGCCTTGTTCGCCGCCGAAACCGCCTACGCAGAAGGTCATCGAAGAGACGGCCTCTGAAGGAACGGACGTGGTCAATCCCAGCAAATGGCTGAAACCGTATATCCGGACCCCGTCAAGAGTAAACAGGTTGTTCCCGAGATTGCCGCCCCGCGCAAAAAAGGCGGAAAAGCCTTCTGCGCCGCCCGAAACGCCCGGACGAGTCATCGCGAATTTGACTGGATCGTTTTCTCCCACAGGACTCAGCACTTTACCCTGGAGCGACTTCATGTCCGTCCTGAATGTTCCCGGCAAAGATTCTTCTTTTTCCCGCACGGCTGTCTTCACGGCCGCCGGCAGCGTATCCCTGACGGGCAGATCTTCCTTGTGCATCTGGGCATACAGGGCGCCCCTGCTGAGCAGCAGCAAGGCTATCAGACTAATTCCTCGTTTCAGAATTTCCATGTGCCGCATGACCAATAGTACTGTTTCTCATGTTTGGCCCCGAAGATGCCGACTCCACCCTCAATGTTTGAATAACGGTTCGTATTATCGTAAATCCCGACAATGTCGGTGCTGACGTTGTGAAGCAACGTGTACAACAACAAATCCTTCAAATAGAGGTCGTACTCTTCCGAAACGAACTCAAAGCGCAGAAAACCCGCCTTTCCGGTCGTTATCATTGTCGGCTCAAAAGGCAATCCCAGTACTTGACACCGGGCTTGGACAAACTGCTCCCAATTCCGGACAAGCACTATCGAAGGTTCCCATCCTTCACCATAATGCGGACCTTTGAAATCTCCGGTGAAAAACAAGGTGTCCTGCTCCGTGTTTCTGCGGGGGATGCGGAGGTATCGGTAGTGCAGAGGCTTTCCGGATACATCGGGAAAGGCCTTCATGGCCAAGGGATCGTCACTATGCAAAAACAACGTGCCCGTCCGATTGAACGCATCCGTCAACTCTTCCCGGTTGGTCGTCAGTTCCTCTTCTGTGAACCATCCCTCTTGTTCTTTGGACCACCCCACTTTGCTGACATAGACAACACCATCAAAAGGCTGGAATACATATCCAACTTTGTCTGGTCTCTGATACAGGCCACTTTGGCTTGAAAGATAGGCAAATCCCTCATACTTGAATCCATTCGCTTCGAAAGATTGAAAACCGGGGTCCTCCGCAACAGGAACATATTGCGCGACGGCCGTAGTATCCGGCATCGTCGTCTTTGCGTGGAGCGTGTCGCCGGAGGGCAGGCAGACTTCAAGCCGGCAAATCGTTCCCGATTTGATATGATTGTACGTTCCGGGGAAGACTATTCGATAAAGCCCGTCCCCTACCGGCTGAAAAGAAGAACTCCGGTACTGGTGATTTACAGGAACGTCTTTCGCCTCCTCAAATTCCGTAAGCGTAATGACCGCGTTGTTGATTCCCTTCCCGTCCGGGCGCTCTCCCATCCGGGAAACCGTCCTCAATTCCAGATACAGCGTATCGGCCGGACTGAGGATGCAATAGACACTCGGCACATTGAGATCCTCTGACGAAGACAGATCCACGGGCTGCACACAGCCCGTGACCGCCATCAGCAAGATGGCGACCAGCGGGAAGATGCGACTACTGCGAACCATAAAAAAACCGAATTATAATTTACAAATTTAGCCTTTCTACACCGAATTATGGCATTCTTCCTCGAAGGTTTTTCTGAATTAAGAAAAGTAAAATCGGCCCTGGAATGTGTTCAGAGGCCGATTTCTTCTGACGTTGCTGCGATTCTTCTGAATTCTCCCCGAAACGGACGCAACCCGCTATCGGGAGGCACCGTCCAGAAGAAGAAGAAACTCTTTCTGGTGGGGTGTCGCTTCTGTCTCTATCTCTTTTCGCAAAAGCGATTTGGTCTTGTAGGTGTTCTGCTCGTCCTGGTTCAGGATTAAGGCGATTGTCCGGCTTTTGAAGCCCGCGAACAAGTAGCAGGCCGTCTGATAGAACGGCTCGCGGTGATTCGGATGCTCCTGGCGGAAATGCTTCATGATGTCGCCAAACTGTTCGTTGACCCGCTGCTCGAGTGCCGGATAACGGCTTTCACCCACACCCAGTGTCTTCAAATATCCACGAACTTCTCCACAAACTGCATTGGCTTGCGATGTGCGACCCTCGGTTCTATAATAGGTATTGCACAGATCGCTCAAGGCCTTGTAGTTCTCCTGCCCAAGATGAATGTATTCCAGTTTAAGACCATTGTTCTTTTCCATCAAGTCCTGAACAGCTTCTATCAGATCCTGATTATGACGTCGTTCTTTTTCCTGATAACGTCTAATTGCTATCGTAGCGGCAATAAAGGCGGAAATAATAAAGAGAGCCATGAAGAGGTTGATTGTTTTCCGCATTCGGTTTTCTTTCTGTAACGACTCTTTTTGCAGAAAATAATAATCCCGTTGCGCCTTGACCACAGACTGACTGAGGATTTCCCGGGTGCGGTCGGTTTGTCTCTCTGAGGAAGACTCCAGCAAGGCATAAGCTTCCGGAAGATTTCCTTGTAGCCGTTCCATGCGGCTTTTCCATGCCTGGTATGCATACTGCTCACCATATCTTCCTTCCAATTGATTGAATATGCGTTTCGCTTTTTCAACTTCTCCAACGTTTGCCAGGCTATATGCATACGCTCCCCAATGTGTAAGATTATCGAAACGGCCGCCATTCGCCAAACACCTTTCATACAACTTTCTGGCTTTTTCATAGTCCTGTGTGTCGTTGATCACGGCAAGCGCATACCCGGACAAAACCCTTCCAAACAGATTATGGTTAGTCTGCACAGATGGATCATTGACCAAGGTATCATAAATCGACACGGCATCCTGATAGCATTTCAGGTTATTAAGATTCTGCGCCACCTGAAAAAGGGCTATGTTTGTTAAAACCGTGTCTCCGGTTTTCAGGCAGTATTGATACGAACTGTCAGACATGGCATACGCCTCTTCAAACAGATAGGACATATTATAAGTGTCTCCCATCGCATGAAAAACCATCGCCTTGAACCGATCGTCTTCCAACCCTTCGGCGTACTCCCGTGCACGGGTGAAGGAGAGGATAGCCTCGTCGTAACGTCCCCCGTTGTATTGGATACGGCCGAGGTAATAATAGGGCTTGGCGCGGCGGGAGACGGGACGGCGGCGGTCGTAATACGCCACGGCCGGCATCACCACGTTCACGTCGGTCGTGTCAATCCAGTTCTTGTCAAGGGCCATGGAGTGGAGCAGGGCATATTGGGCGTGTAGCCGGCGACTGTTCAACGTTGTGGTATCAATCGCCCGCAGCGCCGCCAGGGCGCTGTCGGGCCGGTCCTGGATATAGGTTTCTACGTCGTCGAGTACCGCAGCGGTCTGCCGGTTTCCGCAGCCGGTGGCCAGTGACAGGAGGACCAAAAGTAGTCCCCAGACAAAACAGTTTCGAATCGTGTTCATTGCGGGTCAATAAATGCGTCGGGGTTTAATAGAAACTTCCAGGCCAAGTGTATCAAACAGCCTGTTCAATACCTTGAGGGAAGGGTTGCCTTTTCCGCGTTCGATGGCGACAATCGTATTAAGTCCCACTTCCGCCAGATCGGCAAGCTCTTTTTGTGAGAGCCCAAGTTCCTGACGGCGTTTTTTTAATAAATAGCCTAATTCTTCCATCATCGATCCTCTTTAATCCACCAGGGTGGAACGTCTGTATTTGTATAGCTGCCAATAGGTTTCTTTTGCCATGTCCGACATAAGACTGTCGCGGATCATGTTTTCTACGACGTCGCTCTTTCCCGAAAACAAGTCTAAGGTTTTTACAAGGGTCTTTGGAGCTATTTTCAACCTTTCTCCGAATGCCAAGAACATGGGACGGCCAAACGGTGTTGTATCCCTGATCGGGGTTCCCTCTTTGAAAAGCCCTTTGTCCAAAGCAAAAATGGGTGAATCCAGATGGAGTTGTGTGTTCAGGAGGTCATAGGCAGGAGCCAGGTGATATTCGCCGCGTCGTTTCTCGATCAAGGAAAAATTCTTCAGGTGGGCGTCGGCGTTGCCGAACAAGAAATTAAAGAGTACCAACCGAAAGAGTTTAATCGTGTCTACTTGCGGTGCGGAGCAATACCTATTGATCAGTTCCGCACATTCTTCATAGCTAAAGACGGTATACTTGAAATCTTTCCCGTATGAAGCCTCGTTGAGCCCGGCAACGGATGCAAGATCTTCCATCGCGTATTTATCTCCATCGGTCCTGTAATCGAATCGCCTGGTAATATATACGGGGGAACCATCTCCGAGAAAGCAGATACCGTGCGCCGCAACGTCAAGATGAAAGACATCCCGGGCGATATCCATTGTCAACAACTCATTGGCCGGCATATCTTCCGGAAGCATGAAACGTCTGTCAGTCGGGACAGGCTTGATGATAAACCGGCCGGGTTCATTTTTATAGGTAAGGCGCAGGGCCCCGGATTCTTCGACGACGGCATATTTTTCCTGAGCCCCTGAAATCGAAAGCCTGCCGTTCCCTTCTTTTATCAGCTTGTTCATCTCCGAACCAGCCTCCAGGTTTTCGTAGGGCAGCACCGACGACACGCGGCGACCATCGAAAAGTTCCTTCAATTCTTTGTTCGTAAAGTTTCTCATTGTTCGACAGGTTCGATGGTGACAGAACCGATTGTATCATAACTGGCCGTTTTCAGCAACAGACCGAATTCGTCATCGGATGCGACTCCGTTGAGGCGTGACTTGTATATCCTGTTGCTCCCTTCAGAAAGAAGATTGCTGAAAAATGGGAAGAGAGAGGGGCTCTCGTATTTCTCTTTTCTGACCGGCATGGCCAGGCAAACCGGTACAGATGAGCGTTCAAGGTATTGAGCGTCATATTCGAAGGAATACAGGCCTTCGTCCGATTCTGTAAGTGTTCCCGCGAATATGCGATTGATAAAGACTTTCCCCTGTCTCATAATACCAATATATTGTGATTTTTGACAAAAATAGAGAAAATACCCCGACTTTACAAATAATAATCACAATATATTGGTTATTGGTTATTTGTTATTTGTTATGGCCAGAACCAATCATTACGCCCACGTCATTCCCGGCGGGGATCAGCAATAGTACGAAGATAGATTTTATTTTTGAACGAAACCACTTATCTTTGTAAAAAATTCAGAAAACTTTGAAATGCTATCCCGCCGACTGATCCGTATCAAGGCATTCAAGACGCTCTTTGCATTCGTGGGCTCGGAGTCCGACAATGTCAATGCGGCGCAGAAAACGCTCATCGAGTCTTGTGACAAGGTCAAGGACCTCTATTATTTCCTGCTCAACATCTCGTCGTTCCTGGTGACCGTCGCCGAAGAGAAGATCGCCGTCGGCCTGCGGAAATTCCATCCCACCGAGGCCGAGGCGCATCCCAACTACAAGTTCGTGCGCAACCGTTTCGCCGCCCTGCTGGCCGACGATCCGGAATTCGGGCGCATCTGCCAGAAGCGCGGACTGGTGTGGGGCGAGTACGAACCGTTCGTGCGTCACGTCTACAACTCGATCATTACCAAGGACTACTATCAGGACTATATGAATTCCGGCGAGGACTCCTTCGAGGAGGACTGCCGGCTATTTTCCTGCATCTTCCAGGATGAGTTCGAGGACAACGAGGAGCTCGAATCGATCCTCGAAGATCTCTCCCTCCTCTGGATCGATGACGTGGCTTATGCGCTCAATGCGGTGATTGCCGGCATCGAGGAGACGCGCCGCAAGAAGCGCATCACCCATCCCAACACCTTCCTCAAGGAAGACGACAAGGAGTTCGCACTGCGCCTCCTCACCGAGTCGATCCTGCGCTACGACGAGTATTTCAAACTGATGGAATCGCATCTCGACAACTGGAAGTCCGACCGGCTGGTCCTGACGGACGCCGCCCTGATCGTGATGGGTGTCACCGAGGCAGTGGTTTTTCCGACCATTCCGGTCAAGGTGACCATCAACGAATATGTCGAGATCTCCAAGTACTACAGTACGCCCAACAGCCGCATCTTCGTCAATGGCATGCTCGACCGCATCATTCAGGAAAAGATTGCCGGCGGTGAAGTCGTCAAGCAGGGCCGCGGGCTCTTTGAACAGTGAGATTCCCGGTCAAGCCGGGAATGACGAAAAAACAATTTAAAACATAGTAATGCAATGAATCTCTCTATGATTACACTCCTTCAGGCGCAGGGTGCCGGCCAGGCCGGCGGCAGCGGCCTCACGATGCTTCTGATGCTCGCCCTCATCTTCGTGGTGATGTGGCTCTTCATGATCCGTCCGCAGCAGAAACGCCAGAAGGAACTCAACGCTTTCCGCGACAGCCTCAAGAAAGGCGACAAAGTCGTCACCGTCGGCGGCATCTATGGCACCGTCCTCGAAGTCAATGACAACAAGGTGATGCTCGAGATTGACAAAGACGTCAAGATCAAAGTCGACAAGGCCTCGCTCGTGAAAGATTTCAGCGAAGCGCAGCAGGCTTAGTCCCTGATGAAAAACCTCCGGCTCTTTCTGGCCTCCCTGCTCATCGCCTGCATTGTGTGGGCGATGCACACGTTTACGCTGGAGTATTCCGCTACGTTGCCCTGTACCGTGCGGGTGACAACCAACCTCCGGGGCTATGCTCCCGCGGCCGTCGCCCAAGAGACCCTGCTGCTCCACGGCAAGGCCACTGGATTCTATCTGCTCAAGGCACGGGGGACAGGACGCAGGCCCATGGACCTGGAATTGCCGATTGATGCCAAGCACCTCTATCCGGTAGAAGATCAGGAAGATACTTTCATCCTTCCGGTTTCGGAGGTGCGGGACAAGATTAACGAGCAGTTGGGAGAACGGTTCGCGCTCGACTTTATCGAGACGGAGCAGCTGACCCTGATTTTTACGCCGCAGGCTTATGTGAAGGTTCCCGTGGAAGCTTCGCTTGACCTGACTTTCCGCCCGCAGTATATGCAGGTCGGCCCGGTGCAGCTCAAGCCCGATTCCGTGCTGGTGTATGGGCCGGTCAAGGATCTGCAGCGCCTGACACAAGTGCGTACGCGGAGCATCAGCCGGACCAATCTCGACAAGACCCAGCAGGGCTATGTGGGCCTGGAACCCGTATCCGGGCTCCGGATTGACACCGAACAGGTGTGGTATGAACTGGTGGTGGACCGATATGTGGAAACCACGATGACGCTCCCCGTCACGGCGACCAATGTGCCTGCAGGTCATTCCATGATGCTGTTGCCGTCGCAGGTAGAGGTTGTCTTTCGGGCGCCGTTCCGGCCGCGAGGCGGACGGATCGTGCCGGAAGACCTGTCGCTGGTGGTCGATTACCGCGATTTCGCCGGGGCGGGCAGTACGAAGGTGATCCCGCGGCTGGTGACGTACCGGGATATCTATTCGTGGCGCTTGCGTCCCGAATTGATTGAATGCATTTTGGTCGAAGCCCGATGAATCCGCGCGTCCTGCTTTGCACCGGAGGTATCGGCAGCGGCAAGTCTGTCGTAGTCAGGACATTCAATATCCTGGGCGTCCCGGCGTACGACTGTGACCGGGCAGCCAAGGAGCTGTATGACCGGGATCCGCAGCTGTTGGCTGCTGTGGTCGATCTGGTAGGGTCTGACGTGTTGGATGCCGGAGGCCGGCTGGACCGGGCCGCCCTGGCCGGCCGGATTTTTGCGGATGCGGCGCTGCTTGCCTCGCTGGAAGCGATTGTCCATCCCGCGGTGATCCGCGATTTTGAGACCTGGAAGGCGGAGCAGTCCAGTCCGCTTGTGGTCATTGAGTCGGCCATCCTGCTGGAGAATCCGGCTTTCGACCGCTTATATGACAGCGTGGTGGCGGTGACGGCGCCGGAAGAAGTCCGGATTGCCCGTGTTCTGGTTCGCGATGGTGTGGACGAGGCACAGGTCCGGCGGCGGATGGCCGCGCAATGGAGCGATGCCGACCGGGCGGCCCGCGCCGATTATGTATTGGAAAATGACGACCGGCAGGCCTTGTTGCCTGCGGTCCTGGAAATCATAGAAAAGGAACAAAAGAAGATGGAAAAGACTGATTTGAAGAAAATTCTCTCCGTATCTGGAGAACACGGCCTGTTTGCTTATGTCGCACAGGGGCGTAACGGTATCATCGCCGAATCGCTGGCGACGAAGCAGCGTCAACTGCTGGGCGCTGCGGCCAAGGTGAGTTCGCTTGCCGATATCTCGATTTTTACTGACGAAGCCGATGTCGCCCTCCGCGACGTCCTCACGGCCATGGCGACGAAACTGGCTCAGGGCCCGGCCATGAGTCCGAAGAGCGATCCGAAGGCCATCAAGGCTTTTTTCGCCGAGGTAATCCCGAACTACGACGAAGATCGTTTCTACGTGTCCCACATGAAGAAGATCCTCGACTGGTACGAGAATCTCCGTCAATATGCGTCGCTCGAGTTCGTCGAGGACGAAGAAGAGCAAGCCGAGGAGCCGGAAGAAGAGAAACCCGCTGAGGAGAAAGCCGAGTGAAACGGATCCAGGTGGTGACGATGGGGTGCTCTAAGAACCGTGTGGACTCGGAGCATCTGATGCGCGTGCTGCAGCAGCGGGGCTATGAACTGGTGCCTGAATCGGCCGACCTGGCTTCCGCCGGCGTCGATGAAGTGGTCATCAACACTTGCGGCTTCATTCAGGATGCCAAGGAAGAATCGATTGGCGCTATTCTCGAAGCAGCTGAAGCCAAAAAGGCCGGCCTGATCGAAAAACTGTCGGTATTCGGCTGTCTGTCGCAACGCTATCCGGAAGAACTCCGCGTCGAGATCCCGGAAGTGGACCAGTGGCAGGGCGTCCTGACTTTCGATACGATTGGCCGCGTGCTCACGACTCCTTCGCACTATGCCTATCTCAAGATTGCTGAAGGCTGCGATCGCAGCTGCGCCTACTGTGCCATTCCGCTCATCCGCGGACCGCACGTCAGCGTCCCCATCGAAGATCTGGTGGAAGAAGCCCGTCAATTGGCGGCAGAGGGTGTCCGGGAGTTGATTGTCATCGCCCAGGATACGACCTATTATGGGCTGGACCGCTATGGGAAGCGTTGTCTGGCCCGGCTCTTGGATCAGCTATCGAAGATCGACGGCATCCAATGGATCCGCTTGCATTACAGCTATCCGACCGGATTTCCCGAGGATGTGCTGCACATCATGGCAGACAATCCGAAGATCTGCCCGTACATCGACATCCCGTTGCAGCACAGCGCTGACCGGGTGCTGGAAATGATGCGGCGCGGCATCGACGGCCGGCAGACCCGGGAACTTGTGGCGCGGATGCGCCGGCTGGTTCCCGGCGTGGTCCTGCGCACGACGCTGATTGTAGGCCATCCCGGAGAAGGCGAGGCGGAATTCAGCGACTTGCTCGACTTTGTCCGCGAATGCCGCTTTGAGCGGCTCGGCGCCTTCACGTATTCTGAAGAAGAAGGAACCTACGGCGCCCTGCACTACAAGGATGATATTCCCGCCGAAGTAAAGCAGGAACGTTACGACCGTCTGATGGAGCTCCAAAGCGGCATCTCCCTCGCCTGCAACCAATCCCGCATCGGCACCCGTGAACGCGTTCTCGTAGATAGCTTCACCGACGGCATCCTTGTGGCCCGCAGCCAGACCGAATCGCCCGAAGTGGATGGCGAAATCCTCATCGGTATGGAATCCGTCATGCCCGGCCTTGACCGGGCATCTGACATGATCGGCCACTTCCTCGACGTCACCCTCACCGGCGCCAATGAATATGACTTAATCGCAGAGATGTCCGGTCAAGCCGGGCGTGACGCAATCGTCTCGTCCTCAAATGGGGTCTGAAATGAGGATGAGAAAGCAAATAATCCTGTTCCGTCCTCAATATCGGGCTCATATGAGGATGGCAAGAGAATGACTTTGCTCCACCGATGGTGAAAAGGGCGTACCTCCTGGACGCGGAGACCTGAAGACAGAGATGCCCGATAATGGTTCAGCGGGGCCCGGACGAATGATATGGCCAATGAAAGACAGGAGAAAGCCTGGCCGAATGAAAGATGATATAAACAAATACATTATACTATGGAACTATTGAAAGGAAAGGTCGCGCTGATTACGGGCGCGGCGAGAGGGATCGGCAAACAGATCGCCCTCAAATTCGCAGAAGAAGGCGCCGATATCGCCTTTACCGACCTGGTCATCGATGAGATCGGCCAGCAGACCCGGCAAGAACTCGAAGCTTTCGGTGTGCGCGTGCTGGCCATCGCCTCCAACGCCGCCGATTTCCAGCAGACCCACGCTGCCGTGCAGCAGGTCATGGACGCTTTCGGCCGGATCGACATCCTGGTCAACAACGCCGGCATCACCAAAGATGGTCTCATGCTCCGCATGACCGAGGCCCAGTGGGATGCCGTCCTGACGGTGAACCTCAAGAGTGCATTCAACTTCATCCACGCCGTTTCGCCCGTGATGCTGCGGCAGCGCGGCGGTTCGATCATCAACATCAGCTCCATCGTCGGCGTTCACGGCAATGCCGGCCAGTGCAACTACTCTGCTTCGAAGGCGGGCATGATCGGCCTGGCCAAATCGATTGCCGCTGAGTTGGGTCCGAAAGGCGTGCGTGCGAACGTGGTCGCTCCTGGTTTTATTCTGACCGACATGACCCAGCAGCTGGGCCCCGATGTCCTGAAGCAGTGGGAGTCCAAGATTCCGATGCGTCGCGGCGGAACGCCGGCCGAAGTGGCCAAAGTCTGCACCTTCCTCGCTTCCGACCTGGCCTCCTATGTCTCCGGCCAAGTCATCCTGGTCGACGGCGGCATGGGCATGTAAGTCAGCCGACAAAACAAAAAAAACGGGAGTCCTTGCGGGCTCCCGTTTTTGATGTCAGGCAGAATTATTTCGCGAGGGCTTTCCAGACCCAGGCTGCGAAGGCGCCACCGACCATCGGGGCGAGGATGAATACCCAGACAACCTTGAGGGCTTCTCCGCCGGCGAACAGGGCCGGACCGATGGAACGGGCCGGGTTCACGGAAGTACCGGTCAGGTTGATGCACACCAGGTGGATGAGAATCAGCGTAAGACCGATGGCCAGACCCGCGAAGTTGCCGGCACCTTTCTTGGCGTCGGTCGTGCCGAGCACGACGAAGACGAAGAGGAACGTGGCGATGAACTCGACCAGGCAGGCGCCCCAAGGGCCTCCCGCATTGGCAACACCGTTGGTGCCCAGACCGCCCGTAAGATCCGGAGCGGCGACCACCTTGGAGACGACCAACAACAGGGCACCGGCGAGGATACCGCCGATGATCTGACCGATCCAGTAGCCGACCGCATCTTTCCAAGGCATGCGGCCGGAAAGCGCAACGCCGAAGGTGATGGCCGGGTTGATGTGGCAACCGGAGATACCGCCGATGGTGTAGGCCATGGCGACCACGGTAAGACCGAAGGCAATGGCCGTACCGACCACGCCGGCCGGCGTGTTGCAGCCGAGGAACATCGCGGTCCCGCAGCCCAGGAACGTCAGGACGAACGTTCCGATGCATTCTGCAAAGTACTTTTTCATAGGCAATGATTTTTATGGAATTAGTATATTTTGCGTTAAAGATAACAAAATAATCGTAAAGTTGTTCTTTCGGATGCCCGGTCAAGCCGGGCATGACGCTAATTCAAGCCGATCTTGCTCTTGTCGGGAGCGGCGGGCGTGCCCGGGAGGGCCGGCCAGTTCTTCAGTTCGGCTTTCAGCACTTCGACGGCCTTTTCAAGCTGGGCATCTTTGCCCTGGTAGTCTTCAAACGGATTGATGTCCACATCAATGTCCGGATCGACGCCGTGACCTTCGATGATCCATTCACCATCGGTGGAGTAGGAGGTAAAGAACGGGGTGCGCATGTCCTGGCCGTCCAGATAGGCCCGGGAACCGGAGATACCCACGATGCCGCCCCACGAACGCTTGCCGATGAGCTTGCCGAGACCCAGTTTGCGGAAGCCGTACGGGAAGAGGTCGCCGTCGGAGGAGGAGTACTTGTCGATGAGGCAGACCTTCGGGCCGTAGAATGCCTGGGCCGGTACCGTCTCGTTCTTGCCGCCGTGGCGGGACATCGTCATGCGGTACACCTCACGCTGCAGGCGCTCGAGAATCATCGGAGAGACGTTGCCGCCACCGTTCATGCGGTCATCGATGATCAGCGCTTTCTTGTCGAGCTGGTTGTAGAACATCTTCGTGAACATGTCCAGACCGGCCGTGCTCATATCCGGAATATGGATGTAGCCGATCTCGCCGTTCGAAGCTTTGTCCACGATGGCGATGTTGCGCTGTACCCATTCGTAGTAAGCCAGCTGACCTTCCTCGGCCACCGGTTTAACGTAAACCGTGCGGGCATTCCGCCCGGCGGCATTTTCGGCAATCTCCAGCGAGACCGTTTTGCCGACTTTTCCGATCAGGGCCTGATAGATGTCTGTCAGTTGCGAGGCGGGTGTGCCATTCACGTTGGTGATGTACTGCCCGACCTGGGCGTTGATGCCCGGACCGTCAAGCGGAGAGACCAGCGACTTGTCCCAGGAAGCGCCCTTGTAAATATGGTCGATCCGGAAAGCCCCCGTCTTGCTGTCCTTGCTGAACTTGCCGCCCAGCATGCCGGTGGCGATGCGCGGAATCTCCGGCACTTCGCCCGAGGTGATGTAGGCGTGGCCGACGTTCAGTTCGCCGATCATTTCACCGATAAGGTAGGTCAGGTCGTGACGGTGTTTTACATAGGGCAGCATTACGGCATACTTGTCGTGGATGGCTTTCCAGTCGAGTCCGTGCATGTTCTCCACATAGAAGTTGTCGCGGGTCACGCGCCAGCTTTCGTCGAAGATCTGTTTCCACTCGGCCTGGTGGTCGATGAGCATGTCCATCTCGGAGGTAGGCACGGGTTCGTCGAGTTTGGCCGGGCCGCCGAAGCCGGTGACATAGAATTTGCCGCCTTCGCGGACCAGGCATTTCTTGTGGTCTGGCGTGAAGGCCACGGGCGTGTTCTTTGGCCCGTCGGAGCTCTTGAGGGTCTTCAAATCGAGTACCTTGACGGCTGCTGCACCGCCGCGGGCGCCGCCGGCGCCGCCCGGCATCATGCCGCCGAACGTACTGTAGTAGAGTTTGTCGTTTTCAGCCAGGATCAGGCGATAGCGGCCGGCCGGCAGCGGCAGGACGCTGGCGCGCTGGCCGATGCCGTCGAGATCGACCTTCATCTTGGCATCCTTGTCGGCAGCAGGCTTTTGCGGAGCAGGCTTGTCTCCCGGCTTGCCTTCGGGACGTCCTTCCGGCTTGGCCGGCTTCACGCCGTATTCATCGTTCGTGAGGACCGTCGGGTCGGGGGTGTCCTTGGCCAGCGGAATCACGAAGACATAGTCGTTCACGTTGTACGAAGCGTTCCATTCCACGCGGGAATACTGCGAGCGGAAATCGCGCGACGAGGTGAAGAAGAGATACTTGCCGTCTTCCGAGAAGAGCGGGCTGGAGGCGTCCCACCAGCGGTCAGTAACCTGATAGGACTTGCCGGTGGCCATTTCGTAGAGGAAGATGGCGGAAATGTCATTGTCCAGACCCATGGTATAGACAGCCCAGTTGCCGTCGGCCGAGATCCGGAAGCCGCGCGGGGCACTGATGGTGCCGGTGATGATCGGCTTGGCGATGCCCGATTCGATGTCGAGGCTATAGAGCTCACGCTTCAGCGTGGAGAAATACAGTGTCTTCCCGTCCGGCGCCCACTGCAGGCCGCTCGGATAACCATCCTTGAAGTTGGTCATCTTCCGGGCGTTCTTCATGTCGGCGGAAGGGGCTACATAGACCTGGTATTCGCCGTCCTTGTCGGAGAACCAGGCGATGTTCTTGCCGTCGGGGCTCCAGACGCCTTCGCGCTCGTGGCCGCCGGGCGTTTCCGTGACATTGTACACGGGACCGCGGCGGGCGGGGAGGGAGAAGAGGTCGCCGCGGGCGATGATCAGCACGCGTTCGCCGTCGGGCGAAAGGCTGTAGGCGAACATCTGGTTGCCCACGTTCTTGTATTCGGGACGGCCGTACACGTTGTCGTTGTCAAGATAGATCGTGACTTTCTCGCACTTGCCGGCCTTGACGTCGTACTTGTAAATATAGCCGCCGTTTTCAAAGACGACATATTCCTGGGAATAAGAGGGGAACTTGCAGTCATATTCCTTGAAGTCGGTGACCTTGCGGGTCTCCTTCGAGCGGGTGTTGTACACGAAGAGGTTCATCGTCCGGTCGCGGTCGGAAAGATAATAGATCTCGTCGCCGATCCACATCGGGAAGATGTCCTGAGCGTCGTTGTCGGTGATCTTCTCGAGTTTCGAGGTGCCGACCTGATTGATCCAGATGTCATCGGCCTGGCCGCCGCGGTAGTATTTCCAAGTACGGAATTCGCGGAACATCCGGTTCATGGCCAGTTGCTTGCCGTTCGGGGAGTAGCTGCAGAAACCGCCTTCGGAGGTGGGAATCTCTTCGGCGGGACCACCGGCTGCGTTGACCTTGCAGAGCTGTCCGCGCAGGCCGCTGAAGTTGTGGGTCTTGCTGCGATAGACAATCTGTTTGCCGTCGGGTGTCCAGCACATGACGATGTTGTTCGGGCCCATGCGTTCGCCGATGAGGTCACGGCTCACGAGCGCCGAATAGGTCACGCGTACAGGCTCGCCGCCCGTCACGGGAATGGTGTACACTTCGGTATTGCCGTCGTACTGGCCTGTGAAGGCCACGGTCTTGCCGTCCGGCGAGATGCGCGGGAATACTTCGTAGCCTACGTGGGAGGTCAGCTTGACGGCCTGGCCGCCGTTGATGCCGACACGGTAGAGGTCGCCGGCGTAGCTGAAAACGATGTTGTCGCCGCCGACGGCGGGGAACCGGAGCAGGCGCGCCTCCTGGCGGTCTGCCGCAAAGGCCAGCAGCGGGAGCAGTGCCGCCAGCACGGTGAGGATTCTCTTCATACGGTTAGAGGATATTGAGTGTTTGTTCTTTGATTTTTTCGAGTTCGTCTTTCATCTTGACCACCCATTTCTGGATCTCCGCGTGGTTGGCTTTCGACCCGAGGGTATTGATCTCGCGGCCCATCTCCTGGGCGATGAACCCCAGCTTGCGGCCCGGGAGCGGCTCTTCCGCCACGGTCTCGCGGAAATAGCGGCAGTGCTGGCGCAGCCGCACCTTCTCCTCGTTGATGTCGAGTTTCTCGAGCCAGAAGATCATCTCCTGTTCGAGGCGGTTGGCGTCGGGCTGGGTTGCGATCTCGCGGAGCCGGGCCTCGATGCGCTCCCGGATGGCCGGGACGCGTTCGCGCTCGTAGCGCTCCACTTCGGGGATGTACGATTCGATCTTGTCGACCTGCCCGAGGACGTCGCGTTCCAGACTGACGCCCTCCTTCTTCCGGAAGGCATCCAGGTCGGCGACGGCTTCGCGGATGGCGGCATAGAGCGTCTCCCATTCCGCATCCGAGATTTCCGTGCTGCGTGTTTCCAGTACGTCGGGCAGCCGCAGGATCGCCTGCAGCATGGTATCCGGATCACAGCAAGCCAGCGTCGTATTCTTGACTGCTTCGTTGAGTTGGTCGTAGTAGGCGAGGAGCGTCGGTCGGCTGATCTGCTTAGCCGCGGAGCCTTCCGCCCGTTCGACCGTGATGAACAAGTCGATGTTGCCGCGGTTTAGCCGGTCGGTGAGGTATTTGCGGACCTCGACTTCGTGTTCGCGGGGGATGAGTTGGGTTTTGAAGGTGATGTCGGCATTCTTTCCGTTGACAGACCGGATTTCCACCAGGTATTTGTCGGGGCCCAGCAGGCATTGCGCCTTGCCGTAGCCAGTCATGGATTTCAGCATGGGATGGTTCGGTTTTAAGCAATAAAGATAGTGAATTTTTAATATATTTGTGGCTTGAAACACCTTGAAGTATGGAAGAAGAGAAGAAAAACAACTTCCTCGAAGAGATCATCGAGGCAGACCTCGCAGCCGGCAAGTTCGACACCATCATCACCCGTTTCCCGCCGGAGCCCAATGGCTATCTCCACCTGGGCCACGCCAAAAGCCTGTGCATCAACTTCGGACTCGCCCTCAAATATGGCGGCAAGACGAATCTCCGTTACGACGACACCAATCCCACCAAGGAAGACGTGGAGTATGTCGATGCCATCAAGGAGGACATCAAGTGGCTTGGCTTCCAGTGGGCAGAGGAACGCTATGCTTCCGACTACTTCGACCAGCTTTATGCGTGGGCAGAACAACTCATCGAGCGCGGCCTGGCCTATGTCGATGACCAGACGCTCGAAGAGATGCGTGCCAACCGCGGCACCGTCGAAACCCCCGGTACCGACAGCCCCTGGCGCAACCGCTCCGTCGAGGAGAATCTCCGCCTCTTCCGTGAGATGAAGGCCGGCAAGTATCCCGACGGCGCCAAAGTGCTCCGTGCCAAGATCGACATGGCCCATCCCAACATGATGTTCCGTGACCCGATCCTCTACCGCATCAAGCACGCGCATCATCACCGCACCGGCGACAAGTGGTGCATCTACCCGATGTACGACTACACCCACGGCCAGTGCGACTCCATCGAGCATATCACGCACTCCATCTGCACGCTGGAGTTTGACATCCACCGCCCCCTCTACGACTGGTTCATCGAGACGCTGGGCATCTACCCGTCCCATCAGTATGAATTCGCCCGGCTCAACCTCACCTATACCCTGATGAGCAAGCGCAAACTGCTGGAACTAGTGGAGAAAGGCTTTGTGTCGGGCTGGGATGACCCGCGCATGCCGACCCTCTGCGGTGTCCGCCGCCGCGGCTATACCCCTGAAGCCCTGAAGATGTTCTGCGACAAGATCGGAGTCTCGAAGCGCGACCAGCTGATGGACATCGGCCTGCTCGAATGGTGTGTCCGTCAGGATCTCAACGAACGCAGCAACCGCTATATGGTGGTTTCCGACGATCCGATCAAGGTGACTCTCACCAACTGGGAGCCAGGCAAGGTGGAGTGGTTCGAAGCGCCGCTCAATCCCGCCGCCCCCGACGGTCCCAAGCGCCGTGTCCCCTTCACGGGCGAACTGCTTATCGACCGTGCCGACTTCATGGAAGACGCGCCCAAGAAATACTTCCGGCTCCGGCCAGGCGGCGAAGTGCGTCTGAAATACACCTACATCATCAAGTGCGAGGAAGTTATCAAAGACGCCTCCGGCAAAGTGGTGGAACTCCGCTGCACCTACGATCCTTCTACGCATCCGGCATCCGGACAATGGCGTTCGGTCAAGGGTACCATCCACTGGGTTTCGACCGCTTTCGCCAAGGAGATCGAGTGCCGCATCTACGACCGGCTCTTCACGCTGGCCGACATGTCGCAGGTTCCTTGCGACAAGGACTACAAGGATTTCCTTAATCCGGAAAGCTTGATTGTCCGTACCGGCTGGGCCGAACCGGCGCTCCTCGACGATCCAGGCGACCTGGCCGTCCAGTTCGAACGCGTCGGCTACTTTAAGAAAGATCCTGACTCCACCCCCGAAAAGCTGGTCATGAACAAGACGACCCAGCTGAAGGACTCCTTCAAGCTGTAGCGGGTGTCTATTTTGCCGATTTGAATCGACTTATAAGAAATCGTGTGCGTGATTCACGCACACGATTTTTCGTAAAAGCAGCAGGTCGACGGCTTGGACGCCACGCCCCAATGTCAATCATCGCCAATCGCTTCAGTCCAGTCCACTCCACTCCAACTCACTCTAGTCCAGTCCACTCTGGCATCATTTTCTTCTACTAAATCTCCTCACCTATCTGGTGAGTGAATCGGCCGTCTCCGCACACGGCGGCCTTTTTTCACGCCCTTCGGTGAGTGAATCGGCCGTCTCCGCACACGGCGGCCTTTTTTCACGCCCTTCGGTGAGTGAATCGGCCGTCTCCGCACACGGCGGCCCTTTTTTATGCCCTTCGGTGAGCGAATCGGCCGTCTCCGCTCACGGCGGCCTTTTTTCACGCCATTCGGTGAGTGAATCGGCCCCCTCCGCTCACGGCGGCCTTTTTTCACGCCCTTCGGTGAGCGAATCGGCCGTCTCCGCTCACGGCGGCCTTCAGAAGCAGCTGTCGGTGAGCAAAGGAGGCCTTTCTGCTTGCCGCGGTTATTCTTGGGGAGGGAAGAGCTGTTGGATGATTTCTTTGGGAAGCCCCAGGACGCGGCGGATTTGGTTGGGAGTAGCGTGGTAGTCGGAACGGAGGGTGCGGGCGACGACAATTTTGGCTTCGGAGGGGAGCAGGGACGGTTGCTTGACTTTATGGTCGCGCCAGGCCAGCATCTTGGCTACGGGATAGATCTCCTCGTCAGTCAGAAGGATGGCGTCGCCGAGCCTTTTCGCTTCTTCGCTGTAGGCTTCATAGTTGCGGGTGAGCAGATAAAAATACTGATGCGCATCCCGGAACAATCTTTCTCCGTCTTGATAACGCGCGTAGCTGTCGGGAAGGATCATGCCGTTCCCGTAGCGATAACCGGCTGGCATATCCAGGGTGCGACGATGACATAGAAATCGTTTGATTTTGAACGGGACGGCTTTATAAGGTGTCCCTTGATCGGCGTGAATGGAATGATTGAAGTAGCAGGAACCGCTGCCCCAGGGATAGGAGAAAGGAGTATGGTACGGATTGACGAGATAGCCGTTCCTGTTAATATAGACGATTTCGTTGCGTATCATGTCGAGCGTAGTGATCTCTATCGGATTGTCGCATCGGAATTGGCTGAGGTTCAGGAATCGTCCTCGGCGGCTATTATATTTTTCCAGACGGTAGGTAAAGCGTTCCAAATAGTCGGTGCACTGGGATTTGGTTCCTCCGCCCAGTGTATGGATATGATTGCCCATGATCTGGTCGGTGAAGATGGCCAGTCCGCTTTCGGCGGCGCTGATCGCACTGTTCGAGACGGCGAACTGGAAATCTTCATCTTCGACAAAAAGGGTCTCCGTGAGGTTCCCCGGGGTACTGATGTGCCAGAGTTGGCCATAGCGATTGACGATGTCGTGGAAATGCCATTCACACTGTCTCTCTTTCTCTCCAAAAGTTAGGGGGCGGTCGTTCATCACAGGGTCCATCGCTTCTTGTCTTTGCTCCGGCAAAGATACAATGGTCTTTTCGAGGAAACCCGACAAAAAAGCAATTTTTCCTGGTGGGATAAAAAACGTAGCCCTATCGGGCGTTGTACTGCTGGTCACGCAACCAGGGCGTAAAACCGGCAGAGATAATGGCGGCGCGCAGGTTGCGGGCCCCGGCCGGGTCGGCGAGCGAACTGTGCGCCCCAGCCGGGTCGGCGAGCGATCCTTTCCCGGTGGTGTGTGCCCCAGCGTCTGGATTGTCCTCGGGGCACCCGGCCCCGTAGTCATTCCCGCGAAGCCCCTCATCTTGCCCGCGAAACCCCTCATCTTGCCCGGGAAGCCCGTCATGCCCGGTTTGGCCGGGCATCTCGTCAAGGGTGTGACGGGAGCCGGCGGAGGAAACTACGTTCTCTTCGATCATGATGGAGCCCATGTCGTCGGCGCCGGCGGAGAGGGCGCGGAGGCCGGTCGGGAGGCCGACGGTGAGCCAGGAGGCCTGGATGTGATCGACGTTGTCGAGGACGAGGCGTGCGATGGCGATGGTGCGGAGGAACTCTTCGTCCGGGAGCCAGCGGCGGGGTTCGCCGGGGAGGGAGATGCCTTCCGGCAGACGGCCTTCTGCGGCCATGCGTGCCAGCGCCGTGCCGGTGAGTTGCATGGGCCAGCAGATGAAGGCGCGGAAGCCGGGTGCGCCCGCAGGACGATCGTCCTGCAGCGCCCGTAGCGCCAACAAGTGGTCGATGCGTTCTGCCAGTGTCTCGATGTGGCCATAGACCATCGTTGCCGTGGTGCTCATCCCCAGGGCGTGCGCCTCACGCATCACGTCAAGCCACTGTTGGGCAGAGGGTTTCGCCGGCGACAGGAAACGGCGGACCCGGTCTGCGAGAATCTCGGCGCCGGCACCTGGGAGCGTGTCGAGACCTGCATCGCGCAGGCGGACGAGCACCTCCCGGTACGTCATCCGCGAAAGCCGTGCGATATGTGCGATCTCCGGCGGCCCGAGCGCATTGAGTTTCAGGTCTGGATCGACTTCCTTGAGCCTGCGGAAAAGCGTCTCGTAGAAATCGATGCCGTAGCGCGGGTGCAGGCCGCCTTGCAGGAGCAGTTGGTCGCCTCCCAGCGCGCGCAGTTCGGCGATTTTCGGGAGATAGTCTTCGAACGTCAGCGTATTCGCCTTCTCCGGCTCATCCGGCCTGCAGTGGAAATTGCAGAACTTGCATCCCGACAGGCACACATTGGTGTAATTGACGTTCCTGTCGATCTGGTAACTGACGCGCTGCCCCGGCACATGCGCGAACCGCGCCTCCTGCGCCCGCTCGCAGAGTTCCCCGAGCGGTGCGTTGCGATAGAGCGACAATGCCTCGTCTTTATCCAGCCGTTTCATCAAGATGCTAATATCGTCAAAAAAACGGGGATTCCCAAGAATCCTGTGTGCAAAAGCCATCTATTCGCGCACCGACAGCTTTTCAAGGAGGCCTCGGTGAGCAGAGAGGCCTGTTTCGCACACCGACGATGGAAAAAGAACGACGCGGTGAGTGGGGACAGTCGATTCGCTCACCGAAGGGCGTGGAAGATGACCGCGGTGAGCAGAGGCGGTCGTTTTGCTCACGACCGGGAGGAGGCTTGGCGAAGGCTGGGCTGAAGCGATGCGGAAGCGATGCGAGAATGAATCGAGGATAGGAAAAGAGAGGCGAAGGCGAGGCCCGGGCAGAGGGTTGAAGGAAGGAGATGGCGGAAAAAACACTATCTTTGTAAGAATATTCAGCGAATTCAGAAAAATCCAGAGATAATTCAGAAAATCATGAAAGAGAAAGTCATCTGCGGATTGCAGCAAGTCGGGATCGGCGTGAAGAATGCCGACGAGTCGTGGAAGTGGTATCGGGAACATTTCGGGATCGACATTCCGGTCGTCGTCGACGAGGGGGTGGCGGAACGGATGTTGCCCTATACGGGCGGCAAGCCGCAGCCGCGCTATGCCATCCTGGCCATCAGCCTGCAAGGTGGCGGCGGCCTCGAGATCTGGGAGCCGCGGGGGCGTGAACTCAATTATCCCAAGCAACAGCCGATGCTCGGCGACCTGGGTATTTTCATCGCCAAGATCAAATGCCACGACGTGCCGGCTACCTATGAGCGTTTCGTCCGCGAGGGACTTCATCTCCTTTCGGCACCGAAGAAATCCTTTGCCGGCTTGGCCCATTTCTATCTGGCCGACCCGTGGGACAATATCCTGGAGATTGAAGAGGATGACTACATCTTCCAGCCCTCGAAGACTTTCGCTACCGGCGGTGCCGGCGGCGCTGTGCTGGGTGTCAGCGACATGGACCGTTCCATCGCTTTCTACGGCAAGGTGTTGGGTTACGACAAGGTCCGGGCCGACGAGACCGGCGTGTTTGCCGATATGGAGGGCCTGCCCGGCGGCGACCGGAAAGTCCGTCGCGTCCTGCTGGAACGCACAAGACCTTTCAACGGCCCGCTTTCCCCGCTGATGGGAACTTCCCACCTCGAACTGGTCCAGGCGCTGGATGCCCCCGTGGTCAAACTCTATGAGAACCGCTACTGGGGCGATCCCGGTTATATCCAGATTTGTTTCGACGTGCGCAACATGGACGCCGTGGAGGCCGACTGCAAGGCGGCCGGTCACCCCTTCGTCTGCGACAGCGGCGCAGACTTCGGCATGGGCGATGCCGGCGGCCATTTCACCTATATCGAAGATCCCGACGGAACCCTCATCGAGTTCGTGGAGACCTTCCGGATTCCGGTAGCCAAGAAATTCGGGATTTACATCAATTTCACCAAGCGCGACGACCACAAGCCGATGCCGCGCTGGATGCTGAAGGCGTTACGCTTCCTGCGTGTATCCTGAGTCCGTGAGCAGACCAGACCCCTGCGACGCTGCGACCGCCAGTCGGTCGCAGCGTTCGTTTTCGGGATGTCCGTTGTGCCCGCGGATCCAGACGAAACGCACGTGGTGGCGTCGGTAGGCCACCAGGAACCGGGTCCAGAGGTCGGGGTTGGCTTTCTTGGCGAATCCCTTCTGTTCCCAGCTGAACACCCAGCCTTTTTCGACAGCGTCCACCACATAGGAGGAGTCGCTCCAGATGGTCACGTCGGCCTGTTCCCAACGGATGGCTTCCAGCCCGGTGATGACGGCCAGCAGTTCCATGCGGTTGTTGGTGGTCACGGCGTAGCCGGCCGAGATGACTTTTTCATAGTTGCCGCACCGCAGGATCGTGGCGAAGCCGCCCGGTCCCGGATTGCCGCTGCAGGCGCCGTCGGTGTAGATTTGGATCGGGGCGCGGTTCACTATTCGGGCAGGATGGTCTTTTCGTAGCGGGGACCTTCGAAGCGCCGCACTTCAAGCGGATTGGCATGCATGGCTTCGTAGCGGCGGCGGTTGTGGCTCAGGTCGATGGCGGCGTAGATGGCACGGGTCATCGGTCCGGAGTAGGCTTTGTTCTTGCCGGCGATGTCGTAGCCGGTGCCGTGGTCGGGCGAGGTACGGACGATGGGAAGGCCGGCCGTGAAGTTGACGCCGCTGTCGAAAGCCAGCGCCTTGAACGGGATGAGGCCCTGGTCGTGGTACATGGCCAGTACGGCGTCGAAGCTGCTCTGCATGTGCGTGCTGAAGAAGCCGTCCGGGGAGTAGGGGCCGAAAGCGAGAATCTTCTCTTTGGAGGCTTGCTGGATGGCAGGGATGATGGTATCGATCTCTTCGGTGCCGAGGGATCCGCCGTCGCCGGCGTGGGGGTTGAGGCCCATCACGGCAATCTTGGGTTTGACGACGCCGAAATCGCGTTTGAGCGATTCATTCATCAGGCGGAGTTTGCTCATGATGGTCTCGACGGTGATGGCTGCGCTGACTTTCGCCAGCGGGAGGTGATTGGTCACCACGCCCACGCGGAGGTTTTCGGAGCAGAGGAACATCAGGCCGTCCTGGCAGCCGAATTCATGGATGAGATACTCGGTGTGGCCCGGGAATCCGAAGCCGAGTTCCGCCACGGTGTGCTTGTTGAACGGAGCGGTCACGATGGCGTCAATGGCGCCCCGCTTGGCATCGGCCACGGCGGCCTTGAGGGCCATAATGGCTGCTTTGGCGCCGTCCGCAGTGGGTTGTCCGATCTCCATGGCCATGCTTTCCGGCACGGCGTTGATGATGTTGACGCGTTTTGACCGGGCGTCTTCGGCCGCATTGATTACGTTGGTCGCAATCTGGTCGATTTCCGGCAGGAATTTCCGGTATATCCCGAAGAAACGGGAGGAGCCGTAGAGCACGATGACACAGTTCTCCAGAATCCGTGCATCGGCCAGCGACTTGATAATCACTTCGTATCCAATTCCATTGGTATCACCTTGGGTGATGCCGACCACAATCTTGTCTCTCATGGTACATTCAAATTTTCCGCAAGATACAAAAAATCCGTATATTTGTGTATGTCGCAACTGCTGGACAGTGATATCAAATTCTTGCCGGGCGTAGGCCCCCGACGTGCGGATCTTCTGAACAAGGAGTTGGGAATCAGTACGTTCCGGGATATGCTCTACACATTTCCCTTCCGATACATAGACCGCTCCCGTTTTTACAGCGTCCGGGAGGTCGATTCTTCGTCGGCCTGGATCCAGTTGCGCGGCCGCATCCTCCGGATCGAGAAGGTGGGGAAGGGGCGTGCTGTCCGGCTTGTAGCCCGTTTCACCGACGGCACGGGGCAGATCGACCTGGTCTTTTTCAAGGGGCTCAAGTGGATCGAGGAGAAACTGCAGGTCGGACCGGAGTACATCGTCTTCGGCAAACCGTCCGTCTTCGGACACAGCTGGAACCTGGTCCACCCCGAAGTGGACCTGGCCACGGAGGAGAAGCTCTCCCAGGTCGGCGTCATGATGGGCGTCTATTCGAGTACGGAGAAGCTGCGCAGCGCGGGTATCACCAACAAGTTCTTCGAGAAGATGGTCAGTGCGCTGCTCGAACGCATCCTCGGTACGCTGGAGGAGACGCTGCCTGCGTATATCCTGGAGCAGAAGCATTTGGCACCGCTGGGCTATGCCTTGCAGCACATTCATTTCCCCGCTTCGGTGCAGGATCTGGGCCGGGCGCAGCGCCGGCTCAAGTTCGAGGAGTTGTTCTACCTCCAGCTGTCGCTGCTGCGGCAGAAAAGCATCCGGATGCGGGCGGACAGCGGCGTGGTGTTCCGCCGCATCGGGCACTATTTCAATACGACGTATGAGAGCCTGCCTTTCCCGCTCACCGGGGCGCAGAAGCGGGTGCTGAAAGAGATCCGGACCGACGTGGCAGGCGGCAAGCAGATGAACCGGCTGCTGCAGGGAGACGTGGGCAGCGGCAAGACGCTGGTAGCGGTCCTTGCCGCGATGATGGCGCTCGATAACGGCTATCAGGCCTGCGTGATGGCACCGACAGAAGTCCTGGCCAACCAGCACTACCACAGCATCCAGAAATTTCTGGCTCCGTCCGGAGCGACCATCGCCCTGCTCACGGGCAATACGAAGCAAAAAGAGCGTGACGTGATTCACCGCGGCCTGCTGGACGGCTCGCTCCAGATCATCGTGGGCACCCATGCGCTCATCGAGGATACAGTGCAGTTCAAGAACCTGGCGCTGGCCGTCATCGACGAGCAGCATCGGTTCGGCGTGGAGCAGCGTTCGCGCCTCTGGTCGAAGTCGGCTGTGGCGCCGCATGTGTTGGTCATGACGGCTACGCCGATTCCCCGTACCCTGGCGATGACACTCTACGGCGATCTCGACGTGTCAGTGCTCGACGAACTTCCCCCGGGCCGCAAACCGGTGGAAACGGTGCACTGGACGGAAAACCGGCGCGGCGATCTTTACAACTTCATGCGGCAGCAGATTGCGCTGGGCCGTCAGATCTTTGTGGTCTATCCGCTCATCAAGGAGTCGGAAAAGATGGACTACAAGAACTTGGAAGAGGGCTACCTGCACATTACGGAAGCCTTTCCGGCCCCGAAATATGTCACGGCGGTAGTCCACGGGCAGCAAAAGCCCGAAAACAAAGCGTTCGACATGGATCTTTTCGTGCGGGGCAAAGCGCATATCCTGGTGGCTACCTCTGTCATCGAGGTCGGCGTCGATGTGCCCAATGCTTCGGTCATGGTGATCGAAAGCGCCGAGCGCTTCGGACTCTCGCAGCTGCACCAGTTGCGTGGCCGCGTGGGCCGCGGTGCGGAGAAGTCATACTGCATCCTGATGACCGGCTATAAGCTCAGCACGGAGTCGCGCCAGCGCATCGACCTGATGTGCGCTACGAGCGATGGTTTCGAACTGGCTGAGGCCGACCTGCGGATGCGCGGGCCGGGCGACTTCGAGGGCACGCGCCAGAGCGGTCTCGCTTTCGACCTGCATATTGCTGACTTGGCGAAAGATTCCCCGGCGCTGGTCGAGGCCCGCGAACTGGGCGAAAAGATCCTTGCCGCCGACCCGCTTCTGGAACAGCCCCAGAACCGGCTGCTAGACCGCCAGCTTCGTACGCTCCGGCTCGACGACACCTACAAGGATTATTCAAAGATTTCCTGACGAACGGCACCCCCGTTGACGCAGGCCTCTTACACCGGCACGATCTCCCCGGCTGTGACGTACCAGAGCCAGCCTTCGACAGCAGGGTAGCCCATGCTGCGGAGCAGGGAGACGTAATTTCGTACTTGACGATGATGCGAGAAGTGTGGTGCGCCAAACTTGTAGTCGATCACGATGACGCGGCTGCTGTCGTGGGCGATGAGCACGCGGTCGGGACGGTAGATTTCTCCCGAAGCCGTGACAATCGACGCTTCGTTCAGGACACGGTAGGTACCGTCGAACCAATGGCGGCCGCCGCTGCGGCGTTCCAGTTCCGTATCGGTCTCCACCCGCGCCATTTCGCCGTGTTGTTCGATGCCCTGTTGTCGTGCGCTTTTCTCCTGTGCGAAATAGTCTCCACCGTGGAGCGACAGGCGTAGGCGGCCGTCCTGCGGGGCGGAAGCCGCGAAGGCGGGTTGTGGATCGTCGATCAGCGATGAAGTCTCCGCCTTGCGGATGAAAGGATCGCGGATACCGGTCTCGAAACAGCCTTGTTGCTTGTCCAACGCTTTCTGGAAGTGGATAAAGAGCGTGTTCTCGATACTGGAAGGCGTGTAGTCTTTTCCCTTGGCCGGCGGCTTGGGCAGTGGTGCATAGATGAGCAGGCGGGTCCGGGCACGCGTGAAAGCGACATACCAGGTATTGATGACGTCGATGTGCTCAAAGGTACGTTCTTCTTCGTACGGCTCTTCAAAGAGGCTGTTTTTCAGCGAAGGCGAGGCTTTGAGCGGAATCAGGGCCGGGCCGTCGATGGCAGGCGGGCAGGGACACCAGATGGTTGGTTGACGCTTGGGAGTGAACGACTCGGCGCAGAGCGGGATGATGACGGCATCCAGGGAAAGGCCTTTGGCCTTGTGAATGGTCATTACCCGCACGGCATTCTGCCCGTCGGGCGCACAGATGGATTGCTTGCGTCCAGCATCTTCCCACCATTTCACGAAAGCGCGCAGGGAGGAACCGTACTTTTCCTGGAAAGAGAGTACGGCGTCGAGGAAAGCGTTGATGAACGGCAGATCCTGCTCGCCGTGCTGCAGGATGCCGCAGCCCAGCAACTGCTCGCAAGTCTCATAGAGCGAAGCGGTTTTCAGTTCGGGCAGTTCGTCCCGCAGGCCACGCGACTGCAGTTCAGCGACGGGATCGTCGGGATCGACCAGCCAACTGAGCAGTGACATCAGTTTTGCGATGCAGGGGGAACTGCCGATCAGCAGGGAATCCTCGGTCAGGACGCTGATGCCGGCTTCGATCAGGGCCGCGGCAGCTTTTGCCCCCTCCTTGTTTTTCCGGACCAGAATCGTTATGTCTTTGTAGTCATAGCCTTCGATCAGCAGATTCCGGATATCGCCGATCATTCGCTCCAGCGCGATATCCTGCCAGGTCCGGTCTTCTTCCGCCGTAAGGAAGGAGAGACGGGCAAATCCCTGTGGATCGTCCTTATGCTCTTCGGGGCGCTCTTGTCGGCAGTCCGCATAGATCTGCGTCACCTCGCGGGCAATCCGACTGCGGTCCGCATCGCGGGCCAGCACATTGCCGATCTCGCTGAAGAATTCGTTGTTGAAATCGATCAGCGCTTTCCCGCTCCGCCAGTTTTCTTTCAGGTTCTCGTGATGGAGGAAACCGTTGGCCAGGTCGCGGTCCAGATAGTCGCGCATCAGCCGCCAGTCGGAACCGCGCCAGCGGTAGATGGACTGCTTGATGTCGCCCACGACGAGGTTGCAGCCGCCGGAAGCCTGGCTGTTGCGGAAAAGGGGACGGAAGTTGTTCCACTGCATCAACGATGTGTCCTGCGCTTCGTCGAGCATCAGATGCTCGTAGCGGTTGCCGATCTTTTCATAGACAAAGGGTGTATCGTCCTCTGCGATGATGCGGCTGAGCAAGTCGGTGGAAAGCTGCAGCAGTACGACATTATTCTCACGCAGATAGTCGTCCAACGTGTGCTGAAGGTCACTGTAAATGCCAAGCAGATAAAGGTTCTTCCGGATGAGGCGGGCCGTATTCCGCAGGCGCAGCGGCTCGCCGAGATGACTCCGTATTCGGTCGAACAACTGACCTATCGCGGCAGGGTCAGGGAAGCACTCGATGGCGGCATCCACTTCTTTGGCATAGGTTATCACGGCGTCAACATTACCTTCTGCCCATTTCTTGAAAACCAAGGTGGAACGCCCTGGCTTCTTTTTGAGATAAACATCTGTCAGAAGACCTTTCTCGTCCAGAAGCCGGGTCCCTTCCTGCCCGATGGCCACAGCGTCTTTCTCGTAATCCCGGATGATGCCGTCCAGCTTTTTCAGGAAGGCTTTCAGCGAGGCTTTGTCCCCAAGTACGTCGGTGCCGTTCCCCGCCTCACGCACCCGCAACAGGAACGATTCGTCCAGGAACTGCTTGGCCATCGCTTTGAGCGGCCGGACGATGTTCCAGCCGTCGCCTTGCTCCATCTGGTCGAACGAATAGTCTTTCAGCCAGTTGAGGAGGGCCTCATGGGCCGGGTCCTCGATGGAGTCGAGGAGTTGGTCCACCACCTGGTCGAGTACGGCTTCGGTATCAAGTTCCACCCGGTAGGAGGCGTACTGGCCGATTTCGCGTGCGAAACTGCGCATTACCGTCTGGAAGAACTTGTCGATGGTGCTGACCGAGAAACAAGTGTAATCGTGCAGCATCCGGCGGAGCCGGTCCGCCGCCAGCGGAGCCCGCTGGTCATCGCTGCGTGAAAGTTTGTCCAGCTCTTCGATGACACGTGACTTCATCTCGTCGGTCGCCTTGTTGGTGAAGGTAACAGCCAGGATGCGCTTGTAACGCTGCGGGTCCCCCGACAACAGGAGATCGATGTAGTCCTGTGTGAGGCGATAGGTCTTGCCGCTTCCCGCGGAAGCCTTGACGACACTTACTCCTTGTTGCATAGTCTCTTGAAATGACAATACTTACAAACGGACTGTTCCGGGGACAGGTCTCCTTCCGGATTCGGTTCGAAGCACAGGGAAGGATCGAAAATCTTGTCGATGAGTGCCTTCAGGCGTTCTTCGAAGTCGGCGAGTGCCACTTCGTCCAGGCTGTACGACTTGGGCTCTTCGGTAAAGATGGAACGCAGCGAATAAATACAAGGATCGTAGCGGACGCCGGCTTTCGGGTATTTCCGCGACATCAGCAAGGCGTAGAAGTAGAGTTGGAAAGCAATGTGGGGCCGGTTCGGTCCTTTCGACGGATCGAAGAGGTCTGCGACTTTGTCGCAGTTGTCCTTGTCGACCCGGCCGCTCTTGTAGTCCACTACACGTTCGACACCGCGATCCAGGCTGTCGAGCCGGTCGATAATGCCGAACAGACGCACGTTGCGGCCGGAAGGCAGTGTCAGCGGGTAACGTTCTTTTTTCTCGGCTGCGATGATGTGGAGACCGCCTTTTTCAGCGGCCAGGCGGCGATCCACGGCGACAACCCGTCGGACCAGGTGGACGACCAGTTCCTTCAGGATCAGGTTCTGTCCGACAATCTCGCGGATATGCGCATCTGCAAATGCCGCTGTGACCAGAGACTCGAGCCGAGCGCCTTTCCCGCCGAAAAGCGTTTTTTCCTCCAGTTCCGCCGCCGATACGAGCCGGCCTTCGAACGGCTTGTACAACTGCTCCATCACCGTGTGGAAGATGGTCCCGAAGACGCCTGCATCGACATCTTCCACGACCTCGTCCTGCTCGCGGATGCCTTCGACCTGCTCGTAGTAAAAGCGTAACGGACAGTCCAGATAGGTGTTCAGCGAGCTGGCTGAAAAAACACCTGTTCCGCGGATGAACCGGTCTTCGAGTTTCTGCATCACGGCCTCATCTTTGACGATGTGGCACATCGGGTTGTCAGTGGCCGAGCCGGCCAGGGAATAGGTGGCTACCTTTTCGATCAGCGGCACGTGGTAGAGATAGCGCAGCTGCTTGATGAAACGGCTTTCCTCGCCGCTCTGCAGCCCCTCGGTACGCGCATCATAGATCAGCCAGATACGCTTGGCCCGGCAGATGCCGCGGTAGAAATAATAGGCCCACATCGCGTCCTGCTGCTCGTAGGTCGGGAGGCCGAACCCCAGGCGCAGGTTGTAGGGGATGAAAGAGGCACTCAGGGTGCGTGACGGGAAGATACCTTCGCCCACCGAGAGCAGGATGACATTTTCAAAATCAAGGGCACGGGTTTCGAGCGGTCCCATCACTTGCAGGCCGCTGAGCGGCTCGCCTTCGTACGGAATCTTGACCAGCGCGATGTACTGCATCAGCAGCCGGTACCAGGTCTTCGGCTCTATCGTTTCGAGCGGGAGTTCCACTTGGGAGAGCCCGGATACGCACTGGTGGAATCGGTATAGGAACTCCCGTTCCAGAGGCTGCTGGGATTCCTGCAGCTGTTCGAGGATGTCCAGCAGATAAGCGGGGATGTCTTGTGTCGCTGCGACGGGGCGGAAAACGCTGGCGTAGAGGCCACCGCAGGCGGAAAGGTCGGCAGCCGGGATGAAAATCAGGTTTTCTTTGCGGATGCGGGCCAATAGTTCGGCGGTGGTTCCGGCATCCGTGGCGGCAGAGAAATACGGATGTTCAAGCAGCCCCGTCACGTCGCGGTGATAGAAGGAATACGCACCTTCTTTCTGACGGCAATCAGCCTGAAGCCGTTCCAACAGTTGGAACAGGGTGAAACCGCTGCTGGCCGACAGGGCGCAGCCCATTGTGACGTTGACCTTTTCAATCCCTTCGGGAATGGCGCCCAACATTGGGAAGAGCAGATTTTCGTCGGGCAGCACCACAGCGGTGTGTTCAGGATGGTCCATGTCTCCTTCCTGTTGTAACGCCTGCAGGATCTGCCTCGCTTTGCGCGTCTGGCCTACGGCGGAAGGAACGCGGATGACTTCGAATTGCTGTGTCCGCGGATCGCGTGCCGGACAGTCAAACGGCTCCCGAGGCGGATAACGCTTGATGTTCTCGCGCAGGAATCGGCCGGCCAGGTTGTCGGGATCGGTCACCATTTCTCCCGCAAAATCCCAGCAGAAATCGGCTCGGCCTTCGCGCTTCAACTGGTCGAGCAGCCGCTTTTCGCAGGCATTCAGGGCATTGAGCCCGATGAAGACAATCTCATCGTATTGGGGCAGGATGGCCTTTTCCTCGGAGAGTGATTCGGCCACGCTGCGGTAGATCATACCGGCATATGCCCAGCCTTTCGCAGAGAGGGAAGCCCGGAAAGCATGATACAGCGGCAGCAGCACGTTCCAGATTACCGCGAAGTTCCGCCGGCTGCCGCCACCCCCGTCGTGTCCTTCGTCGTGTCCTTCGTCACCCCCGTCGTGTCCTTCGTCATGCCCGGCTTGACCGGGCATCTCATGGAAAAAGCTTCCGCAGAAAGCCGCAATTGCCGCCTTCTGGTCATCCGTCAGGAAGTCATAGTCGGTGCTCAATTCCTTGAGGTCTCGCAGGTTCACCAGCAGCCGGTACACGTCCACCAGATACTTGTCGAGGTCGTCGAAATCCGACAACAGGATATCGCCCCAATAAATGAATTGGTCGAACGACTCGACCTCACGATCTTCGGAGTGCGGAATCAGCCGGACATAGTCCTGATACAAGGCGTAGAGCAAGCGGGCTTTGTCTTTCGTCTCCGTCACGCCTGCAATCCGGGCGAAGAGTTCGTCGATGGTCAGGACGTTCGGCACGAACACAGGCTTGCCGGCTGCCAGTCCGAGCCAGCGCTTGAAGAATGTCCCGGACCGTCGGTTCGGGAAGACAAAACACACGCGGTCCAGCGGACCGCGCTGTGCAAATCTCCGGGCTACAGCTTCGAGAAAATTCATGCTCCTGTCGATGGTTCCTTTTCAGTTTATGGTCGTTTGCGGTTTCGCCGGGGTATCTATCTTTTGAAACGTCGCTTCGCGACCCCTCCCATAAATGGGCCCCTCCCTCTTACAATGCCGAGGGTGGCATGGTTTCAAAAGATAGATACCCCGGCGAAACCGGAATCTTTCATCAATACCCCGGTTTTTCGAGCAGTTTGAACATGTTTTTCTTATATGCCTCGACACCTGGCTGGTTGAACGGGTTGACGCCCAGGACATAGGCACTGATGCCGCAGACCTTCTCGAAGAAATAGAAGAGCTGGCCGAGGTTGTATTCGTCGAGCTGGTCGACATGGATGGCGATGTTGGGAACGCCACCGTCGATGTGAGCCATCTTCGTGCCGAGCTGGGCCATGCGGTTGCAGTGCTCCACGCGTTTGCCGGCCAGATAGTTGAGTCCGTCGAGATCCTGCGGATCGGTGGGGATGGTAACTTCGCGCTGCGCATTGTCGACCGTGACCACCGTCTCGAAAAGCATCCGTTCACCTTCCTGGATGTACTGGCCCATGGAGTGCAGGTCGGTCGTGAAGATGACCGAGGCCGGGAAAATGCCTTTGCCGTCCTTGCCTTCACTCTCGCCGAAAAGCTGCTTCAGCCATTCGCCCAGATATTGGAGTTTGGGATTGAAGCTGGCGAAGAGTTCGATCTTCTTGCCCTGGTCGTAGAGCAGGTTGCGCATGGCGGCATACTGGACGGCCGGGTTGGCCGCATCGCGTGCTGCAAGCGCCTTTTCGGCATCCTTCGCTCCCTGAACCATGGCTTCGATGTCGAAGCCGGCCAGCGCGATGGGCACCAGGCCGACCGGCGTCAGCACGGAGAAGCGACCGCCGATGTTGTCTTCGATGACGAAAGTCTTGTAACCCTCCTGGTTGGAAAGCGATTTGAGTGCGCCGCGGGCCTTGTCCGTGATGGCAACGATGCGGCTGCAGGCCTCTTCTTTCCCATAGGTTTCTTCCAGATGCTGCTTGACCAGGCGGAATGCCACGGCCGGCTCTGTGGTCGTGCCGCTCTTGGAGATCACCACGCAAGCCGCGTTGCGCATTTGAAGGAGGTCCATCAGCTCTGCCGTGTAATCCTCCGAAAGATTCTCGCCGGCGAAGACGACCTTCATCCCCTGCGTGCCCAGATGGGCGGCAAAGGTGTGGCTCAGCGCCTCGATGGCCGCCTTGGCACCGAGATACGAACCGCCGATGCCGATGACCACCACCAGGTCGATTTCCTTTTCCAACCAGGCGTCCACCACGCTCAGGCAGTCGTCCAACTCGGCCCGGCCGATCGCCGACGGCAGATGCTGCCAACCCAGGAAGTCATTGCCGGCGCCCGTCTCCTCTTCGAGGACGACCTGCGCCGCCAGCGCCTTGTTCACGTATTCATTGAATTGTTCCTTTCCCACGAAGGAATCACATCCGGTCAAATCTATCTTTACCATGATCGTACAGTTTGAGATTTTGATACAATCACAAATATATGAAAAAAACATATACGCTCGTCATTCCCGGCCTGACCGCCGTCATTCCTGGCTTGACCGCCGTCATTCCCGGCTTGACCGTCGTTATTCCCGGCTTGACCGGGAATCTGTAATCTTTTTGTTGTTGTTGATCATCGTCCGGACCGAATCGGTCGAGGTACAGGTGTATTCCGCGATTTCCTGTTCGTTGTACCCTAGTTCGCTGAGAATGAAAATCGTTTTCGCCCGCTCACCGTTGAGCTTTTCAAGATTCTTCAGTTGCCGCGATGTGAGCGCCCCCTTGTTCTCTTCGATGGCCTCCGAAAAGTTCTTGGTGAACCCTTTTCGCAAATCTGTGGCGATTTCGGCAATGCTGGCCTGAAGCCCTTCTACGGTCGACGATTTCGGTCGGGTCGTGAGCGGTTTTAGCAAGGACAGTGTATTCTGGTGCGTTTTCGCCGCCGCCTGGACAAAACTCCGCGTTATCTTTTCCGCCCGCAACTCCCGTCTCCGATTCCGCAACAGCAGCACAAGCCCGACCGCCAGCAACACCAACGCCACCAACCCCATCACCAACAACCGCTGCTGGTACTGCACCTTCTCCAACTCCGCCTCCTTGGCCGTTAGGTCGTACTGCTTCTCCAACTCCAGGACCCGCTTATTTGTCCGTTGGTCTATATAATTATGTAGAGCGTCATAAGCCAGATTAGCATAGTGAGCAGAAGAATCAGTTTCGCCGATATGGTCATAAAGACTCGCTAATTTATGGAAATAATGATGACTGTACGATTCTTCGTCTTTTCTTTGATCCTCATATGCTTTTTTTTCATATACTATAGCGTTTACTAACTCACCTTTCCTTGTGTAAATAGATGCTAGTAGTTTATTTTTTTCACCCACATCGACTGAAGCTGGCT